>Ga0193753_10001958_pt1 | contig 16930 bp, 9 predicted proteins | sample H1c2metaG_FD_144925 | JGI IMG/M metagenome (GOLD analysis project Ga0193753, IMG submission 144925) | Soil microbial communities from a riparian zone of the East river system, Colorado, United States - H1c2 | ecosystem: Environmental > Terrestrial > Soil > Riparian zone | place: USA: East River... | reverse complement strand
GCGTGACGGAGGCGCTGACGCCGGTGGTGGATGTGGCACGCGATCCGCGCTGGGGCCGGATCGAGGAGACCTTCGGCGAGGATCCCTATCTCGTCGGTGAACTGGGCGTCGCCGCGGTTGAAGGGCTACAAGGCGAAGGCCGGGTGCGTGTCTTGGGTCCCGGCAAGGTGTTCGCGACCTTGAAACATCTCACGGGCCACGGTCAGCCGGAAAGCGGCACCAATGTGGGTCCGGCCCCGTACTCGGAACGCAATTTGCGGGAGTTCTTCTTCCCGCCCTTCGAGAAAGCCATTGCGCGCACCGGCGTCAGCGCGGTCATGCCGTCCTACAACGAAATCGACGGCGTGCCGAGCCACGCCAACGTGTGGCTGTTGGAAAAAGTGCTGCGCGGCGAGTGGGGCTTTCAGGGTGTGGTGGTCAGCGATTACTACGCCATCGAGGACTTGCAGAAACTGCATCACATCGCCGCCACGCCGGAAGAAGCCGCGCGCCTGGCGCTCAAGGCCGGCGTGGACATCGACCTGCCCAGCGTCGCCGCGTACGCCACGCTGGTGCAGCAAGTGCGCGATGGCACGGTTCCGGTGGCGCTCATCGACCAGGCGGTGCGCCGTTTGTTGACCTTAAAATTTCGCGCCGGCTCGTTCGAAAATCCGTTCGCCGATGCCGATAAAGCGGTGGCCCTCACCAACAACGCCGAAGCGCGAGCGCTGGCGCGCACGGCCGCGCAGCGCACCATCATTCTGCTCAAGAACGATGGGACCTTGCCGCTGTCGCTGCCGCCGGGAAAAGTGCCGGTGATCGCGGTGATCGGGCCGAATGCCGCGGTGGCGCGGCTCGGCGGCTACTACGGTGAGCCGCCCGTCACGGTGTCGATACTCGAGGGAATCCGCGCCAAGGTGGGTGCGCGCGCCAAGATCGTGTTCGCTCAAGGCGTGAAAATCACGGCGAATGACGATTGGTGGGGCGACGAGGTGCAGCTCGCCGATCCCAAGGAAAATCAACGCCTCATCGCGGAGGCCGTGGCGGCGGCGCGCGGTGCGGACCGCATCATCTTGGCGATCGGCGACACGGAACAGACCAGCCGCGAAGGCTGGGCCAAGACGCACTTGGGCGATCGCGACAGCCTGGATCTCGTCGGCGAACAACAGGGCCTGTTCGATGCCCTGCGCGCGCTCAACAAACCCCTGATCGTCATGCTGATCAACGGGCGACCGGCTTCGACCGTGAAGATCGCCGAGCAGGCCAATGCGCTGCTCGAGGGCTGGTACCTGGGCGAGCAGGGCGGCAATGCGGTGGCGGACGTGTTGTTCGGCGATGTGAATCCCGGCGGCAAACTGCCGGTCACCATTCCACGCAGCGTCGGCCAGCTGCCGATGTTCTACAACGTCAAGCCGTCGGCGCGCCGCGGGTACCTGTTCGACACGGTCGAACCCCTGTTTCCCTTCGGCTACGGCTTGAGCTACACCTCGTTCGACATCGGCGCACCGCGCCTGTCGGCGGAGCATATCGGCGTCGATGGGTCGGTCACGGTGACCGTGCCGGTACGCAACACAGGGCCGCGCGCCGGGGATGAGACCGTGCAGCTGTACGTGCATCAATTGGTGGGTTCCGTCACCCGGCCCTTAAAGGAACTCAAGGCCTTTGAACGCGTCACACTGGCGGCGGGCGAGTCCAAAACCGTGAGCTTCACGCTCACGCCGGAGACTTTCCGCATGTGGAGCATCGCGATGCAACGTGTGGTCGAGCCCGGCGCCTTCGAGATCATGGTGGGCGGCAATTCCGCGGACCTGAAGTCGACGCTGCTGCACATCGGCACCTAGTGATCACCCGGCGCCACAGTCGGGTCGCTTACACCGTGTAGCGGCTCACCACATTCTCGAGATATTCCTGGCGGCCGGATTTGAGCACCGGCGTCACGTCGTCGGCGACCGCCGCGTCCGACACCGCCTCCAAGGTGCTGCGGCCCTCCAGGATGTTGCGCGCCGCAATGGTGTGCCAGCCCGCGTAGCGCTGCTCCACGAACGCGGCCAACTCACCGCCCTCAAGCATGGCCGTGGCGCCGAGCAGCCCGCGCGCCAGAATGTCGACCGCGCCGATGTGACCGTAGAACAAGTCCAAGGGGTCGATGCTTTGGCGGCGCACCTTGGCGTCGAAATTATTGCCGCCGGTGGTGAAGCCGCCGCCTTTCAGCACGTAATAGAGTGCCACCGTGATTTCGCGCAGGTCGTTCGGGAACTGATCGGTGTCCCAGCCGTTTTGCGGATCGCCGCGATTCATGTCGATGGAACCGAAGATGCCGTAGTCCACCGCCATCGCGATCTCGTGCTCGAAACTGTGGCCGGAGAGCGTGGCGTGATTCGATTCGATGTTGACCCTGACCTCTTTCTCGAGGCCGTGGTGCTTCAAGAAGCCGTAAATCGTGTCCACATCGAAATCGTATTGATGCTTGGTGGGTTCGTGCGGTTTGGGCTCGATCAGGATCGCCCCCTTGAAGCCGATCTTGTGCTTGTGTTCCACCACCATGGCGAGAAAGCGTCCGAGCTGATTTTTCTCCTGGCGCAGGTTGGTGTTGAGCAGCGTGTCGTACCCCTCGCGCCCGCCCCACAGCACGTAGTTCTCGCCGCCCAAACGGTGCGTCGCCTCGAGGCAGTGGCGCACCTGCGTGGCGGCGAAGCGAAACACATCCGGGTCCGGGTTGGTGGCGCCGCCGGCCATGTAGCGTGGATGACTGAAGAGGTTCGCAGTTCCCCAGAGCAGCTTGACGCCGGTGGCGGAGATCTTGGCCTGAATCTTGTCGACGATATGAAGAAAGTTCGCGACGTGCTCGCGGATCGTGTGCGCCTGCGCCATGACGTCGACATCATGGAAGCAGAAGTAGGGCAGCCCCAAGCGCGTGAAGAACTCGAAGGCTTCGTTGAGCTTGAGATCGGCGGCTGCCTGGTCGAGGGGCCCGCCATGCCAGGGACGATGGAAGGTGCCGGCCCCAAAAATGTCGGTTCCTTCCCAATTGAAGGTATGCCAGTAGCACACCGCCATGCGCAGGTGCTGTTCCATGGTCTTGCCGGCGACCACGCGCTTCTTGTCGTAGTAGCGGTAGGCCAGCGGATTTTGCGATTGCGGACCTTCGAATTGTATCGGGGCGATGTCGCCGAAATATGAGCGCTTCAAGGGCGTGTCTCCGGAAATAAGCTTTTTAAAGATTGATACAGGGCGCGATAACGGCGCAGCTGTTCCTCGTAAAGATCGGCAAGCCGGTCATCCGGCTCGACCACATGCAAGATCGGCGGCGGCGTGCAGATCGCCTCGATGCTGGCGTTCTCCTTCCCCATGCGCGCGAGCCGCGCCGCGCCGTAGGCAGGCCCCACCGCGCCGCTGTCGCGGTAGGTGAGCGGCCGGCGCAGCACGGAACTCAAAATCCTTCCCCAGTACAGTGACCGGGCGCCGCCGCCGATCACCGAGATCGATTCTATTTTCGCGCCGCTCGCCAACAGCGCATCCATGCCGTCGCGAAAGGCGAAGGCGACGCCCTCCAGAACGGCTTGCGCGATGCCGGCGGCCGCGGTTTCCTGGGTCAAGCCGAACAGCACGCCCTGCGCGTTGGGGTCGTTGTGCGGCGTGCGCTCGCCCGAGAGATACGGCAGAAATATTTCCAAGCCGCTGGGCTTGCCGCGCTTCTCGGCTGCGGCGAACACGGCACTGGCCGTGCCCAATCCGCACAGCTGCGCGGCCCAGTCGACGCAGCTCGCGGCGCTCAAAATCACCGACATTTGGTGCCAGTGTTTCGGCACTGCGTGACAGAAGGTGTGCACGCCGCCGGCCGGGTTCGGGCGGTAGCCGTCATTCGCCAGGAACAACACGCCCGAAGTGCCGAGCGACAGGAAGGCATCGCCGGGCCGCACCACGCCGACGCCGATCGCGCCGGCCGCATTGTCGCCGCCGCCGGCAACCACCGGCACGCGCGCCATGCCCCAGGCTTCCGCAATCTCCGCGCGCAACTCGCCGGTGATCTCGTTCCCCTCGCGCAAGGTCGGCATGTGCGACTCATCGAGCCCCGTGGCCGCGAGCATGGCCTCGGACCAGCGCCGCCGTGCCACATCCAGCCACAGCGTACCCGCGCTGTCGGACATGTCGGAGGCGGTTTCGCCGGTCATGCGCAGCCGCACATAGTCCTTCGGCAGCAGCACCATCGCGGTCTCGGCGAAAATCTTGGGCTCGTGCCGGCGCACCCAGAGCAGTTTCGGCGCGGTGAATCCCGGCATCGCGCGGTTGCCGGTGATCTTCGGCAGGTCCGGCACCGCCGCCTCGAGCTCGGTGCACTGCTGTGCGCTGCGGCCGTCGTTCCACAAAATCGCCGGGCGCAGCGCCCGTTGCTGTTTATCGAGCAGCGTGGCGCCGTGCATTTGTCCCGACAGCCCGATGGCACGCACGGCTTTGCGGGTCGACAGAGCCAGATCGCTCACAGCGTTGTTGGTGGCGGACCACCAGTCAGCGGGATTCTGCTCCGACCACTTGGGGTGAGGCCGCGATATGGCAAGCGGCGCGCTGGCCTGATCGACTACACTCCCGGTGTCGTCAACCACTGCCGCCTTCACCGCCGAGGTGCCTATGTCTAACCCTAGGTACATTGAGTTACAGCCGGGTGCTCCGGGAAATAGTTCTGTTTGCAGTATACGGTAGCGCTATCATTCTATGCCGTATTTGGGTGCCGGCACCAATAAGAACGCAAAGTGCAGGGCACCAAAGCGTGCCGCATGGGAGAAATTAGATTGAGCGAACATCGCGACGCGACCACCACCAACATGCCCTTGATTGCCGCCATCGTGGGTGTGGCCACCATCGGCGGCTTCATGTTCGGCTACGACAGCGGTGTCATCAATGGCACGCAGGAGGGCCTGAAAAGCACCTTCAACCTCAGCGAGGCGTGGCTCGGCATCACGGTCAGCGCCTTGCTGCCCGGCTGTGCGGTCGGCGCCTTCGCGGCCGGCCGGGCAGCGGACCGCTTTGGCCGGCGCCGCGTGATGCTGGCCGCGGCCGCGCTGTTCATCTTGAGCGCACTCGCCTCGGGCGCGGCGCTCTCCGCGGTGATGATGATCCTGGCGCGTTTTGCCGCGGGTGTGGGCGTCGGCGCGGCGAGCGTGCTGTCCCCGGCCTACATCAGTGAAGTGACGCCGGCGCACATGCGCGGGCGCCTCTCGAGCGTGCAGCAGGTGATGATCATCGCGGGCCTCACCGGCGCATTCCTCGGCAACTACTTCCTGGCACATGTCGCGGGCCGCTCCACCGAGGTGCTGTGGCTCGGCTATGCCGCGTGGCGCTGGATGTTTTGGATGCAGGTCATCCCGGCGAGCATCTTCCTCCTGACGCTGTTGTTCATCCCGGAGAGCCCGCGCTACCTGGTGGCGCGCGGCCGTCACGAAGAGGCCGTGGGCGTGTTGACGCGCCTGTTCGGCGGCGCCTCCGCAGCCGCCAAAGCCCTGGAAATCAAGGGTTCGCTGGCCGCGGATCACACGCCGCGCCTGGCGGATCTCATCGACCGCTCCACCGGTCGATGGCGGCGCATCGTCTGGGTGGGCATCGGCCTTGCCACCTTCCAGCAGCTGGTGGGAATCAACGTCGTGTTCTACTACGGCGCGGTGCTGTGGCAGGCCGTGGGCTTCAGCGAGGCGGATTCACTCAAGATCAATATTTTGAGCGGCACGCTGTCGATTGCCGCGTGCCTGCTGGCGATTTTCCTGATCGATCGCATCGGCCGCAAGCCGTTGCTGTTGATCGGCTCGATCGGCATGGCCGTCACCTTGGGGGCCCTGACGATTGCGTTCGCGACCGGCAATTTCAGCGGCGGCACGCTGCACCTCGCGCCCGAGGTCGGCCGGCTGGCCCTGATCAGCGCCAATCTCTACGTGGTCTTTTTCAATTTCAGCTGGGGCCCGGTCATGTGGGTGATGCTGGGGGAGATGTTCCCCAACCAGATCCGCGGCTCAGGGCTCGCGGTGAGCGGCGCAGCGCAGTGGACCGCGAATTTCTTGATCAGCGTGAGCTTTCCCGTGCTCGCGAAATACATCGGCTTGCCCGTCACCTACGGCTTCTACACGGCCTGCGCCTTCATTTCGATCCTTTTCGTGCTGAAGATGGTGCACGAAACGCGCGGCACGGAATTGGAAGACATGGTCGGCTAGCCGGCAGCGACGGTCCTGATATTTCACCGCCTCTGATATTTCACGGCACTGATATTTCACCGAATTGGTAGCGCAACCACAAAATGATTGCCAACGGCAAAATAATGGTTAATATGGTAGCGCAACCATTAAAAGGCGGCGCGAATCAATAGCGCTACCGATAAATAGATCGAGTTTTGGGGAGATTGCCAATGAGCCGAAAGACACAACGGAATGCGTCCAAGAACGATGTCCCGAACCTGACGTTGCGTGCGGCAATCCGCCGGGCGAGCAACGTGAGGATTGGATTATCGGGCCTGGCGCTGGGCTCGATGGCCTTCAGCGGGCACCTGTACGCCGCCGACGCGGCCACGCCTTCGGATACGTCGCTCGAAGAGATCGTCGTCACCGGCATTCGCGCCTCCCTGCAGCAAAGTCTCGACATCAAGCGCGACTCGTTCGGCATCGTCGACGCGATTTCGGCCGAGGACATCGGCAAATTCCCAGATTCGAACCTCGCCGCTGCCATGGAGCGAGTTCCCGGCGTGACAGTGACACGCGCGGCGATGACGCTGACCGGAACAGGCGGGACATCGACCACCGGCGATCCGACGCAAATTACCGTGCGCGGTTTTGGTCCGCAGTTCAATGAAACCCTGTTCGACGGCCGCCAGGTGCCGACCGCGACCGGCAATACCGGTCGTGGCTTCAACTTCGGGTCAATCGGCTCTGAGTTCGTCAGTCAGGTGGATGTCTTGAAGACCCCCGACTCAGCTCTGTCGAGCGGTGCGATCGGTGCGACGGTCAATATCAAGTATCCGAAGCCCTTCGACCACCCCGGATTGCAATTGGCGGGTTCGCTCTCGGGGACCGATACCAGCGGAGATAACAAGGTCACGCCGAACGCGAGTCTGTTGTTCAGCGACACCTTTGCAGACGATCGCTTCGGCATTTTGATCGATGCCGGCTATTCAGACACCAAGGTGCGATCCAACCACATCAACATTCAAGGTTGGGAGGGCGGAAACCCGGCCGCGGGCGGTGGATTGGTGCCCTGTCAGTTGAGGGGTGCGGGCCCTTGTGCCGTTGCTCCGGGTTCGCCGGGCAGCCCAGCCCCAAGCATCAGTGATTGGTTCATCCAGGACTACGGCATCTATCAGGAGCACACCGACGACAAGCGCGTCGGCGGCCGATTCGTGTTGCAGGCCAGGCCGATAGACGGCTTGGAGATGACGCTCGACGATAACTACTTCAAGGAAACATTGGTTCAGCAGCAGCAGGGTTTCAGCGCCTGGTTCAACAACACCGGTTTGACGGATGTGGTCCAAGCGGCCGACGGCACCGTGACGAGTTTCACGCAGCCCGGTACGCCCACCGATTTTCAGGCGCAGATCAACCAGTCGGTGACGACGACCAACACCGTTGGGTTCAACGTAAAGTGGGATGCCACTGCCCATACTTCGTACATGTTCGATGCCTATAACGCCGTCGCCAAGCTCAATCCCGGCAACCAAACCAGTTTGGACGCGGACATTGGTTACGGGAACGGTCCCAACGGCACATCGCTGGGAATCGTAGTCCCCGGCGGCAAGAACCTGCCTTATCCGACGGGCTTTGGACCCGGCGGCGACGCCGCAAACTTCGCGAATCCCGCATTCATCGGTTCGCATGTGCTGGTGGAGTCTTACAACCAGAATACGGACAATCTCAGCCAACTGAAGCTCGAAGGCAGCTGGCACAACGATGAGCTCAAGTTCAAGTACGGCGTGCAGTACACCCACGATTCGGAGGCGCTGCGCGCATTTACCGACTTGCCGTACACCTGGCAGATGTATGCGGGTTACGGCCCTGCGCCGGTCGGCTCCGGCGGCGTCGCTCCGATACCGGCAGGCTTGATATCCAGCACATTCGGCACCGGCTCTAGTTTCATCAACGGTTGGGGCAATGGCGCGAATCTGCCGCCGGCCATCATTGCCGCCAACGGCTACGCGATCTTGAACTACCTGCAAGGCTTGAATGGCGCAGGGATGAACGGCGCGAACAACACGACCGTTTGCAGCAACTTGAGCGGTGGTACGCCATGCACCGGCAAGTACATCATGTACCAGAATCTCGGCGCGTCCCAGGACATTACCGAGGCCACGGTGTCGCCGTATTTCAGCTTGTCCTTGAACGAGAAGATCCTGGACATGCCCTTGAAAATCAACCTGGGGGCTCGCATCGAGTCGACGCACGTCACCTCGGCCGGCATCTCCAGTTTGCCGGTGGGCCAGCTGACCATCGTGCCGACCGACCATACTGCCTACGCTTTCACGCCCAGCCCCCCAATCTCGATCAGCACCAAGAGCAACTACCGCTATCTGTTGCCGAACTTGGATCTGGGCTTGTACGTGACCGATTCCCTCAAGGTGCGCCTCGACGCCTCGCGTACCTTGACCCGTGCGCCGTTGAGCCTTATGACGCCGGATCTCAACGTCCCATCGGGTCAACGCGTGGGAAGTCTGACGGCCACGGGCGGCAACCCGACCTTGCTGCCGTATCTTTCCGACAATGTCGATCTCGGAGCCGAGTGGTACTACGCGCCGAACTCCTACGTTTCGGTGGATGCCTTCGTGAAGGAAGTGACCAACTTTGTCGTCGGCGGCACGATTACGCAGCAGATCAACGGCGTGACGCTGCCCGACGGCACACCGGCAATTTTCAGCGTCACCTCGCAAGTCAACGGCCCCTCGGCCGAGGTCCGAGGCATCGAACTGGCGTGGCAGTACACGATCGGCGATTCCGGCTTCGGATTCCAGGCCAACGCCACGTTCGTCGGCACGAATAGGCCGTATGACCAAAACAATCGCAGTCAGTCTGAATTCGCGGTGACGGGCCTGGCCAACTCCTACAACTTCATCCCGTTCTTCGACAAGTACGGCTTCCAAGCGCGCCTCGCGCTCAATCATCAAGCTGAGTTCCTGAATAGTTTCGGACAAATTCAGAACGGTTCGCAGTTCGGCATCGAGCCCACGTTCGTGAATGCCACCACCTATTTGGACTTCAGCACGAGCTACCAGATCAACAGGCATTTCAACGTGTATTTCACGGCGCTAAACCTCACCAATCAGGTCTACAGCACGCACGGCCGTTTCTCGGAGCAGATCCTTGATGTGGTCGAGACCGGCCGGCAATTCACGCTCGGGGTTCACGCGAAGCTCTAGGAGCCTGGCAGGAGACCGCTGACATAGGGCCGCCTTCTGCAGGCGGCCCTCGTTAAGTGACTGGCGTCACCGTCAGGGTATTTTCATAAAAGTAGGCGTGCTTGCGCTAAGCTGTTTGACGTCATGACCGCACTCCCTATCCGCAGCATCGCCATCGTGGGCGGCGGCACCGCGGGCTGGATGACAGCCGTGAGTTTGGCGAAGTTCTTCAAGGCGGCCAATGTGCGCGTGCGCCTGATCGAGTCCGAACAAATCGGCATCATCGGCGTCGGCGAGGCCACGATACCGCCGATCATGCATTTCATACGCGGCGCAGGGATCGACGAGAATGACCTCATCCGCAAGACTCAATCGACCTTCAAATTGGGCATCGAGTTCAAGGATTGGACGCGAATTGGGCACAGCTACCTCCATCCCTTCGGACAAACCGGTTTCGACTTGGGGCCTGTCGCCTTCTCGGCGTACTGGCTGAAAGCCTTTCGCGAGGGAAGGGCGAGCAGGCTCGAGGAATATTCGCTGGAAGCAACGGCGGCTTACGCTGCGAAATTCATGCGGCCGGTGCAAGCCGCCAATTCGCCCTTGGAAAAGATCACCTACGCCTTGCACTTCGATGCCTCGCTGTTCGCGCGATACCTGCGCGGCATCGCGGAGGACCGCGGCGTCGAGCGCACGGAAGGCAAAGTCAAGTCGGTCGCACTGCAGCCAGAGAACGGCTTCATTCGCGCACTGACCCTGGAGAGCGGAGAACAGGTCGAGGCCGATCTTTACATCGATTGCTCCGGATTTCGCGGCTTCTTGATCGAAGGGGCACTGCAAACCGGATACGAGCATTGGAATCGCTGGCTGCCCTGCGATCGAGCCGTGGCAGTGCCTTGCGAACGCACCGGTGCGCTGTCCTCCTATACAAGAGTGACGGCAAAGTCTGCGGGATGGCAGTGGCGCATCCCCTTGCAGCACCGCATCGGCAACGGCTACGTTTACGGCAGCAGCTTCATCAGCGATGCACAGGCTGAGGAGGAGCTTATGTCGAGCATCGAAGGGAGGGCATTCGCCGAGCCGCTCAAGTTGCAGTTTGCAACCGGTCGCCGCAAGCGCTTCTGGAACAAGAACTGCGTGGCAATCGGTCTGTCGGCAGGCTTTCTGGAACCGCTGGAGTCCACCAGCATCCATTTCATCCAGCGCGGCATCGCGCTGCTTCTGAGCTACTTCCCGGATCGGAATTTCAACACCGCGGACATCGATCGCTACAACAAGATCGTCACGAGCGAATACGAGCGGGTTCGGGACTTTTTGCTGCTGCACTACGGTTCGACCGAGCGGGACGACAGCGAAATCTGGCGCTATTGCCGCAGCATCGAGAAGCCCGACACCTTAAGGGAAAGAATTGAACTGTTCCAAAGCTGCGGACGGCTGATCCGTGAAGACAACGAGCTCTTCCCGATGCAGAGTTGGCTGTATGTTTTGGTTGGGCAAAACGTCATGCCGCAAAACGATGACCCGCTGGTGAGCATATTGGATCCTCTGCAGGTCATGGACAACCTGAACAACATCCGCAGCGTCGTTCGGCAATGCGCCGCGGCCATGCCGAAGCATGAAGACTTCGTCAATCAAAACTGCGCAGCAGCGGCCGCGACCGCTGCGGCGGCGAGTTCGTGAGATGATTCGCCCATGACCCAACCCATTCAGAAGGTCGTCATCGTCGGGGGCGGCACCGCCGGATGGCTCACCGCGGGCATTATTGCCGCGCGTCATCAAGGGCGGATGAAGGCGGGTTTCTCGGTCACGGTGGTCGAATCGCCCAACATTCCCATCATCGGCGTGGGCGAAGGCACCTGGCCCACGCTGCGCTCTTCGCTCGAAAAGATGGGGATCTCCGAAACGGAATTCTTCCGCCATAGCGATGCCGCTTTCAAGCAGGGCGCCAAATTTGCCCGCTGGACCACCGGCGCCGTCGATGACTATTACTACCACCCGCTGATGCTGCCGCAGGGTTTCACGCAGCTGAATCTGGTGCCGCACTGGCTGAGCAACACTCGGGGCCGCAATTTCAGCGATTCGGTGTGCCCGCAGGAACAGCTGTGCGAAGCGGGACTCGCGCCGAAAATGATTACCACGCCGGAGTACAAGGCGGTCGCCAACTACGCCTACCATCTCGATGCCGGAAAGTTCGCGCCTTTCCTGACCAAGCACTGCGTTGAAAAATTGGGTGTGCGGCATGTGCTGGCAGATGTGCTGGACACAAATCAATCCGAGTCGGGTGACATCACCGGGCTGAACACCCGACAAGCGGGGGAGATCAAAGGCGACCTGTTCGTCGACTGCAGCGGATTCTCCTCGCTGCTGCTCGGCAAGACCCTGGGCGTGGGGTTCAAGGATTGCAGCGATGTATTGTTTTGCGACACGGCGCTGGCGCTGCAAATTCCCTACGAGAGCCCCGACACACCCATGGCTTCGCATACCATCTCGACTGCGCAAACGGCGGGCTGGATCTGGGACATCGGCTTGCCGACGCGCCGCGGTACCGGATATGTTTATTCGAGCCGTCATAGCAGCGAGGAAGAGGCGCGCGAGACGTTACTGCGCTACGTCGGTCCCGAGCACAAAGATAAAACGGCGCGCAAGATCGCCATTCGTTCCGGACATCGAGAGACTTTTTGGAAGAACAATTGCGTCGCGGTGGGACTTGCCGCGGGATTTCTCGAGCCGCTCGAATCCTCGGCCATCGTGCTCATCGAACTGTCGGCAAAATTGATCGCGGAGCAGATGCCGGTCAACCGAGGGGTCATGGATATAGTGGCGGCGAGGTTCAATGACGTGAACCACTACCGCTGGGGTCGCATCATCGACTTCCTCAAATTGCACTACGTGCTGACGCAGAGGACGGAGCCATTCTGGCGCGACAACCTCGACCCCCATTCGATTCCCGAGCGCTTGAGAAACCTGCTGCAACTTTGGAAATATCAATCGCCGTGGTTCTTCGACGAGTTCGACCGCCTCGAGGAAGTGTTTCCCGCGGCGAGCTATCAGTATGTCCTGTACGGCATGGGATTCCGCACCGAAGTGGGCCCGATGGACAATGCCGATACCGAATCGGCTGCGGCGCGGCTGCTGCGTGAAAATGAGGTCATGACGGACAAGCTTCGCGTGCAGCTGCCGAAGAATCGCGACCTGCTGCGTAAGATTCAAGAGCATGGGATGCAGCGCATCTAGATGAACGCAAAATGACACGCATCGTGATCCTCAACAACTTGGTTCATCGCACCGTGCGCGTGCAAGCCGAGGCTGCCGCGAAATTCGGCGACAATCAGCGCTTCGTGCAGGTGGTGGTCACGGAGTTTTCCCTGCTGGTGACACATTATCCGATTTTGTTTTCAAAGGACACCGACACGGGCGCGTTCTTTTGCGGCGCCATGCTGGGCATTGATGAAGGCGAGAATCTTTTCTTGAAAGAGGGCAACGGACACGAGGGCTATCGCCCTTTGAATCTGCAGCGCGCGCCGTTCTTCGTTTCCGGAGACGAATTGGCGATCGACCTCGACCACCCGCGGGTCGGCGCCGACTTGGGGCAAGCCTTATTCAACGATCGCGGCGAAGCCACCCCCTATCTTGAAAGCATCAAGGGGGCGTTTCAGCAATTGAAGCCCGGCATCGAAATGACCAAGCGTTTCATCGAGACCTTGCTGAGGCTCAATCTGCTGGAGCCGGTCGATATCGTTCTTGGCTTTGATGACGGCAGCAAACGGAATCTTGCGGATCTGTATACGGTCAATCAAGACCTTCTGCGGCAACTGCCGGATGCATCCGTCATTGAGTTGTTCCGGCGCGGCTATCTGCAGCTGATCTATTTGCTCATAGCCTCGCTGAAGCAGATTCCCGTTCTCGCCAAGAAGAAGAACGACCGGTTTCTTGCCGCCTGACGCTGCCGGTCACCCCCGCATGCCCGAGACCCCGCGCACGATCGACGCCCTGGACATCAAGGGCCCCGAGCAGTTCCTATCTGAAGTGGTGGGACCTTGCCGGCCGGTGCTGTTGCGAGGGTTGGTCAAGAATTGGCCCATCGTCGAAGCGGGCAGGCTTTCGCCGTCGGCGGTGCGCGATTACCTCAAGCCCTTGGATGCCGGGGGGGAAATTGAGGCGTTTTTCGGTGCGCCGGCAATTGCCGGGAAATATTTCTACACTGAGGACTTGAAGGGTTTCAATTTCGAGCGGCGTCGCATGAAATTTGCCGCGGCGCTCGAGTCCATCGTATCGTCCGTCGGCGCGCCGGGCTCACCATCAATCTATGTGGGATCGGTTCCGACCGGCGAGTTCCTGCCGCGTTTCGCCGCCTTGAATCCCATGCCCTTATTGAGTCCCGGCATCCCTCCGCGGGTGTGGATCGGCCACGCCGCAAACGTCTCGTCTCACTACGACACCGTCGATAATTTAGCTTGCGTGGCGGCGGGAGCCCGGCGCTTCACGCTGTTCGCGCCGCAATCGATCGACAAACTCTATGTCGGGCCGATCGACAACACCATGGCCGGGCAGCCGGTGAGCCTGGCCGCCTCATCGCCCGCAGATAAGGAAAGGTTTCCGCTCTTCGAGCAGATCAAGGACCAGTCGCTGGTCGCGGAACTGGAAGCAGGCGATGCACTGTATTTGCCGAAGCTTTGGTGGCACAAGGTCGAATCGACCGCGCCGTTCAACGCCCTGGTGAACTATTGGTGGGATGCCTTCAGTTCAGGTCCGGACGCGCCCTACACCAGCCTGCTGCTCGCCATGATCACCATTGCCGAGCGCCCTCCGGCGGAGCGGCAAGCGTGGAAAGCATTCTTCGATCACTATGTGTTTCGAAGCCACGGCCACCCGTTGGCGCATTTGCCGCCGGAACAACACGGTCTGCTCGGCTCGCTCAGAGAGAACTACGGCAAGATTCGCGCGCGCGTGATGCATTTGTTGCGCGGGGTGTGATCGGGAGGAGACTTGGGGCCAGAAGCATCGCCGAGTATTCAAGAGGCGTTCAGCGCCGCCATGGGGCATCATCAGGCCGGAAGGCTGAATGAAGCGGAGCGGCTCTACCTGCAAATTCTGAAAGCCGATCCCGGCCACGCAGATACGCTGCATCTTCTCGGCGTGCTCGCCCACCAGATCGGCCGCAATGACCTGGCTGTGGATCTGATCGGCAGGGCCATTGCGCAGAATGGCCGGGTTCCCGCTTTCCACAACAATCTGGGTAATGCGCTCAAAGCACAAGGCAAACTGCAGGAAGCGGCGGCCTGCTACTCGATGGCGTTGGTCCATAGGCCGAACCACGTCGGGGCGCTGTTCAATTTGGGTTTGGTGCTGCAGATGCAGGGCAAGTTAGAGGAGGCAGCGGCCTCTTACCGGCGAGCATTGCGCTACCAGCCGGATTACGCCGAGGCGCTCGGCAACCTCGGCAATACTCTGCAGACGCAGGGCAAACTGCAGGAGGCGGTGGGATGTTATGAGCGGGCTTTGGCCCACAGACCGGACTACGCCGAGGCGCATAGCAATTTAGGCAATGTGCTTATGGCCCAGGGCCGGTACGCCGCGGCTGCGGCTTCCCATGTTCGGGCGCTGACTCACAAGCCGGATTACGCCGAGGCGCACAACAATCTCGGTCTCGTTCTTCTGGAGCAAGGCAATGTCGATGCCGCTGTCGCCTCCTATCGGCGGGCGCTGACTCACAAGCCGGATTACGCCGAAGCTCACAACAACCTCGGGAATGCGCTCCGGGAACAAGGTCAGTCTGCCGAAGCAGCAGTCTCCTATCGGCGGGCACTCGCTCTGGACCGGGACAATGCCGAAGCGCGATTGGGCCTTGCCACCGCGATGATTCCCGTGTTTATGGACACCGTTGCCGAAAGCATCGCGGCCGCTGAAACATTTGCGAGCGCCCTGACGGAGCTGATCGATTGGAGCAGCGCCAATCCGGGAAGGCTGGGAAAGTCGGTGGGCGGTAGCCAGCCGTTTTATCTGGCGTACAGACCAACCGATGTCACGGCCTTGCTGTCGCGCTACGGTGATTTGGTTTGCTCCGAGGCCGCGGCACATTGGCGACCGGGAGTCGTTGAAGGTGGGACCGCCCGGCCGCCGCGAGAGCGCATTCGCATCACGATAGTGAGCGGCCAGGTGCGGCAACACCCGGTGTGGGACGTCTCGCTGCGAGGAATCGTGACTCACCTGGATCGGCGGCGGTTCGAGGTCGTTCTGTATCACACCGGCTCGATCACCGACGAAGAAACCACTTGGGCGAGAGGTCGCGTCGATCGCTTCGTGCAAGGCCCGCGGTCGACGCGAGCGTGGCTGGATGAAGTCGCACGGGATCGACCCGAGGTGATGTTCTATCCTGAGGTGGGAATGGATCCCGCCACCTGTGCGCTAGCGGCGTTGCGCTTGGCGCCGCTGCAGGTTGCGGGCTGGGGACATCCCGTGACCACGGGATTACCCAGCATCGATTTGTTCGTGTCCGGAGAGCTTCTTGAAGGGACGGGAGCCGAACGGCACTACCGCGAAAAGCTCATACGATTACCGGGAACCGGTGTTTGCACCGACATGACACCCGTACAGTCTCTGCTATGGGGCGGACCCCCTCGGCAAGGGAATTGCGTCCGCTTCGCGCTGTGTCAGCAGCCGATCAAGTTCGATCCAGCGGACGATGTGCTGTTGACACGCATTGCCAAGGCCGTCGGCCCAAGTGAATTTTGGCTGGCAGACCCAAAAAAACTGCACTGGGCGACTGCGAGGCTGCGCAATCGGCTGGCGGCTGCCTTCCGCGCCGAAGGGCTCGATCCCGACGCTCACTTGCGCGTGATGCCGTGGCTGTCGCGGGATCAATTTGCCGGCTTCTTGGACGAGATGGATGTGTTCTTGGATTGCCCGGCCTTTTCCGGCTATACCACGGCCTGGCAGGCTCTGCCCAGTGGAATCTCCATCGTCACCTTGGAAGGAGAATTTCTGCGTCAGCGCCTGGCGGCCGGTCTGTTGCGGCAAATCGGCATGACGGATGGAATCGCCTCATCCGCAGACCAGTATGTGCAAATCGCCGCTCTTCGGGCACTGGAGTCGCGCGATGGTGGCAATTGGGACGTTCGGCGTGAATCGATGCGTCGAGCCGCGACGCAAGCGGACGGCAACCGCGCGGCGGTGAGCGCTTTCGAGCAGGCGCTGACCGATGCCCTGAAAATTTGATTCGCGATCACCAACAGAAACTACTCATTGGCGCGGTCGTCAGTGGTTCCTCGCCGCGAAGGTCCTGCTTCAATTCCTCGGTGATCGCGTCCGCAGCACTGCGGCCACCGCATTTCCCGCTCTTCGAGGAAGTCAAAGACCAAGCAGTGGTCGCGGAGCTCGAGTTCGGCGCGCGTGATGCACTTTCTCCGCGGGGGCCAACATTCTCTGCAAGCGCCAACTGCCGCGATGCCGATTCAACATATTCTTGCGCGTTGCATCGAAATGAGTTGCCGGTTCCCACTAGATTCTCAACCCATGCGGATATATGCTCCGTTGACATTTCTTGGCCCTCCTTGACACTTTGAGAGGACCGGAATTTCAGAACTAGAATTAATCGGG
>Ga0193753_10001957_pt1 | contig 16931 bp, 9 predicted proteins | sample H1c2metaG_FD_144925 | JGI IMG/M metagenome (GOLD analysis project Ga0193753, IMG submission 144925) | Soil microbial communities from a riparian zone of the East river system, Colorado, United States - H1c2 | ecosystem: Environmental > Terrestrial > Soil > Riparian zone | place: USA: East River... | reverse complement strand
GCCGGAAAGGGCGCCACATTCAATCCGAGATCCGCAATAGTGGGAAGATTCGCCGCGCCTCCACGGTTGACCCGTTCGCGCGCCCACGTAAAGTGGAAAGCGTTGGTGGCGTTCGGCGAAAACGAATAGGTATCGCCCAGCACCGCCGATTGCACCGCGTCGATCGTGCCGGCGCGCGTCGTGAGCAGGGCGTTGTTGTCGTTGAAGACAGCCGGGTTCTTCGCTCCGGCGTAAAAATAACGGCCGAAGACCGAATGGCGCTGCGACTGAATCCAATCGGCTCTTCCCAGATATTGGTTTTCGGTCGAATTGTTGGGGATCGAATAGAGCGTCTTCCCGCAGGGATCGCCGCTCACCGGGATGTACTTCAACAGATTCAAGGCCTGCGGGCTATAGCGCGAAACCGGAATCTGATTGCCCGTGAAAGGCTTGCCGTTTATCGGATCGACAATGGCGCGCACGCTGCTGCAAGCGCTCGATGCGAGTGTGCTGAAGTCGCCCGCCAGCGTCTGCTGCGTGGGCACGAACGATGTCGTCGTGGGCGGCGCGGTGTGCGTGATCGTGCCTTGGTAGCCGCCGAAGAAGAATAATTTGTTGCGCAGGATCGGCCCGCCTAACGTGCCGCCAAACTGGTTGCGCTTGAGTTGGTCGACGCTAGAGGCGAAAAAATTCCGCGCGTTGGTCGCGCCATTGCGCAGAAACTCGAACGCATCGCCGTGAAAGGCATTCGAGCCCGAGACCGTCACCATGTTCACCACTCCGCCGGCGCGCACTCCATAGGTGGCGGGAATCGAGTTCGTCTGCACACTGAACTCCTGCAGCGCGTCGGGGAATGGCACCGGCAAATTAATGGCCCCGAAGGCGTCGTTGTGGTCGGCGCCATCCAGCAGATAGTACGTTCCATTCGCCTGCCCACCGGCAACCGAGATGGTGGTAGACGAAGGATAGTTCTTACTGCTGGCCAGATCGCTCGCGGGCGCCACTACGGCCGCTCCGGAAAGCAGCACGAGTTGCGTAGCTTGACGGCCGTTCAGCGGAAGATCGACTACTCTCCGCTGATCGATCACCTGCGATATTCCGCTGGTCTGCGTCTCGGCCATCTCGGCCGCCGCGCGCACTTCGACCGATTGTGTCAATGCGCCGACCTCGAGAGCCACGTTGACAGTCGGATTGGTGTTGACCTGAAGAACAATTCCTTCGCGTGAATAGGATTTAAAGCCCGGCGCGCTAGCTTCGAGACGATAAGGCCCGATCGGCAAACTGCCCAGCACGTAGCCGCCATCCGTGGCGCTCGTCGTCTCGCGCGAAAAACCGGTAGCGGTCTGGGTTGCGGTGACCTTCGCACCCGCCACGGCCCCGCCGCTCGCATCCGCAACGGACCCGCTAATTTGGACTACCGCTGTGGCCTGCGGAAACAGCGGCGCGGCGCACAGAAAAAACGACAGAAGAATACCGTAACGAAAGCAGCTCACAAGGTGCCCCTGCAGTCAGTTGTATACCAGCGGACCGCGGCAAAGCAAGATAAATCGAAACGTTTCGAAAATTTGTTTCTAACCTGTTACCACTCTTTTGGCCGTCTGGAACGCGTTTTCGAAGCGCGCCGTCGACTGCCGGATGCGCAGCTCCGGCGCGAGTTGCACGCGTTGGCCTTCCGCCGCCATCGCATGCCCCTGACTGCCTTCAATACGCGATAGAAGCAGGTGCATGGCTTGCCGCCCGAGCTCGCGCGCCGGCTGCGCCACCATCGTAAGCGGTGGATGAAAACTTTCGGTCCAGGTGAAATCGTCGAAGCCAACCACGCTCATCTCGGCCGGGCACGCCACGCCGGCCTCCGCCAAGGCGCGCATGAAACCCAGCAGCCCTTTATTGTTACTGCAGAACACCGCGCTCGGCGGCGTTGCCAGCCGCGCCAACCCACGGCCGAATCGATAGCCGGTCTCCACTTGCATGACGCCGGTATGGCAATATTCGTCGAGCACCGGAATTTGCGCCTCCTGCATGGCTTTGCGAAAGCCTTCCAAACGCCCGGAATGGGTGGACAACTCCGTCCGCCCGGCTAAAATGGCGATCTGCCGATGCCCTAAATCGATCAAATGGCGGGTTGCCTGGTAGCCTCCGGCGAAATTGTCGGTGGCCGCGGTATCGCCTCGAAAACCCTCCGGAATCCGGTCGAAACAAACGATCGGAAAGCGCCGGCGCAGCAGCCGGTCCATCGCAATCGCCGGGTCGGAACACGCGATCAATACACCGTCGACGCGATGCGAAAACAGCGTATTGAGTTGCCGCTCTTCTTGTGCCGGGTCCTCGTTGGCGTTGCAGAGAATCACCGAATAGCGCCCGAGGCCGGCGACCTCTTCGGCGCCTAGAATCACCTCCGGATAAAACGGATTCGTCACATCCGGAATCACCACGCCGACCACTCTGGTGCGCCCGGTCTTCAGACCTCGAGCAATTTGATCGGCATGGTAATCCAGCGCCTCCATGGCCTTCTTGACACGCGCCGCCCGCTCCGCACTGACCACCGCCGTCCCATTGATAACGGCCGACACCGTGGCCACCGACACGTTCGCCAAACGAGCGACATCGCGCATCGTCGGCGTGGATTTGTTTTGCACTTGCCTTGCTAATCTATCAGATTTCGAATCGTTTGGAATCCCCATTAACTTTACAGAAAGGCTATTTGGGATTATGCTTACTTGGTGCAATCTGTAACGTTTCGAATTGTTGCTGCTCTGCTCCTAAGCGTTCCTTTGCTGGCCGGCCCCCAAGAGTTTGGCGAATCGGAGCTCGCCCGGGCCATCCATGAGCGCGGCCTCGCCTTGCAGCTTGAAACATCCATCCGCCCTGGTTCCACTCCCGTCGAAGGCTACGAGATATCCGGCAATCGTTTACTCGCCAACGATGCCCGCGGCCTGATGTACGGCCTGCTCGAAGCGGCCGGCCAGATTCACAACGACGGCCGCTTCACCAATCGCAAGGAATCGCCGCGCGTCGCCATGCGCGGCATCCGCGTCTTCATTCACAACCAGGACCTGGAGCAGAGTTGGTACTACTCGCGCGAATACTGGAACGATTTCTTCGCTACGCTTGCACGCGATCGCTTCAACCGCTTCAACCTCGTCTTCGCGCACCAGACCGACTACCTCGCGCCCCCCTATCCGTTCTGGGTCGACATTCCTGAATTCCCCGGCATCCACGCCCGCGGTCTTTCAGCCGAGCAGCGGCGGAAGAACCTCGAGATGCTGCAATTCATTTCGCAAGACGCCACCGACCACGGCATCGACTTCACCCTCGGTGTCTGGGAGCACAACATTCAGGACTACCGTAAGCCGCCCATGATTCCCATGACCGAAGGCCTCACGCGCGAAAACATCGGGCCATACAGTTATGCGGCGCTCAAGAAGGTTTTGCAATTATGTCCGGCGATTCAAAGCGTGCAGATGCGCACAAACAACGAATCGGGAATTCCGAACGACCAGCAAGTCGATTTCTACCGCAACTATGTCTTTCGCGCGATTCATGACGCGGGCCGGCCGGTGATTCTCGATCTGCGTGGCTGGGGCATGGCGAGCGGGATGCTGAAGGTCGCCTCCGAAGCCGGCGTCACCGCTCGTCTGTCTTCGAAATACTGGGCCGAGGACATCGGCAGACCCTATCAGCCGGCCGCCACTTATGCCGGCTACAGCTATCTCGATTTTCTGAAGAACTCCCGCTCCTACAAGTTCTATTGGGAGCTGTGGGCGCTCGGCTCGAATCGTCTTTTACTGTGGGGCAGTCCAAGCTATGTCCGGCGGGCGGTGTCTACCTTCGGGCTCGGCGGCGGCGAAGGGTTCGAGATCGATCCACCTCTGGCACAAAAAGGCTTTGGCAATGCTCCCGGCACGTGGGGCATCTTCGCCGCCGGCCAGCAGCGGCGCGTCTCGTGGAAATGGGAATTCGAACGCTATTGGCTGTTCTACCGGCTGTGGGGCCGCCTCAGCTACAATCCTCAGACCTCGGAGAGCGCCTGGATGGCGGATATGACAACGCGCTTCGGCAGCGCCGCTAAGGACGTGATGAACGCCTACGAGAGCGCTAGCCAAGTCGTACCCGAAATTGTGGCCGTGCATCTCGCCGACCCCAACATGTATATCTGGCCGGAGATCAATCCCGGTGGTCTCGTCGATTCCTACCGCGGCATACTTCCGAGCGATTGGCAGTACGTGGCATCCATCCCGGAAGCCGTGCATGACCGGCTAACGCATTTTGCCTCGGCCAAACAAACTCCGCCCGAAACGGCGCAACGATTCGATGCCCTGGCCGCGGCCATTGAGAAAGGCCTCGACCAAGCAAAACCGCACGTGAAGGCCGGCCCCGAGTGGCTTTCTACCGAACCCGATCTACGCGTGCTCGCGCTGATGGCTCGCTACCACGCGCAGAAGCAATTGGCCGCCTATCACCTGGAATTGTTCGATCAAACCGCGGATGAAAACAGCCTGCGTCAAGCCAGGCAGGAATTGGAGACAGGTCTTGCGATCTGGCGAAAGCTGGCGGCTCTGACCGACGGATTGTATCCAACCGAAATGTCGTTTGGGCCGGACGACAAGGGTTCTTGGAAAGACAAGCTGCCCTATGTCCAGCATGATCTCGAAATCGTGCGCGAGCGCGAAAGCGTTCTGAAGCAATTCGGCGCATTCACAGCCGGGTTCGATTTCGGCGGCGCGGTGAAACATCAGGCCAGTCCTACGGCTTACCGGGCTAACAATTACGTACTCGAAAACAATGTCGCCCCGCGCTTCCAGCCGGTCGACGCCGCGACGCGCTACGACGAGCAAAAAGGCTATGGCTGGCTGACCGAAAACCCGCGCCAGGAGTCCGCTATTCCACTCACGCCGTATCTCGAAATACGCGCCGTGGCGAAAGATCCTAAAAATCTTCCGCATGACGTCTTGTTCCGCGATTTCATTCACGGCACGGGCGCGCAAAAATTCGGCGTGAAAGTCGAGCCTGGCAATTACAGCGTCGCGCTACTGCATCCGGATCATACAGTCTCGGAGCTAAAGCTGACAGCCTCAAACGGCCGTCTCGAAATTCCCATGCCGGATGGAGACTGGTCGATCAGCGGCGTCGTCGTACGCGGCGGCAAATCTCTTCCGGTGCCCGCCGAGCCGAAGGATCTGGCGCGCCCGAATTTTCAGCACGACCCTCCCGCCCAAGCGCAGCCCGGCCAGCCGTTGACGCTACGTCTCGCCGTCTCCGGTGCGCACGTTCGCGGCGTCCGGCTGCACTACCGCGCGCTCAATCAATTGGCGCAATTCAAGACCATCGAGAAAGCTTCCGGCGAGGCATTTGTCATCCCCGGCGAAGATATTTCGAGCGACTACGATTTGATGTACTACTTCGAAGCGCTCAGCGACAATGGCAGCGGCTGGTTCGAACCGAACCCGCTGACCCAGACTCCGTACTACCTGGTGAAAACGTCCGGCAAATAAGAATTCGGATCTGAGGCTCGTGTTTATTCAAGAATCGATTCGATGTCGCGAGCGCCATGTATGTGATGTGCACAATTTCGACTCCGTCACGCTTCGCCAAATAGAAGACCAACCAGTCCTGGAAGTCTCGAATGCGCCAACGGCGGAATCGCCGCGCGGAAGATCTTCGGAAGTTACAGCGAACGCCTTACCTGCATGCTCCTCAAGATATTCGATCTGAGAGTTGATTTCACGCCAAGCGCGCGGCCGGATGGTGTACCGCGCCATTCATTAAGGCTTCGTTGAGCGGCGTTTTCGGGCACGCGCACGAAGATGTTGACGCAGTTCATTCCACATTTGGGGAGTGACTTGGATGGCGTCGCCGGAATTGAGCGCATCCAGGAGGGTCTCTTCAAGCTGATCTTTGGCTTTTGACTTCTGGTCGGCGCGCACCAGCTCGCGGACATATTCGCTGACCGTGCTGTAACCACCTGCATTCACCTGCTCTTCCACGAACTGCTTCATCGGATCAGGCAGCGAGATATTCATCGTTTGCATGCAGGTGCTCTTCTTTTTTATTCTGTCACTATCTATTTTGCCATTTATTGGCAACAAATGTTGCGATCTCCCAAGCAAAAATAAAGGGCCAGCCCTTTCGGACTGGCCCTCTTTCTTTTAGTTTGTCTCAGGTCAGAAGTTATACTTCGCCGCAATTTGCACATTACGCGCACCCTGCGAAGAAGTGAGGACTCCGAGGCTCGAACCGAGCGTGCGGCTCGGCACGTTGAGGATAGGCGTATTGGTCAGGTTGATGAACTCACCGCGCAATTCGAGGCGTTGATGCTCCGTCACGTTAAAGCTCTTCGACACGCTCAAGTCGACAGTGTGAAGACCGGGTCCGCGCACCGTCCCTACGCCGCAATTACCAAAGGTGCCAGTGGTCGACTGGGCAAAAGCAGTAGGATCGAACCAAAGATAGCCGCCGCCCGTAGCCGCCGGTCCATTACGTTCGCCAAAAACCGAAGCTGAAGCCAGGCAGTCCGCGCGCGATGAGCGGGCTCCCGTTCCGGAGCGATCTACTCCATTGATCGTGAGTGGGAATCCGGTATGGAAAGTACCGATCACGTTCACTTGCCATCCGCCCACGGCAGCATCAACCACTTTGTTCATATTTTTGCCGAATTGGCGGTTACGTCCAACTGGCAAATCGTAAGTTGCGTAGCCGTTGAACCCGCTCTTTACGTCGTAGAAGCAAGGCCCCCATTCCGCTTTTCGGTTGTACAAATTCTCAACGTAAGCGGATTGCGGGGCGGATTGCGAACCTGCGCCGTAGTAGCCGATCGAGTCCGACATGCATTTCGACCAGGTGTAGTTTGCCTGGAACGACAGGCCTTGGGAGAGCCGCTTCTGGAATACCGCCTGCAGTGCGTTATAAGACTGGTTGCCGCTAGAAGAAGTACCCGAAATCTGGCCGATCTGGCTGACCAGCCCAGGATTACCGGAGAGATAAGGGCTCGGCGCCACTGTCTTGTTGGCAAGAAGCTGCCTTTGGAAATACGGTGTGGCTACCATCAGGTGAGTTGTTCTCTGTCCGACGTAACCGACTTGGAACGTCGAAGTATTGCTCAACTGCCTCTGTACGGTGAAGTTCCACTGATTCGAAAGCGCCGGCATCACATTCGGATCCCAAAGGCGGACATTCAAACCTTTGACGCAGGATGGCGCGTTGGCAAGCAACAGCGCTGTCGTACAGCTTGCGCCTCCATTCACAGGAATATAGCCCTGATCCAAGGTGGTTGTCGGATACGCGAGCGGCGTGTAGTCCGCATTGTGCTCCGACGAATACGGTGGGTTGATCGTCAGCCGGAGATTTGTCCCCGTCCCTTCGAGGTACGTCGAAAGCGTATAAGCTCCTCGTACGACCGTCTTACCATCGCCAGGACTATAGGCAAAACCGACGCGGGGTTGGTAGTTCCCAATCCCGTTATAAGTGTTGTAAAGGGCTCGCGGATTCCCGTTCTGCCCAGGCTGCTCAACTGCGCCAGAAATCAGCCCGAAGTTCGTCTCACGATCCTTTACTTCAATCCAAGGCGTGTGAATTTCGTAGCGCAGGCCGAGATTCAAGGTCAGGTTGTGAGTCGCACGCCAGTCGTCTTGAACGAACCCGCCGAAAATATTGGCGCGCTGGCCCCACGTGCCACCGGTGGTGCCGGTGCCAATGCCGCTCGGTAGTCCCAGTAAAAAGTCACTCTCGGCGCGGCCGCTGTATTGGCCGTTGAAGGTGAAAGTTCCGTTCAATCCGTTGTTCCCCGAGTAGAACGTGTTGACACGTTGCCGGAAGCCTTGGAAGCCGAGTTTCAAAGTGTGCGCTCCCTTCGACCAAATCACCGTGTCGCTGTACTGGATGACAGTATCTGCGAATAGTTGGTAGGCATTCGAGGTCCCAATGCCTGAGGCGAAAGTGTTATTGGAAAATGCGATCCCAGCGAGAGCGGTGGTGGGCACACCAGGGATTCCGAATTGTGAGTTCAGATTCGGAAGCGTAGTGTCGGCGGAGCCGTTGTTAATGAGCACATAGTTCACACCGAAGCGTGCGTCGTTAACTAAGCTCGGGCTGACTGTGCGCGTCCAGTCAATCACGCCGCTCTTGGTCGGATCCGTATTGAAACTGTTGTAGGTGAGTGGCTGGCTCCGGATTGTCGGGAAATCCAGCGCGCTCATGGAATATCGGCCAAAAATGTGATCTCGGTCACTTGCCGCCCAATCCACGCGGGCATCGCCCTGATCCGCGGTTGTCTTTGTGTTGCTGAGATTGGATTGATTGTTCGCTAGGTTGCCGTTGATCGGAGCCGGATAATAAGAAGAATTTACGATCGCCGCCGCCGCCGGGCTCAAACGGTTTGTGGGAATGACGTTGCCAACGAAGGGCGCGCCGCCGTTCTTCGGATCCTTCACGATCAGGTTTTGGGACAGCAGTTGTGAGAAATTACCCGTCCGCTCTAGAGGCGTCAACACCGTAAAGTTAGCTGAAGTGGGTGTCACTAGCCGTTCAGCTTGGTAGTCGGCGAAAAAGAACAACTTATTCCGCTTGATCGGGCCGCCAATCGTGCCGCCATACTCGTTCCAGCGAACGATAGGCTTTTTGACTCCAGTCAGATTATTTTGCCACTGGTTCGCATTCAGCTTGTCGTTTCGGAAAAATTCGAACACGTTGCCGTGAAACTCATTGCTACCCGCTTTGATCGACGTGCTGACGATACCACCCATGAAATTTCCGAATTCCGCCGACGCATTGCTCGTAATCAGATTGAATTCCTGGATTGCGTCGGGGCTCGGCGTATAGCCTACGGTGTTATCGGACACCTGATTGTTATCGACACCGTCGAGCATGAAGTTGTTCGTCTGCTCGCGATTGCCATTGATGTAAGGACGCCCGCTATTTCCAGTCGTTTGCCCGCTCATGAATGCACCCGGGTTCGGATGCACAGCGCCCGGCGACAGTAGCGTCAACTGCACATAATTCCGTGTGGCTAGCGGCAGTGCGGTGTTCGTCCGCGCGTCGATGATCGTTCCCAACTGTGTCGATTGCGTCTGCAGCACCGGAGCGGCGGACGTCACTTCGACCGTTTCGCTCACGTTTCCTACCTTGAGCTGAAAGTCGATCTTAGCGACCTGATTAAGCTGCAATTGCACCGGCGATTGCACCGAGGCCTGAAAACCCGGATTTTCCACCCGCACTTCATAACTTCCAATCGGCAACCGCGGGAAGGTGTAAAAGCCTCCATCATTTGTCGTGGTGGACGACGTCGTCCCCCGGTCAAGATCTTTCACTGCGACCTTGGCATTGGCAACCGCCGCCCCCGACGGGTCGGTAATCGTGCCGTTGATCGCCGCGGTGACGTCCTGGCTTTGCGCCGGCATCACCATCAGCAAACAGAGTGCAAACGTGGCCAACTGGGACAGCAGGCGCACGCTTCGAATAGACGAGAACATTTTGAAATTCCTCATGAGTTTAAGACTTCCCTTTCGCGAGTACAGGCCGGACCGCGTAACCCGATCGGCATATTACGGCTTTGGCTCAATGCTAAACGGACTTAAAAAGCTCTGTCAAGCAAAAAAGCAACAAAAAGAAAGCATACAAAAACTCATATTGCGCTTTGATTTCTTTCGTTTTTGGTAAGGGCTTTCCTTTTAAGCGGATTCGAACAATCCGGCCGCTCCTTGCCCGCCGCCTACACACATTGTCACAATGCCGTAGCGGGCTTTCGGGCTCCTCCGTAGCTGGTTTGCGAGCGTCCCTACCAGCCGCGAGCCTGTCATGCCAAACGGATGCCCGATAGAAATCGACCCTCCAAATACGTTGAGCTTTTCCATCGGAATTCTCAGCCGATCACGGCAATAGACGACTTGCACGGCAAAAGCCTCGTTCAGCTCCCACAGATCGATATCACCCACGGATAAGCTATGCCGCCCTAGCAACTTCGGAACCGCGAAGACCGGCCCAATGCCCATCTCGTCCGGCTCGCAGCCGGCCACCGCAAATCCGCGAAACAGCAGTTGGTAAGGAATGCGTAAGGTATCGGCTCGCTCGCGTGACATGAGTAAGTTGGCAGAGGCGCCATCGGAAAGCTGCGAAGCATTGCCGGCGGTGATCGATCCCGCCGCATCGAACACCGGCTTGAGCCCGGCCAATCCTTCGAGCGATGTGTCCGGCCGGTTGCACTCGTCGCGGTCGCACAGGACTTCGAGGGTGCCTCCCTGCGTCTTCATCGTCACTTGCATATGTGCAATCTCTTCGCTGAAAAATCCGTCCCGTTGCGCCGTTGCCGTGCGCTGCTGGCTCGCCAGCGCATATTCGTCCTGGGCCTCGCGGCTGACCCCGTAGCGCCGGGCTACCACCTCCGCCGTTGCGCCCATCTCCATATAGAGCCCCGGCTTCTGGCTCACGAGTATCGGATGCGGGTCGATGCTCCGCTCGACCATGCTGATGCTTTCGACGCCACCGGCCACAATTGCGTCGACGCCATCTTGTGAGATCGCATGCGCGGCCATGGCAATTGCCTGCAAACCCGAGGCGCAAAAGCGGTTTACAGTCACTCCGGCAACTGAAATCGGCAAGCCTGCCAGCACCGCCGCCCGCCGCGCAATATTCAATCCTTGCGGCCCGTGGGGTTGCGCGCAGCCGAGGATCACATCCTCGATCTCCGCCGGATCGAGCTGCGACGTCTTGCGCAAGACATCACGAATACAGTGCGCGGCCAAATCTTCCGGCCTCGTCATATTAAAGGAACCGCGAAACGACTTCGCGAGCCCGGTGCGCGAACTGGCTACAATGACTGCTTCCCGCATGCTGTCATCATAGGAGGGTTTATGGCCGAACTGGTGCGTCTCACCCGGCACGACGACATCGCCGTCATCACCATCGACAATCCCCCGGTGAATGCACTTGGTCCCGGCATCCCGGAGGGCATTGAAGCTCTCCTCGGCGAAGCTGCCCAGGATGACCATGTCCGCGCGATAGTGCTGATTGGCGCTGGACAGACTTTCATCGCCGGCGCCGATATCCGCGAGTTCGCCAAGATCGTTTCGGGCGAGCGGCCGCGGCTCAGCCTTTATCCGTTCTTGCTGGCGATTGAGGATTGTCCCAAGCCGGTCGTGATGGCGATTCACGGCGCAGCCTTTGGGGGCGGTCTCGAAACCGCTATGGCCGGGCACTATCGTGTTATCGCGCCCGGCGCGCAAGTCGGACAGCCGGAAGTAAAACTCGGATTGATTCCCGGCGCCGCCGGCACGCAGCGGTTGCCCCGGCTTGCGGGAGTGGCGAAAGCCGTCGAGATGTGTGCCACCGGCCAGTCCATTCCGGCGCGTGAAGCGCTCGAACTCGGCATCGCCGACCGCCTGATTGAAAGCGATCTGCTCGAAGGGGCCATCGCTTTCGCGCGCGACGTAGCCGCAAAACCCGCGCCCAAGACTCGCGAACGCAACGAAAAACTCGGCGACACGCATCCGGCGCTGTTCGGAATGGCGCGCGAGCAGGCTCGCAAATCCGGCCGCGGAATGACCGCTCCGCTGGCGGCTATTGACGCCGTGGAGGCGGCCGCGCGGCTGCCATTCGACGAAGGCTGCCGGCGCGAAGCCGAGCTGTTTGACGAGTGCCTTTATTCTTCTCAGTCGCGCTCTCTGATCCACGCCTTCTTCGGCGAGCGAACCGTAGCGAAAATTCCCGGTCTGCCTAAGGATGTGAAGCCGGCTGAAGTCACCCGGGCTGCGGTGATCGGTGCGGGCACTATGGGTGGTGGAATCGCCATGACCTTCGCCAATGCCGGTATTCCGGTCATCATCAAGGAGACCGCCGCCGAAGCGCTCGAGCGCGGCATGAATACCATCCGCGGCAACTATGCAAAATCTGCCGCCAAAGGCCGGCTCTCGCAAGCGGACGCGGAACAGCGGCTCGCGCGCATCACGCCTCAACTAAGCTACGAAGGATTCGACCAGGCCGACATCATTGTCGAAGCGGTCTTCGAAAACACGGTAGTTAAGAAGCAAGTGTTTGCCGAGATGTCGAGGATTGCCAAGCCCGGCTGCATTCTGGCTTCGAACACATCGAGCCTGGATATCGATGAAATCGCCTCCGCCGCGTCTCATCCGGATATGGTGATCGGCACGCATTTCTTCAGCCCGGCACACGTCATGCGCCTGCTCGAAGTGGTGCGCGGCCGCGAGACGGCGCCACGCGTTATCGCGACGGCCATGGCGCTCGGCAAGAAGCTCGGAAAGATCGCCGTGCTCGCCGGAAATTGCCCCGGCTTCATCGGCAACCGGATGGTCGCGCCGTATCTGCGCGAGGCGCAGTTTCTGGTCGAAGAAGGCGCTTCCGTTGAACAAGTAAACCAGGCCCTTTACGATTTCGGCATGGCGATGGGCCCGCTCGCGATGGACGATCTGGCCGGTCTCGATATTGGTTGGGCAATCCGCAAAGAATTCGCGCGCTTCGAAAAGCCGGGTGTGCGCCAACCGCGGCTGCCCGATCTACTGTGCGAACTGCGCCGCTTCGGGCAGAAAGCGGGAAGAGGCTGGTCCCTCTACGACGCCGATCGAAAACCGTCTCCCGATCGCGAAGTCACGGCGTTAGCGGAAAAGACGGCCCGCGAGGCCAGCATTCCACGGCGTACAATTCTCGACGAAGAGATTGTGGATCGCTGCATCTACGCGCTCGTCAACGAAGGCGCGCGCATTTTGGAAGACGGCATCGCGCTGCGCGCAGTGGATATCGATATCACCTATATATACGGCTATGGGTTCCCGGCGTGGCGCGGCGGCCCGATGTTCTATGCCGATACGGTCGGACTGCCTAACGTTCTGATGCGCATCCAGGAATCAGAGCGAACGCATGGGTCGGACCTATGGAGTCCTGCACCGCTGCTCACGCGCTTGGCAAACAAAGGCCAAACCTTCGCCGGTTTTGACAAGCAACGGGAGTCCGTCCGCGTCTGAAACTCACGTCTTCGGTCCTTGCCGGACCGCGTGCGAGAAATGAAGGTCGGCTAAGGCCGCTTGGGTATAGAGAACTTTGAAATCCACTGAGGAATTAGCTGGTGAACTTCATCGGCAGATACGACTCGGCCTTCCTTAGCGTCTTTCAGCCCCTTCTCAATCGCTGCAGCAGTTTCCGCGTCAACTTCGACCTCGGCCTCCGTTGACACAAGCGGGTCGCTACTCTTGAGTTCGCCCATACCTTCGTCATTCACGAAACATACCTCTACCCGCCCTGCACTCGCCGCTCTTTACCTTGCCAGAAAACCTCACGCAGTTCTCGCTTGAGAATTTTCCCTGTCCCAGTCTTGGGCAAAGGCTCTTCGCGAAATTCCACGATGCACGGCAGTTTGAATTTCGCCAGGCGCGGCTCTAAGAAAGCGGCCAACTCGACCTGCGAGACTTGCTGGCCAGGCTTGAGCGCGATAATCGCGGCCACCACCTCGCCCCACTTCGGATGGGGAGCGGCTACCACCGCGCATTCCAGCACGGCCGCATGTGCGCAAATCGCCTTCTCGACTTCGATCGAAGAAACGTTCTCCCCGCCGGTGATAATAATGTCCTTCTTGCGATCGACGATCTGGACATAATTCTCCTCGTCCCATACCGCCATGTCGCCGGTGTGCAGCCAGCCTTCCGACATCACCGCCGCTGTCGCTTCCGGTTCTTTGAAATACCCATCCATCACGTTGTCGCCGCGGATAACGACCTCGCCGATAGTGGTCATATCGCGCGGGACGTGGCGCATGTTGGAATCCACCACGCACACCTCATTGCCCAAAATCGGCCAGCCCGCCATGGCAATGTGCTGCAGGCGATCTCCTTCGTCGCGATATTCATGGCTTGCTTTAGCCCGCGCGGAAGTGGCCACCGGCGACGTTTCCGTCAGTCCATAGCCAGCCATCACCACGCAACGAAATGCTTTTTCCAGCCGGCCGGCGAGCTCGGGAGTGGCGGCCGCACCGCCGAGATGAATCTCTTCCATGCTGGACGTGTCGAACTGGTCAATTTGCGGATAGTTCATGAGCGCATTCGCCATTACCGGTACGAGCGACATGCCCGTGGCGCGCTCGTCCTGAATCAGCTTCAGCACGTGACCCGGCTCGAAGCGCCGCACCATCACCTGCTTGGCGCCGTTCATGGTGGCGGTCTGCGGACGGCCCCAGCCATTGGCATGAAACAACGGAATCGTATGCAGCTCGACGAAGCGATCGTTCTGCGTAATGCTGCCCGTCACCCCCAAGGCGTGCAAGTAGAGCGTGCGATGCGACAGCGCGACGCCTTTTGGCGACCCGGTGCTGCCGCTCGTATAGAACAACTCCGCAATTTCGTCTTCGTCGAACGACAAAAGATCAGGCCGCTCGATCCGCCCTTGCGCGAGCAGCTCTTCATATGTAAGATCGGCGGCATCCACGGCGCCGTCGATGGCTACGTAGCGCCGAACGCTCCCGCAGTTCTTGCGGAACATCTCCACTTGCGGTGCGAACTCGTTTTCGAACACGAGAACCGCCGGCTCGGCATGGTTCAGAATTTGCACCAGCTCCGCCGCCGTGAGCCGGACATTCAACGGCATGGCGATCGCTCTCACGAGCGGAGCGCCGTAGTAGCCTTCCAAAAGCTGGTTGTTGTTATAGCTGAGAAACGCTACGCGGTCGCCCGGCCGCACGCCTTCCGCGCGTAAACCCGCCGCCAGCCGTTCGCAGCGCTCGCCAAATTCCGCATAGGTAAAGCGGGACGCGCCCGAGACAATTCCCAATTTCTTGCCATAAAGGTCGACGCCGCGATACAGGCAACGAATCGGAGTAAGCGGCAGCTTCATCTCTAGTACCGTCCTCTCATCAGCAACCGCTCGGCCACTTTACGCCGTAGCGCCACCGCATCCAGCGGATCGTACGCGGCGAGCCTCCCGAGCGTGGCCATCTGCTGTGGGGCACACGCGCCCAGCACGTTGCGCGCCGACTGCTCAATGCGCGCCATCGAGTCCCGCAGGAAGACCGTGCACATGTCCCCGGCAACGCCTGTTTTACGAGTGCGCAGAAGACTCGATTCCATCGCGAAAGTTTCCATGACGATGTCTGCCAGGTTCATCAGAATCTCCTGCTGTCCTTCGAGCGCGCCCTGATACTTTTCGTACGCCAGACCCAGCGTCAGCAGCGCAATCTGTTTCGCGTTTTGGACCAGCCGAGTCTCTTCGTCTCCGGCTGGCTTCGCGGCCGCGCCGGTCAAGTTGAGCTGGCCGCGCGCCGCACGCTTGAGCAGCATGCCCGGAATCAGCAGCCGGTTGATCTCGTTCGTGCCTTCGAAAATACGATTGATCCGCGCATCGCGATACCACTTCTCTACTTCGTAATCCTGGTGAAACCCGTAACCTCCATGGATTTGAACTCCCTCGTCGGCTACATAATCGAGCACCTCTGAGCCGTAGACTTTAACGATCGAGCATTCGACGGCGTATTCCTCGATCGATTTCAGCGTGGCCCCCGACGCGCTCTGAATCAGCCCGACCGTTCGCCAAGCCATCGATTCGGCTGCGTAGATGCGTATCGCCATCTCGGCCAGCTTGTATTGGATAGCTCCAAAATCCGCGATCGCCGAGCCGAACGCCTTGCGCTCCTTCGCGTACTTGATACTGAGTTCGAGGACTCGCCTGGCCCCGCTCGCCGCCAGCGTCCCGAGCTTCAATCGGCCGATATTCAGAATGTTAAAGGCGATGAGATGACCGCGTCCGATTTCACCCAGAACATTGGCGGCGGGAACACGAACGTTTTCAAAATAGACTGCCGTTGTCGAGCTGCCCTTGAGGCCCATCTTTTTTTCTTCGGCCCCGCTCGTCACGCCTCCAAATGCGCGCTCTACCAGAAATGCCGTTAGCTTCTCCCCGCCCACTTTCGCGAACACGGTGAACAAATCCGCCTCGCCGCCGTTGGTGATCCACATCTTCTGCCCATTCAGGACATACCCGGTTCCATCGGAAGTCAAATCGGCGCGCGTGCGGGCGGCCTGCGCATCCGACCCGGCGTGAGGCTCGGTCAAAGCATAGGCGGCGATCATCTCCACGCTCGCGAGCCGGGGCAGATAGTGTTGCTTCTGTTCCTCACTGCCGAAATATAGAATCGGCAGCGTGCCGATGCCCGAATGCGCTCCGTGCCAGGCGGAGTAGGAGGCATCCTGCCCCAAACGCTCCGCGGCGACAAGCGCGGAGGCCAGATCCAACTCGAGCCCGCCGAACTTCTCGGGAATAGAAATAGCAGTGAGTCCAAGCGCGGCCGATTTGCGCAGCAAGCGGCGCGCAAGGCCCGGCTCCTGATGCAGCAGAGCCTCCAAATTCGGCTCGATTTCCTTGCGAAAGAACTCTTCCGCCGTCCGGCCGATCGCGAGGTGCTCCTCGCTCAGATCTTCCACTGTGAAAACACTTTCGGGCGCGCTCTCTTCAACCAGAAATGCTCCACCCGCCATGCATTGCCTCCTAGCCGGCCGACGAAGTCAGCGCTTCCGCAAGCTTCGCTCGCAACTCGTTGGGTATGCGGATCGCGCGCTGGGTTTCTCTACTCATGCAGGCAATCACGATCACGCCCGTAGCAGCCAGTTCATCGTTCTTCAAAGTTCGAAACTCGAGCCGGGCGGACGATCCGCCAAGCTTCGTCAAGAATACTTCCACTACGATCGGGTCGTCATGCAGCAGGGCGAGCTTGAAATCGCACTCGACGTGCACCCGCGGAAAGGTAAAATCCGCTCGCCCATACACGATTCCCAACGAGCGCATCCACTCAATCTCCGCCGATTCGAAATAACGGAACATCGCCGTATAGTGGATGCGTCCGCTGGCATCGGTGTCGATATAGCGAATACGCGTCTCGAAACGAAATGGTTCTACTGGCTGCATGCCTCTACTCAGGATGTCATTGCTACATCGGCGCGAACCCGAGGAAGCAATGACATCCTGAGTAG
>Ga0193753_10001956_pt1 | contig 16936 bp, 11 predicted proteins | sample H1c2metaG_FD_144925 | JGI IMG/M metagenome (GOLD analysis project Ga0193753, IMG submission 144925) | Soil microbial communities from a riparian zone of the East river system, Colorado, United States - H1c2 | ecosystem: Environmental > Terrestrial > Soil > Riparian zone | place: USA: East... | reverse complement strand
CAGCACCTCGACCGGCTTGCCGAGCAGCTCCGCGCGCTCGTAGCCGAACAGCCTCTCGGTCTGGTTGTTGACCATGATCAGGATCCCGTCGGTGTCGACGATGACCATCGCGTCGGGCGCGGCCTCGAGGAGCCCGCGCGACCGGGCCTCCACCAGGCGCTTCGCGCGCAGGCCATTCAGCTGGGTGACGTCCTTCTCGCTGGACACGAAGAAGCGCACCGCGCCGTCCTGCCCGATCACCGACCGCATCGAGACCTCGACCTCGAGCAGCGAGCCGTCCTTTCGCCGCCTCACCGTCTCGAAGTGCGTCGTTCCGGCGACGAGCACATCGGCCAGGACCGACCGGGCCTCGTCGAGGCGATCGGGTGGGATCACCAGCTCCTCCAGGGTCCGACCCACGATCTCGTCCGGCTCGTACCCGAACATCGACCGCGCGCCGTGACTCCAGAACAAGATGACGCCGTCGGACGCGATGGCGATCAAGGCGTCCGGAGACTCCTGCACCAGCTCGTCGGCGAAGGATGCGCCACCAGCGCCCTGCGCGACATGATTCATTCCCCACCCCGCTCCCGCCTTGCATCAGACACCCGGCCTCCGCTCGCCACAACTGACAAGCCCGTCAGTGACCCGGCGAAGGCGACTCGGATCGGGCGACGCGCTCTCGTCGATCGCGGTCTCACCCTCGGGCCAGCTTCAGGGCTCGCGTCGACCGGGGCGGGTCATGGGGACAGGGCCGACATGTTGACAGACGGGAGCCCCCGGGAGCATCGTTCTCGGGCAATCGGGCCGCTGTCAGCTTCTGGCTCGATCTCTTCTCAGGAGGGTCCCATGCGATGGACGAGCCTGTTCGCCGTGAGCCTTGCCGCGGCGTTGATCTCCACCTCGGCGTGCTCCAAAAAGAAGTCGTCCGCCCCCGACAAGGGTGCGGCGGAGACTGACAAGGAGGCCGCGAAGACGACCGACAAGGCCCCCGATCAGCCGGCCGCCGCCGACAAGGAGGGGGGGGCCCAGGTCGAGGTCTTCTCCTGGTGGACCGGCCCGGGTGAGCACGAGGGGCTCGACGCGATGATCGCCGACTTCAAGTCGAAGAACCCCGGTGTCGAGTTCATCAACGCCGGGGTGGCCGGCGGCGCCGGCACCAACGCCAAGGCGATCCTGGCCAACCGACTGCAGGCCGACAACCCGCCCGACTCGTACCAGCGCCACGCCGGGCTCGAGCTGGCCGACGACATCAAGGCGGGCAAGCTCGAGGACCTGACCGCCCTCTACGACAAGCAGGGCTGGAAGGACAAGCTGCCCAAGGGCCTGCTCGAGGCGATCACGATCGACGGCAAGATCTACTCGGTGCCGGTCAACATCCACCGCGCCAACCTCATCTGGTACGTGCCGAAGACACTGAAGAGCCTCGGCATCAAGGGCCCGCCGGCCACCTGGAAGGAGTTCCTGACCCAGGCGGCGGCGATCAAGGCCAAGGGCAAGACGCCGCTCTCGATCGGCCCGGCCTGGACCCAGAAGCACCTGCTCGAGACGATCCTGCTCGGCGAGCTCGGCCCCGAGAAGTACACCGGCCTGTGGAACGGCAAGACCGACTGGAAGTCGGCCGAGGTGACCGCCGCGCTCGGCACGTTCAAGAAGGTGCTGTCCTTCTCCGACATCAAGTCGGCGGCGGCGGACTGGCAGCCGGCCGCGGACCGCGTGCTCGACGGCACCGCGGTCTACAACGTGATGGGTGACTGGCAGGACGCCTACTTCGGCCGGGCCAAGAAGCTGGCCTACAAGGCCGACTACGACGTGGCGCCCTCGCCCGGCACCGCAGGCATGTACGACTTCCTGTCCGACTCGTTCACCCTGCCGGTCGGGGTGAAGCACCACGACGCGGCGGTGAAGTGGCTCGAGGAGTGCGGCTCGGTCGAGGGCCAGGACCTGTTCAATCCGCAGAAGGGCTCGGTCCCGGCCCGCACCGACGCGGACAAGAGCAAGTACAAGGACTACCTGGCCACCGCGCTCAAGGACTGGCAGGACCCGGCCACCAAGATCGTCGGCTCGCTCGCCCACGGCGTGGTCGCCAACAACGCGCTCAGCTCGGAGATGGACACGGCGCTCGGCCTGTTCGTCGAGAGCGGCGACGCGGCGGCGTTCGCCGACGCGGTCGTCAAGGCGTACGAGGCCACCAAGTAAGCAGGCCAGCCCGGGCCGAGGGACGATGCGCCGGATCCGATCCTGGGGACCAGGCCTGCTCCTGGTCGCGCCGTCCCTCCTGGCCCTGGCCCTCTTCGTCTACGTCTTCCTCGGCTGGAACGTCCGCGTCTCGTTCACCAGCTGGCGCGGCCTGCTGCCGAAGTACGACAACATCGGCCTCGACAACTACGTGGCGCTGGCCCACGACCAGCGCTTCATGCAGTTCGATGTGCCGCACATCGCCATCTTCACCCTGGTGTTCGTGGTCGGTGCGCTGGCGGTCGGCTTCCTGATGGCGCTCCTCCTCGACCGCGGCGTGGTCGGGGAAAACGTGTTCCGCGCCGTCTTCCTGTTCCCGATGGCGATCTCGTTCATCGCCACAGCGATCATCTGGCGCTGGCTGCTCGACAACGGCGGCGGCGAGTCGACCACCGGCCTCAACAAGCTCCTGGTCGACGTCGGGCTCGGCTCGTGGCGCAGCGACTGGTTCCGGTCGAGCTCGCGCTGGGCGATCGCGGCGATCGCGCTGCCGGCCGGGTGGGCGCTGTCCGGCTACGTCATGTCGCTGTTCCTGGCCGGCCTGCGCGGGGTGCCCGAGGAGCTGCGCGAGGCGGCCCGGGTCGACGGCGCCAGCGAGCCCAGGGTGTTCTGGTTCGTGGTCCGCCCGATGCTCCTGCCGGTGCTGATGAGCGCGATCGTGATCCTGGCCCACATCTCGCTGAAGACGTTCGACCTCTTCTACGCGATGGACCAGAAGAACCTCAAGATCGACACGCCGGCCCTCTACATGTGGTTCACCACCTTCGACGGCGGCTTCTACGCGCGCGGCGCGACCATCGCGACGCTCCTCCTCCTCGGCGTCGCGGTCGTGATCGTGCCGTACGTCTGGTACTCGGTCCGCTCGGAGCAGCGCCGGTGAGCGCGAGCGCGCCGGCCGAGCGCACCGACGGGCGCATCCGCTCGCGGATGGCGCCCTACTTCACCGTCGTCCGCTACCTGGTCCTCTTCGGGTTCGCCTGCTTCTTCCTGATGCCGGTGTACGCGCTCCTGGTCACCGCGCTCAAGAATCCGGCCGAGGTGAGCGTGGTCAGGATGTGGGAGTGGCCCGCCTCGCTGTCGCTGGAGAACTTCCGCATCGTGTGGCCGAAGCTGCGCGAGGGGTTCGTCAACAGCTCGCTCCTGGCGGTGCCGTCCAGCATCATCTCGTCGGCGCTGGGGGCGGCAAACGGGTTCGTCCTGGCCAAGTGGCGCTTCCCCGGGGCCGACTTCGCGTTCCCGCTGATCCTGTTCGGGATGTTCATCCCGTACCAGGCGATCATCATCCCGATGTTCCAGACCATGTCGTACATCGGCCTGAAGGGCGGGCTGAGCGGCCTCATCATGGTCCACGTCATCTACGGCCTGCCGATCACCACGCTCATCTTCCGCAGCTACTTCTCCGGCATCTCCGAGGAGCTGATCGAGGCGGCCAAGGTGGACGGCGCCGGCATGCTGAGCACGTTCTTCCACGTGGCGCTGCCGATCGCCCCGCCCGCGTTCGCGGTGTCGATGATCTGGCAGTTCACCTCGGCCTGGAACGACTTCCTCTTCGGCGTGCTGCTGACCGACCGCAACCACTGGCCGATCACCGTGGCGCTCAACAACATCGCCGGGAGCCAGTCGGTCCCGTTCAACGAGGCGATGGCGAGCGCGCTCCTGGCCAGCGTGCCGACCCTCCTGGTCTACTTCCTGCTCGGCCGGTTCTTCATGCGCGGCCTCATGGCCGGCGCGCTCAAGGGGTGACTCGTGACCGAGAAGGACGCCGACGAGGGGAGGGAAGCCGCCGCGGGCGCTGCCAGCGCCGCCCACGCCGCGACCGAGGCCGCCGCCGAGCGGCTCGGGCGCAAGGCGGCTGGCATCCGGCTCGAGAAGGTCGGCAAGCGCTTCCGCGGCGGGGTCGACGCGGTCCGCGACCTCGACCTCGACGTCTCGCCCGGCGAGTTCATCGTCCTGGTCGGCCCGTCCGGCTGCGGCAAGTCGACGGTGCTGCGGATGATCGCCGGGCTGGAGGAGGTGACCTCCGGGCGGGTGCACATCGGCGATCGCGACGTCACCAACGAGCTGCCCCAGAGTCGCGACGTGGCGATGGTGTTCCAGAGCTACGCGCTCTACCCGCGGATGTCGGTGCGCCGCAACATGGGGTTCGGGCTGCGCATGCGCGGGACCGGCCGCACCGAGCGCGAGAAGCGAGTGGACGAGGTGGCCCACGCGCTCGGCCTCCAGCACCTCCTGGCCCGGCGGCCGGCCGCGCTGTCGGGCGGGCAGCGCCAGCGGGTGGCGATGGGCCGGGCGATCGTGCGCGAGCCGCAGGTCTTCCTCATGGACGAGCCGCTGTCCAACCTGGACGCCAAGCTGCGCGTGAACATGCGCTCGCAGCTGTCGCTCATGCACCAGCGGCTCGGCATCACCACCGTCTACGTCACCCACGATCAGATCGAGGCGATGACGCTCGGCCAGCGTGTCGCGGTGCTGCGCGACGGCCTGCTCCAGCAGTTCGACACCCCGCGCGCGCTGTTCCGCGAGCCGGTCAACCTGTTCGTGGCCGCGTTCATCGGCTCGCCCTCGATGAACCTGGTCGAGGCCACGGTCGCGGGCGGGCGGGTCTCGTTCGGCGGGCTGAGCGCCGCGCTGCCGGAAGGGTCGCCGCTGGCCGGTGGCGATCGCGCGGTCATCCTCGGTGTGCGCCCGACCGCGTTCAGCCACGGCGAGGTGGCCGGTTGGCCGTCCACGACCGTGTCGCCGGCGGTGATCGAGGAGCTGGGCGACGAGCGCCACGTCATCTTCGAGCTCGACGCCCCGCCGGTCGACACCGACGCGACCCGGGCCGCGATCGACGCGCGCAGCGCGGACGACGCGCAGCTCATGGCCGGCAGCTCGCGCGCCCGGTTCACCGCCCGCCTGCCGGCCGACGCGCCGATCGCGGTCGGCGAGCCTCTGGTGGTCAGCTTCGACCCCAACCGGCTCTACTTCTTCGACCCGACCACGGGGGAGGCGCTGCGAGGCGCTGCGTCAGCCGGGCCAGAAGCCGGCCCGACGAAGCCGGCTTGACAGATCGACTACCCCGGTAGTACTACCGAAGTAGTCACTGTCCCGGAAGGAGCGCGCCATGATCTCGTTGCGGTGGACTCGGTACGGTCTGGTCTCGGCGGTCGGTCTATCGGTCGCGGCGTGCGGCGGCGGCTCCAGCGGCAGCGCGGCAGGAGCGGGGTCGGCCCCGGCCCCGGCCGCGGCGTCCCCGGCCCCCCGGGTCGCCGCGGCGCCAGCGGACGACGACGGCGATCGCGACGACGATGGCGATCGCGACGACGATGACCGCGACGACGATGACCGCGACGACGACGATGACGATCGCGACGTCGATGACGTCGACGTGCACGTCGGCGACGTGGATGTCGGCGACATGGACATCGACGACGACGATGACCAGGACGACGGATCGCGCTACGTGCTCCTGCGCGAGGGGGACCGAGTGTCGATGGCGGGGTCCATGGACGACGTCCACCGCGCGCGCCGCCTGCGGCACGGCAACGAGCGGCTGCTCTGGTTCCGGCACGGGGGCAAGGAGTACGTGAGCCGCGATGCGGCGGTGCTGCGCCAGGTCGAGGCGGTGTGGCGGCCGCTCGAGAAGCTGGGCGAGAAGCAGGGCGCGCTGGGCGAGAAGCAGGGCGCGCTGGGCGAGAAGCAGGGCGCGCTGGGCGAGAAGCAGGGTGAGCTGGGCGAGAAGCAGGGTGAGCTGGGCGAGAAGCAGGGCGAGCTGGGAGCGCGTCAGGCCGAGCTGTCCGCGCGCGCGGCCGGCCGCAAGCTGAGCCCGGCCGAGAAGCAGCAGATGGAGCGCGAGCAGCGCGACCTGGAGCGCGCGATGCGCAAGCTCGACCAGGAGATGGCGGCGCTCCAGGTGAGGATGCGCGACTCCGGCCGGCCGATGCGCGACCTGGCCAGGCAGATGTCGGAGCTCGGCAAGCAGATGAGGGTGTTCAGCCGCCAGATGCGGGTGGAGGCGCGCAAGGCGCGAGCGGCGATGCGCACCCTGCTCGAGCGATCGGTCGCCAACGGCACCGCGAAGCCGGCCGGCTGACCCGACGGCGCGGCGGCGGGCCGGCGCGCGTTTGGCCCTCGTTTAGCCCCGGCCCAGCGCCACCAGGATCAGCACCGCGGCCACGACCGCCAGGGCGCCGAGGGTCCCGACCGGCCTGGTGAGCCGATCGGGTCGGACGCCATGCCCCATGGCGATGGCGCGGAGCCCGCAGGCGATGTGGACGCCGACGGCGATGACGGCGAGGAAGTAGTACGGGGCCAGGCGGGCGCTCCAGGGATCGGTGAAGAGGTCGTCGGAGGTCAGCCAGGACCAGCTGGTGTCGGTGTGGCGGATGTGGCGGGCGCGAAGCACCGCCGTCAGGTGCGAGGCGAAGAAGAGGCAGAGGTAAGCACCGGACGCGGTCTGCATCACCGCGGACCAGCGCGCGGGGTGAAAGAGGCGGCGGCCGACCAGGACCGCGCCGCTCGCGACCTGGAAGGCGACGCACGCGAGGAGCAGCGATTCGACCACCGGGTGGCGATACACCGACCGGAGAGCGGTCATGACCGCGATGTGGGTCGGGCCGCCGGCGAGCCCGGCGAGGTGGTTGGCGACGTGGACGAGGGCGAACGCCGCGATCGGCGCGGCGGACAGGCCGTGGAGGATGGCGAGCCTGCGGCCGGTGCGGGCGGCGCGAACCCGCGCGCGTGGCCGCTCGAGCGCAGCCACGGCGACCAGGGTGATCCAGAGCGGGATCCACGCCCCGGCGCTCGAGACCGCGATGGCGCGCTGGAAGTCGAGGAGGCCGCCGAGCAGGCTGTAGAGCGGCGGCGCGCCGACGGCCACGAGAGCGACGGCGCGGGCGGCCGGGAGGTCGTGGTCAGCCAGGCGGACGGAGGCCCAGACGCCGGTCGCGGGCACCACCAGGGCGAGGATCAGCAGCGGCGGCCATACCGCCGGCCCTGACCAGACCAGGGCCGGGTAGGCCAGCGCCGAGAGCGGCGCGGCGACCCGGAGCAACCGGCTCGGCGGCGAGAGAGCGGTGGAGGACGGCGGCGACGGGGCTTCGATCATGTCGCGACGATGGCGCGGCCGTGGTACAGCAGGAAGCTCCATATATGGATAACGGATAGGTCCACTTTCGTGCCGCGTCGCGCCCCCGAGATCGCGGTGTCCCTGCGCGCCCGGCCGCCGGGGATCACCATCTCGGCGTGGCTGTACAGTGAGCTTCGCGCGGCGATCCTGGACGGACGCCTGCGCCGCGGCGCCCGGGTGCCGGCCACGCGCGATCTGGCCCAGCGCCACGGCGTCTCGCGCGGGGTGGTCGTCGAAGCATACGAACGGCTGGGCGACGAGGGCTACGTCACGAGCGCGATGGGCTCCGGCACGATTGTGAGCCAGCGGGTGTTCGAGGACTACCAGGCGACCGCGGCCGGTCGCGCGCCGCGAGCCGGGAAGACGGCGGTCGGCGGCGACCCGCGGCGCGCGACTTCACCGGCGGTCCAGCCGGCCGCGCGGCCCTTCTGTCCGGTCGAGCCCGCGGTCAAGGCGTTCCCGATCGCGATCTGGGCGCGGACCACGGCGCGGACCATGCGCTCGCTGACGGCGCGGTCGCTCTCGCGCGGTGATCCGCGCGGATCTGCCGCGCTGCGCGAGTCGATCGCCGGATACCTGGGCGCCGCGCGCGGCGTGGCATGTCACCCGGATCAGATCGTGATCCTCTCGGGGGTCCAGCAGGGGCTGGACCTCATCGCCCGGCTCCTGGTGCGGCCGGGAGACGCCGTGTGGATCGAAGACCCCGGCTATGGCGGCGCGGTGGATGCGTTTCGCAACGCGGGCGCCCGGATCGTGCCAGTCCGAGTCGACCAGGACGGCCTCGACCCCGAGCACGGGCGAGCGCAGTGTGCCCGCCCGCGCGCCGTCTACCTGACGCCGGCCCATCAGTTCACGCTCGGCGTGGCGCTGTCGCTCGACCGCCGGATGGAGCTCTTGCGATGGGCGCGCACCAGCGGCGCGGCGCTGATCGAGGACGACTACGACAGCGAGTTCCGCTACCGCGGGCGGCCGTTGCCGGCGCTGAAGAGCCTCGCCGGGGGCGACTCGGTGTTCCTGCTCGGCACCTTCAACAAGGTCCTGTTCCCGTCGCTGCGGTGCGGCTACCTGGTGGCGCCCGACCCGTGGATCGATCGGATCGCCGCGCTGCGCTACCAGACCGATCTCTATCCGTCGGCGATGCTCCAGGCGACTCTCACCGCGTTCATCGACGAGGGTCACTTCGCCCGACATCTGCGCCGCATGCGCGAGCTCTACGCAGCCCGCCGCGAGGCGCTGGAGACCCACATCGCCCGCCGGCTCGGCGGCCTCCTGCGTCTCCCGGAGATCCAGGCCGGTCTCAGCACGCCGGCGTATCTCCTCGACGGCAGGTCGTCGCGCCAGGCGTGCGAGCTGGCCACCCGGGAGGGGCTCGACGTGTGGGCGCTCGACCGCCATGCGCTCCGTCGCCGCGACCTGCGCGGCCTCGTGCTCGGGTTCGCCGCGTTCAGCGAGCGCGAGATTCGCGACGGCGTGACCGCGCTCGCCCGCGCGCTCGGAGCCTGAAATCGAGCCTGCGACGGTGGCGCGGCGGCGCGTCCCCCGCGAGGTTCGTGATAAGCACGGTGCATGACGCGCGACTCGCTCCGGATCCTGTGCTCGGTCACTCTCCTGGCCACGGCGTGCGAGGGGGGCGCGCCGGTCGACCCGACCCCAGCCACCGAGAGGGCGGCCCGGCCGCGGCTCCCGTCATCGTCGGCGATCACGAGCGCGGTCACCGAGGGCCCATCGGACGACCTGGCCGCCGACCTCGACGAGATCCTCGCGGATCCGCGCCTGGTCGGCGGACAGGCCGGCGTGATCGTCAAGCGCGCCGACACCGGGGAAGTGCTCTACCAGCACGACGCGGACCGGCGGCTGATCCCGTCGTCGAACGAGAAGCTGTTCACCTCGGTGGCCGCGCTGGACCTGCTCGGTCCCGACTACACGTTCGCGACCACCGTCGCGACCCGAGCGGAGCAGGCCGGCCCGGTGCTGCGTGGCGACCTCTACCTGCGCGGCACCGGTGATCCGACCATGCTGGCCGCGGACTACGCCGAGCTGGCGGATCAGGTCGCCGGCGCCGGCATCCGCTTCGTGGCCGGCCACCTGGTGGCCGACGACACCTGGTTCGACGGCCAGCGGCTCGGCAACGACTGGACCTGGGACGACGAGCCGTTCTACTACGCGGGGCAGGTCTCGGCCCTGACCGTGGCGCCCGACACCGACTACGACGCCGGGACGGTGATCGTCGAGGTGAGGCCCGGCGCCGCGGCGGGCGAGCCGGCCTGCATCGACCTGGTCCCGGCGACCCACCACGTCACCATCGTGAACCGCGCGACCACCGCGGCCGCGGGCAGCGGGGACAGCATCACCATCGAGCGCGAGCACGGCAGCAACCGGATCCTGGTGACGGGCGCGCTCGCCACCGACACGGCGTTGTCGCGCGACTGGGCCAGCGTCTCGGATCCGACCGGATACGCGGCGGACGTGTTCCGCATGGCGCTCCAGGCCCGCGGCGTGCGAGTCCTCGGCAGGACCGAATCCGGTGCGACCCCCGCGGAGGCCCGCACCATCGGCCAGCATGTCTCGGCCCCGCTGAGCGCGATCCTGACCCCGTTCCTCAAGCTCAGCAACAACGGCCACGCCGAGGTGCTGGTGAAGTCGATCGGACGCGCGGTGGCCGGCGAGGGCAGCTGGAGCGCCGGGCTCGCCGCCGTGCGCAGCCAGGTCGAGACCTACGGCGTGGATCCCGCGGCGATGGCCAACCGCGACGGGTCCGGGCTGTCCCGCCGCAACCTCGTCCCGCCCGCCGCGATCGCGGTGCTGCTCGACGCCGCGCAGTCGCGGCCGTGGTTCGGGGTCTGGTACGACGCCCTGCCGATCGCGGGTCAGTCGGATCGGATGGTCGGCGGCACCCTCCGCTCGCGGATGGTCGGAACCCCGGCGGCAGGGAACGTGCACGGCAAGACCGGCACACTGAGCGGCGCTTCCAGCCTGTCCGGCTACGTGACCGACGCGGACGGCGATCGGCTGATCTTCTCGATCGTGCTCAACGACTTCCTGAGCGGAAAGCCCGGCGACCTCGAGGATCGGATCGCGGTTCGACTGTCGGTCTACAGCCAGGAGCCCGGGGCGGACGCCGCGCAGCGTCAGACGGTCGAGCCACCCGCCGTGCACCTGCCCGACGACGTCGAGTGCTCGTGGGTGAAGGACTGCTGATCAGTTCTGACTAGTTGACCGCGCCGCCGGCGGCCGGGGCCAGCTCGCACAGGAGCTGGCCGACGTGGCCGATGGTGCGCTCGAGCCGGTCGATCGGATCGCACGACTCGAGCAGCTCCTGGCGGGCGTCGGGATCGGCGACCAGCGCCGCGGCGACCGCGTCGGCGCACGCGCCCGGGCTCTCGCAGCCGCGCACCAGATCGCGCAGCTGCGAGCCGCCTTGCTCGATCACGCCGGCCAGCTGATCGCACAGGGTGACGAGCAGCTTGTGGTGGCCGCGCGCCGCGTTCGCATCGCAGTGGGCGTCGATCAGGCGGTGGGCCTCGACCAGGCGGTACGAGCGGTCGGCGGGCAGCTCGCGCGCGATCTCGACGCGGGCCACGCCGCGCAGGAGCAGCACGAAGCGCCCGTCGGGCAGCTCCTCCGACGCCATGATCCGCCCGACGCCGCACCGGTCGTAGATCGGCGGGCGGCTGTCGTAGTCCGAGTCGTGGCCGGGGCGCAGCCGCGCCATGCCGATGAGGCGGCGGCCGGCCAGGCAGTCGCGGGTGAGATCGCGGTAGCGCGGCTCGAACACGTGGAGCGGCAGGAGGCCGCCGGGCAGGAGCACGCAGTCGGCCAGCGGAAAGATCGGCAGGGTGGCCAGCGCTTCCGGGTCCGCGATCGCGTTTTCTGTTGCCTCGCGCGTCATGCTGTCCGCCCTCGCATCCTTGACCGTAGACCAGCGAGGTGCGGTCGGCAAGCGCACCCTCGAACACGGTCCACCGGCTCATCCACCGCCAATTGACTCTCCCACCGGGCCGGCCGTACCCTGGCGGCATGGCTCTGCTCGCGGATCTGGTGGACGCCATCACCAAGGGCGTCGTCGAGGTCGTCGATCTGACCGCTCCGCTCTCGGCGGAGACTCCGATCCTGAAGCTGCCCGAGCCGCTCGGGCAGACCTGGCGCTTCGGGCTGACCGAGATCAGCCGCTACGACGAGGCCGGGCCGGCCTGGTACTGGAACAACATCACCACCGGCGAGCATACCGGCACGCACCTGGACGCGCCGATCCACTGGATCACCGGCAAGCTCGGCGCGGATGTCTCCCAGCTGGAGGCGCGCCGCCTGATCGCTCCGGCGGTGGTCATGGACTTCGCCGCCCAGGCCTCCGGCGATCCGGACTTCTTGCTCCAGATCGACCACGTCCGCGCGTGGCAGGCGAAGCACGGCCCGCTGCCCGACGGCGGCTGGCTGCTCTACCGGACCGGCTGGGACGCGCGCTCCGGCGACGAGGCGTCGTTCCTCAACCAGGGCCATACGCCGGGTATCTCGGCCGAGTGCGCCAAGTGGATCGCCGAGGAGACCGCGATCCTGGGCGTCGGGGTCGAGACGGTCGGCACCGACGCGGGCGCGGCCCATTCGTTCGCCCCGGCCTTCCCGTGCCACTCGTTCCTGCTCGGCAACGACAAGTACGGGCTGACCCAGCTGCAGAACCTGGCCTCGCTGCCGCCGGTCGGCGCGGTGGTCATCGTCGGTCCGCTGCCGATCGTGCGCGGGTCGGGCAGCCCGTGCCGCGCGCTGGCTCTCGTCGAGCGGCGATGAACGTCGCCGAGGTGGTCGGCCGGGTCCTGGCCGACCACGGCGTCGACCATGTGTTCGGCGTGGTCGGCAGCGGCAACTTCCACGTGACCAACGCGCTGGTCGCCGCCGGCGCCCGGTTCGTGCCGGCCGCCCACGAGGGCGGCGCGGCCAGCATGGCCGACGGATTCGCGCGGGTGTCGGGCAAGCTGACCGCGCTGTCGGTCCACCAGGGCCCGGGCGTCACCAACGCGCTGACCGGCGTCACCGAGGCGGCCAAGAGCCGCACGCCGCTGGTCGTGCTCGCGCCCGAGGCGACCGCGGCGCGCTCCAACTTCGCCGTCGATCTGGTCGGCCTGGCCGGGGCGATCGGCGCCGGCTTCCGGCGGGTGACGGCCGAGCGAGCAGCCGACGACGCGGCCTGGGCGTGCCGGACCGCGCGGGCCGGGGCAGGGCAGACCGTGCTCCTGGCGCTGCCGCTCGACGTGCAGGCGCGGCCGGCCGCCAGCGCGCCGGTGGATGCGTCGGTGGATGCGATCGACCCATCGCCGCCGTCGCTCGAGCCGGTTCCGGATGTGCGACCGCTGGTCGATGCGCTGATGGCGGCGCGCCGGCCGGTCTTCATCGCTGGCCGCGGCGCGGCGCGTCACGCGGCTTCGGCGCGCGCGGCGCTGATCGCCCTGGCCGACCGCTGCGGCGCGCTGCTGGCGGTGTCGGCCGCCGCCCGAGGTCTCTTCGCGGGTGACCCGTGGTACCTGGACGTATCGGGCGGCTTCGCCACGCCGCTGGCCGCCGAGCTCATCGCCGGAGCGGATCTGATCGTCGCCTGGGGCAGCACGCTCAACATGTGGACCACCCGGCACGGGCGCCTCCTCGCCGGCGGCGCGACCGTCGTGCAGGTCGATCTCGACCGCGCCGCGCTCGGCGTCAATCGACCGGTCTCCCTCGGCCTGTGCGGCGATGTGGCCGCGGTCGCGCGCGCATGCGCCGAGGAGCTCGACCGCCGCGGCGCGCGGCCGGACGGCTGGCGCACGCCGGCGCTGCGCGCGCGGATCGCCGCCGACGGGCGCTGGCGGGCGGTCCCGTACGACGACGACGGTGGCGGCGGGCGGATCGACCCGCGCGCGCTCACCATCGCGCTCGACGACCTGCTCCCGGCCGAGCGCACCGTGGTCATCGACTCGGGCAACTTCATGGGCTACCCGTCGATGTTCTTGTCGGTGCCGGACGCGGCCGGGTTCTGCTTCACCCAGTCGTTCCAGTCGATCGGGCTGGGGCTGGCCAGCGCGCTCGGCGCGGCGGTGGCGCGCCCCGACCGCCTCACCGTGGCCGCACTCGGCGACGGCGGCTTCCTCATGTCGGTCGCCGAGCTGACCACCGCGGTTCGCCTCGGTCTGCCGCTGGTGGTCGCGATCTACGACGACGCCGCCTACGGCGCCGAGGTGCATCACTTCGGCCCGGGCGGCCATCCGCTCGACACGGTGCGCTTCCCCGACGCCGACCTGGCCGCGATCGCGCGCGGGTTCGGCTGCGCCGGCATCACGGTGCGCGCCATCGGCGACCTGGCGGCAGCGCGCGAGTGGCTGCTCGGCCCGCGCGACCGCCCGCTGGTCATCGACGCCAAGGTCGCCTCGGTCCGCCCGTCGTGGTGGCTCGAGGAGGCCTTCCGCGGGCACTGAGATCGGCCCGCCCTCAGGCCGGCACCACGCGGAGCCGCTGGCTCCGGTCCGCCCGAGAGCGGACCGGACGCCGAGCTCGGTCGATCAGTACATGCGGTACGTGGCGCTGAGGTAGCCGAAGATCCCCGGCACGTCGTACGTGGTCGGGTTGAAGCCGTTGAGGACGCACGTGTAGCAGGGCGGCGGATCGTTGGCGAACACGTTGATCACCCCGGCCGTGATGTTGAGGTTGTTCTCGAAGCCGGGCGGGATCCAGGTCAGCTGCACGTCGTTGTAGACCTGCGCGGGCAGCTCGTTCTTGGAGAACGCGTCGTTTCGCGGGTTGGGGTCCGAGCACGTGCCCGGGAAGGCCAGGAGGTCAGGGCACTGCTCGACCACCTTGTGGATGTAGCGCGTGGTGAACGTGGCCCCGATGGTCTGGTAGAACCAGTCGAGCACCAGCGACGACTTGAAGCGCGGGAAGGCGCGCTCCGGCTCGCCGCCCACCCGACCCTCGCGCTCGATGGTGTCGAACCCGCCGGAGGTCGGGATCTTCTCCCAGAAGTCGATGAGCAGGTTCGACAGCGAGGTGACGCGGAAGCGGCCGGCCGCGCTGGCCGGCATCGCGTAGGTCAGGTTGATGTCCACGCCACGAGTCTCGAAGCCGCCCAGGTTCTGCAGCTTGTTGGCGAACCCGTTGATCGAGCCCTGCGAGGTCCGCGTGATCCCCTCGCACAGCGTTTCGTCGCCCCCGACGCAGCGGTCGAGCTGGAGCTGCGCGTCGAGCGGCGCGATCGCGCCGTCCACGTGGATGTCGTAGTAGGCGAGCTCGAGGTCGAGCCTGTCGACCCACGACTGGCCCTGCAGCCACTCCGGGCTGTAGGCCAGGCTGATGGTGACGCTGTCCGAGGTCTCCGGCTCCAGCTCGATGTTGCCGCCGGTGGCGACCGAGATCTGCGGGTTGAGCTGCTCGTAGCTGCCGTCGCCCGGCACGCCGAGCGCGATACAGCGGTCGCGGATGGCCTGGGACACTCCCTGTTCGTTGAAGTTGCTGCACGGGTCATTGAGCATCGCGTCGTAGCGCGACTCGCTGCCGAACAGCTCGCCGATGCCGGGGGCGCGGAAGCCGCGCGCGTAGCTTCCGCGCAGCATGAGGTCCTTCATCGGCTTCCAGCGCGCACCGAGCTTGCCGGTCACCTCCGGCTCCAGGATCGAGTAGTCGGACACGCGGCCGGCGGCGCTGAGGTCGACGAGCTCGGCGCCGGGCAGGCCGGCGAGCACCGGCACGCGCAGCTCGGCGTACGCCTCGTTGACCCAGTAGTCGCCCGAGGTCGGCTTGGACGGCACGTCGGCGCCGTCGCCGGCGGCCACGACCGCGTCGGGCTCGTAGAAGCCGGACAGCCGGCGGTGCTCGAGGCCGGCCGCGATCGACAGCGCCCCGGCCGGGAGCTTGACGATCTCGCCGGCGATGTTGGCCACCACGTCGACCAGGGTCTGCTCCGACACGTCGTGCTCGACGAACGTGACGTAGTCGAGCATCTCCTGGGTGATGGTGCCGTCGCCGTTGGCGCCCTGGCCGCCGAAGATGTTGAACGGCACGCACTCCGGGTCGCCGGGGCTGGCGGCGGTGCCGCAGCGCCAGACGTTCTCGTCGTCCTGGTAGGCCGGCCCCAGCGCCTGCTCCAGCTTGGCCGAGTTGAACGAGTTGTTGCGCAGCTGATCGGCGCGGTTGACGCCGTAGGCCACCGTCGTGTCCCAGAAGAAGCGCTGCTTGCCGGCGTTGAAGTCGCCGTTCAGGCCGCCGGACATGTAGAAGGTGTTGACGGTCTGCTCGAACTTGCGCGGTCCGGCCTCGACCGGCCGGCGCGTGACCACGTAGGTGGGGTCGTTCATCGGGTCGAAGGTGAAGCCGAACGGGTTGTAGGGGTTCGACACGTCGATCGGGATGCGATCCACCCGGTTGCCGTTGCCGCCCTCCGGTCCGACGAACAGCGGCTCGGGCGCGGCCTGGTTCACCGACTCGCGGTGGGTGAAGGCGGCCTTTCCGTGGAACTGGAACCGCGGCAGCACCTTGTAGGTGACCGAGCTGAACGCGCCCAGCCGGCGCGACGGGGTCAGCATCAGGTTGTACGGCGAGAAGTTGAAGCGGTCGGAGTTCTCGAACGCGTGGTAGTCGGTGTTCGGGTCGGGGAGGCCGCCGACGCCATTGTTGAGGGTGACGTCCACCGGATCCCCGGTGACCGGGTCGGCGAACGAGATCCGACCCTGCGGCGTGGCCGACGAGCAGCCGGCCTCGCAGTTGTCGAGGCCGGGGAGCGGCGAGTTGGAGATCTCGCGGTCGGCCGACTTGATGTCGTGCTGATCGAGGAACGAGGCGCCCATCACCACCGACATCTTCTCGGTCGTGTTGCCCCACGACAGGTCGTACTTCTGGGTGAAGCCGTCGCCCTCGTTGTAGACGCCGGTGTACGCGGTCGCCGACGCGCCCTCGAACTCCTTGCGCGTGATGATGTTGATGACCCCGGAGATGGCGTCGGAGCCGTAGATCGGCGAGGCGCCGTCCTCGAGCACCTCGACCCGCTCGATGATCGAGAGCGGGATGGTGTTGAGGTCGGTCGCGGCCGACACGCCGCTGGCCGACGAGCCGTTGACCCAGCGAACCCCGTCGACCAGGACCAGCACGCGCTTGGACCCGAGGTAGCGGAGGTCGGCCTCGATCGCGCCGGCGCCGATGCCGCCGCCGTCCGGCGGGAATCCGAAGTTACCGCTCGAGTTGAACTTGCCGTTGATGGCGCCGCCCGACGACGGCAGCTGCTGCAGGATGTCGCCGACCGAGGTGAGGCCGGTGCGCTCGAGCTCCTCGCGGCTGAGTTGCAGCACCGGGGCCTGCTTGTCGAGGGGATCGGTGCGGATGCGCGAGCCGGTCACCACGATGACCTCGCCGTCGGCCTCGGCCTGGGCGGCGGCCGCCTCGGCGTCGGCGACCTCTTCCGGGGTCGGCGCCCCGGTGTCGGCCGGCGTGGTCGGCTGCGGCTGCGCGGTCGGCGCGGGCGCCGGCTGCGCGGGCGCGGGCGCCGGCTGCGCGGGCGCCGGCTGCGTGGGCGCGGGCGCCGGCTGCGCGGTCGGGGCCGGCGCGGGAGCCGGTGCCGGTGCGGGTTGCGGAGGCGCCGTCTGCGCCTGGGCCGTCCCGCTG
>Ga0193753_10001955_pt1 | contig 16942 bp, 13 predicted proteins | sample H1c2metaG_FD_144925 | JGI IMG/M metagenome (GOLD analysis project Ga0193753, IMG submission 144925) | Soil microbial communities from a riparian zone of the East river system, Colorado, United States - H1c2 | ecosystem: Environmental > Terrestrial > Soil > Riparian zone | place: USA: East... | reverse complement strand
CGGTTCAAGGTGAAGGAGAGAAGCAAAACTGCGGCGATCGATTGCACACACATGGAAGCGATGGCGGCGAACGCGGCTCCGCGCATTCCATGTACCGGTATAAAACGGAAGGAAGCCCACCAGCTAGCCAAGCAGACCGCCGCGAGCATTGGAATCTGGCTGCGGAAAACCTGCGCCGCCGTCAAGGCGTAACCGGTGAGCCAGGCAACGTAGGCGACAGCGCCCGCGACCATGACCAGCACCAGCACCGGCTGATACGCGGCGTACGCCGGGCCGAACAGCAGCAACAGCAAGGGGCGCCCGAACCACAGCGCCGTGGCCACACCCAACACTCCGAGTGCCGCTCCGGTCCCGGCCATCTTGAGAAGTAGCGCGGAGAATTCCGCCAATCGCCGTGCCGCAAAATATTGGGCGAGCCGAGGGGAAGCCACGTTGCCCAGCGCGTTCACGGCCGTTTGTCCCACAACGATAAAGGCCATCAGGGCGGAAAAGATGCCTAGCTCGCTCGCTCCGGCGTAGCGTTCCAGGTAGTAGCGAGGGATGTTCACGCTGAGAGAAATCAATCCCTGCACGATGCCGAGCGGAAGAGCCAGCCAGGCGAGCGGCAGTAAGCGCAGCGGCGCTGAAAATCCTGTGCGCGATTGGACGCGCAGTTTTCCGGTGACCGGCCAATCATAAAAGAGAAGAACGGCCAGGGAGCCGGCTGCCAGAGCGCACGCCGCCGCAAGCGCTGTCCGGTAGCGGCTCACGGCGACGATGACAAGCGCGATCGATAACAGACCTTTGAAAATCATAGAGCGAGCAATGATGACCATGTGCTCGCGCTGTTGAAGATAGCCCTGTAGTACGTCGCTCACCGCTTCAAAACATTTCGAAAGTCCGACGACCAAAACCACGGCAAGGGCGTGATGCGGCTGCGCGACCGCGAAAAGCAGGATGGCTAGAAGCGCTACGCCGGTGGTAGCGAGGCGCAGAGTCAAGTATTCTTTGAATACGAAACGAGCGCGCGCGTCGGTGGCTTGCACGTTGCGCAACTGGAGATTCGAAAACATCAGAATAGGCGCGGTAATCGCCAGACCAAGAGAAAACAGGCCCACTTCGGCCGTGGGGCAGGCTTTTGCCAGGACGCTGAGCATGAGCCATTGGCACATGGCGTAAAAAATATTCGCGCCTAGCGTCCAAGAAAAATCACGGCGAAACTTCGTGGGGCAAGCGCTTTCGCCGGCTGGCTCAGTTCTTGGCATAGCCGCTGTATTGCCGCAAGTAATCCAATTTTGTGGACGGCCGGAAATCGTTCAGGATGGTGCCCAGCACGACATTGCCCGACTGCACGAGCAGGCCGCGCGCTTCCTGGTTGACGGCGACCGGATAGCGATTCGCGCGGACGACCAGAACCACTCCATCCGACTGACGCCCGACGATCCGAGCATCGGGAAACAGGACGGCCGGCGGCGTATCGATCAGAATGATGTCGAATTGCCGGCGCAGTTGTTGCAAGATTTCCGGCAGCGAAGCGGAGGCCAGCAGGCGAGGAGCATTTTCGAGAACAGATCCGGATGGCAGGATGGATACATCGCCGGCGGCTTCTTGAATCGCCGCTGGTGTCCCGCCGTCTTCAAGCAGATCGCTCAATCCCACGTCGTTGCTCACCGAGAACAGGCGATGCTGCGTCGGATTCCGGAAGTCGGCATCGATCACCAGGACGCGCCGTCGCAGGCTGGCCAACGCGAGTGCCAAATGGTGGGTAATCGTGGATTTTCCCTCTTCCGGCAGCGCGCTGGTAATCGTGACGACCTGCGGGCCGGGTTGCGATCCGTTGAATAGCAGCGCATCCAGCGCGGTATGTAGCGAGTCGGCTAGTGCGGACGGCGCGACGCGTTCGATTGCCGGTGGCGCTAGGCCAAGCACCGACGACTTGGCCGATATTGCCCGCCTTGCGCGCGGCGGCGCAATCGACGGAATAACACCGAGCTCCGGGACATCCAGATAGCGCAGCGATTCACCAGGCTGCCAAAGCTTGCGATGACGGCGCTCGACCGCTTCGCGGCTGAAGCAAGCGAGCGTTGCGAAGAACATGCCACCCAATAGCCCGGCCATGAGATTTACAAGCACCTTGGGGCTATACGGAAGCGGAGTTTCGCGCGCCTGTTCGAGGATATGAATGTTGCTCGCGCGCAGAGCCGTGGCCACGCCGGCCGCATTCACCTTCTGCAGCATGTCCTGATAGAAGCGCTGATTGGAATCCACTTCGCGGCGCAGCATATCGATCGGAATGGATTGCTCCGATTGTTCGGCGACTGCTTTGAACTGGTCGCGATAGGCGCTCCCGAGTAGTTGCTCACGCCGTTTCGCGCTTTCAAACTCATTCGCCATACGGCGCAGCAGATTTGTTTGCTCGTGGCGAATCAGAGTTTCTATCTCAGCGATCTGTGCACGCGCCCGCTGCACTTTGACGTGCTCCGGCTTCATGGTGGCGCCCAATTCGCCGTCTTCCCGCTTCAGGTCGGCGAGGCGCGTGTAGTAATCCCGTAGCAGCAGGTCCTGTTGCTGCTCCGCCAACTGCTCCGGAGACGCCGACTGCAGGCGCTCATAGCGCGACTGAAGCGCGGTACGATCGGCTTGCGACTTCGAGAGTTCCGCCTGCACCTGGCGAAGCCTTTCTTCACCCAGCGTCTGGCGGTCGTTTGTGTAGAGGATGCCGTTGCTGCGCGCGTAGTCCTGCAGCCGCCGCTCGGAACGCTCCAGATTTTCCCGCAAATCGGCCAGCCGCGTATTCAACCAGCGCGCCGTGCGCTCGGTTCCCGACCAGCGTACGTCCATTGTGTAGGCGATAAATTCTTCCGCCAGTGTATTGAGGAATTCGACCGGCGTCTTGGCGTCGGGCGCGGAGTAGAACAGTTGGACTACGTTGCTTTGCGCTGCCGCCTTCACTTGCAAATTGGCTTTTACGACTTGGAGCGCTCTGCCCAAATCCGTTTGCGATCGTGAAGTGGGCAGAACTAGCGCTTGGCGGATCACCAGCGCGTAACGCGGCGGCATGCGGTCCAGAAGCGCATCAAGTCCCAACTTGGCAGCTATCCGTTGCATAGGCGTTTCGCTTTGCTTAACGAAGGAAGGACGCTGATCCAAGTGCAGGCGGGCGATTACCCGCCGCAGCAGTTCCTCGCTCTCAAGCACCTGCACCTGTACCTGCACATAGCTATCCGGCGCGGTGGGATTGGCCGCCGCGCCCGGGTCCACGTCGCGAAGGTTCATGAAGTTTTGGTTGAGCTCCTGCACTTCGAGTTGTGCGGAAGATCGATACTTGGGTGTTTGCTTGAAGGATACAAACAGCGCTGCCGCGAGCGCGCATATTAGGATCGCGAGGAAGGTGAGCCGGAACTTATTCAAAATTCCGAGATAGTCGAATAGGTGCGGCGACAATTCGCTAGTCGAGACTGTAAGTGCTTGCGACGACTTATCGGGCATGAGTTGCATGTTTAAGGAAGCCGCCAGATCACGAGACCGGAGGCCGTTTGCAGCGCGGCTTCCGCCGTCTTGATCGCCATTTTCTTGGCCGAGCTGCTCGGGACGACGAGAATATCGCCGGCTTGCAAATCGACGTCCGGACCTTTTCCATTGATGGGCCGCCGCATGTCCAGCCGGATGTGCGTACGGTCGGCGTGTCCGGCTACCGAACGAAGGATGGAGCAGCTTCCGAGCGATGCCGTCGAGTTGGGCCCTTCGGCGAGCGAAAGCGCCTGTAACGCCGAGACATGCTCTCTTTCCCCCAGCGCGAAGCCGCCCGGCTTATGCACGTCTCCGATGACGTAGATCAATTCAGCCTGCGGAACCGTGATCACATCGAAGGCCTCGATGGCCGCCGAAGGCGCTTGGGAAGTATTGCGCAGAATGTCGCGCAGATTGTAGGAAAGAACGCTCTCTTTGCGCTTAACGAAAACTGTGTAGCCGGCCTGCGGTTGAATGCCGCCCGCCATGGCGAGCACTTCCGCGAGAGACTTCCGCCCGTTGAGTTGATAAATCCCCGAGTGGTTCACTGCACCGAGTACCGATACCGGCTCACTGCCGTATTGCGTGATTTCGAGCGATACGTTTGGACTCTTGTAATATGCCGCCAACAGAACCGTCACCTGGCGCCGCGCTTCCGGCACCGTGAGTCCGGCGACCTCGATCCGGCCAACGAGTGGAAGATCGATAAAGCCATCGCGAGAAACGACGGCGGGTTTATCCTCTAACTCTTCGACGTCGGCCGAACGAAACAAGAGCTTGTCGTCGGCTCCGAGCCGGTAGGTTGCTTGCGGCGGCGCGATCGCGGCGACCAGACTGAGCCCCAACATCGTTCCAAGCAGGAGTGTGCGTATCATGTTATGCCAAGGATGGGCTCGCTACAACGGGACTAAGCCGCGGGAGCGCGACCTCCACTGGTGGTTCGCTCAGCGGCCTCTGCGGGCGGTAGCCGGGAACGATTCGCCGCAAGATCTGCAATAGCCGGACTTCGTCGCGCGTCTCGCACAACAACTCCAATCGGCGAATCTCATCGGCGAAACCGGCCGGCGCGCGTGTTCCTTGAAAGACTTTGATTTTCCGGTGGCAAGTCGGCAGAATCAATTCATCTTCGAGGTTCAGTTCCTCAAAGAGCTTTTCGCCCGGCCGGATGCCAGTAAAGACGATCGGTATGTCCCGGCCAGGCCGCAGTCCGGAAAGCAGGATGAGTTTCTGAGCGAGTTCGAGAATCTTGACCGGCTCGCCCATGTCGAGCACAAAAATCTCGCCGCCTTTGCCCATGGTCGACGCTTGAATCACGAGTTGGGCCGCCTCCGGAATGGTCATGAAGTAGCGGCGCATCTCCGGATGTGTGATCGTCACCGGACCCCCGGCCGCGATCTGCTGCTGGAAGATTGGCACTACGCTGCCATTGCTGCCGAGGACGTTGCCGAAGCGTACCGATACGTACTTCGTTTCTTCTTGCGGAAGATCACGGATTAAGAGTTCGGCCGCCCGTTTGGTCGCGCCCATAACGTTCGTGGGATTGACCGCCTTATCGGAAGAGATCATGACGAAGTCGCGCACTCCGGCGCGCGCCGCCGCCCGCGCTACCGTCGAAGTGCCGAAGATATTGTTCTCAACCGCCTCGACCATGTTTGTTTCCATCATGGGGACGTGTTTGTAGGCAGCCGCATGATAGACCAGCGAGGGCCGATGGCGGGCCAACACTTCCGCGACCCGGAATGAGTTCTGAATGCTGCCGACTTCCGGAATGAAAGAGACATTCGGAAAAGTCTTTTTCATTTCCCGCTCGACATAGAAGAGACCCGTTTCGGCGATGTCGAGGCCCACGATCGCCGCCGGCGAAAAGCGCGCGAGCTGCCTGCACAATTCCGCTCCGATCGAGCCGGCCGCGCCCGTCACCAATATTTTTTCGCCGCTAAGGCGCTGTCGAATTCCGGCATCGTCCAATTGAATCGGGCTTCGTCCGAGCAAATCTTCGACGGCCACATCGCGAAGCTGTGGGACCAGGCTCCGGTGGCCGCTCAACTCCGCCACGCCGGGCACTGTTTTGCAGGCTACTCGCGCTTCGCGGCAATGCCCGAGAATTGCCGTCATCTGCTCGCGGGTAGCGGAGGGAATCGCGATCAGGATTTGCTGAATCTTGTTTTGAGACGCAATCCTCACCAGATCCGCACCCGTGCCGAGTACCGTAATCCGGTGCAGCAGCGTTCCTTTTTTGGAGCGGTCGTCGTCTACGAATCCGCACACCCGGTAGCGGAGAGACGCGTTGCCGCGCAGTTCGCGTAGCAGCATGGCGCCCGCATGTCCAGCCCCGTAGATCAGTACGCCTTCGCAGCCTTTCCCTTGCCGCCGTCCCCGGCTTTCGCTGCGCAGCCGGGCGAGAAAATGCGCCGCGCATAAAGCCTGGATGCACAGCAGCAGGTCGAGCAGATAGATCGACCGTGGAAAGCCCGCTGGACCAAGCGCCGCGATCGCAACCATCGACAGGCCCGATCCCAGCGCATTGTAAGCAACGATGGCCAACACGTCGGGCAGCGAAACGTGGCGCCATTGTGTGCGGTTCAAGCCTCCGAGATAAAACACGATGCACTTCACGAGCGTCCAAGTGCTTAGCGCGAATGCCAAATGCGCGAGCTGTTCGGACGGAATGCGAAAATCGAAGCGCAAGAGGAACGCTCCCAGTCCGGCGAGGACCGTCGCCATGACGTAAGGAACTATCATCAACATCCGGCGAGAGATTTTTGCGGCAGCGAATGACATGGTGGAAATCGAAACCAAGGAACCGCGCGCGAGCTAAAACGAAGGCACGGCGGCCGGCAATAGCGGCGGCGGGTACAAAGCGGGTTCTACAATTGCTTTAGCCGAAACGGCGCGGCGCACCCGGTTGATCACGAAGAGCTGATCTTCGATCGTCAGGTTGCTGGAGCTCGGAAGACAAATTCCGCGCATGTACAAGTCGTCGGCCACTTCACCGCCGTAGCGGTCGCAGCCCGCAAAGAGCGGCTGTTGGTGCATGGGCTTCCAGACTGGGCGGCTTTCGATGCCCGCGGCGCTCAACTCGGCGATAAGATCGTTGCGCACGCAGCCGAACTTTTTCGCGTCGATCAGAAAACAGCTCAGCCAGTGAGTGTGCAGGCCGTGGAAGACTTCCGGCATCGGAGTGATGCCGTCCAGATCGGCGAACGCCTTGGCGTAGCGGCGCGCAATGGCGCGGCGTTGTTCCACGCGCTTCTCTAAGACAACCAACTGCCCGCGGCCGATCGCGGCGAGTACGTTGCTCATCCGGTAGTTGTATCCGAGTTCGTGATGCCGGTACTCGACGCCGGGCTCGCGTGCTTGCGAAGACCAGAAACGCGCCCGTTCGATCCATTCGCGCCGCGCCGAGAGTAGCATGCCGCCGCCCGCCGTCGTGATGATCTTGTTGCCATTGAACGACAGCGTCGCGACATGGCCCAAGGCGCCCGCCGGCCTGCCCTTATAGAGCGCTCCCAACGCTTCCGCCGCGTCCTCCAAAACCGGAACTTCGTAGCGTCCGCAAATCTCGAGAATCGGATCCATGTCCGCGCACTGGCCGAACAGATGCACGACGACGACCGCCTTGGGAAGCCGTTTCTTCCGGGCGTGCAGTTTCAGCGCGTCCGCCAATACTTGCGGATCGAGATTCCAACTGGCGCGCTCGCTGTCGATGAACACCGGCTCCGCGCCCAGATATCGAATCGGATTCGCGCTGGCCACAAACGTGAGGCTCTGGCAAAAAACCAGATCGCCCGGCCCTACTCCGAGGATCCGCAATCCCAGCTGATTGGCCGCGGTTCCGCTCGATAGAGCCACTGCGGGAACACCCAGATGCGCTTCCATCTCGCGCTCAAAGGCCTCTACGTGCGGACCCACCGTGGATATCCAGTTGGACTCAAACACGTCGCGCACATATTGAAATTCGAGCGCTCCCAGGTGGGGCGCCGACAAATATATTTTTGGCATTTTGCGAATGATTGAGGACGCTACGGAGTGAGTTAGGCGGCGGACGCGACACGTTTGCTTGCGATCCAACTCGTGTCGACAACAACCGCCAGGGAACGTCGTAATAAGGGAATCGAAACCACTAACTGTGATTCGCTTTTCCTTTGAAGTAAAATGCCTTCTATCCCGGCCAAGGGACCGGATTCGATAAAGACCTTTGCTCCCGGCTCGAGAATCAGATCGCAAGTCAGCGCCGGAAGGCCGGACCGCACAATTGTGCGAATGGCGTTGATCTCATCCTGGTGAAGCGTTGCGGGACGGCCGCCGAACTTGACGATGTGCGCTACGCCCGGTGTTGTTACGATCAGCCTCCCGCCCGCGCCGAGAGCAAACCGGCAAAATATATATCCTGGAAACAACGGCGTCTCGTGTATCTTTACGCGATCGCTCATGCGCCGGCTCGATGAATAGACAGGCAGGAAGACTTCATAACCTCTGTTAGCGAGAAGCCCCGCGACGAAATGTTCCTGCCGCGGTCGAACCTGTAAGGCGTACCAAAGACATTCAGACATAAGAAGAACCAAACCGCGCCGGCGGCACCGGCAAGACAGCGCTGCCGCGATGAACGGCACGTTTTACGCCTCGTAAGAACCACGCTTTACGTGCACTACGAGACGACAGAAACAGCCGGAAGAGATTATCGGATAAAGAGATCGTGACTTATGCACACTGCTAAGTCAATTACAAACCGTCGTTATGAGCGTACTTCCCGTTACCCTAGATCGACGGGTGGGGTTTGAGGGCGTTGATTCCGAAGTGCGGGCTATCGTCCCCGCATAGTTACTTTAGGGTCCGGCAAACTTATCGGGAAAACCGGGCGATCTATGCCTCTCCCGCAAGGGCCATGAATAGCTCTATCTCTTCCTTGCTTCCGACAATGAAAGGAACCCGCTGATGAATATCGTGCGGCTCCACGTCGAGCACGCAGCGCTCGCCATCGACAGCCATGCCGCCGGCCTGTTCCGCAATGAAAGCGAGAGGGTTCGCTTCATAGAGCAAGCGGAGCTTCCCGTGGGGATAATCGGCCGTGGGCGGGTACAAGAATACGCCACCTTTCAAGAGCGTGCGGTGGAAATCAGCTACCAAAGAGCCGATGTAGCGCGATGTGTACTTTCGGCCGAGCCGCTGCTGCCGGAGTAGCTTTAGGTAATTCCGATAATTCGCCGGGAATTCATCCGCGTTGGCCTCATTCACTGAATAAATCGTTCCTCCTTCAGGCATGCGAACGTTTTCGTGACTTAGCACGTATGCGCCGATGGCGGGATCGAGCGTAAAACCGAATACGCCGTGACCGGTAGTGTAGACAAGCATCGTCGAAGGGCCATAGATAACGTATCCCGCCGCAACCTGCCTCCTGCCGCGCTGCAAAACGGCGGCGCCACGGCTGCCGTCGCTTGCGGGAGGGCAACGAAAAATCGAAAAAATCGTGCCTACGTTCACATTGACGTCGAGGTTCGATGAGCCGTCGAGGGGATCGAACACGATGGCGTACTCGCCGCCTTCCGTCGTTCGGTCGAAGGTCACAGGCTGCTCGTTTTCTTCCGAAACCAGCTCGGCTACGCTGTCGCGAAGGCCGAGGCAATGCATGAGCGCTTCGTTTGCGTAAACATCCAGCTTCTGCTGGGCTTCGCCTTGCACGTTGACGCCGCCGGCGGCGCCAAGCATATCCATGAGGCCGGCGCGCCGAATGCGCGCTTCGGTCATCTTGGTTGCAAGCGTGATACCCGAAAGCAGCCATGAGAATGTGCCGCGCGCGCCGCTAATTCGCTGTTGTTCCCTGAGGATGTGGTGTTGAATAGTGGTAATCATCAAAAAGTCACGTCTATGCGCCTATACCTGCCCATTCTCTCTTTTGCGATCGCCGCCTCTTCCGTGGTTCGCGCCGCCGAATATAGCTTACCCGCTTCGCCCGCGACTGTCGTGTGGGGCTACTACTCTGCCGAGGCGAAACCGGTGTTGACCATTCATTCGGGAGATACCGTGCGGATTCAAACCGAGTCGGCGTGTCCGCCGCCCGAGCGGCTGGAAGCGGCGGGCGTGGCGCCCGGCGATATTCCGCAACACTACCGGGATATTCGCGAGCAGGTGAAGGATAAAGGCCCGGGCGGTCATATTCTAACCGGTCCCGTGGCGATTGCGGAAGCCGAGCCGGGAGACGTGCTCGAAGTTCAGATTCAGAAGATCGATCTGGATGCTCCGTTCGCCTGCAATAGCTTCGGCCCCGGACGCGGTTTTTTGCCAAACGATTTTCCATATGCGCGAACCAAGATCGTTCCGCTGGACCGTGAGCGCATGCTCGCCCGCTTCGCGCCGGGTATCGAGATTCCCTTGCACCCGTTCTTCGGCAGCATGGGAGTGGCGCCTCCGTCGTCCGGCCGGATAAGTAGCGGGCCGCCCTGGATGCACGCCGGCAATATGGACAACAAGGAGCTCGTGGCGGGAACAAAGCTATTTATCCCGGTATTCGCTAAAGGAGCTCTGTTCGAGGTTGGCGACGGGCACGCGGCGCAGGGCAACGGAGAGGTGGATATCACCGCGCTCGAAACTTGGCTTAGTGGCACCTTCCAGTTTGTGGTGCATAAGAACCAACACTTACTCTGGCCCAGGGGCGAGACGCCTTCGAGTTACATATCCATGGGTTTTGACGAGGATCTCAAGACAGCGACAGAGATGGCCGTGCGCAACATGATCGATTTTCTCGTGAGCGAAAAGCATCTCAGTAGAGACGACGCTTACGCATTGACGAGCGTGGCCATCGATGTCGATATCACGCAGCTTGTGGACGGAAAGGCCGGTGTCCATGCGATTTGTCCCAAAGGCATCTTCCACTAGTGAACTGTAGTAGAGAAAACGTTACTGCAAGATTGACGATTTGGCAAAGCTCGCCGAATCTGCGGTCACCGCAGTGACTGTGAAGGGGTTAAGATTGATGTCGCGCAACGTACAGGCTTGTGACCATATTACGGGTCACGCAGCCGTTGAACTCGTCGCGTGCAACACGACGCAGCTCAGTAAGCACGGCCTCGCGGTCTGGGCGGATGTTGATGTTGGAATAGGTCGCATAGAGGGCGACAGTTTGATCAGCGTCGAGGACGAGCGACCATGCGCTGGTTCGGTGCTCAATGCTGTCGAACGCATGGGTCCGCTCCAGCGCCGCCACCCTGGCCTTAGCATCGAGAGCGAAAGGAATTTCGCCCTTACCATCCGAAGGGCTCAAAGGACCTTTGAGAAGGTTTTTTGTTGCTTCGTGGAAGGGATCGGGGCGGCGTGAATCGCCGAACACGTTCCAGACCATTGCCCACCACCCGCCCTGACGGAGCAGTTTGGCTATTTTTGTCAAGGCAATATCCTCTGTTAACCAATGGAATGCGGTGGCGCTGAGACCGAGATCAAAGCTAGCCCCTAGCAACACGGCCTCTTCGAACGTTGCAGGCATCACTGTGAGTGCCTTGTCCTGAATGGTCTCCCGAAGGAAGGCCGCGAGGCGATCATCGGGCTCTATGGCAACCAGTGGGTTGGCACCCAGCTCAAGTAAACGGTGAGTCGCCGTTCCCGTCCCGGCTCCGATCTCAAATGTAACCGCATTGGGTGCGAGACCACAGCGCTCACATAGGACATCAAACACCCAATCGGGATATGCGGGTCGCGCAGCGTGGTAGCCGCCGGGATCAAGCCCGAAGGCCTCGCGGCCAAATGTTCTGTGGATGGATTCTCTCATTCGCAGCACCCGGTAGTCTGTCGCCAAGAATTCTTACCTGCGGACGTGGCGAGAAGGGTCGGAGTACTTCCACAGAATAGGCCTGGCATTGGCTGAATAAGCGTTGATGTAGCGGCGGAGTTTGCGGGCCAGATCGGAGACGAAGGTGAAGACACCGCGAGCGATGACTTCGCGTTCGATTTTGGCAAACCACAGCTCGACCTGGTTGAGCCAAGAGGAATAGGTGGGAATGAAGTGGAACCGAACACGGGGGTTCTGCTCCGGGAACTCCTTTACCAGGACGGTCTTGTGAGCCGAAAGATTGTCAAGGATGATGTGGATCCGCTGATCGCACGGACATAGAGCGACGACTTCCTTCAGAAAGGCAATGAAGTCCCGACTGGTGTGCCGTGAGGCGGTCTTGCCGTGAACGCGGCCGGTAGCCGTGTCCAGCGCAGCATACAGGGAGAGCGTTCCGTGCCGGTAGTATTCGAATCCGTGGCGTTCGGCGCGGCCGGGCGAAAGCGGCAGCACCGGATCGAGTCGGTCCAGCGCCTGAATCGCAGTCTTCTCATCGACACAGAACACAGCGGCGTGCTGAGGAGGATTCAGGTACAGACCGATGACATCGGCGGCCTTGCTTTCGAAATCCGGATCATCGCTGGCCATATATCGCTCCAGCCGGTGCGGCTTCAGTCCGGCCTCTTTCCACACCCGATGCACGGCATCCTTGCTGACGCCCACAGTCGCGGCGAGCTTGCGGCAGCTCCAGTGCGTAGAACCATCCTTCGGCTGTTTGCGGGTGGCCGCAAGAATCCGGGTCCGCAGTTTCGGAGTCAGCACCGAAGCCGATTGTCCGGGATGTTTGGTATCCAGACCGTCCATCCCTGCAGCAAGAAATCGCTGCTTCCATCGGATGATGGTCGGAGCGGTGGTCCCTAATCTCTCCTTGATGGTGCTGAACGACGCGCCCTCGGCCAGCATCAGGATCATCCTGCCGCGGAAGACGTATCCCGTGGGCAGAGAGCGGGATTGGGCGATGCGGCTGAGTTCGAGTTGCTGGCTGTCGGTCAGAACTATGCTATCGCTGGCCACGCTTTATAAGACGTGAGCAGCTCTAGTAATGTTTACTCTGCGACAGGCCACTAGCCCGGTTCAGACTCGCAGGAACCATCTCTTCCGATACATAAGGTACGCCGCCAGGTACATCAAAAGCGTAAAAACGATCGCCCAAAGCAGAGATGCGTTGCGCGGTGATGCGAGGACCAGGAAGCAATGCTGGTACAGCCACTCTTGGAGCCGCAGAGCATTCAGAGAAATGGCGAGTAATTCCGAAAGCATGTAGACCGCGATTGCGTTCAACCCCATGATCACGAACGGCTGGAACACGCGCCGGTATCCCAGATGGTCCACCAGATAGATGAACATCGCGAGAAGTATAGCGGCCAGGCCGGCCATGAACAGCGCAAACGAGCTCGTCCACAGTTTCTTATTAATTGGCAGCCAGACATCGCAGATCAGTCCCAGCGCAACCAATGCATTTCCCATGAAAAATAAAGCGGTGGTCCGCTCCATCAGGCTTTTCTTTATGCGGAGCAATTGCCCTGCTAACACGCCGAACAAAGCTGTAGCGATCGCGGGCAGGGTGCTGACGATGCCCTCCGGGTCCCACGTTTTCGTGGACAAATAATTGTGCTGCCCGAGGACAATTCGATCGACGTAATGCGCCAGGTTGCCCTCCACGTCCAACCGGCCCGGTCCGAAGCCCGGCACCGGCGCCAGCTTCATCAGCAACCAATAGCCTGTCAGCAGTGAAACGATCCATAGAATCCGCGCCCGCACGGTCGTAGTCGACAGGTAGATGGCCGATGCGATTAGGTAGCAGATCGCGATTCTCTGGAGTACGCCGAGAACACGCATCGAAGCGAAATGGAAACCCGGAAACAGGTAGACAAGTAAGCCCAGCGCATAAAGGACGAGAGCCCGCCGCAGCACCTGCCGCATCAGCGCCGAACGGGCGACGCCGCGCTCGAGACGGCTTCCTACGGACAGCGTAATGGCAACGCCGACGATCCAGAGAAACGTTGGAAAAACGACGTCCGTGATCGTCCAGCCATTCCAGTCGGAATGACGCAGCGGGCCGTACACATTGTGCCCATCGCCCGCGTTGTTCACGAGAACCATGAGCGCCATCGTCGCCCCACGGAATGCATCGAGAGCGACAAGCCTGGGAGTGTTTGAGGTCTCTTCGCTCACCGTAACGTGTGATTTGCTTTAGCCGCGTCGAGCAGTGTCGGGTAGAACTGCACAAACGTGGTATCGACAGCCCCGTTATCGCGATGGCACGAGTAACAGGAGGCCGACGTCGGAATCTGCTTCGCGGATTCCTTGCCCTCCCCGAACCCAAAAAAAGCCCAGCTCCCTTTGAAACGCTTTTCGTCCTTTACGTGTACTTCGACCGCGGCGGTGCTCGTTTGAAAATGCCCGCCCTTGTTGATCGATCCCTCGGATTGCGACTTACGGATTTCCAAGACGAAGATCGTTTTGTCCGGCCAGCGGCCCGATGCGAGAAACGATTTGTATGCGGAACGGTTCACGAACACGTTATCGAACCGGGGCTCATCGCGGGCCTCGGCAGCCGCCGGCCCATAAGTCATTCCCAGTCCCGCGCTCAAAAACGTCCATTCCCGATAATCCTTCGGAAATCGCAACTGCCCGTCGGTGGTAAATTCCGGGCCGTCGCCCGCCGCTTCCCCAGCTGCGCGCCGTGTAGTCAGAACCGTCGCCAAAACCAGGCAGCCGGCCACGCAAAGAATTGCCTTGATCATGTCATCTCCCCGAGCTCTTTCGGATGCTCCATACTAAACTGCCAGCATGCGACATCTCTCGGCAAGTTTGATTCTTGCATGCGCGCTCCTGACCCCGGCCTTCTCGCAGAATGGCGGCAGTCCCTTCGTTGGACGCTGGGACTTCGAAGTCCATCCAGCGGCCGGCGTCGGCGCTAATTGGCTGGGTGTGACGGAAAAAGGCGGAAAATTGGAGGTCTGGTTTCAGCCCACGGGAGGCCACGTCTTCGAAGTGAAGGATTTTCATGCGGAAGGCTCGACGCTCACATTCACAACGGCTCCGGCCACCGCAAACCATCCCGCCACGACATGGAAGCTCGACGCCGCCGGCGAGAAGTTGACCGGCGTTCAGAAACGCGGCGATGAGTCCGCGCAGCTGACAGGCGTGCGTGCGCCCGAGTTGAAACGCAGCGCCCCAAAAGCCTGGAGCAAACCGGAGCGGCTCTTTAACGGCAAGAATCTGGATGGATGGGAGCCGATCGGCGACGCGTCGAAAAGTCACTGGGTGGTGAAGGACGGGCAGCTCGTGAACGAGGCCCACGGAGCGAATCTCAAATCAGTCCGCACATTCGACGATTTCAAGGTGCACTTCGAAGTAAACTGCCCCGACGACGCCAACAGCGGATTCTATCTGCGCGGCCGTTATGAGACCCAGCTTGAATATGTGCCCGCCGGCAGCGAGCCGCCCGAGCGTTCCATGGGCGCCATTTACGGACGTCTCGGACCCAGTTCGCAATTGCCGCGCACGCCCGGCAAGTGGGAATCGTTTGACATCACGCTGGTCGGGCGCACTGTCACCATCGTTCGCAACGGCGTCAAAATAATCGATGCTGCGGAGATCGAAGGCATCACCGGCGGCGCATTGAATGCGGCGGAAGGAGAGCCGGGACCGTTCTACATTCAGGGCGACCACACTGGCGGCCTCATGTTCCGCAACATCACCGTTTCCGTCCCGAAGAAATAAAGACAGCCTGCCGTCAGAACCCCATCTGGCGCATGCGTTCCAGAATCCGTGCGCCATATTGGGTCAAATGATCGGGCTTTCGATGCAACGGCGCGGGCAGTACCTCGGCAAGCTCCGCGGCCTGCTCGCGCCCAATCCGGCTCGCCGGGAGTTTGAAGTAATATCGCGAGGCTGCTTCGGCTCCAAAGACGCCCGGCCCCCACTCGATCACATTCAAATAAAGTTCGAGGATCCGCTGCTTCGAAAGAATTCCTTCCGTCAGAGGGACGATGGAGAGCTCGACGCCTTTGCGCAAAACGGAGCGTCCGGTTGACAGAAACAGGTTTCTTACGAGTTGCTGTGTAATCGTCGAAGCGCCGCGCTTGCGCCCATCTCCGAGGTCTTGCTCCATGGCGTTTCCGATCTCTTTCCAATCGAACCCGTGATGGTGAAAGAACCGCGCATCTTCCGCCGCAACCACCGCATGTTGCAGGTGCGGCGAGATCTGGCCGAAAGGCACGAAAGCGTAGCGCTTTTGATAAGGCCGATGCTCGATGGATGCGTCGATGCGGCGCTCAATCTGTACCGCCGTGGCCGGCGGATCGATCCAGCGCAACAAGAGGAGCGCAACGGCCAACAACCCGTAATAAGCGAGAACCGCCCACAACGCCCAACGGAGGACACGCTTCCAATTCCTGGATTTTCGCTTTGCTGTGCGGGGCACATAAGAGAATAGCGGATACGTGCCTGTAGACACCGAACGCCCGCAAACTGCGTCCACCGCAATATTCGCCCGCTCCTGGCGCTGGGCCGTCGTCCTTATTCCTGGCGCGCTCCTCTATTTGCTTCCCGTGCCCGCGCTCGATCCAGGCCAACGGCACTTGCTTGCGTTTTTTGCCGCCACGATCATTGCTCTCGTTGCGCAACCGGTGCCCATGGGCGTGTCGGTGCTGGCCGCTATGACGGCGCTCGTGCTCACCCGGACGCTGCCCGCCGCCAACGTCCTCGCGGGCTTCAGCGATCCCGTCGTATGGCTCATCTTCACCGCATTTCTCTTCTCGCGCGCAGTGGGCCAGACCGGGCTCGGCATGCGGGTCGCCTATTCGTTCATCGGCAAATTCGGAAAGAGTCCCCTCACGCTCGGCTATTCGATCGCTTGCTCCGACTTGGTGCTCGCGCCATTCGTTCCTTCCGACACCGCGCGAGGCGGCGGCATCATCTCGCCGATCGTGCGTTCCGTCAGCCGGGCCCTCGGATCCGAGCCCGGTACACCGTCGGGCAAATTGGGCGGTTTCCTTGTACTCGTCGCATTTCATACCACCTATGTGGCGTCGGCGATGTTCCTCACTGGAATGGCTTCCAACCCGCTGATCGCCGACTTCGCCTACAAAATAGGCCATGTCGAAATGACTTGGCTGCGTTGGCTTCTCGGCTCCATCGTTCCTGGCACACTATCGCTGATCCTCGTGCCGTATCTCATCTACCGTCTCTACCCTCCTGGCGCCACGGACGCGAAAGCCGCCGGAGTTCACGCGCGAGCTGAATTGAAATCGATGGGCCGCATGAGCCCACGGGAACGGCGCCTGGTGGTGATCATGCTTGCTGTCATGGCCGGCTGGATTTCTTCTCCTTGGCATCACATCCCGAATTCGTTCGTCGCGCTCGCGGGTGTATGCGCAATTCTGATCTCGGGCGTTGGCTCCTGGAACGATCTTCTGTCGGAAGGCAAAGCCTGGGACGCACTCATCTGGTTCGCGCCCCTCATCATGATGGCCGACGAATTGAACAAGCGCGGCGTCATTCGAACGCTGTCGCAGTTTCTGTTTGGCTATACGAAAGCTCTGCCGTGGGCGGCCGCCCTTGCGCTTCTTGTGATCGCTTACCTCTACGTGCACTACGGATTTGCCAGCATGACCGCGCACATCA
>Ga0193753_10001954_pt1 | contig 16948 bp, 13 predicted proteins | sample H1c2metaG_FD_144925 | JGI IMG/M metagenome (GOLD analysis project Ga0193753, IMG submission 144925) | Soil microbial communities from a riparian zone of the East river system, Colorado, United States - H1c2 | ecosystem: Environmental > Terrestrial > Soil > Riparian zone | place: USA: East... | reverse complement strand
AGGACCGCCTTTAATACATCAAGACTCCCATCTACGGGTTCCGTGATTTTTAGCTGCAGGATGTCTGCAATCAACGGGTATATGTGAATATTCTCAAATTCCCGGATCTTTAGGTTCTCTTTAAAAGCGGGGCCCCATGCATAGAATGTAGCGTGCATCACGGGGATTTCCGGGTCAAAGCCATGAGTGGCGGGATCCAGGCGCCGGCCGGTCAGGTTAAACACTTTCGGTGGCTGACTAACCAGGATAATATCTCCGATCCGATTATAGCGGTCATCCTTTTTACCGTAATGCCATCTCTCTGGCATTTGAGTAGCGAGGTAGACCTCATAATCCTTCGCCGCAGATTTCAATATTTTATATGTTGGTAATATATCTTCTGAATTCTTCGCATACATATGCACGATGGCCTGTGAATTCATGATGATAAACCGGCTGGTATCAATCTCTTTTGGCAGAGACAGCGTATGCAATGTATCTATATCAACCATGCCATGATCCGAAAGAAAAATATAACTCACCGGCAAGTTCAACGAATCGATGGTGCTGACCAAACGGGCTATAGAGTGATCTACATAATGAACGGCCTCTTCCACCTGTCTGGATTCTATGCCATGTATATGCTCTTGATGATCCACATCCGGAATATAAAAAGTGATCAGATGGGGCCTTACTTCCTCTGGTAATGAAAGCCAGTCTCGCACATCCCGGATACGATCGTCCATCGTGATCAGGCTGTTGAACTTATAATAGTAAGTCGGCCTCACACCACGGATCGCCGCTTCAGCGCCTACCCAATAAAAACTGGCTGAAAGCATGCCCTGGTTTTCTGCCAGGACCCAGAGAGGGGTTCCACCATACCAGGAACTGTCTTCAACCCCTTTCTTATTGCTCATCCGGTAAACCAGATCCTTCGCCGGATCATAAAAGTTATTGTCCACGATGCCATCATGTGACGGATAATCGCCGGTTGCAATACTGTAATGATTTGGAAAAGTCAGGGAAGGGAATACGGGCTGCATATAATCTGCCATTACGCCGGAGGATCTTAATCGGATCAGATTTTCTGCCTGGTATTTATCCGCCAGATCATAACGGAAACCATCGGCTGAAATCAGGATAATATATGGTTTCTTAAGCTGTTCGGGACGGTTGGTTCTGCCCGGTATCTGATACTGGATCGTATCCGGCAAAACCCGTCTGGGACTGTCCTGCGCATGTAAGATTCCGGTTAAAAGAAGAAATACTGCGTATATTAATTTTCTCATGCAGGATTTTAGATTGAATATCAGGCCGCAATATAACCCGCTTCATCAAACGCTAAAAATTGAAACACGGAATTAACCATTAGTTAAGCTTAAAGCGGAACGCGCAAAGCTTAAAGCCCGATGACACAATGTGTTGCATGCTGAGATATATGAATCAGAAATACTTTCTGTATCTTAAAAAAAAGCCTTAAGCTTTACGCTTTACGCTTTCTGCTTTAAGGTGCTTCCTGCAACCTTCGCTGATTCTTCAATTGCCTTCGTTCCATTTCTTTCTGAACGTAAGCACCGAACTCTTTTTCGGATTTAAAAAAGATATCTATTTTCTGGGGAGATATAGCCTGACCGAATTGTACACTGTATTTCTTTCGAATGTTGAGCAGAGATTCATCCAGTTCGATCTCACTTTTATTATTACGAATAGCATCCTGCCTCGCCCTCTTCAGTTCTTCTGCATATTGATTGTAGATCGGCCAGAATTTTTGGGCCTCTTCCGGACTCAAATCAAGTCTCTTTGTGATATATGCAATCTTAAGTGCCTCGAGCCGGTTCCCATTTTGTGCTACACTCACCAAAAAAGAAAAAGCAAAACTAAATAAAAGTAAAAATCTCTTCATCAGGGATCAATTTACGGATGGTTTTTGTTCCGGCAATAACAGGGAATATTGTTCAAGCTCCACATCCGGTACACTGCTTAGCAAATCGTGAATATCATTATCACTCAAATCAACCGTTGAAGTTTGCAAATCCGACGGATTATCCGTCGTCCAGTGAACGTCATCTACATCCAGATAATTGGCCATGTCCTGATCACTGACTGTTGTCAATCCATTGATTGGATCCAGGACCTTGTGGTGCGTTAAATTGAATGTCGTAATTCCAATCATACCCACGATGCAGGCAGCCGCTGCATAACGAACGATCCTCATCGGGATGGAAATCTTTTTCGTCTTAACGGATTGGGGTATTGCGGATAATTTTAGTGGAACAACTCCTGTAAGCTGAACATCAGTATTCAGGCTTTCGAAATATCCGGCAGGAACCTGATACAGATTCTTGTTCTTTAGTTCGGCCAGCAGCGGGGAAATCTCCGCGATCTCCTCCGGGGATGAAACGCTTTTTATTTCACCGAAACCATCAGCTTCAAATCGTATCCGGTACATCAGTATATCAGAAAAATCTTCAAAGTACCCCATTGGAATATCATAGGGAGCCCTTAAGACGCCGGCCCTTCCTAAAAAGGGGGCGATTTCCAATAATTCTGTTAATATCTCATTTGGGCTTTCCATCGCGTCAATAAGACCCCGTCCGGTGATCAAAGTTTAATGATTCAATATAAAATCTTCAATTTTTTTAGCTGCATGATGATAAGATGCTTTCAGGGCTCCGGCCGATGTATCCAATACCCGGCTCATTTCTTCGTATGGCATATCATCGTAGTACCGTAAACTAAATACAACTCTCTGTTTTTCAGGCAGTTGCTGGATCGCCAACTGTAATTTCCACTCCAATTTTTTGGCGTCAAAATCCTTATCTGCCCGAATCTTGTTACTAAGCCCCGATTCAACATCACTCAGGGAAGTCGTGGCTTTCTTTTTTTGTTGTTCGATGAATGTCAGGCATTCATTTGTAGCGATCCGGTACAACCAGGTATATAGCTGGGCATCTTCCCGGAAGCCAGACAGGGCATTCCAGACCCTGATAAAAACATTCTGCATCACGTCATTGGAATCCTCATGGTCGACCAGCATACGGCGAATATGCCAATAAAGCCTTTCCTGGTATTTTTTTACAATCTCAGTAAAAGCTTTTTCCTTGGTTGCCGGTTCTCGAAATAAAGCCAGTAGCTCCGTATCCGTTCTCTGTTCCGCCATTCGGGATCTGGATTTTAAATCTAAACTGGAATATGAATTATTTATTTTTCCGTGCGATCACTTTCTCCGCGGCTGCCACAATATGCGCCGCATCCAGTCCATATTTTGCCAGCAACTGCATCGGCGTTCCGCTTTCCCCGAATGTATCATTTGTTCCCACATATTCAATAGGAATCGGATTGCCTTTTGAAGCAGCTTGTGCGATGCTGTCTCCCAGTCCGCCGATGATATTATGTTCTTCTGCAGTTACAGCACAACCTGTTTTACGAATGGATTTCAGGATAGCTTCCGAGTCCAGTGGTTTAATGGTATGAATATTTATTATTTCCGCGGATATTCCTTTTTCTATCAAAATCTTCTCCGCTTCCAAAGCAAGCCATACCAGATGGCCACAGGCGAAAATAGATACATCTTTTCCCTCAGTAAACACCTGGGCTTTTCCGATTTTGAATTCCATTTCTGAAGTAAAAATCGGCCAGACCGGCCTGCCGAAACGCAGGTAAACAGGTCCCTGAAGCTCGGCGATGGCAATCGTTGCCGCCTTTGTCTGTGCATAATCACAGGGTACAATAACGGTCATCCCAGGGAGCATTTTCATCATGCCGATATCTTCGAGGATCTGGTGTGTGGCTCCGTCTTCTCCGAGCGTCAGACCCGCATGGGATGCACAGATTTTCACATTTTTTCCGGAATAAGCGACGGACTGTCGTATCTGGTCATACACGCGTCCTGTTGAAAAATTTGCAAAAGTAGTGGTGAAAGGAATTTTGCCGCCGATAGTCATTCCGGATGCCACACCGATCATATTTGCTTCAGCAATTCCACACTGGAAAAAGCGTTCGGGAAATTCTTTTATGAACTGATTCAGTTTAAGAGAACCGGCCAGGTCTGCAGTGAGTGCTACGATATTTGGATTTTTTCGGGCAACATCCACGATTCCATCACCAAATCCGCTACGGGTATCTTTCTGTCCTGTTACAGTGATCATATTTTGTTGGTTGAATGCAATTCAGAATCAATTCAATTCTGAAAATTTACTATTATAAAAAGACTCGTCCATTTTAATTTTTTGCTCCCATCTCCAGGCGGTTGACAGCATATCTTCCAGTGAATATTTTGGAACCCATCCCAGTACATTTCTTGCGAGATCGTTGTTTGCATAAATGGAAATCACATCGCCCGGCCGGCGCGGACCGATTACATAATTGAGCGGAAAGCCGCTGATTTTCTCAAATGCATGAATGGCTTCCAACACCGTTGTGCCATTACCGCTTCCGAGATTATAAACCTCACAATGGCTATTGATTTTTCCTTTTAACATATATGTCAGGGCGAGTGTATGTGCGTGTGCGATATCGGATACATGTATATAATCACGAATGCAGGAACCGTCGCGGGTTGGATAATCGTCGCCGTACACCTGCATTTGCGGAAGTTTCCCGATAGCTGTCTGGGTAATGGCCGGAACCAGGTTGGAAGGCCGGCCAACGGGCAGCTCCCCAATCAAACCGGACGGATGGGCACCTACCGGATTAAAATACCGGAGTAAAATACATTTTGAGTCAGAAGATTTTGAAAATTCATTGATGATCTGTTCTCCCATTTGTTTGGTATATCCATAGGGAGATTCAGCAGGCCTCGGAGGAGTTAATTCGGTGACCGGAATTTCCGAAGTATTACCATACACCGTGCAGGACGAAGAAAAAACAAAATTGGCGATATTGAATTCCTGCACACATTTCAACAGGTTGATCAACGACATCAGGTTATTTTCAAAATACATCAGCGGATTTTCAACAGATTCACCGACAGATTTATAAGCGGCGAAATGCACGATACCGGCAATATCAGGGTTCTCATGAAAGATGGCGAAGCTGTCATCCAGGTTGCAGAGGTCCACTTTATAGTTCTTGATCTTTTTCCCCGTAATCTTTTGAACGCCTTCCAGTATGCGGGGGTTGGATCTTGAATTGTTGTCCACGCAGATCACGTCGAAGCCGTTTTCAATGAGATCAACAATGGTGTGAGACCCGATATAACCACAGCCGCCTGTTACAAGAATTTTTTTCATAATTAAGCCCTCTTATGGATGGTTGATGATATCCAGCAGGTATTGTCCGTAACCGCTTTTAAGCAGGGGCTGCGCTATGGCTCTTACCTGCTCTTTTGTTATGAATTTTTTCCGGTATGCAATTTCTTCAATACAGGCGATTTTAATTCCCTGTCTTTGTTCAATGACATGAACAAATTGTGTTGCCTGCATCAGTGAATCAAATGTTCCCGTATCAAGCCAGGCGGTTCCCCGGTCCATGATCGATACTTTCAGTTTACCCCTTTTCAGATATTCCTTATTTACATCCGTAATTTCGTACTCTCCCCGTGGACTGGGTTTCAGATTTTTTGCGATGGATACAACTTCATTATTGTAAAAGTATAATCCGGGTACCGCATAATTGCTTTTTGGCTTTTCTGGTTTTTCTTCTATTGAAACCGCGTTATTATCATCGTCAAATTCAACTACGCCATATCTTTCCGGATCGCTTACATGGTAAGCATATACGATACCTCCCTCCGGATTGGCATTGGCAGCCAGTTGGTCGCCGAGCCCCGTTCCATAAAAAATATTGTCGCCCAGTACAAGGGCCACACTGTCCTTTCCGATAAAATCTGCACCGATTACAAATGCCTGGGCAAGGCCATTGGGAACCGCTTGTTCCGCGTAACTTATTTTCAGGCCGTATTGGGAACCATCACCGAACAATTTTTTAAACAGGGGCAGATCGTGCGGGGTTGAAATGATCAGGATTTCGCGTATGCCGGCCATCATCAGTGTTGACAATGGATAGTATATCATAGGTTTATCATATACCGGCATGATTTGCTTGCTGATCGCAAATGTAATCGGATGAAGCCTTGTGCCTGAACCTCCTGCCAGAATAATACCTTTCATGTGCCGGTTTTTAACGGGCGCAAAGTACAGATTTAAGCTTAAAGCGTAAAGCGTAAAGCGTAAAGTGAAACAAATGCAAAAATTTGAAAAAGTAGGATTGTAATGACATCAACAACCAACATTCATCCAAAAAGCTTTACGCTTTATGCTTTGTGCTTTCAGCTTAATTAGTGTCTGAAAATCATTAAAATTCCATAGACAATTGCAGAGAAAATGGCACTGACAGGAATGGTGAGGATCCAGGCCCAGAGCAGATTGATAGTAATCCCCCATCGAACAGCCGAGAGTCTTTTCGTCGCACCAACACCCATGATGGAACCGGCAATGGTATGGGTGGTACTAACGGGAATGCCCAGTTTCTCGCTGATAAATAATGTAATAGCGCCGGCAGTTTCCGCGCTGACACCTTCCAGCGGGGTAACTTTTGTGATACGCGTGCCCATCGTCTTTACTATTTTCCATCCACCACTCAGGGTGCCCAATGCAATACATGTGAAACTGGCGAGCGGAACCCAGGTATTATGATCTACAAACTGTTTGAAAGTAAGATTATGTCCCGACTGATGCTGGTAGTAAATAAAGGCAGCCCCGATAATACCCATTACTTTCTGCGCATCATTTCCACCATGACCCAGACTGAAAAGTGCGGAAGAAACAAGCTGCAATTTGCGAAACCATTTATCCGCCCGGTATGGATTAGCATGACGACAAATATTTATGATAGAAATCGTGATGATATAACCTATAACCATCCCGATGATCGGAGCCAGGAATATGAAAAAAAAGGTAGGGATCACTTTTGTATAGTTGATCACGGAATGACCGTGTTTACTGAGTGCGCCCGCATGCGCAATGGCTGCCCCCATAAAGCCGCCGATCAGGGTATGGGAAGAACTCGACGGAATTCCAAACCACCAGGTAAGCAGATTCCAGGCGATGGCGCCGATCAGGCCTGAAAAAATCACTTCCAGCGTAATAAAATCCTTATTGACGGAATTGGCAATTGTATTTCCGATTTTGAATTCTCCAATCAGGTATTTGGAAATAAAAAATGCCGCGAAGTTGAACAAGGCCGCCCAAAGGACAGCCTGGAAAGGAGTCAGCACTTTGGTGGATACTATCGTGGCGATTGAATTCGCCGCGTCGTGAAATCCATTGATATAGTCGAAAATCAGGGCAAGTATGATTATGATTACCAGGAAGGTCATTACAGAGGGGCGTTAAGCGTTCCGCATTGAGCGTTAAGCGTATTTAATAATGATGGTCTCAATTACATTGGCAGCGTCTTCACATTTGTCTGTTACCGTTTCCATCACCTGGTAGATTTCTCTTTTTTTAATGACCTCCTTGGCATCGGGCTCAGTCTCAAATAAGCGGTCGATACTCATATCAAACACATCGTCAGCCTGATTTTCAATACTGTTAATTTTCACGAGGGCATCCGTAATTTTTCTCATATCGCGCATATTCCTGAGCTCACTAACAGCAAGACCGATCTGAATCGTCCCTTCCACGATCAGATCTGCCAGTTTCTGTATTCCCGTATCATTCGGATTTACCTTATAGAAATTAATTTTTTTTGCGGTTGAATAAATATAGTCGCATATATCATCCAGTGCGCTGGCGAGATAATGAATGTCTTCGCGATCAAAAGGGGTAATAAAATTTCGTCCGAGTTCAGTAAATACTTTATGAGTAAGGTCATCGTTCACATGTTCCTGCTCCTCTACCTGGGAAACCAGGGCGGCCCTTTTATCAATATCCGGTTCACTGACAACTGTTTTTAAAAGGCGTCCCATTTTTGTCACCCCTGCGGCAACTTCTTCAAAGAGAGAATAGAAGATCCTGTCCTTTGGCATAAAGATCTTCATGATATTATTCAGCGCCATAATAAGAATTTGGGTAAAAATAGGGCTAATACTGCCCGGATTAGGGCATTCGGGTTTAGTAATAATTTCTTAACATTGGATGAACACCTAACGCTCAACACCTAACGCGGGAGTTCAATAACCATTTTCCTGATGGCCCGGCATGAACATAATTTGTTAACTGAAAAGTGAATATGGAGTAATGGAGGGGCAAAGATTGACAGAAAGAGATTGGAGGTCAAGCGATGGGCCTTAGGCGTTAAGCGTTAGGTGTTAAGCGTGAAAAATGCACCATAATATCGTCAGTCACAACATTCAAAACCTGCCTGGATTCGGGATGGTTTGAAGTGGGAAAATCATTGGCATCATACTGAAAAAGGCGCCAGCTTTTATTCTCATATTCCAGCGCGGTCATGTGTTCTACCCAATCACCCGAATTCATATAAACCACTTTTCCCACTGTATTTTCAACGATCCGTATCACCGGTTGGTGGATATGACCGCAGATCACGTAATCATATTTTTTATTGATCGCCAGTTCGGATGCGATCTGCTCCAGATCGTTCACTTTGGCAACGGCCTTATTGACGCCCGCCATAACATTTTTAGAAATGGACACTTTCTCTCTTCCCATCCAACCCAGCAACCTATTCACCATCCGGTTAAATAATATGAGCATACCATACCCGTTGCTGCCCATCTTGGCCATAAAACGGGCACTGCCCTTCGTAGTATTATCAAATACATCTCCGTGAAAAATCCAGGTCATCTGCTGATCAATTTCCAATACCAGTTTATCCGTTAGTGTGAAGTGACCCATATTCAGATCGGTATATTTCCGCAGCATCTCATCATGATTGCCGGTAATGTAAACGACACGTGTACCATTGGTAATAAACTGCATGAATTCGCGGACCACCTGCATGTGAAACGAAGGGAAATAACTTTTGCTGAATTGCCATCCGTCAATAATGTCGCCATTTAATATCAGCATTCCGGGCTGTATACTGCGCAGGTAATTGAGAAGTTCCTTTGCCCTGCAACCGTATGTTCCGAGATGAACATCCGATAATACCACTACATCTAAACTGCGTCTTTCCATGCTGGAAGTTTTTCAAAAATCGGAAATCAGTATTACTAAATCATTGCCTAATTGTTAAATATGAATTGTCAATTGTAAATGGGTTTCATTTGACATTAACAATTAAAAATTGGCAACTATATTGCTAACTTCAGATAATCGAAGACGTAACAATGGATACACGCAGAGAATTCATAAAAAAAGCGACGCTTTTATCGGGAATGGCCGGAATGAATACATTGATTCCTGCTTCTATTCAAAGAGCCCTTGCCATTGATCCCAAACCGGGAACCACCTGGCAGGATGCTGAGCATATTGTGATCCTGATGCAGGAAAATCGCTCCTTTGACCATAGTTTTGGTCAATTGCGCGGTGTTCGTGGTTTCAATGATCCGCGCGCAATCGATCTTCCCAATGGGAATCCCGTATGGCTGCAATCAAACCAGGCAGGCGAAACCTACGCGCCATTTCACCTGGATATAAAAGATACAAAAGCCACCTGGATGAGTTCCTTGCCCCACTCCTGGAAAAATCAGGTAGGAGCCCGGAATGACGGCAGGTATGACCAATGGTTGAATTTTAAGAGAAATAGCATTAAGGAGTATGCAGACATGCCTTTAACGCTGGGATATTATAACCGGCAGGACATTCCATTTTATTATGAACTGGCAGACGGATTTACGGTTTGCGACCAGCATTTTTGTTCGTCATTAACCGGCACCACACCCAACCGGTTATTTTTCTGGACGGGAACAATACGCGCTGAGCAAAATGAAAATTCACGGGCAAATGTCTGGAACGAGGATTCCGAATATCAAAAACATCACTGGAAAACATTTCCCGAAGTCTTAGAGGAAAATGATATCTCATGGAAATTTTATCAGAATGAAATAAGTGTAAATGTGGGCTTTACTGAAGAACAGGACGGATGGTTATCAAATTTTGGAGACAATCCTTTGGAATTTTTCTCGCAGTATAATGTTCGTCTGTTTGGAAAACATATTGTTCAGCTTCATCGCGAGATGGATGGTTTACTCCACGATCTCGGCGGATTAAAAAACCAGTTGGATGGCACGTCTGCATCCGATCCGGCCAGAAATGAACTTCAAAAAAGTATCGATGAAAAAACAAAAAAACTGGAGACTCTCAGACAGGACCTAAAAATCTACAACCAGGAAAATTTTGATAAACTTTCTCCCGGAAAAAAAAATCTGCACCGGAAAGCATTTATAACGAATGCGAATGATCCGGATTATCATTCGCTGGAAGAAATTGTTTATGATGATAATAATATAAAGCGCGATCTGAAATTGCCAAAAGGAGATCTGCTGCATCAGTTCCGGGAAGATGTGAATTCAGGGAATTTACCAACGGTTTCATGGCTCGCAGCACCGGAGAATTTATCTGATCACCCCAGTTCGGCATGGTATGGCGCCTGGTATGTATCGGAACTAATGGATATACTGACGAAAAATCCGGAAGTGTGGAAAAAAACAATATTTATACTGACCTATGATGAGAACGATGGATACTTCGACCATGTGCCACCGTTCGTCGCTCCGCATTCCGGGAAACCAGAAACCGGAAAAGCATCCAAAGGAATGGATACGAGCGTAGAGTATGTAACCGTCCAACAGGAAAAAGAAAGAAACGGTTTTCCGGTGCCCTTCGAAGGTGAAAGCCCTATCGGCCTGGGTTATCGAGTACCATTGATTGTGGCCTCCCCCTGGAGCCGCGGGGGATACGTGAATTCTGAAGTTTTTGATCATACTTCCACCTTGCAATTTTTGGAAAATTTTCTAAGCCGCAAAACGGGAAAAACAATACAAGCTTCCGACATCAGTCAGTGGCGACGTGCCATTTCCGGCGACCTTTCATCTATATTCAGGACAGCGGATGAAGACAAAGCAGCGCGTCTGGATTTCCTGAATAAGAATGTTTTTATGGAGTCTATTTACAATGCCAAATTCAAAAAAGTTCCCGACAATTTCAGGGCATTGAATCCCGAAGAGATCAGTTTGTTTCGAAAAAATCCGATTGATTCGCCTTTCATGGCCCAACAGGAAAAAGGTATCAGGCCATCGAACGGCCTTTTTTATCAACTATATGCAGACGGAAAACTGAGTGCAGATAAAAAATCTTTTGAAATACGTTTTGAATCAGGGAATAAAGTATTTGGTAATAAAACGCTTGGATCCCCTTTTAATGTGTATGCGCCTGGCAGGTATCTTCAGCATGACAATGGATCAGCTGAATTTAAAGAATTACGCACGTGGGCTTTTGCGGTAAAATCTTCTGATCGGATTGAATACACCTGGCCCCTGCAATCTTTTGAAAAGGACATTTATCATTTAAGGGTATATGGTCCAAATGGTTTTTTCCGTGAATTCGGGGGAAACACCAACGATCCTTTAATGGATATACTTTGTGATTATCAGATTGGAGGAGTTGATCAAATGAAATTTACGGGCAATATAGGTTTGAATTTAATAAACAATGGCCGCACTCCACTCACAGTTTCGATTACAGACAATGTATATAAAACCGGCACAATAAAAAAAACGCTGAATCCTTCAACTGGTCAATCCGGAAATATCAATGTACCGATCGATCTTTCAAAACAATTTGGATGGTATGATTTCACTATAGCAGTTGAAGGAAACGAAATATTTGCGAGAAGATATGCCGGCAGGGCAGAGACGGGCGAGTCTGGATTTAGCGATCCGTTTATGGGAAGGACAATTTAACTAAGTATGGAAGAATGGAAGAATGGAAGTATGGAAGTATGGAGATACTGAAACACAAAACTGCCAACTGCCAACTGCCAACTGCCAACAGCCAACTAGCCTAGTCTTTCCTCGCCTCCAGAGTAAACCCGATAGACGTGCCCACATCCGGAGTGCTGCGCACGTGAATGGCCTGATCGTGCGCTTCAATAATATGTTTACAAATGGCAAGGCCAAGACCCGTGCCTCCTTTGTCCCGGCTTCTTGCGGAGTCGGTGCGATAAAATCTCTCGAAAATTCGCTGTAGATGTTCTTCTTCAATTCCAATCCCGTCGTCTGTTATTTCCACCAGCACATGTCTGCCATCGGTTTTATATATGCTCGCCGTAATGCTGCCGTTTTGTTTTCCGTATTTGGATGCATTCTCAACCAGATTCAGCAACACCATGCGGATTTTTTCTTTATCGGCAAAAACCAGGGTCGGGTATTCACAGCCTTTTTTTATCCCCGTGCGCATATTTTTATCATGCATGTTGATTGAGAGAGATTCAAAAACTTCACGGATCAGATCCTGGATTATAAAATTCTGCTTAAGCAATAATTGTTCTCCTCTTTCCAGCTTCGAAATTTCGTCCAGATCGTTTACCAGGTTAACCAGCCTTTCTACGTTCCGCTCAGTATTTTCCAGGAACCGTTTACGGACTTTCAGATCATCCATGGCACCGTTCAGCAGGGTATCGATATAACCCTGGATGGCGAAAATGGGTGTTTTAAACTCATGCGAAAGATTCTGTAAAAATTCTTTCCGGAAGGCTTCGTTTTTCCGCAGCAATTCGATTTCTTCCGTTTGTTTATTTCCCCATCTCTCCACATCCTCGTGCACTTCATCAATACTTTTCTTGGGTAGTATATATTTAAAATAAACTTCTTCTTTCCGAGTCGCCTTTGTCTGGTGTATGAATTTATAAATCAGTTTGATTTTCCTATAGATAAATTTTTCCAGGATAAACTGAATCAAAAGGTAGGAGCCGGTGAATACCAGCAGCAGGGAACCCAAACCATATTTCCAGCTGGCGCTGAGAAAAAAGATACCGATGGCAACCGAACCTGAAATGACAAGAGCCGTGAATGCGGATAATTGTTTGGGTGTAAGATTCTGCGTGTTGAGCATTTAGTTCACAAACTTATAACCCACCCCTTTTACGGTCGTAATGCAGTCTAATCCGAGTTTCTGACGGATCTTGCGGATATGCACGTCAATGGTGCGGTCTCCAACAATAACATCATTACCCCATACCTGGTTCAGGATTTCGTTACGCAAAAATACTCTTCCCGGGCGGGAAGCGAGGAGATAAAGCAACTCGAATTCTTTTTTTGCCAGGGTAACCTGCCGCTCGTCTACCAGTACTTCGAATTTTGTGGGGTCGATGCTCAGATTTCCCCGTTTCAGGGTTTTTTCAGCGGATTCTTTGTTTGAACGGCGCAGGAGCGCGCCCACACGGCTGACAATCACTTTCGGACTGACGGGTTTATTTACGTAATCATCCGCACCGCTTTCAAGACCTTTGATATGGAAACCTTCGTCATTCAGGGCCGTCAGCATCAGAATGAGGGTGTCGTGGAAAATGGGCTGAGTTCGCAGGATTTCGCAGACTTCGACCCCGCTTTTCTTCGGCATCATGATGTCCAGGATGATCAGGTCTGGATGGGTCGATTTAGCCTTGGAAAGGGCATCATCCCCATCTTTGGCTGTGGTAACCTCATATCCTTCCCGAACAAGGTTATATTGGAGAACTTCAAGGATGTCCGGCTCATCATCAGCGATCAGGATTTTCTTGCCTTTGGCATCCATTAACAAAGAATTTACGCAAACCTAATCGAAATATAGCGTTAGGACAGAAAAATGGGGGGAGTTTACAATTTTTTAATACAGGAACTCGGGGAAGTCTAAAGCTGAAAGCGTAAAATTCAAAGCTAAAATCGAAAGAATTAGGAAATTTCCGTACGATCTCCAACATAAACATCGTTGCAAATCCGTTAACGGTCAACCGTCGACCGTCAACTGTCAACCAACTTGAACATCCCGGAATTGGCTGTATTTTTGTCTTACCGGGTTGGACCGCCTAAATATGAAAAAAATAGTCCGTTTTCTCCTTATTCCGTTAACCCTCATACTGGTTAGGCCGGGTTTTGCCCAAACGGCCAGTCCGGCTTTTAAGGTTCAGCAGGACCGGAAATTGTGGCACGACAATATAGATAAAGAACAAAAAAGGCTACTGGGCCTCGATGGCAAGGCAGATGAAGTGATCCAGGCTTCCAAAGATGATAATGTAAATCTCCAGATAGCGGACGTGATGATCCGCCAGGTGGACCTTCTCCAGGAAAAAATAGAAATGGACTCCAGCCTGAGCGCGCAAATGAAGATTAAAAACCTGCGTTCACTGGAAACGATGATCAGGGGCTATAACAATAATTTCAGGAAAAAGGATTTTCCTCCTTCCATGGCACCATCGCTTTTCGACGCTTTTGTGAAAGCAATGCAATACGACCGGATAAATATGAGTATTGAAACGGTGATTGCAGAAAATAGTTATGGAACGGGAAAGATATTGGTGGATTGTTTTTTATTACCCGTTCCGAATGCCGGCGTAAAAAACTCACGTGAGATCCTGATACGCAAATATTGCGAACTGCATCCGGATGAAATTTTCACTATACTGAGCGCCAACCCCACACTGACATATGCTGACAGTCTTGTAATCATCGGGGGGAAAAAAAATATCCGCAAACTCTACGACTACGCATCAGGCACCTCTGCACTTTCGTACCGGATCCGGAACAGCCATGATTCCCTGATCATGATGGTCGGTAAAATTGCATCAAGCAAAAGCGGGCAATTATACCTTCCGTTTCTCGATAACCTGATCAATCACCGGATTACGATCGCAGATATTGATAGAGTAAAAGATAATAATATCCTTTATTACAAATTGCTGGTGCAAACGCGTATGGACTACGCGGCAAGAATGCTTCCGCCTTTACAGGATACAGCGCTGGAAATGGAAGCCCTTACCGTAATGTTGCAAAATAAGGGTAAGGATGTTTTTGTTCGCGAAATCAATGCCCTCCATGATAAACCGGCATCCACACGGTTTAAAATACTGGATCCCCTGACCCCTGCGGAACTATATTATCTCGTCGTGCTTAGTGAAGATGAAATTTATACTTCCAGTTATTTGGGCGTCTATGATCGGATTTTTCAAAAAATGACTGCTCCCCGGGGAGATAGTCTGATCATTGAAATGCACGGTGATTACTTCCGAAAATTCATCAAAATGGCTGCTGCTTATAATAAGCTGGATTATTTCCTGAGCACCATGGACAAGGATAATGCCGCCACGATTATGAAAGCGTTTATAATTGGGCTGGAGAGAGCAAACGAAGAAGATGCCGTGGACGTAGCCGATTCCTATAGCAGCATCTTCGACAAAAATCCGCAGCTGGCTTTATTTGTTTTAAATGAAGTGAAATGGAACTACAAAAGAAACCTGCTCAACAGCGATAAACGCGGTACGGTGATTTATCATTTGCTGGAGGCACTTTTTGAATCGGCTGATACCACCCAGTCACAGGCCCTGGATCTTTCTGCGAAATTAGGCATTCCGCCAGTTTATACGGTGAGTTATGATTCCCTGAAAGACGATAGTGGCCGGGTCATACAGCAGGTATTTTTCTATGGGGATGAAGATAAAGACGGACAAAATTCCTACCAGGATTTCCTTCGTCTATTCTTAAATAAGGCGGAATGGAAAGTCACCCTGAATCCAACGAAAGAATGGATTATGATTCAGTCCCTGAAGGGCAAACCCGTATGGATCTTCGCCAATCGTCCTTTATTTGGCGAGGATGATCCGGACGATAAAGCACAACATCATTTAGACGATTATTTGTATGATAATAAATTACAGCCGTCCATCTATATTCATCGCGGACATAGTTATCATGTGCGTTATACGCTGAAACAACTCCAGCCATCTGCGAAAATTGTGATCCTGGGTTCCTGTGGCGGTTATAATAATCTGAGTGAAGTGTTGAGTATTAGTCCGGACGCGCACATTATTTCTTCCAAACAGGTTGGCACCAAATCGGTGAATGAACCGATTTTGCAGGCGATCAACGCGGATCTTCTGGAGGGAAATAATATTGACTGGTTACCCATCTGGAAAGGCTTGACAGAAAGATTTAAAAAAGATCCCATTGCCCGCGAGCGTTTTGATGATTATATCCCCCCTTATAAGAATCTCGGCGTTATTTTCATAAAGGCTTATCGCAACGCGATGGGAGAAGAAGAGTAAAGACGACTTACCTTTGACCTGTAGTCAATTTTTTACTTTTTCCGTTTTAATATTTACTTTTTCTTCGATGCCCTCATCCATTTCAAGGAAAAAAATTTTTGATTTTAGCCAGCTGCGAAGGGTATTGCAATATACCAGGCCCTATAAAAAATGGTTTTACGGGTCGATTACTTTATCTATCCTGCTGGCAGTGATCTCACCGCTTCGGCCCTTTCTGATTCAATATACGGTGAACACATATATACATGGAGGGATCACCGCCGATCTTACGGTTAGGGAGCAGATGATCCAGCTGATCACATATGTTACGATTCTGCAAATCGGAATTTTATTGATCGAGACCCTGCTGAGGTTTTATTTTTCATTCATTACTGCCTGGCTGGGCCAGACCGTTGTAAAGGATCTGCGGGTCGCTGTTTACAAAAGGGTGCTCACATTGAATCTTTCCCAGTATGACAAAACGCCCATCGGAACGCTTACTACACGCACTATCAACGATATTGAAGCCATCAACGATATATTCTCAGAAGGATTGATTCCAATAGTTTCCGACCTGCTGTCCATTATTTCCATTCTGCTTTTCATGTTCTTGTCCAACTGGCAGCTGACCCTGATCTGTCTGATTCCATTTCCGATTCTGATTGTGGCTACCTATTTTTTTAAGGAAACGGTAAATAAATCGTTTATACGTGTTCGTAATGCAGTGGCAGCCCTGAATGCATTTGTTCAGGAACATATTACAGGAATGCAGATTGTGCAGGCTTTTGCCGCGGAAAAAAGAGAATATAACAGTTTCAGAAAAATTAATAAGGAGCACCGGAATGCTAAT
>Ga0193753_10001953_pt1 | contig 16958 bp, 12 predicted proteins | sample H1c2metaG_FD_144925 | JGI IMG/M metagenome (GOLD analysis project Ga0193753, IMG submission 144925) | Soil microbial communities from a riparian zone of the East river system, Colorado, United States - H1c2 | ecosystem: Environmental > Terrestrial > Soil > Riparian zone | place: USA: East... | reverse complement strand
TGCAAGGCTCGACGGCATTCTTCGCAATCATCGCCTGTCTGCGGACGGCACGCTGCGCGATACATGCGTGTACAGCATCATCGCGGCCGAGTGGCCGACGGTGAGGTCGCATCTGACGTACCAGGTGGGCAGGGCTCGCAATCCGTGATGATTCCCACCGAACCCATTGGCAGCATTCCGCGCCCGCTCGCGCTCATCGAGGCGGTTGCGCGTGGCGACAACGAAGATCCAGCTCTGGAGCCGCTGTACGACAGCGCGATCCGCGACACCATCGAGAGGTTCGAAGACACTGGCTCGCCGGTCATCACGGACGGCGAACAGCGCAAGTACCACAACTTCCTGACCTACTGCGTGCACGGTCTGCGCAACACGCATCCGGACGGATTCAAAATCCCCTTCGCTGCGGGCCATACGCGGCGGATCCCGCGCCTGGTGAGCGGTCCGTTCCGCTACAAGCGTTACGCAGACAGCTATCTGGATGTCGCATTGCGTTACGCCCATGTACCGGTCAAGCAGGCGGTGATCTCACCCTCGGCCCTGAGCCTCATGTATCCCCCCGAGCCGCTCCCCGGCTACTCCCGGGAGGAATTCATCGACGATCTGCTCAGGGAACACGAAACCGAAGTGCGGCGTTGCTTGCAGAAGGGCGCCCACAAGGTGCAGATCGATTTCACCGAAGGCCGGTTCGCTATGAAGATCGATCCCAGCGGCGAGCTGCTCACCAGTTTCATCGATCTGAACAACCTGACGCTGTCGCGGTTCTCCGCTGCGGACCGCAAACAGATCGGAGTGCATACGTGCCCGGGCGGCGATCGCGATTCGACGCATAGCGCGGACGTCAATTACTCGCAGCTGCTGCCCAGCCTGTTCGAGCTCAAGGCCGGCAACTTCTATATCGCGCTGGCAGGCGAGCCGGACCCGGCACACGTGTTGAAGACCATTCGCGAGTACATGAAGCCGGATCAGCGGATCTTCATCGGCGTAACATCGCCGATCGACCCGCGGGTCGAGACTCCCGAAGTCGTGAGGGACCGAATCCTGCAGGCAGCCGAAATCATTCCCGTTGCACAGCTGGGCACCACCGACGATTGCGGGTTCTCGCCCTTCTGTGACGATACTTCCACCACCCGCGAGACTGCATTCGCGAAGATCAGGGCGCGGGTCCTGGGCACGCGGCTCGCGGAACGGCTGATTCAAGGACATGGCTAGTGGCTACCGACCAGGGAGATGACGAAGACGAGCAGCTGCGCTCCGTGGCGATGCAGAACGCACGGGGCATTCTTGCCGCGCGCCAGCGCGTCGAACAGGAATTGGTCCGTTCCAAAGAAGTACTGGAGCAGGGCAACGAGGACCTCGAGAAGCGCGTGGCGGAGCGCACCGCGGCGTTACTCAAGAGTGAGCAGCAGTTTCAGCAGCTCGTCGCGGGTGTGCGGGACTACGCGATCTACATGCTCGACCCCACCGGCTGCGTGATCAGCTGGAACCCCGGCGCCGAGCGGATCAAAGGCTATGCTGCCTCTGAAATCATCGGTCAGCACTTCTCGCGCTTCTACACGCCAGAAGACCGCGCGAGCGGGTTGCCCGAACGAGCTCTGGCGACCGCGCAGAGCGTCGGCAGGTACGAGTCCGAGTCCTGGCGGGTGCGCAAAGACGGCACGCGCTTCTGGACCAGTGTGCTGATCAATCCCATCCTCGATCCTTCAGGAGCCCTGATCGGCTTTGCCAAAGTCACGCGCGACATGTCGGAACGCCGCGCAATGGAAGAGCAGCTGCACCAGTCGCAGAAGATGGAGGCCATCGGTCAACTGACGGGCGGAGTGGCGCATGACTTCAACAATCTGCTGACGGTGATCCTCGGCAATCTCGAAACGCTCTCACGTCATCTGCCCCCGGACGACGGCCGGTTGCGCCGCGCGGTGGACAACGCGAATCGCGGGGCGCAGCGGGCGGCGACGCTGACTCAACAGCTGCTCGCCTTCTCGCGTCGCCAACCGCTGAACCCCAAGCCTACCGACATGAATCGCCTCGTCACGGGCATGTCCGACCTGCTGCGGCGGACATTGAGCGAGAACATCGCCATCGAGACGGTGCTCGGCGGCGGGCTGTGGCCTGTCGACGTGGATGCGCACCAACTGGAGAGTGCGCTGTTGAACCTGGCCGTCAATTCCCGCGATGCGATGAGGAATGGCGGCAAGCTCACCATCGAAACCGCCAACGCACACCTCGATGACACTTACACCACGAAGTTCGCGGAAATAGAACCGGGCCAGTACGTGCTCATCTGCGTGAGCGACACCGGCACCGGCATGAGCGCGGAGGTCGTGTCGAAAGCGTTCGATCCGTTCTTCACGACCAAAGCCATCGGCGAAGGCACGGGGCTCGGGCTCAGCCAGGTCTATGGCTTCGTCAAGCAGTCCGGCGGACACGTGAAGATTTACAGCGAGCCGGGGCAGGGCACGACGGTGCGCATCTACCTGCCGCGCCTGGTGGGTGGCCGGATCGAGGAGGAGCACGAAGCAGCGCCGTTCGTACCGCAAGGCCGGTCGACCGAGACCATTCTGGTCGTCGAGGATGACAAGGACGTGCGTACTTACAGCACGGAGAGCCTGCGGGAGCTGGGCTACTCTGTGCTGCAGGCAACCGACGCGATGTCTGCCCTGCGCATTCTCGATGATCATCCCGAAATCGCTCTGCTGTTCACCGACGTCGGATTGCCGGGTCTCAACGGGCGCGAGCTGGTGGACAGGGCGCGCAAGAAGCGTCCGCGGCTCAGGGTTCTGTTCACCACCGGCTATGCGCGCAACGCCATCGTGCACCAGGGAAGACTGGATGCCGGCGTGGAATTGCTGACGAAGCCTTTCAATCGAACGCAACTCGCCGTGCGCATCCGTGATGTGATGGATGCCAGGCAAGAGCCCGCGGGCACTCAGCGAGTGGCACTGATCGTCGAAGATGAGTCGCTGGTGCGCATGTTTCTGACGGATGTGCTGGAAGAAATCGGTTTTGAAGTGGTGCAGGTCGCCAGTGCGGCGGAGGCACTGAGGGTTGCACAGGCGCGCGCTGATTTCGAAGTGGCCTTCGTGGACGTCGGGCTCCCCGACGGCAACGGCCTGGACGTCGCTCGCCAGTTGCGCGCCAGATCGCCGCAGATGCGCATTGCAATCGCCAGTGGTTACGGCAATGCATTGGACGACGCACTGCGTGAGGATCCGCTCGTGACTCACATGAGCAAGCCGTATCAGGAGGCAGCCGTGCGGGAGGCACTGGTGCGGATGGGTTGGCAGGCCTGACGCTGCGACATGGTGACTCTGAAGAAAATCCGGGAGTTGGATCTTGCGGCTCCGAGCCGTCCCGGCCGTCCGCTACATCTGAGCGCGGCGAGCGCACTGGTGGTCGTCAAGTCCTTCCAGTACGTCGTTGCGGATGACGAGCTTCACCTCGGAGTATTCCCCGCGCACGGCACGGCGCCAGGGTGGTTGTTCCGCATGTTCGAAGGCGATCTGCCCAAGGACAAGAGCGATCGCAAGAAGGTGAAGCCGGATCTCGAGGCGCTCGTTTTATTACCGTCGTTCTCAAGCCTTGAGCACGGCGCCCTCCTGGCAATAGGTTCGGGATCCAGGGGCAATCGCATGCAGGGAGTGTTGCTCGCGCTCGATCAACATGGCGCCATGCAGGGCGAGCCGCGTTTGATCGACCTTTCGCCACTGTTCGTCGCCATCAAGAAGCATGTCGGCGACCTGAACATCGAGGGCGCCGTCGTGACGGGCGACCGGTTCGTATTGCTCCAGCGCGGTAACAAGGGCGGCGGCCTCAATGCGCTGATCACAATGAGTTTGAATGACGTACTGGCTGCGCTTGGGGCTGGGCATTCCATCGCTTCCGTGCCGTTCGACGTCCGCACGTACGAGCTGGGATCGATCGACGCTGTTCCCTTGTGCTTCACCGATGGCGCAGCCCTGCCGGATGGACGAATCGTCTTCTCGGCGGTGGCGGAAGATACGGACAACTCGTACTCGGACGGGCCGTGTGCCGGCGCGGCGGTCGGTGTTCTCGGCAGCGACGGCTACCTGCAGAACGTAGAGAGGCTCGTGCCCGGTGCCAAGGCGGAAGGCATCGCGGCGCACGTGGAAGGCGGCCACATTCAATTGCAGCTGGTCACGGATGCGGACGACTACAAGGTTCCCGCCTCTTTGTATGCGGCGCAGATGTGAACAAGAGCACAATGCCGCCATGGACGACAAAGCTTCATTGACCGATCTCATCCACCAGGCGAGCGCCGGAGACGAGAACGCCCTGAAGCTTGTTTTCGATGCTGCCTACAGCGACCTGCGCAAGCTTGCCCGCGCCCGGCTGACCCGCGGCAGCCGGGGCCCAATGCTCGACACGACGTCGCTGGTGCACGAATCGTATCTGCGTTTTGCCAACGCCGGACGCCTGAGCATCAACGATCGCGGCCACTTCCTTCGCTATGCGGGGCACGTGATGCGCTCCGTCATCGTCGACTTCGTGCGCGAGGGCCTTGCCGAGCGGCGCGGTGGCGATGTGCTGCATGTGACACTCAACACCGGAATCGGAGACACAACGGGCGCGGCAGAGAGCGAGATTCTCAACGTCCACGAAGCGCTCGACGAGCTCGGCAAGCACGACGCACGCATGGTACAGGTCGTGGAGATGCGTTACTTTGCGGGCATGACGGAGACTGAGATCGCCGACGCGTTGGGGATCACGGACCGGACCGTGAGGCGAGATTGGGAGAAGGCACGACTGCTGCTGGCGGAGTCACTTAAATAGGCAGCTGCGGGAGCCTGTCCGCTTTTCCCCTGCCATTCCGTTCTCTCTCCGATAGTCCGCCCGTCGGGAGTGCCGCATGCCGAAACTTGAAATCGACGCCGCGACCTGGGCGGAGCTGAGTGAGCTGCTGGATGCCGCGCTCGATCGGCCACCTGCGCAGCGCGATCAATGGCTCGATACGCTGGCCCCGCAGTTCGATGGACTCAAACCCCGCTTGCGCGATCTGTTGTCGCGCGCGGCCGAGGCGGAAACGGCCGACTTCCTCAACACGCTGCCAGCCATCGACTTCGTCGCGCCGGAGGCGGACGTTCAAGGCGACCGTGCAGGCGATACCGTGGGGAACTATCGCCTGATTCGCGAGCTGGGCAGCGGCGGAATGGGCGCTGTATGGCTGGCCGAACGCAGTGATGGGCTGATCGCGCGGCCGGTCGCTCTGAAGTTGCCGCATGGATTGTGGCGGCGTGCAGGACTGGCCGAGCGAATGGCGCGCGAACGGGAGATCCTCGCCACTCTCAATCATCCAAATATTGCGCGCCTGTACGACGCCGGCCTGACGGCCGATGGCCAGCCTTACCTTGCCATCGAATATGTCGAAGGCCAGCCGATCGACGTGCATTGCCGCGAGCGGCAGCTTGATCTGCACACACGGCTGAAGCTGTTCAGCCAGGTGGCAAACGCGGTGGCTTACGCGCACGGCAACCTTATCGTGCATCGGGATCTGAAGCCCGCGAATATCATGGTTACCCCGGACGGCCAGGTGCGCCTGCTCGATTTCGGAATTGCCAAGCTGCTGCAGGAAGGGCACGCCAGCGAAACACGCCTCACCGAGATCTCCGGTCGAGCGCTCACCCCGGATTACGCATCCCCTGAACAGATTCTGGGAGCGCCTCTGACGATTTCTTCCGATGTCTATTCGTTAGGTGTGATCCTCTACGAGTTACTCAGCGGCGTGCGGCCGTACCGGCTCAAGCGCGATTCGCGAGGGGCGCTTGAAGACGCGATCGTGCAGGCCGAGCCCGTTGCGCCCAGTGAAGGCGCGGACAAATCGCACGCCAAGGCGCTGCGAGGTGACCTGGATACGATCACCCTCAAGGCACTCAGAAAAGAGCCGCGGGAACGGTATCCGACGGTCCACATGTTCCTCGACGACATCGAGCGCTATCTCGATGGCAGGCCGGTGCTCGCGCAACCTGACAGCTCCTGGTATCGCATTCGCAAGTTCATCGCTCGCAACAAGATTGCCGTCGGCGCCGTGGCAGCGATCCTCGCCGCAATCGTAATCGGAGCGACGGTGGTTGCATGGCAGGCGCGGGTAGCCATGGTGGAGAAGCGCCGCGCGCAGGAAGTAAAGGAGTTCATCGCTTCCGTATTTCGTGAAGCCGATCCGACGCAGGGAAAGGGCAAGGTGCTGTCCGCAGTAGAGTTGCTGAAACAGGCGCAGCGCAGGCTGCAGGATCGCGGAAATTCCAACCCCGGCACACGGCTGGAGTTACTGGCGATCATCGGCGAGAGCCTGTTCGGGCTGCAGGAGAATGCGGAGGCAGCGCGAGTGATGGAACAGGCGTTGCAACTGCAGGCAGCCTCACCAGTCAAGGATGATTTACTCGGTGCCCGCCTGCATCTGGTGCTGTCGCAGGCGTACGAGTATCTGGGTAGAAATGACGAAGCGCTGCACGAGCTGGGACTGTCATTCGCCAACCTGACGGCGGCCAGTGCCACTCGCATTCCGCTTTTTGTGGAGGCGAAGCTGCATGAATCCGCGATGGGCCTCGCTACGGCCGACTACCAGGTGGCCGAACGGGCCGCGAATGAAGCGATCGGCGCGGCTGCGGCGATCATCGGCCCGCGCTCGGAGCAGGTTGCGACCGCACTCCAGCTATTGAGCAAGTCCTACATCTTTACCGAGCGCGGACCACAATCAGTCGCACGCTCCAAGGAGGCGCTGGAGCTGATGACTGCGCTCCACCAGGGCGACCTCGCGCATCCGCAGGTCATCGATTCCGCGATGTACTACGGCAATGCCCTGCAATTCGTCGGTGACTTCGATGCTGCGGCGGTAGTCATCGCAGGCGCAGTCGACGAGGCAGTGGCCAAGTTTGGCGAAGACAATCGGCTGGTGGGGGAGTTGCGCTCCCACCTGGTCATCGCAGATCTGGAGCGCGGCAATCTCGCCGGCGCGGTGCAAAACTCCCGCCGTTCGATCGAGATCTATCTCAACGAGGCGCAGGCCGGCACGCCGCTGCATGCATACCGGCTCAGATTGCTCGGTCATTCGCTGCTTGCCGCCCGCGCCGGTCCCGAGGCAGTTGAGCAGCTCGATGAAGCAGTGCGTGTTTCGGTCTCGTCCAACAGTGCAGCGGGAGCCACCACCGCGCGCGCAAGCCTTGGCATGGCGCTGGCGTTCGTCGGGCGCTTCGAGGAAGCAGAAGCGCAATTACAGCAGACACTGAAGGAGGCAGTTGCTGGAACGCGGCCTGAACATCAGGCACAGCGCCATCTGGGCACGCTGCTGAAACTGCAGGGTCGATACGCGGAGGCCGTGCCGTGGCTCGAGAAATCCATAGTGGCGACGGTGGAGCCCAATTATCGCGGCGACCTGGCGATAGCCTTCTCGGAGGCAGGGCAGGTGCGACTCGAGCTGGGCGATCTCGAAGCTGCCCAGGTGCATTTCGATCAGGCGGAAACACAGTTCGACGGGCTGCAGAAGAACTACACAACGCCGGCGCGTGCGGATCTGTGGGTCGGTGCTGCACGGCTTCACTTGCAGCGCCGCAACTATGAGAAAGCCTTGCAACTGACGCAGCAGGCCGATCTCTTCTGGCGCAATTTCGGCGCTGACAGCCGCTGGGCAGGCGAGGCCGCATTATGGCTTGGCCGTTGCTACCTGGCGCTGGGGCGCAGTGCCGACGCGTATGCCGAGCTGAGTCGCGCCGAAAAGATTCTTGCGCACTCTCCAATACCCGCCGACGTCGAACTGGTGAAACTCGCGCGCAAGCGTTGAGCCCCGTTTACTCAGGCGCCAATCTCGCCCGTCTGCAGAAGGACCTGCGCGCTACAGCGGATGCAATGCAGCGCAGCCGGCAGATCTTCCTATGGACCCATGCAGAGTGAGATCGCGCAGGTCAGGGGCCGCGCTGCGGATCGCGCCGATGTCCGGATACACCCGGTTTATCCGTTGACAGTGTTGAGGCCGACACGGCCAGGATTTACCGGAGCAGCAGACGATGAGAATCACAGCGGGGATTTCGATCGCGATTGCGCTGAGCGTTCTGGCAGGCCAGGCAGCGACGGCCAATCCTGAAGCCCGTAACCACGGCATCAACAAGCGCCAGGAGAACCAGAAGGATCGCGTCCAGCAGGGCGTGAAGTCTGGCGAGCTGACAGGGAAGGAGGTTCGCGTTATTGCGCGCGATCACGACGACGTCAAGAAACTCGAGCGCAAGTACAGCGCGGACAGCGTCGTGACGGGCGCGGAACACAAGGAAATCCGCGAGAAAAAACACGGGCAGCAACGCTAGTCGCACCGGGCAACAGGGATGCAAGAACACACGTCGCAACGGTGCCTGACATCATGAACATCACATCCCGCCTGGTTCGTTTCTCCGCCGCTTGTCTCCTGCTCGTGCTGGGCGCGTGCGGCGGAGGCGAAGATGACGGAAGCGGAGGGGGAGTCACACCACCGCCGCCGCTGCAAACGGGGATCGGCGCGGCTGGCGGCACGGTGTCCGGCCCGAACGGCTCAAAGGTTGAGATACCGGCCGGCGCGCTGACAACCAACACCGAGATCAAGGTTGAGCTGAGCTCAGCCGGCGCACAGGCGCTGCCCGCCGGGTTTACCGCCATCGGCCAGATGTTCGCGTTCACTCCGCACGGCACCGCGTTCGCTGTGCCAGTGACGATAACGCTGCCATTCGATCCGGCGTCGGTGCCGGCGGGCGGCACGCCTGCGCTGTACAAGACCAATGCTCTGAACCAGTGGGAACAGGTTGCTAACGCCACGTTTGGCGCCGACAGGGTCAGCGGACAGGTTACGAGTTTCTCGGATGCGACGGTCGTCATTCCGCCGCTGGTCCGCAACGACCCAACGCGCGAATGGGAATTCGACCTGTTCCCAGGAAATGGGACAGCCGCAGTCCGCCTGGACGGCGATAAGCTGGTCGGAGGGCAACTGGAGGAGACCGGCATCTTCGGGCCTGGGGTTTTCGACGACGTCATCATCGGCACCAGCCAGAGCCAGCAACCGGATGGAATCGCCAACGGTTTCGTTTTCTCCTCGCCCGACGGCGTGACCTACGGAGTGTCCGCCGAAGCCCCCTTCGCCCGCTTGGGCGGTCCCGATCCCATCGGCAGCAAAACCCGGCTCAAGCAGACGCAGAGCTTCATCAAGCGCGCGGCCGACGCCTCGTTGAGATTTACGGTGACCGAAGTGTCGATACACGTAAGCGATTTCAATTCCCCACTTGGAACTGGCCCCGCACCGCTCAAGGGCGAAGTGCTCCTCGCCGTCCAGGCCTACAAGACACAGGGTGACGATCCGTTCTTCTATACGGCGGGCCGGGCTTCGGTATTCGGTGCGAACGGCACCAACGGGAACGGCTTCTTATTCTTCCGCGCCGAAGATGAAAGTTTCTCCAGGACTCACCTGTGGAGCGCGACGGATTTCGATTTCGATACGGGCCCCGTCAGCTATAGCAGTTTTGACTCCCCACCCATCATCCGCGGTATCGACGAAGCCAACTGTCCCGGCTCTTTCGCGCTGCTGACGCTCAAAAAGCCGCGCACCTATACCATTGACCTTGCGGGGATCGACGTCGACGAGGAATTCACGTTGCGAGTCGATACTTTTGCCGAGACCAACAACCGCCGCGGCGGAGGATCCGTCGGAGATTGCCAGGCATCTTCGGTCAGCGCGTACCTGCGCGACCCGCTTGCGATTGGCGGTACAACGCTCACGATCTCAGGATTGGAGCCGACCAACAATCCATTGCCGTCGCCGCCGGATCAGGCGCTCGTCGAGCCGGCGAGCTGCGTGCCGGGTCCGGGCCCGAATCCGGAATCGGGTCAGCTGCAGTTCGATGCAGCGAACTACACGATCGAGGAGTTCGCAGGCGCCGTGCCGACCATTGCCGTCACCCGCACCGGCGGCAGCAAGGGCGCCGTCACTGCCACCTTCACCACGACGGACGGGACGGCGGTTGCAGATGTCGACTACACCGGATTGAACGCGACTGTCTTCTTCGCCGACGGCGATACGGGACAGAGAGTGGTCACCGTGCCGATCCTGCAGGATCAGCTCGACGAGACTGACAAGACTGTGAACCTCACGTTGTCGCAGCCCGGCGGTTGTGCGGCCCTGGGCGCGCAGACCACCGCGGTCCTGACGATTCGCGACGACGATCTGTTGCCGCCCGCTGGTTCCGTCGGCCTCGACGCAACGTTCGGAAGCGGAGGCAAGGCGACCACTACCGCGTTTGGCGGCGACCGATCGGCCATGGCGCTGCAATCCGACGGCAAGATCGTCATCGTCGGCGGCACGTTCACCGACTTCGTTCTTGCACGCTTCAACGCCGACGGCAGTCCCGACGCGAGCTTCGATGCAGACGGCAAAGTCACCACCGACATGGTCAGCAACGAACAGGAGGAAGCCCTTGGCGCCGCCATCCAGGCCGATGGCAAGATCGTCGTCGTCGGCTACACCGGCGCGCCCGGTCCCGGAGGGCCGGCCAGCTTCGCGCTGGCTCGCTACAACACGAATGGCAGCCTCGATGCCGGTTTTGGTACGGGCGGCAAGATCGTGAGCGGCGTCCTCGGAAATGCTTACGCAGTCGCGATTCAACCCGACGGCAGAATCGTCGTGGCCGGTGATGTTCCCATCTCCGCCGGCGCAGACTTTGCCAACTTCGTCGTCGCACGTTACAACGCAAACGGCACGCCCGACGCCAGCTTTGGTTCCACCGGCCAACTCGTTACGGACATCGGCGGGGGCACCAACACCGCACGCAACATCGTGCTGCAGGCGAATGGCGCGATCGTCGTGAGCGGCGAGCCATTCGGCACATTCACGGGATCCGACCACACGGACGTCGTGCGCTACAACGCAAACGGCAGCCCCGATGCGAGTTTCGGCACCGGCGGCAAGCTCACGTTGAACGGTGCGCGGGTTGGCGAAGGACTGGCGCTTCAGGTTGATGGCAAGTTCGTGCTCGTGGGGAATGTCGACGTGAGCATCCCTCCCGCGATCCCCGGCAGCGTGACCGAGTTCGCCGTGAGACGCTTGAACACCAACGGCAGTCCCGACGCCGCGTTCGGCAGCGCGGGTGCAGCGAGTACTACGATCAGCGGGCAGCGCGACTCTGCGCGAGCCGTTGCGCTGCAGAGCGATGGCAAGATTCTCGTCGCGGGGCAAAGCTCGAACATCAACGTCGACTTCGCGGTCGCACGCTTCAATTCCAACGGCACGCTCGATACAGGCTTTGGTGGCAATGGCGGCGGCAAGCTGACGATCGACTTCTTCGGCTTCACCGACGTCGCCGAGAGCGTGGCCGTGCAGCCGGATGGCAAGATCGTGCTCGGCGGTCTGGCGCGCGACAATGTCGACGGCTACGGTGTGGCGCGGGTGATGCCATAGCAGGCTTTTCGGATCAGGGCGATCTTCGCTTCTTAGCCGGCTTTTCCCTGCCCGCCGCATCAGCGAGCGGGCAAAGCTGTGTTCATAGGTCGTGAACAGCTGGCGCGCCCGCTCGATCTCTTTGGGGCTCTGCGTGAAAATCAGGTCGATCGCCAGCCCGCGCAATGCGGCGAGGTGAACGTGCAGGAAATCGATCATCACACTTTTGTCCTTGATGCCGAGGTCCTTTGCGAGACGTGCTGCCGCGGTCGAACGCATCTCAGCCATCTGTCTTAGCAGCGGGGCCACGCTCTTGCGCAAGTCGCGATCGTTGCGGCTCGCCATCATGATCTCCAGCAACGCGAGCGTACTGGGTTGCCGCTGCGCCACCCAGCTGATGTCGGCGCCGGCGAAGAAGCGTTCGGGGCCGGCGGGAACCCGATCGAAGTAGTCGCGCCGGACGCGTCGTTGTTCCTGAATGATGTGCTCGGCCACCGCGAGCAGCAGATCCACGCGCGTCGGAAAGTGATGCAGCATGGCGCCGCGGCTTACCTGCGCGGAATCGGCTACGGCGATGGTCGTGGTCGCGCCATAACCCGACTTGCACAACATTTGCGTGGCGGCGTCGATCAGCTTGCCGCGCGTTTCGGCGCTGCGTTCGGCGTTGGTGCGGTGAGCCTGAGCTTTTTTCTTGACTGCTTTTCGCATGGCTTTGATTCGCAGGCCGATTCCCCGCCATTGTAGACGACCGGCCGCGGCTCCCGCGGACTTTCCCGTGCGCGGCGCAGGGTCAATCGGCCCATGCCAGTTGCAGCGATTGCGCGCCCTTCCATAGAACCGTCTCACCCAACTCACGCAGCGCAGATATTTCACCTTCCAGGGTGATGACGTGATTGCCGGCCAGCGGTCCCACGCGGCTGGCGAATGCGCACGCGCCGTAAGGGATGAGCAATTCAGGTTCGCTGGCCGGTCCTGCGTAAAGGAGAAGTTGCCCTGGCTGCGGATAGGCGGTTGCGTTCTCCGCGTCAAGCTTCAATCCGGGTCCGAGTGGAACCCAAACCGCTTCGCCGCTCCACCGTGCATGGAGCGCTGCGCGCTCGAGCGGCAAGAGACTCGCGAGCAGGTCGGCGGACCGAGGTGCCAGGTCCACCTCCAGCCTGCCGAAGAAATCAAACCCGCCGACGCGCAACAGCAGCCGCCGTGAAGGTTCAACAGATGGTTGGTTCATTGAGCCGCGCAGGGCGTTGCGTGTCCCGCGACAGCCCTTGCAACCGCCTCCATGGCCGGATCGCGATAGGCGAAGTAGGCCACTGCGGTCAGCGGTGCCCGGATCTCAGGAACCAGCGATGCCCCGTTCACATCGATAGGATAGAGATCGTCCATGCAGCGGGGTTCTCCCGTGCAGCCGTGCTGCAGATTGAACTGGCCGTCGGAGTAGCGGAATGTGTAGTGCGAGTCCGGCAGTTGCAGATGGGCTCCTTCGGACCAGAAATGCAGGCGATCACCCAACTCATCGCCAACCATGGTGACGCGCTCGCCGCCATGCTTCTTGATTGCAGCCGCCGAGACGATACCCGCGGAAAACGTATACGGACCGACCAGCACGTACGTCCGCCCGGTAACCGATGCCGACAGGGCGCGCATGAAGTCCAGCGTCTTGAGGATGTTGCCGCCTTCATCGAAGCGCAGGTCGACGATCAGATTGACGGGATGTGTTGCGGCAATCTGCGAGCTCACCGAATCGAGGAAGGGTGCGATGGCAAAACCGTCCTCGTCGTCATTCGACCGAAACTGCACGTAGAGCGCCTGCAAGCCGGTAAGGGGAATCGCTCGAAACGGGCGGTCTGCGTCGCGCAGGTACAAGGGGAGATTATCCGTCCGCAGTGCGGTGGACCAAGCGCGTTCGCCAGCGACTGGCTCCGGCGACCAGATACGTGCCAACCCCGCAATCGCGGAGAGCTCGGCGACGGGCACCATCGGGATCGTGCGCTCGACTGTTTTCCCATTGGAAAGCTGTACGGTCAGCGAAAGCCTGTCCGGTGATTTAGCCAGTCCGAGGGCGTGCAGAACTCCGGCCGATTCGATCAGGTCGTTGAGCCAGTGCTTGCGGCCGGCTTCACTGCCGCCAAGCAGCCCTTTTGCGCTTTCGAACAGCGCTTCCGGTGAGTGTCCTTCGAGTTTGAGAACGCGTGCACCTGCAAGATCGGCGGCTACGCCAGTCGCGCGCGCGACAATCAGTTCATCTGGCAGCCATAGCAAGCGCAATGGCAGGCGCGCCACGGGCTCGACGCGGGGATCTCTGATGCGCAATCCGCTGTGCGCGTTGTCCGCTAGCGCACCCAATTGCGCGAGGCCGACCATGAACTGGATTGCAGATAGCGAACCTGCCTGCCGCTCCATTCTTTCCAGTTGCGCTTCGGCAAGTGCGCGGGTGCCGGGGGAGTAGGCCATCTCCTTGGGGAGGTATTGCGTCCGGATCACCTGCAGATCTTCGAGCTGCGCGGCGCGGCTGTTGGGAACGCGCACGGGTTTTGTGGCGGTATGCGCTGCCGTAGTTGCAACGATGCCCCACGCAAGAGCTGCGACCAGACAAGCGGGTTTGGAGAATCTGTTCATGACGGCTTATAGCTCCGGCGACATTGCCTGGGTGTAATTTAGCCGCCAGGACCGATACAGTACCGATACAATCCTCTGGGTTTCGGACTGTACAGCCCGAAGGAGGGCGAATGGCTGCGAGCCGTGCGGATGCGGATCAGACGTTGGTCGAGAACTGCGTGCAGTGGGCCAGGCACCGCATCGACGGGCAGGTTTTCCGGCCCGGAATGCGCTTGCCGTCGATACGTTCGTTGGCGCGGCAACGCCGCGTTTCACCTTTCACCATCGTCGAGGCGTACGACCGGCTGGTAGCAAGCGGTTACCTGGAAGCGCGCAGGGGCTCAGGGTTTTATGTGCGGCAACGGCCACACGCATCGAACCTTACAGTTCCGCCACAGCGCTCGAAGATCGATCTGAACTGGCTCACGCATCACATGCTGGGCAGTGCAACCGCTCGCGGCCCGGGTATTGGAGTGTTGCCTTCTACATGGCTCGATGGCGCGCAGGTGGGCAGTGCGCTGCGATCACTCGGCCGTCAGGGAGCAGGGCGGTGGCTGGACGCCGGTACGCCGCATGGATTCGAGCCGTTGCGGGCCGTGCTACAGCAACGCCTGGCTCAGCTGAACATCGTGGTTCATCCGGAACAGATCGTGCTCACAACGGGAATCACCCACGCGTTGAACGTGGTGTTGCGCACGCTCGTGGAACCCGGTGCGACAGTATTGACTCTCGATCCCTGCTGGTTCGGCGCGCATGGCGTGCTTGCAGCACACGGTGCGCGGGTGCTGGGAATCCCATGCACGCCGCAGGGGCCGGATCTGACATGCATGGAGCGCTTGATACGAGAAGAACAGCCGCAGCTGCTGATCCTCAGTTCCGCCGCGCACAATCCGACTGGCCTGTCGCTTTCACCACAGTGTTCGGCGCGCATCGTAGAGATCGCAGCACGATTCAATCTGCCGATATTCGAAGATGATGCCTACGCCGATCTGTGCGCGTCGCCTGTTCCGCGGTTGGCGGCTGCGGACCGCCTGAATCATGTGATTTATGCCGGCAGTTTTTCCAAGACACTGGCCTCCAACATCCGCGTGGGCTTTATCGCGTGTTCGGCCAGGCTTGCGCAGGCATTCGCGGACACCAAGATCCTGACTGGCTTTGCCACGCCGCAGCTCAACGAGAAACTGGTTCACAAGCTGCTGGTGGAGAGCCGTTACGACCGCCATGTTGAAGGCCTGCGCGAGCGGCTGCAGGAGTATCGGGAAGCGGCCAGGAAAAACTTCAGGGTGGCGGGCATTGAAATCTTCGGCGACCCCGCTGATGGAATGTTTCTCTGGATCAACGTACGCACGGACACGAACGAGCTGGCCGCCGCCTGGCGAGCGCGCGGCTTGCTGCTGGCTCCGGGCAGTCTCTTCTCGCCGCAACAGGCACCCAGCTCGTGGATGCGCTTCAACGTGACGACGTTGCGCGATGACCCAGTGAAGGAACTGTTGCGTTCACTGCGTCGCCTGCGCTGACCCTACGCGTCCCTGGAATCGAACATCAGCAGTTCGGCACCGCCGGTGGCGAAGTTGCCCAAGTCGCCCGCTGCCGCCTGGCCTTGCGGCGAGCCCAGTGCCTGCTGGAGCGCAGCCATTGAATCGAAATTCAGCGTCGCCACATCACCTTAAGCCCACGCTCCCTGCGGCGTATTTACCGCCCCCTCGCTGATTTCATACCCACGCAGGCCGGGGATTTTCTTGGCGAGCGGTGCATGCGTCGCCTTGTAATACGCATCGAACGCTGCAGTGTCTGCGGGCTTCTTGTAGAGCACAATGAGCTTTGCCATGGGATACCTCTGTCAGCCATCCGCGGTGTTCACGGAACACGAGTGGGTTGTTCTACACGCAAAGGATGGGGATGGGCAACATGGGAAACTGGCCTCGTGATTTCCATGAGGCGCGCTGTCGCGCGTACACCCTCACCCTCGCTTCGCTCGTTCCTCTCCCTCCGGGAGAGGGGGAGGAACAGAGGATCACTCTCTCTCCGCATGAGGGTGACGCCCTGCTTGCCCCTCTCCCGGAGGGAGAGGGCAGCGCGCGCGAAGCGCGAGCGGGTGAGGGTGTATCGGCGAGCACGCGAGAGCGTATCCTTTTACCCCAATGAAACTGCGCACCCGCCTCAACATCGTCGTAACCGGCCTGACGGCCGCGTTCGTCGTCGTGCTGATTCTTTTCGAGATCCAGAATACCCGTGCATCCGTACGCGAAGAGATCGAGGCGGCGAACCGGGTGGCGTCGCAGCTGCTGGGGCGCCTCGCAGGCATCTATTCGCGCGAGGGCGGCACGCAGCTGGTGCTGCAGTTTCTCGATCAGCTCGGCCGTGTGCGTGCGAACGACATCATTCTGCGTTCGGCAGCTGGAGAGGAGCTGTATCGATCCCCGGCGTCCACGTGGAAGGCCGGTCGCCAGGCACCTGCCTGGTTTGAGCGGATGCTCACGCCGAACACTGCGCGGCATATTTTCCCGCTGCCCGGAGGCGGGGAGCTGGTGATCGAAGCGCAATCTTCACGTGCTGTGCTCGACGCGTGGGATGACCTGACCCGGCTGTTTGTGCTCGCGGTGGTCATGCTGTTTCTGGTGAGCGGACTTACGTTTGTGCTGATCGGCCGTGCGCTTGCGCCCATTCCCATCATTGCTGATGGCCTGCAGCGCATACAGCGCGGCGAGCTTACGTTTCGCCTGCCAGAGCTTGCCGGAAGCGAGGCGCGCGCGATGGGCGTCGCTTTCAACAGGATGGCGCAGGCGGTCGAAGACAACGTGCAGGCGGAGCGCAAGGCTCGCGAAGCAGAGACCAGACTGGAAGAGCGCAGCGAGATGGCGCGGCTGGTCGAGCAGCGCGTGGAAGAAGAGCGTCGGTTGATTGCCCACGAGTTGCACGATGAGTTCGGCCAGTCCGTAACTGCCATACGCAGCCTGGCACTGGC
>Ga0193753_10001952_pt1 | contig 16972 bp, 9 predicted proteins | sample H1c2metaG_FD_144925 | JGI IMG/M metagenome (GOLD analysis project Ga0193753, IMG submission 144925) | Soil microbial communities from a riparian zone of the East river system, Colorado, United States - H1c2 | ecosystem: Environmental > Terrestrial > Soil > Riparian zone | place: USA: East River... | reverse complement strand
CGATGATGCGCGCAACCTGCTCGACCATCTTGAGCAGGGGTTGGGCGAAGGTGGTGAGATCGAACAACGGCCAGCGCGATTGCTCGGCATCGTCAAATCCTACCACCGAGATGTCGTTGCCCACTGCGAGGTTGAACTCCGCCTTGGCGACATTGATGAAGGCCAAAGCCATGTGATCGTTGGCACAGAACACAGCATCGGGGCGCTGTGGCGCCGATAACATCTCGCGCGCCACCTGCGCGGCGCGGTCAAAGACATAATCGCCCACGCCCCGCGCCGAAAGCTTGTGGCCATGCTGGGCCAGTACCTGGGTGAAAGCTTCCTCGCGGTCGCGGTTGGTGGACGAAGATTCCAGGCCGGCGACATAGGCAAAGCGCTTGTGGCCGCCGGCGATCAGGAACTTCGCGATGGTGGCGGCGCCTTTCTGGTTGGTGGACGTGACGCTCGACACTGTTTTGCCGTCGGTTTTGCGGTTCAGAAGCACGATCGGCAGCCCGATCTTTTGGCATTCTTCCGCGAAATGGGATGATACCGAGGCCGCCACCATCACCAGAGCATCAACGCGCGCATTCAAAACATCTTCCAGGATGGGCTCGACTGGTGAATTCTGCTGAGAGGTGAACAGCAGCATGCGCCGGCCGGTGCGGCTGAGCTCGGCCGACAGCGTTTCAAGCATTTCGGGATAGAAATGGTTCTCCAGCGGCGGGACGATCACACCAACCATGTCGGAGCGACGCGTCGACAGCGAACGCGCGATGAGGTTGGGCCGGTAGCTGAGCTTCTTGGCCGCTTTCATGACCTTTTCGCGCGTGCGTTCCGACACACTGGCGCCAAAGGTAAAGGTCCGCGACACCGCCGATTGCGATACCCCGGCCAGGCTGGCGACTTCATAGGCGGTGATTTGCCCGCGTTTGCGCCGTGTCGGTTTCTTTTTGTTCGGCGTCATTGCTCGCCTGGGGAGGGATCGGAGAAGTTACCCAGGGGTACAACTTGTGAAACCTTCTTGCAAGATTTGCACGCGCCGGCGGGACGCCCCAAGCAGCAGAACTGCTGCGCCGACAACCAGGGCCGTCGGAAAGCGCGGCGGAATACAACGGATGGACCAGCATCAATGGTTATTGGCCGCGAAATCCATAACAGAGCGCGGCCGCAACGCCATCAAACTTCTAACGCCGCCACTTCGTAATCGTCCAGCGCGGGCACTGTGAATTCCACCACACGGCCCGACTGGTTCACTGTCAGCGCCTGATTGGAGCGCAAGAGCCGCGCCTGACGGATCGGCTTGTCGTCGGCCAGCACAAGCCGCACTTTCTGCGCGCCCACCGGATAGACTTGGCGCGAACCGCCGGCCCTGAAGTTGGGATTGGTATAGTTGATCAAATGAACGGCATAACCGGGCTCGGTTACCCAGCCATAGCTCTCGACCAGCCCCGTGCCTTCCACCGTCAAGGGACGATTGTCGCCGATCAGCCAATTGAGTGCATTCGTCACCAGATCGCCGAGATCGCCGGCGCCGTTGCGGAAATAGCTCGCCTCGATGTCCTCGGCCAGATAAATCAGCCGTGCTTTACCCTTCTCGCGCGCCACCGCCGTGGGAATATCCGTGTGCCATTGGCGGCTATAGACCGTTTCGGTTGGAGCGGTAGGATATTGCGCGATGTGCGTGAGGATAGGCGCGCCGTCCATGCTGATCGGCATGCGCCAGCTCGAACCCTGGATGTAGTGCGTATCGCGGAAGCTGTCGACCAAGGGATGCGCACGCTCGATCCGCTGCAGCGAGGGCTGCCCCGGCGTGGCACCTTCACCGAAGCCGTTCTCTTCGTTGGCGCGGGCGCCACCGCGGCCATAACCTTGCCGAGTACCCGCCATCTTCATGCCGAACAGCTCTGCCAGGGCGAAATCGGCTCGCGCCTTGCCATTCTCGTCATAGGCGCCGGTCTCGAAGGTTGCGAGCACGCAACCGCCCCGCGCGGAGAAATCCTGAATCTGACGGGCCTGCAGATCGCTCATCAACGCGATGTTGGGCAAGACCAACACGGCATAGCGTGCCAGATTGGCCGCATCCAGATCGGTGTCCAACACCACATCGAAGGGAATGCGGGCTTCAGTGAGTATTTGGTACATGCCGTTGACGGCATCCAGACCATTGGTGCCGGGCGGCGCCTTGTAGAGACGGTTCGAACGCTGAGCCACCACCAGCGCGACGCTGGCGATGGAACGGACATTGTGAAAATGCTTGTCGTGCTCTTCCTGCCACGGCAGCACGTCCTGCCCCACCTTCTGCCAGCGGCGGTCCTCGACGAAGCCCTGGTGAAAACCCAGCCAGTGGTAATACAGCACCCCGCCGGCGGCGGTGGTCTGGTAAAGGCGCAACTTTATCTCATGCGCGTTGCCGGTAACGTTGCGCCACACGCCATTGCCGGAAATCTCATAGGCGCCTGTAGAATTGGGCACCGGACGGTCGCCCATGATCGCCTTGGCGATCCGGGTCTGCTGGGCGGCATCCCAAGCGGGAGCGCCCACGCCGCCACGGCCCTGGTTGTCCGCGATGAACCAGGCGGCGTATTGCGTCAATTCCTTGAGGTCGATATCGCCGCCGCGAAAGCCGCCGCCCAGATTGCCGGAAAAGATCATCTCCGGCTTGCGGCGCGCGACGATGCCGTCATAGAGCCCCCACAGTTCCTTGGCGCGCTGCAGATAGGCAGCCTTGTAGGCTGCACTGTCGGGATCGCCGATCTTGCGGCATGCGGCGCAATAGCATTTGGGAACGTTGGTCCCCGGCCAGCCATTGGAATAGATGCCGTCGATATCGTAGCGGGTGATCACTTCCTGGATCAGGGCCGGAATGAAGTCGGTATAATAGCTGGTGAACTGGCATGTCTGGCCGAACTCCGGCGACGAGCTGGGATCGCCCTCGAAACGGCTGCGGCTGGCGATGCGGCCGTCGGGGCCGCGCCGGAACCAGTCGGGATGCTTTTCCGCCAGCGAAATGTGCGCGGTCTCGATGCTGAGACGGCCCATGATACGCACATTGCGTTTGTGCGCCGCGCGGGCGCATTCCCCGAAGAGATCCCGGCCTTTCAGGAATGGGCTGACCGGCAGATCGGCTAGCTTGGTGGGATAGAAAGCCACGATATTGGTGACACTCAGGAAGGTCGCCTGAGCCTTGCAAGACACGAGATAGCCGGCCCAGGCCTCGACATCGAAATCCTCGGCATCCTTCTCGTTGAAATTGACCTGCATGATGCGCTTGAGGCGCTGGTGCCAGGCCTTGGGATCGAAATTGGTACGCGGAGCGACGGCGCCCAATTTTGGCGGGGCGGCAGCCGCGCCCGGCGCGGCCAATGCGGAGGTGGCCAGCGCGGCGCCCGCCGCAAGCGTGAAATCCCGTCTGCGCATTGTCCCTCTCCTCCGGCGCCATTTCTGGTGTCGGCATGCCGCCGACGAATATTGATCGGAAAATGCATTCGCATGCAAGACCGGCGACAACCGATGTTTTTCGGCAATCTTTCCTGCCGAAAGTTTCCGCTTCTGGTCATTGCCAGGCCGCGCTGCGCCGCAACAAGTCTTGGCGCGGCCATCGCAACGGTTGATATATGCATGCGTATGCAGTTTTATCGCCCACGGTTCTGGCCGCAGCCGGCCTCAGGGGAGACGACATATGAAGGCGACGAGCACCCGCATCCGCTGGCGCGTCATGTTCATGGTATTCCTGATCGTGACCGTCAGCTACCTGGATCGGACCAACCTGTCGGTGGCCGCCCCCACCCTGCAACGCCAGCTTCATCTGACCCCGACCGAGCTTGGTCTGATCCTGAGCGCTTTTTCCTGGTCCTATGCGATCGCGCAGATTCCGGCGGGGCTGGTGGCATCCTGGCTGAAGCCGCGCCGCACCTATCTGATTGCGCTCTGGCTCTGGTGCATCCTGCTCGCCCTCACCACCACGGCAACCTCGTTTGGCGCCTGGATCGGATTTCGCATTCCGTTCGGTCTGGCCGAGGCAATCACCTGGCCGGCAGCGTCCATTCTTCTCGCCCGCTGGTTTCCGCGGCTGGAATACTCGCAAGCCATGTCCCTGCAGAATCTCGGGCTGGTGGTGGGGGCAGCCATCGCGCCGCCGATCGTCGCCTTCATCATCGCCTTCTGGGGCTGGCAGGCGGCATTCATCGTCACCGGCCTGATCGCCGGTGTGCTGGGCACGTTTTTTTATCTCTATACCCGCGATGATCCGGCCGACGATCCCCGTGTCTCCGCGGACGAATTGGCCTGGATCCGGCACGATACGGTGCGCGAGGATAACACGCAGGTGCCCAAGGGCTTTCTCTGGCTCCTGCTTTGCCGGCCGTCGCTGTGGGCGGTGGGGATGGCCAATTTCGGCCTCGACTTCATCAATTTCATGTTCCTGACCTGGTACCCCAGCTATCTGACCGAGACCTATCACATGTCGCTCGGCCGCATGGGCGTGATGGCGATGGAGCCCTATGTGCTCGGCGTGTTCGCGGTGCTGGGCGCGGGACGGTTGGTGCGGGCAATGACCGATAACGGCATGGATTCGGTCACGGCTCGGCGGATCGTGATCTTCGGCGGGCTGCTGCTGGGTACGATCGCGCTGTTCCTGACGGTCAGCGTTTCCAATCTCTATTCCTCAGTCACCCTCATGTCGCTGGGTTATGCTTTTGTGATGTCAATCCTGGGGCCGATGTGGTCGACGCCGGCCGAGATCGCGGGCAGCCGGGGCGTGGGTTTTGCTAGCGGCTTCGTCAATTTCATCGGCAATGTCGGCGGCATCGGCTCGCCAATCTTGATGGGCGTGGTTTTCCAGCGCTTCCATTCCTTTACCCCCGCCATCCTGATCTCGGCGGGCATCACACTTGTGTGCGGCGTACTGTTTCTGGTGCTCTATCGGGTGAAAGCGGACAGACAGGTGGTAGCCGCATTTCTCGCGCCCTGATCGGGGTCAGGGCTGCGCTGGGTCCCATGTTTATGCGCGCGGCAACCGGAAGGCGACCAGTTCTCCTGTATAATTACTGCCCCCGATTGCCAGTACGATGTATTACCGGCCACTCAGCATATAGCTCATTGGCGAACCGGTTTGCGGCGCGGGCAAATAAACCGCGCCGTAGACACCGCTACCGAATCCCAGTCGTATGCCAAGTACATGCGGGGGGCGACCGCTTGTTCAGTAGTGGGTCCAGCTGAGCGACGAGCTCCACTTCGAGACAGCGATGGCAATGCTTGGGCGCAACCCATGCCAAGTAAAGGTCCAGCGGACTTACATTGTTGTCTAACGTCCAGGCCCGAATCGACCGGCCTCCGGAATGGTGGCCCCGAGTTGCCGTGAACAACCCGACGGAGTCTGCAACCAGGTCGCCAATTCGGGTACTGAATCGTTCTGATTGGCCGGTATTCCCACCGACATACAGCGGGACAGAGGCCTTAGTTGGCCGGTTTCGCCAAGGATGCTGTGTCACCAGGTAAGCACTGCCATGTGCCGGCGGAAACGGCGCCGTTGGATTCAGGCAGTTGGCCAGAAGGCCCGAAATCTTTATCGGCCCAACCCAGAGAATTTCCATAACTCACTGATAAGACATCGCTTCACGACACTATTATGAGTATACTCCGTGGAAGTAAACTCGAGAAATATCCTCTGTCTTCTGGATGGAAATCCGGAAGCTGTTCGCGCGAAATTTGCGCCATTGGCGGAAAGTGCGCGGCCTATCTCAGGAGCTGCTGGCGTATGAAGCGGGTATCGATCGCACGTATGTCAGTGCCTTGGAACGTCAGGTCTACAGCGTTTCGATCGATACCCTAGCCAAACTTGCTAAGGTCTTGCGCGTAGAGCCGAGTGAGCTGTTGGCTCATACTAGACGGAAGTGATTCGCACCCAGAGTGCAATTGTTCCGTTTGGAGGATGTCGTGGGAGGATTGGAACGCTTAGGCGCACTAGCCAACCGTTACGGTCTCGAAACCATTGGCTTCGTGTTGGCCGTTGACTGCGCTGGTGACAGCTTGACGAGCGTGGCGCCAATCCCTGCGCATCTCTGCGAGTACAGCATTAAAACCGGCAAGCGAGGACGACCTCAGCGAAATCCACTGATTCAGGAACTTATATTGATCAGATGGTGGCGGTGGAGGGAATTGAACTCCTCACGCGAAGTTCCAGCGAAAACGTTGATACAGCAAGCGCTAGAAGACGTTAAGTTGATCATCCCCAAGGAACATCGGCTCAATTTCGACATACCGCACATTCGAAACCTTGGATCAAAGCAGAAAGCTCTCGCTTTCCTCCTAGGATATAAGTGAGCGAAGGCGTGAGGCTGGATTACAAGAATCTCCGCCGCCCCGATTTGATGTGAAAGACAATTGCTACGTTTTGCGCGATTGCTCGATCCGAAAGGAGAGCGACCATGCAACGACATCTTGAATATTGGCCTATCGAGAAGCTCAAGCCGAGTAACAGGAACGCCAGGACTCATTCCAAAAGGCAGCTGGAACAGCTCCGCCGCTGTATTTCGGATTTTGGCTTTATAAATCCGGTACTTGTTGATGGGCGAGGCAAGATAGTCGCGGGCCATGGACGAGTCGCGGCAGCCAGACGGTCGACTGGGAAGGCCCGGAGGACTGGCTAGAGGAGCCCCAGCGAGAAGCCGACGTGCAGGGATCGCCCATGTAAACTGGCTCTGGCGGCCCGATACGGACCTCTGGAACCTAAGGGACATTCTAAGCCTATTAGGCCCGCAGTAAAATGTGGTCGAGCTTAGTCAAACGCGCCAAAAACCAGTTGCAAGGTTAGGGAGGTTGGGGAGGTTCTAACTCATCTGGAGAATTTGGTTGTTTGGCTAAACTCGGTTCTCTTTTTCGCTGCTAAGACCGGGCGTTACGGACTCCAACCGGCTGATACATAGTTAGGTTGTCAATTGTCGTGATCCTCTAGAGCTTTCAAAGTATTGTTAGGGCCGCAAACTCTGCTGGGAGTTGAGAAAATTCAGGCCTCTGCTGAGGTAATGCGCCAAAAATACTCCGGCTAATCCGGGATGAAGCCGACATTGGAAACATCGAGATGCTGCTTATCGACCCAATTTTTCACTATTGGCAACGTCGTCCTGCTCTCAAAAACACCTTTCTCATCACCTAAAATACCTTCCAAGTGACTATCTCCAATATAAGTCCAAGGATGTACTAATAGTTTCGTCAATAACTCCGGACGAATAAGCTTCGGCGCCACCGAATTTATTGCAATGATAGTGGCCAAGCGGTCGCTATATTCAGCAACAGTCCCGGCAGAGAATAAGTCATCGAAAACGTGCTTTGCGAACGCGCCGTCGCTTGAGACGGGGACAACTAACGAAAGGTGCGCCAGGGCGCGATAATGCGATTTTACATCCGAGTTCTTGTTTCGCGCGATAATAATGGCCGCTGCCAATGTCCGCTTCAAATCAGCGATCTGTAGAGCGTTTAAGTTATCAGCCATGCCTTCGACTGCGCTGGCCCAACAGGATTGATCCGCAATTTTCGGGTCCCCGAATTTATGCACGATTATTTCCGACATCTCTGCCGCGTCTCTGTTATTTAACTGCTTTCCGAGAGCAGCGGCCGCGGATTCACATACTTGACCACTCGCGCCGAGATGATCTTTCAAAATCGATAGGCTGCCTTCTGAGCTAATTCGGCGAGCGATGATAGGGATGCCCTCTGTGTGCACGTTGAAAAATGTCAATCGAGGATCGGCAGAATCCAACAATGAAACCATCTGGCGAGATGCAAACTGCTCGTCAAGATGGGAAGCGATAGCGTTCAAGATGCCGTCCGATCTGACCATCGAAAATCGATAGTGCCGCGTTACACCCTGAAGTATAATGTTTGATGCGACCTGTTGAGCCTGGGCTGTGTCCAGTGTGGCGGCCCCTGCTATCAGAATTGCCGTCCAAGCAGACGTTCCGAAGTTAGTGTCCTCCTCCAGAATTTTCGTCGATGCAATCGTCAGAACGGCCCTACGATCGTCCACACTCGCCTCCGCAGGCAGACCTCCGAATCCATCGAGCAAATACGCGTTGGCGGCCTGCTGCCCGGGTGTGGATTTCTTATCTATGATAGCCGCCGCCGCTTGAGTGAGGATTCTCTTAATTGTCAAGCGGTCCAAGAGCGAACGATATGTCGATGGTTCCGCGGGCATGTCGTTCAACATGAACTCAGTAACAGTACGGACGCTGACTATAAACGCGTCTGCCGACGGACCGCGATCTGAAGGCCGCATTCGTCTTATCAGTACAGCTGAGATCTCATCCAACGAGTGAGCGCTTCTGCTATCATGTATCGAGGCCCACATTGATGAGACTTTGGAATAGAACAAAACCGCCGTGGCAGAATCCGCGCGTTCGAATACCGCTCCTAGGAAAGGTACAATAGGACCTAAATCTGCGTTCTTCCATTTGGTAATCCAACGGAGTGAAGCGTCGCGTACGGTCTCGAATTGATCTTTGGAAAGAAAGCTAACAAACGGAGCAAGCCGCCTAGCGGCCACTGCCGCGTCCTCGAGTCGTGATGCCTGGACGAAAGATCTTATGGCCGGCTCTGACAGCGATTGCAACTTGGCCTGGGTGAGCTTTTTCGATAGACTAACAACTGTATCGAAGTAGATTTTTGAATCAAACGCGGTTCTTCCGGACGCTGCTTGGCGCGACAAAGACACAATCACTGTTCCAGTAAGATCCGCACGTAACTCTGAAGCCATTTTCGCCAGTAACGAAAATAGACAATTGTTTGTGTTCTCGTTTGCGGAGTAACGTCCCATCTCTCCATCGATTAATGGACGCATCTTGTCATAGAGCGCGAGGATGTCGGTTGCCGATGCCCCTCCGATACCTGCAAGCACTGCCTGGCAAATGATTGTCGAAGAAGAATTCGTACTGGAGACGGCTGGTACGTTGCCCAACTTTAGCGAAAGCGAGGACATTGCGATCTGTTCAAATTGGGCCTCTTGTCGCCGTGAAGGGCCAGAAGCCTGAACGAGCTGCGAGATAGCTGCCAATCGGCCAAGATCGCCATCGGATGTCGCGGCGGATATCAGCTTGCCAATGAAAATGTTGGTGCGGTGACCATTCAATCCAGCAAATGCAATCACGAGTGGCAGGGGCCGACGAGCTGCGCGCGTGGTACTTCCATTCGCGTCAAGTAAAAGATCGACTACCTTGTTCTTGACTTTTTCACTACTTTTGGCGAGTAAAACTAATGCCCCAGCCTCTTTATCGTCGGCGCCATTTGTCCCGTTTCCAATCTCCTCTGCAATCGGCCGAGCATCCTTTGTCAATTTCGCATTATGAGCAAAAGTTATATAGACCGCCCCTGCGACGCTTAAAGTTACAAGCATTGGAACTAACCTCAGCCGTTCGAGAAAAATAGCTGCCTGCTCTCTCACGGTCAAAAGTTCTCGCCAGAATCCAGCGAAATTTCCAGACGTTCGCTGCCAAGTCAGCGCTCCCCGATGGAGCCGCTGGCTCCACTGCCGGCGACGGCAATTCGCTTGCAAGACTGCGGTTGCAAGATAGTCGTGGTCGAGCTGCCATTGATGCTGCTTTCTTCCTAGTTCTGTTCTCCACCGAACGAGCTCATCCGTTTCAAGGCTTCTAAGGGTGTTCTCGATTACGTCAAAACCTAGCCCGGGAACGTTCAGGTGGTTGAGAATTTCCTGGACCGTTCTCGCCTCGGTTTTGGCCTCACCTCCTTCTGAAGTATCGGGAACGACAAGGCATTCCAATATTGAGAATATAAGATCGAAAGAAAGGCGTGTTGCTTCGGAGGCATTAAAGACCGCGCTCTCTATGAAAAGGGCTTTCACTCCGGGAACACGGCCCCCTCGATCATATGCAGCAGGAGTCAAATATCTGAGGCGCCTTAGTCCCAATAAAACGGTGCGTACTTCCTGCGGAAGTACTCGCCCATTTTGCTGTAACTCATCCTGCAAAATGGACTTCAGCTGATCCCAGCCAGATTCCGGATCTTTGACAACGACTGGATCGACGTTCTGTGGCGCGATATCGCGCAGGAGAGGAGCCAACATGTCCGCCTGTAGCCGGCCAAGTGGATAACTAAGAACTTTCGAAATAAATTGTAGGCTCCCCAATCCTGACGCTGTGTCTGAGCGAGAAACAAATAGTGCTTTAACGCGCGGTCCGAATCTGCTGCCGATTTCTTCCCAGAAAGTATTGATTTGCCGTAGTTGATCGACCGATATCCACGCTCCACGCTCCGTGACAAAGCGGTCACGAAATCGTAGCTGGTAGTCGTCGAATTGGTCGAACAGTATGATAGGTGTTTTGCCAATTTTCTCTGGAATTGCATCAAGCAAACTCATCGCGGTGTTGAGGGTCACGCTAGCGGGATTTATAACACGTGAAATTCCGAGGGTGTTTCGTTCAACCTCGGACAGGTCGGACAGAATGGCATGGAACAACTTTCGGGGTGGATCCAGATCCCAGTCGGTCCCAAGGTTCGAGACATAAACGGGAAATAAGCGATCGTCCCCCCGCAGAGTTGGCATTAGCCCCGCCCTGAGTAGAGCGCTCTTACCAACTCCTGATTCTCCAGTCAGGAAGATCAGTTCATTATCTCGAATTTCATCGATGAGTTTTGTAATCAGTTCCTCGCGACCGTAAAGTTGATCTTGGCGCGTGCGATCGAGATTGAACGCCTTGGGAACCATCAGGACTGAGCGGCGCCGAACGGCGCTTATTGCAAGCAGAAAACTCAAAATGAAGATAGCGGCGGGCACGCCCCAGCCGATAAGTGGTGCTAACCAGGCGACAATCTCCGCCGATAGAAGCGAAGACATGTGTGAAGCAATCCAGCTCGTAATTTTTCCGCTCGAATTGATCCAAGCGAGCACTCCGGCGCTAGTCGCCCCACTAAGGGCGCCCGCGCTATTTATTGCCTTCTGCCATTGTTCGGGCGTCATTTTACTGCAGCCGATTATAGTTTTGGTATGGCAAGGATTGCTAGCGCATATGCCGGTGGACGATAATGGTCCCCGACAAGTTAACGCCTAAAGGGCGCGACATGGCAATACCGGTATGACCGGCGTTGGAGTTACAATAGCTTAAGCGCGATCGGATGAATTCCGCGATGCGCTCGAAAGCCATAATTCATTTCCCCACAAATCAGGCGTCGCTCGCCCCGCTGGCAGGAGGTTGCAGCAGTCAAGCGTGATGGTCACGAGGCCATTGCGCCAACTTCCTTACCTCCAAAACGGACCGCCTCCTCGACATCGTCGAGAAGCCGGAGGGTGTACGCATACTTCCATTGTTGCCGCGAAGCGCGCGGATGCGCCAATACCCGCGCTCGTCATTGCCCGATTTGTATTGCGTAATGCCGATGGGCATCGGCCTTGACAACGATGGTTCCATCCCAGTCTGTGGCATAAATTGCTTTTCTCATCTCATAATCTGAGAAGCTTTGGCGCCGGTGGCCACTTTCGTTACCAGTTTTGCCTTTCGATCCTCGTGAACCCACTTGGTTAGAAGATCGACCGCGGGCTTGCGGGGATGTCCGTAGGCCCAAGTGTGTGGCGAGCGTCAGACTGAATCTGAAGTCAACTAATGTTCGGTATTGTCTCAATCATGTGAGGCGTTAGCGCCGGATTTGTGGGAGGATCGGAGCGATCCCTCGGGACGGTATCCAAGCCCACAGGAAACACAGTAATGGCTCCATTCTCGTCGATCCTGCATCGCAAAAAACTCTTGTAATGACGGATACGAAGCGATGAGAAAGCCTCATTCCAATGAACGTGGAACACGTTGACACTGACGAGCAGATAAATGCCCATCAGTGTTGCTGACGAAAAGCCACCAAGGATGCCGATTGCAGTGACGAGTGCGGCGTCAGAGCTTCCTACAAGCAGGTCCGCGGCGTAACAGCTGAGGACCGCGACGCTGACGATCTGGATAACTGCGTGAAGGCCGCCTGCAAATAGGCGCGGCATGCCCGGTTTGAAGCTCGAGAATTGGACGTAACCGGCACATGCGATGACCGCCGAAATAATTGGCCAGGGCGAGAGGAACACGAGATCCATATAGGCGCCGAGGGCTTTGACCAACGACTTGGATGCAAGCATCTCGCCCAGTCCATGCCCTCGCGTGACTGCGTTGGCATGAAGCAGCCAAGCAAAAATGGCGCACAAGATTCCTGTCGTGACGGTGAACTGCCAATTGAAGAACGCGAAGAGTAAATTGCCTAATGCCAGCCGGCGTGAAACCTCGCGGCTCGGATAGAGGCTCTCGGCAGTGGTTCCCTCGCCAGTTGCGATATTGAAGGACCTCAAATACTTGCCAGGCTTAGCGGGCCCCTGCACGTCGGGCGGCGGATATGGCCACACGAAGCTGATGTCCTTCAGTTGATGCGTCGGATGCAGAAATGCGCCACCTCCGCCACAAGTAATGTAGTGCCGGCTGCCTTCGACAAACCGCGAATAGTGGTGGCTGTCTCCGCTCAGTACCAGGCGAACTTGCTGACCGCGGTTGGCCGAAGCTGCCAGCCCTTCCAAATAGGAGAAATTTCGAAACGCCGGCAGAGGATTTTTGACGTCCACATGTGACCAGCTGGGGAAGCCTGCGCATATGATCAATTTCGCATCGTTGGGCATCCACTCCCTGGAAACGTGCGCGAAGAAATCAATTTGAGGCTGGTCAATATAGCCTTCGAATTGCGAGTCTACTCCCCATAACCACCAGCTATGGGGAAGCTTCAGGGCAAAGTAGCTCCTAACTTGTCTAGTCTCGCGGCCACCGATCTCGCGTCCCTTTCGTTGGGTATTCCAAGCAGTCGAGAGCCGGCGCGTGCAAAAAAGACCTAGGAAAGCGAGCAATCCATCGTACCAATCGTGGTTGCCCGGAATGGCGTACAGATGAGGCCTTTTGCTGGGCCACGGCCCCTCAGCAGCGGCTGCCATACTGTACGGCTCGACAAGCTTCTGGTTGTACTCATCACGTGACGCCGTTGGGTAAACTTGGTCGCCGCCGAATATCAGGAGGCGGCCCATCGGCAACGGCTGAACATCCGTAATCTTGAGGCTGGACTTCGAAAGCAATCGGGCGATGGCGTATGTAGAATCCCAGCCGTCGCCTATGTCCGCTACATAGTCAAACCAGAACTCCCCATGGCTTTCCTGGGAATAGTCGAAGGTAGGATCCAGAGCTTTGGGATCGATCGGGCGCGAACCGGCCATGCTGTCGCGCCGATCGTCAAATTCACCAAATACCGTGGAGATTGCGACGCGCAGTGCGACCGCCGCGAGGTTGAGCGGGTCGAACCAGCCGGTCATGTTCGGTCGTTTCCTCAACGACGCCCCGCGATACCACTAGCTTGATGAATGATTGCGACTGGAAAAAGCGGTCACTGGAAGGATGACTTGACAGAAACAAAAGAATAGAATGGCGCTATGTTCAGGAACAGTAGCTGGCTTTTTTATACAGAGCAACCGGGACTGGGTCAGACACGGCAAAAATAGCTTATGACTCATTGGCGCGCGCAAGTCCGAGCATGTTAGATTTCAAGACGCAGGCAGCCAATACTGGCTAGATGATCTGGAGAACATCCATGCCCGCCGCCGATGATATTCTTTGGTTCAAGCAGAAATTCCGTAAACCGATCGAAGCCGGGACTGCTGGTACGATCTTTGATCTTGACCGCCTTACGGCGATAGCCTGCCAAGAGACTGGCTATATCTGGCAGGTGCTGCGCAAAAAATCTCTGACCCAGTCGCAAATCTTAGCGCTCTGTGTCGGTGACACGCTCGATAGCGACAAGGGACGGAAGGCCTTTCCCAAAACAAAATACGATCTTGTTAACGCCCCCAATGGGCCCGAGATGTTCACGATCGCCCACCAAGCACTCGTTGAGATGGCCAAATTTATTCCGGGGTATAGTGGCGTTGCGGCAAAGCCGAATAAGTTTTGCCATGGGTATGGTGTCTTTCAGTACGATCTTCAGTTTTTCCGCGAAGATCCGGGTTATTTTTTGGAAAAGCGGTACGCGCGCTTCGATGATACTCTGGCAAGATGCCTAAAGGAACTGACGGCGGCGGCTAAGCGTACCGGCTTTGGTGTAAAGCCGACTATAACAGACTATGAGTTCGCGTGTATCGCAATTGCCTACAACACTGGCGGTTTCAAGCCGTCGCTGGGCCTGAAACAGGGCTATTTCAATGGCACCAAGTATTATGGAGAGCAGATTTTCGACTTCGTGCGGCTGGCGCGAACAATACCCACGCCCGGCTCAGCATCCGCCCTCACAGCTGCCCCGCCCGGATCTGCCGCAATAGCTCAGCCGACACCCGTTTCTGCCTCCGGCCCCACTTTCGTCGTCGATACGCAATCCAGCACGTTGCGTGTCCGCAGCGAACCCAAAATTAGTGCGCCTCGCACAACGAATGTCGTTGGAGAATTACCGGATGGACATCTGGTGCGGGCGGTAACGGGTACACCGGTGAAAACTTTCCTGGAAATCGAGACCAGCCTGTCGGGCGCCCATATTCGCGGGTTTGCCGCGATGAAATTCCTGAAATCCGCGCCGCGCACAGCCTTTCCTCCCGTCGTGTCGGTCGCAGCGACGCTGCCTACCACCGGCATCGTCGCGGTCTACATGCCGAGGAAACCCGGCACCATCACCAAGCGAACGGATCCGACTGGGGCGCACTCCCTAAATGAAGCGAACCAGCCGAGCCGGACCGGCGCGACACCCGACGAACTGCGAGCCGAGTTTGCCGGCATAATCCGTTGGCTCGCGGTCGATAAACTCTCCCATAAGCGGTACCAGTCCCGTGACGGTCTGACATTCTGCAACGTATATGCGCACGACTATTGTCATCTCGCGGGAGTGTATTTGCCGCGGGTCTGGTGGACTCCAAAGGCGATTGAAACGCTGGCGCAAGGCAAACCAATAGAGCCGCTATATGGCGACACTATCGACGAAGTGCGCGCCAACAGCCTTTTTCGTTGGCTCAGAGACTTCGGGCCCCGCTTCGGTTGGCGGCAGACCGGCGCGCTGGACAAGCTTCAGCTAGAGGCGAACCAGGGCGCGATCGGCCTTATCGTCGCGCGCCGCAAGGAAGACGGCCGCTCCGGCCACATCGTAACCGTCGTTCCAGAGACCGATGATCAAAGAGCGCGGCGGGATGCAAACGGCGCGGTCATCGCGCCCTTGCAAAGCCAAGCTGGTTCGAGAAATTTTCAGTACGGGACTGGACAGGTCAATTGGTGGAAAGGAGAGCAGTTCGCCGAAAGCGGGTTTTGGATACACGCTTAGGCGGCTCTAAACATTTGAAGGCTATTGATAGGCGAGAATACCATAGCTGAGAAAAATAAGCGTGACTGGTATCCCAAACAACAAATTGCTATCGACGATGGATGACGGGCGTTTGGATTAGGCCCCTTCCTTGGAAGCCGGTCGCGAGCGATTGTGGGGCAAACCGCGAGCATTGGCCGTTAAGGCGCTGTGAGCTTCGCGGAAGAGCCACAGCCATCAGAACGGGAGGTCATCAAAGTCTCGGTAGGATACAGGATCGTATCTGCGTGCAAAATAGCTGACGCAACTACCGCAAATTATCTGCTCTGACCCATTCTCTATCGGGCTGTGCAAACGCATCATGAAATCCGGCGCGCTTCAACATGCGAACACGTGCCTGAGCCTCTTGTTGGCTCTTGTCAGTTCCTGACGTCAAAGCAAGACTGTTGCTGATCTTTGTGCGATACACATGTACATCTCGCGGGGGAAGCCCGGCCCCCATGAGCTTGGCGTTTAACTGATCCGCAAGACTATGGACAGCAGAGCCTGAATTTAGAGGCAATGAGGCGATAACTGCGAACCAGCGCGCAGAACTCTCGATTGCCTGTCTAGATTCTGACGCGGTAAGACCCGTGTTTTGCGAAGCGGCCGATGCGGAGTTTAGAAACGCCTTAGGATCTTGTCGGATAACGGCCGCATTCGCCTCTGCTGTTGCTGCCATACCATTTGTCGCAATTATTTTCGTCCCAATCTTTGCAAGTTGAGTGCATAAACTGACGAGTGCTTTTGTTCCATACCCCAAATAATTCTTGTCGTTACAATTCTCGCTTGCTTGCCGAAAATATAATTCAATCGTCGGGTCGTTCGGGTTCGCGCGAGCTTTATCCATCGCGACAGCGATGTTCCCTCGCACATCGTTAATGGATTCCCGCTCAGCAATCTTCTGTTCGCGGTCCGAATTTCGTGTCGAAAGAATATAATTCTGCCTTTCGAGAAGATAATTCAGCTGATTCTGTCTGACCTCTTGCTCATGATAGTAGGTTGAATCAGCTTGGGCGCGTTGATTTTCGATATGGCCAACGTAAGCCCCGATTCCGGTGACACCGAGTGATGCAATCGCTAACGCTGTTTTCGAAAAGAAGTCGGCCCAATCATTCCAACTTTGCGGGCGGCCATATTTTTCCGGCTGAGATGCTGCAGAAACACCATCTTCATCGAACATGCGACTTAACTTCCCGAAATATCAGAGCCATCGGATACGTCAATCTACTTTGAGATCACGCCGGCCGGTCGCGCGACTACGAGATAGGCGTCGGGTCCGCCTACGGCGCAATCGGTGCAATCCACGATAAGTTGGTTCGCGAACTTCTCAGCTTGCGCAAAATCGTCTGGGCCGTACCACGTCACAATCAGATGCGCATCTTGGTACACTTTTACTACAGCGTCCTTTTCGGCCGCTCCTTTACAAAGAACTGCATGAATCATCGGACTATGCTCCTAATTGATTTGCGCGGCCAGCACTGTGGCTGTTGACGGATCGGAATTGAGATGCTCGATCAGCGCATCCTTTGTCGTAAATGATTTCAAGTAAGTCGATTTGGGTCCGTCAGTTGGATACGCTTTTTTGAGCAGCGCATCGCGATCGGCCACATAGTTCGCATCGCCGCGGAGGCTATCGCTAATTTTGTTGACGATCGCG
>Ga0193753_10001951_pt1 | contig 16972 bp, 17 predicted proteins | sample H1c2metaG_FD_144925 | JGI IMG/M metagenome (GOLD analysis project Ga0193753, IMG submission 144925) | Soil microbial communities from a riparian zone of the East river system, Colorado, United States - H1c2 | ecosystem: Environmental > Terrestrial > Soil > Riparian zone | place: USA: East... | reverse complement strand
GAACTTGCCAAAGCCCTGGCCTCTTACCTTTTTGCTGATGAGAGCATGGTCAGGATCGACATGAGCGAATACCAGGAAAAACATTCCGTTAGCAGACTTGTTGGCGCCCCTCCGGGATACGTCGGATATGATGAAGGTGGACAACTTACAGAAGCCGTACGCAGGAAACCCTATAGTGTGATACTGCTGGATGAGATCGAAAAGGCGCATCCTGATGTTTTCAACATCCTGCTACAGGTACTTGATGATGGCCGGTTGACAGACAACAAGGGCCGGGTGGTGAATTTCAAGAATACCATCATCATCATGACCAGCAATATGGGCAGCGAGATCATCCAGGAGAATTTCGAAGATATTACAGAGGAAAACCTCGAAGCTGTGGTTGAAAACACGAAGTCAGCCGTTATCAGTCTGTTAAAACAGACGATCCGGCCAGAATTTCTGAACAGGATCGATGAGGTCATCATGTTCCAGCCGCTGATGAAGAAAGAAATCAAGGGAATTATCCGTATACAGCTCGAGGATCTGAGGAAACTGGTACTGGCAGCGGGTATTCAACTGGATTTCAGCGACTACCTGATCGAATTCCTTGCAGAGAATGGCTTCGACCCGCAGTTTGGAGCGAGACCACTTAAGCGATTGATTCAGAAGGAGATAGTGAACAGGCTCAGCAAAAAACTGCTTTCTGACGAAGTAGACAAATCACGTCCGCTGCTGGTAGACGCCTTTGACGGAACAGTGGTGTTTCGCAATGAAATACCTGAAGTTGAGCCAACAAATGGACGAAAAATTAAGTAATCTTGCATTCTCAGGCAGGATCTAACCCAAAAGCCGGGAATTTGCAAACAGTAAAAACTCATCGTTGCACCTAAATTCTGCAGCATGATACCAAAGAAGATTTTATGGCTATTAAAACACCGATTGAGATCATTTCACCCAAAGAGTTTTGGGTTGGAGAAAAAAGTGCAGGCATTTCATTAGTAGAGTTCGGAGATTATGAAAGCGAAGCGTGTGCGAAAGCACACGAAGTAGTTAAAAAGTTGCTGGCGGAATTTGAAGGCAAGATCAAATTCAATTTCAGGCATTTTCCGCTGACAAAAATACACCAGCGATCCATGAAAGCGGCTGAAGCTTCTATCGCGGCAGGCCAGGAAGGCAAATTCTGGGATATGCACAACCATCTTTTTGCCCACCGTCGCCAGCTTGGAACCATCAGTCTTAAGATCTATGCCAAGGAAGTTGGTGTCACCAACAAGAGACTTTTGTCGGAACTGGTGGATTCAGTTTATGGCTGGTCTGTCAGAAATGACCTGCTCGAAGGCCTGGATAAAGGAGTACGGGATGTGCCAACATTCTTCATCAATGGAGAGATGTTCGCGGGTAAACCCACCTTTGACAGTCTGAAGAAAGCGATTGCCGAGACAATCCGGATTCAGAAAGCTCCCGCAAGGAAGAGAGCTTAGGCCGTATCAACAAATAAGTTAAATTGACTATACAGGGCAATGCCGCAAGGTTATGCCCTGTTTATTTTGCGGTACTTCATTTGCATTCAAAACCTGGTGACCATAGGTTCAAACCGCCTTCATACCTGTTCAATACCTGCATTGTCGGGATTACTACTCATTTTCCTGCTTGGTTCTTCAGAGTTGCAGGCGCAAAAAGACACTCTGGACCAGAAGGCTACGGATACTTTTTTTTTGCTGCGATACAAGGGCATCCTGGGGAAACTTGGACGGAGCATCATCCGCGACACTGCGGCTCCTGACCCCAACCTGCAGCGAATAGACAAGATTTATGAGAGATTTACGGGAAGGATCATTCGCCACATCGATATCAACCGGCTCGACTTCGGCGTACCGCTAAATGACACCTCGAAAAGCTTCAAGAATACCCTCACCCGCGTCGCCGACTTTTTACATCACGAGACCAGAGAATACGTGATCAGGAACAACCTTTTTTTTAAGGAGGGCGACACTTTACTACCAATTCTGCTTGCGGACAATGAAAGACACCTTCGTGACCAGACTTATATTGGAGATGCCAAGATCATCGTGAGGAGGGTAATCGGATCCCGTGATTCCGTTGACGTGATAGTTTTGACGAAGGATGTGCTTTCCATTGGGGGCAAGTTCAAAATGGGTTCGTTGACTAAGGTCGAAACAGCCGTGCGGGAGGATAATTTTATGGGCTGGGGTGACCGGCTGGCAGTCACCGCTTTTTATGACCAGATCAGGTCCAGGCGCTGGGGCTCGGGCGCAGAATATGTTGCACGGAACATGGGTGGTTCCTTTGCTGATGCTTCTTTTGGTTACCTGGATTTCGCTAACAGCTTTAATACTTTCAATAAGCAGGAAATTAACATCTATGCCAAGGTTATCAAACCCCTGGTCAATCCCTACATGAAATGGACTTATGCGCTGGAAGGCGGATGGCACAAAAATAAAAACCGGTATTTCGAAGATTCGCTATACAAGTCAGATTACCAGTACGAATATTACAATATTGACGCCTGGGGAGGACTCAACTTCAGTGCCCACCAGTTAAATAAAGACATCCGCGATGAGCGTCTGCGTACGCTTATCGGGCTGCGTTTTCTTCATCAGGAATTTTCGCAGGTGCCGGAAAAATACCTGGAGCAATATTTTTATCAATATGCGAATATCACGGGAGTGCTGGCCTCCATGTCATTATTCCGGCAGGACTTTTACAAAACGCAGTACGTTTATGGCTTTGGCCGAAATGAAGACGTTCCGGAAGGACTCAATGTGGGCGTCACCACAGGGTATACCAACAAACAGCAGCGGGAAAGGCCCTATTTTGGGCTTGACCTCGGTCTGAATTATTTCAGCAGGCACAAAAACTACTGGAACTACACCTTTCGCGCAGGAGGTTACTCTTATAAAAGGAAATACGAGGACGTCAGCCTGCTTTTCAACGTGGAATTCTTCAGCCGTTTACGGCAGTTGAGCAAGACCTGGAGGCTAAGGACCTTTTTATCCGCGGGCCTGACCACCCAATTGAACAAACAATTGAACGAGCCACTGCTGCTGGAGAGTGTATTTGGTTTATCCGAATACCAGAACATCAACCTCGGTGGGGATCACCGCCTGACCGTCAAGGGCGAGACGGTCTTTTTCAACGACTTTTCCCTCATTAATTTCCGGTTCGCGCCTTTTGTTTTTGGAAATGGCTCACTGATTACGCCGGTGGGAGAATCACTGAAGAATACAAAACTCTATGGCACGCTTGGCGCGGGTATCCGCTCGAGGAATGAAAGTCTTGTTTTCGGGACCCTGGAGCTGAGGGCCTATTATTTTCCCGGGAAGAATTTCAATGGCGACAGTTTCAGGATAGATTTCAATACAAATATCCGGTTCAAATACAACAACCAGTTTATCCGCCGGCCGGATTTTATCACGGTTAACTGATTGTTTCCCGTCTGGATTAAAATAATCAGGCTACTGCTTCGTTTCTTTTTTATGACCGTTTTGCCGAAATTGAGAAATATGAAAATCTATATCCTTTCCGCCGTATCCGTATTTGCCATCCTGATGGTGATTGAAGCCTGTAAGTCAAGGGCTACTGTGCTGACCGCTGAAGAAATCGGTGTGCTGGATTCTGCAACCAGACCCGCTGTGCCGGAAGACAACCCAGAGGATAAAAACGACCTGGAGGAAGATACAGCGGATGTTGCCGAGCCCGTTGAGCCAAAGAGGTCCATTGCCTCTGCAACTCCAGCTGCTTCAACAACATCCCCTGATACGGCTTTATATCAAAACAGTCTCAAGCGAATGGTAAATGGCGATTCTTCGGGCAAATGGCCCGTCAGGTCATCTTTCCCGTTACCCGGGTCTATTCTTCCATACAAAACGATACTGGCCTTCTATGGCAATCTTTACTCAAAGCGAATGGGGATATTGGGTGAACTGCCACGTCCGCAGATGCTCAACAAGCTTAAAATGGAAATGAAGCGTTGGCAACTGGCAGATTCAAGCATTCAAATTCAGCCGGCTCTTCATTATATAGCAGTGACCGCACAGGTCAGCCCGGGAAAAGGAGGAAAGTATCGCCTGAGGATGCCTTTTCACCAGATCGATTCGGTACTCAGTATGGCGAAGGAGATCGATGCCCTGGTTTTCCTTGATGTTCAAATTGGATTGAGCACGCTGCAGGCCGAAGTGCCCGAGTTTGAAAAATACCTCAAAATGCCAAATGTGCACTTAGGTATTGATCCGGAATTTGCGATGAAAAATGGCAATCCTCCGGGCAAGGCGGTGGGTGTGCTGGATGCATCTGAAATCAACTACACAATCGATTACCTGACGAAGCTTGTCAGAGAGAATAATATTCCGCCCAAGATACTGGTAGTACACCGGTTTACACAGCGGATGGTAACCAACTACAAACAGATCAAGCTGGCTCCTGAAGTGCAGGTCGTAATGCACATGGATGGATGGGGAGAACCGTCAAGAAAGGTGGGTACTTACCAAAACTTCATCTACAGGGAGCCGGTGCAGTTTACCGGTTTCAAGATCTTCTACAAGAATGATGTGAAGATGGCAAACAGCAGGCTGATGGGTCCCGAGGATCTGCTGGCGCTGAAACCCAGACCGGTTTATGTGCAGTACCAGTAAAAACTTTAGCTTCCTTTTATCCGGTTCACAACCACCCAGGTAATTATCGCAATAAGCAGGATTACAACTATCGCAACATAGGTCCAAAAGGTAATAGGAAGTAGTTTCCGGATTCTTTTTTTGTTTTTTCTTTCCTTCAGATAAAGGCGGAGTTGCCTGTTGATCTGTTCTACCGATTTCGTAACGGCTTTTTCACTGCCCACTTCCTGGAGACCCTCGGCGGCTTCACTGAAGAAAGGTTCATCAATCATCCATTTCTCTACCTCGTGTTTTTCTTCGGGGGAAAGACGGCCATTTACATAGTCCAGCAGTTTCTGATTGTCTATGTTTCGGTTGCTATTTTTTAATATGTTCAATAAGTCGTCCTGCATAAAATTCATCCGTGATCAGGATTGGCTTTTTTGTTCATGAGAATTTTCAAGTTGCGTTTTCCATTCTGGATATGACTTTTAACTTTCATTATGGAGTGGCCGGTGGCGGCAGAGATCTCCTGGTAGGATTTCTTTTCCAGATAGAATAAAGTTACACATTGTTTCTGGTCGGGGTTCAGATCCATAAGGCTTTCGTTCATCAGTTCGAGCTGCCGGTCTTTCTCAATATGCAGATATATCGCCGAAGGATCAGATGGGTCGGGGATCTGATGGTCATCGATTTCGGCGAGGGGTTTTGCCTGCTTATCCCTGAGCTTCATCAGGCAATAATTTTTTGCCACCATGTACACCCATGATTTGAAATACTGGACTGAGTATCTCTGCAGTTCGGTAATGGCTTTCAGGAATACCTGTTGTACGGCGTCCCTGGCCTCTTCTTCATTTTTCAGGTATTTCATGCATACACCGAACAACAGAAGGGTGTAACGCTGGAACAATGTTCCCAGCCAGTGATTTTCATGATCAGCCTTGAAATTGTCCATGAGCTGCTGATCGGTCATATGAGCGTGAGGATCTGCCAATTCAGGAGAATATATTTTTGACCCATCTGAGCAGCGTCTGATCCCAGTTGAGCATTTTGAAGGCCGTATAGAAAAGGATGACGGCGAAGATTTTCTTCATAGTTTCCTGGTCCAGCCTCACCGCTATTTTGGAGCCCAAAAAACTACCCACCAGGAAGCCGCCTGCTATCAGGCCGATCACTTTGAATTCGATTGGTGTGCCAGAACTGCGGCAATCATTGTAATAAGAAAGGAAAGCAAGAATGGTAACCGGGAATGTGAGTACGCCAAGGGAAGTACCCTGGGCCTGGTGTTGTGTGTACTGGAAGAAAAAAACCATAGCGGGTACCAGGATGATCCCACCGCCAACGCCAACCATACCACTCAATATTCCTGCAGCCAGGCCAACGATGATCAGTGTGATGTATACCTGGATATCCATAGGATTGGTCTTCATGGTTTCTTCGGGAAAGTATCGGCGTAGAGCTTGATCGCGTCTTCTATTACATGCAGGGCTGTGTGCTTATCGCCCAGTTCATCAACCTTCACCGTCTTGTTCTCCAGTTTCTTGTATTCTTCGAAGAAATGCCTGAGCTCATCAAAGAAATGCTTCGGCAATTCTTCGAGATTATTGTAATGATTCACACTGGGGTCATTGGCTGCGATGGCGATGATCTTGTCATCGGCGTCACCACTGTCAACCATGTGCATTACGCCGAGCACTTTGGCTTCCATCAGGCACATCGCCTGTACGGGCAGAGAGGTGATCACCAGGATGTCGAGCGGATCCTTGTCTTCTCCATAGGTCTGCGGAATGAAACCATAATTACAGGGATAATAAAATGAAGAATAAATGATCCTGTCGAGCTTCAACAATCCGCTGTCTTTATCAACTTCATATTTTGCCCGGGATCCCTGTGGAATTTCAATAATCGCATTAACAACTCGGGGTGCATTTTTTCCGTAATGAACGCCGTGCCAGGGGTGTGAAACAGTCATCATACCTGCAAAATAAGTGAATTTATAGCGATATGCGATCACCCTGGTGCGCGGCGCAGGCTTAATGTTTAAGTATGGTCTTAAGATCAACCTGCCAGTTGTTCCTCGTATTTATAACAGTCATGATAGTAGTGTCGGCTGTATTGTAGGTGTTGAAATAAGTATAGATAACAGTGCTGTCATTGAGGTTGCTGATCGAAAGCGGCCTGATAGTGGACTCTCTTCGCTGCGCCTTTTCTGTATTGCTGAGCTGCTGATAATTGCGCTGCTGCTGTTCGATAAGCAGCAGATTGGTTGTATCCTTCAGCATATAGAAGCGTGCTTTTTTGTAGTCCCCGTCAAGCGAGGCGCGGATAAATTCGCGACCCGCGTCCTGGGCATTTTCTGCTTTTTCGTATCCGCCACCCGAACATGCCTGGATCAGGAACACAACAATTCCCGCGAAGATCATTCTCATTGTTCAGATTCTTTAGTATATGCCCTGATGATGGCCTTAACCAGCCGGTGCCTGACCACGTCTTCTTCATCCAGGGCGATATGCGCGATGCCGTCGATGTCCTTGAGGATACGCACCGCTTTCTCTAAACCGCTGCGTTGATTCTTTGGCAGGTCGATCTGTGTAATGTCGCCGGTGATGATTGCCTTCGCATTCGCGCCGATACGGGTAAGGAACATTTTTATTTGCAGGTCAGTGGCATTCTGTGCTTCATCGAGGATGATAAAAGCATAGTCGAGCGTTCTGCCGCGCATGTAAGCCAGCGGTGCGATTTCGATCACCCTGGTGCTCATATAGTACCCAAGTTTGTCAGCGGGTATCATATCATCGAGTGCATCGTACAAGGGACGAAGGTAAGGATCGATCTTTTCTTTCAGGTCACCAGGCAGGAATCCAAGACTTTCACCTGCTTCAACCGCTGGGCGTGTGAGAATGATCTTTTTTACCTGTTTATTTTTCAATGCACGAACGGCAAGAGCCACCGCGGTGTAAGTTTTACCCGTACCTGCGGGACCGATGGCGAAAACAATGTCGTTTTTGTCCGCTTCTGAGACCATGCGTTTCTGATTGGCGGTTCTGGCTCGAACCGTTCTTCCGTTTGGCCCGAATACCAGCACTTCGTTGGGGTTGCGGTCGATAAAATTGTCAACGCTTTCCGCGTCATCGCCACCAAGAATCTGTTCGAAATAATTTTCACTCATATGCCCGTTGCGCTGGAGATATTGTACCAGCAGGCCAATCTTTTCTTTTGCCGAATCTACCTGTTCGGGTGAACCACTGAGTTTGAGCTGAGTGCCGCGGGAAAGGATTTTGAGCAGGGGAAATTTTTTCTTAAGCAGGTCGAGTTTACCATTGTTGACGCCAAAAAATTCGATGGGGTTAACGGTTTCCAGATTAATTATAGTTTCTGTCAAGTAGGTCTTTTTAAGTACGAAATAAGTGGTTAGAGTCTGATATACAAATTACGAAATACAAAGTGATTTCAATGTGGTTATCTTTGGAGGAATGAGCAATTCTATGTTAAAGGTCGGCGTCTTCGGGGTTGGACACCTGGGTAAATTTCATCTGGGAAACTGGAATCAAATTGAAGGTGTGGAACTGGTGGGGTTTTATGATCCGGGAGATGTCGCTGCGCAGGAAGTGAGCCAGAAATACCAGCTGGCAAGGTTTCTGGACGCTGACAGACTTATGGATGCTGTTGATGCGGTAGATATTGTTGCGCCCACAAATCATCATTTCGAGCTGTGTCGTAAAGCCATCAGGAAAGGCAAGCACGTATTTGTGGAAAAACCGTTAGCAAATACTATGGATGAGGCCAGGGAATTATTGAAACTCACGCAGGAATCAAAAATAAAAATGCAGGTGGGTCATGTCGAACGTTTTAACCCTGCCTTTCTTGCGATCGAACATCTTTCCCTGAATCCAATGTTCATCGAAGTGCACAGACTTTCACAGTTTAATCCCCGTGGAACAGAGGTCAGTGTGATCCTCGACTTAATGATACATGACATAGATATCATTCTCAGCCTCGTGAAAAGTGAAGTGAAGTCCATTGCTGCAAATGGCGTTACCGTGATGACGGAAACGCCGGACATTGCAAACGTCCGCATAGAATTCAACAATGGTTGTGTAGCCAATCTTACATCCAGTAGGATATCGATGAAGAAGATGCGCAAGATGAGGATATTTCAAAAGGATGCCTACATCGGAGTTGATTTCCTCGAAAAGAAAACGGAGATCATCAGGCTGAAGACGGCAGAGGATCTCGACGCTTTCACCTTCGACCTGGACACACCTTCGGGCGGAACAAGGACTATCGCTGTTTCCAACCCGGTGATTCCTGAAATTAATGCTATCCGTTATGAACTTGAGAGATTCAGGGATGCGATAGTGAATAATACGCCCACCCCCGTTTCTGAATTTGATGGATATCGTGCCATGGACGTGGCTCACCAGATCCTGCAGAAGATAAAGACCAGCAATAGAACTGTGTTCAGTCAATAATGCGCGTAATGAAACCCTGGATGTTTGTTGTCAAAAGGCTTGCAGATGTGCTCGTTTCGATACTTGCCCTGATCCTGCTCTTACCACTGATCATCTACGTGATGCTCAGGGTGTGGCGGTCATCGGAAGGACCGGTAATATTTGTGCAGGAAAGAGTGGGAAGGAACAGGAAAACATTTTTTATACGCAAGTTCAGGTCGATGTTTCTGCGCTCGGAAGGAGAGGGACCTCAGTTGTCAGCTCACAATGATCCGAGGATCACTCCCTGGGGAAGAACGATGCGCCGTTGGAAGCTCGACGAACTTCCGCAGTTGTGGAACGTGATAATAGGCGACATGAGTATTGTGGGGCCAAGACCCGAGCGTCCGCATTACATCGCGCAAATTGAAAAAGAAGTGCCGTCATTTGAACGAATGCTTGGCGTCCGGCCCGGGATCACCTCGCTGGGTATGGTTCGTTTCGGCTACGCCGAGAATGTATCGGAGATGGTCACACGAACAACGATAGAGCTTCATTATATCGAAAACATGTCTCTTGCACTGGATATGAAGATCATAGGAGAAACCTTCCGGATCATATTCAAAGGCAGGGGCAGGTAGCAAAGGCCAACCACATTATGCCAGCAGAGATCAGATACCTCCGGCGCGAACAGATTGACACCGGCAAATGGGATGAGACCGTCATTAAAAATGATAACGGTCTCAGATATCATGGCGGAAAATTGGAACGCAATAGTTGTTAATGATTATGCTGCTATTCTTCCCTTGCCCACAAGACGGAAGTGGGGTATTCCCTATTATTTCCATCCTGCTTTTGTACAGCAATTGGGGCTGATTGGCTATATAGACAACTCGTTGTACCCAAAAATTATTGACTTGGTTTTTAGAACTGTCCATTACGGGGATCTGTTATTCAATTATGACAATGGACATGCAGCCGCTATCTTGCCGTCAAAAAAGCGAACGAATTTCGTAATCGATCTTTCTTCGAGTTATCAATCAATTGCTGCGGGGTTTCATCCAAACGTGCGTCGCACCCTGGTTACTGCGTCGGAAACCGGGCTGCAATATCAGCAGTTGGAGGATGTCGGTGAAGTCATTGACTTTTATAAGGAGCAAGTTGGATCCAGAAGCCGAACGCCTTCCTTGTCAGACTATGCGAATTTCAAGGATCTGTGCAGCTATTACCAGAAAAAAGGGGGCGTATTTAATAGAAAAGTCGTGAATTCAAAGGGAGAGTTACTATCTGCTGCGCTTTTCTTGATCGATAATAAGCGGGTCTACAATGTGATGTCCGCTGTCACGCCGGTGGGAAGAACGGTTGAGGCGCTGCGGTTCCTGCTAAATGAGGTGTTTCTGGAATTTGCTGGCCGGCCATTGCTTTTCGACTTTGAGGGATCAGATCTGCCGGGTGTGCGGGCGTTTTACAGCAAGTTCGGCGCTGTTGAACAACCCTATTTTTCCGTTCACTACAACCAACTTAATTTCTTGGCAAAGCTGTTCAAAAAATAGCTGCTGAAGTCATTTGCGCTGGCGGATAACAGCTTCTGCAACCAGGAGATCCACCGGCCAGGTGAGTTTGATATTCACTCTTTCACCCTCAACAAGATGCACAGCGGCACCTGTACATTCCAATACGGTTGCATCGTCAGTGAAATGATCATGAGGAGCCACGGCATATGCGGACTTGATGAGTCCCGCGCGGAAGGTCTGGGGAGTTTGCACCAGTTTTACCGTTTGCCGGTCAAGGGAATGACTGCCTTCTTCTGTTTGAATCCTGATGCTTTCGACTGAATTCACCGCCGGAACGGCATTGCCATTTTTCAGGGTTGCCCTGAGACAGGATTGGATAAGAGCGGGAGAAACCAGGCAGCGGACCGCATCGTGGATGAATACGATCGCATCAGCGTCATCAATCCGGTCGAGACCAGCCTTTACCGACAAAAACCGGGTGCTGCCTCCCAGGACGATGTCGATGTGATGTGGTGGCTGAACAAAGGCGGTTACCGATCTGGCCTGCTGCACATGCAAAGGATGTACAACCAGGATGATCCATACCTGGTCAAGCGAATGAATAAAGGCTTCCAGGGTATGCTGAAGAACGGGCTTTCCAAGCAGACTGAGGTATTGTTTAGGAATTTCGTTGCCCATTCTGCTTCCGGATCCACCGGCCACAATGACGGCATAGGTTTTTAAAGACATAATTTCAGTTTTCTCCGAATTCCCTGGCCAGTTCTTCCATCATAACGATGTCGCTTGCCTCGCTGATCGTTGGAGTGGTATTGAGATTTTCCAGAATGCCAAGTTCATTGAGTGAATCCCGGAGAGGCTTGTCCAGATTGCAACAGAGAAAAGACGCGCCCAAATCGATGAAGCGCTGCTGAAGGTTGACCAGGTGCCTGGCAGCAGCATTATCAACGGTTTTAATGTCTGACATATCAATAACGATGTTTTTAACGTTTTGCTTAAGCAGGGGCATTAAACAATCGTCCATCTTTTCTGTCATATTAGCAGCGAGAGACGACTCATGAATCCTTATGACATGCATTTTCTCTCTGGTATCAATTTTGACCTTCATGACTACTTTAATTGTTAACAGTGCTTTAATTATCAGGACAATAGAAGTCAAAAATATTTGTTATTATTGTATCACACCCAACAAACTAGAAAAATGGACAACAATTTTTCAGCCCAGGTAAAAGAGATCATTTCATTTAGCAGGGAAGAGGCGTTAAGGTTGGGTAATGATTTTATCGGAACCGAGCACTTATTGCTCGGCCTCATCCGGGAAGGCGACAATACTGCGGTTCGCATCTTAAAGAGCTTCAATATCGACCTTTATGAATTGCGGAAAGAGGTAGAACTTGCAGTGAAGGACAAAACCGGTAAGAACATTGCCAATATTAATAGTCTGCCATTGACCAAACAGGCAGAAAAGGTGATTAGGGTCACCGTTCTGGAGGCGAAAGCCCTAAAAAGTCCCACAGTTGAAACAGAGCATCTGATGCTCTCCATCCTGAAGAATAAAGAAAACATTGCTACTCAAATCTTAAATCAATTTGACGTGGATTACGATCTTTTCAGAAACGAACTTGGAGTGGTTAAAAGCAACGACGTGAGAAGTGAATACGCAGAAGAAAATGATGATGACTTTGATGAGGAAAAAAAGTATTCACAACAAAAATCCCGTTCTGCAGGCACCGCCAAGAGTAAAACCCCTGTGCTGGATAATTTCGGCAGGGACATCACCCGCCTCGCAGAGAACGGATCACTCGATCCGATCGTAGGACGTGAAAGTGAAATTGAAAGAGTATCACAGATCCTTTCCAGGAGAAAGAAAAACAACCCGATACTGATTGGGGAACCCGGCGTGGGCAAAACTGCCATTGTCGAAGGCCTCGCACTCCGTATTGTACAACGCAAGGTATCGAGGGTACTTTTTGACAAAAGAGTTATCTCTCTTGACCTTGCCGCCCTTGTTGCGGGAACCAAATACCGTGGACAGTTCGAAGAACGCATGAAAGCGATCATGAACGAACTGGAAAAAAACAGGGACGTCATCCTCTTCATCGATGAAATTCATACCATCGTTGGAGCGGGAGGCGCCAGCGGTTCGCTGGATGCTTCAAACGTCAATTACAGCGACGAAGCAATTGACGCCTGTGTTAAACTCAGCGACAGGTATATCACTGACCGGCTTTTGCCCGACAAGGCGATCGACGTACTCGATGAGGTCGGTGCAAGGGTGCACCTGAAGAACATCAATGTTCCAAAGGAAATCCTTGATCTGGAAAAGAAGATTGAAGATGTGAAGGTGGAGAAGAACAAAGTGGTCAAAAGCCAGAAGTTTGAAGAAGCCGCTTCACTAAGGGATACTGAAAAACGTTTGCAGGAAGACCTGGAGAAAGCCAAGAATCATTGGGAGGAGGAAAGCAAACACAAACGTTATCCGATCGACGAAGAAGCTATCGCCGAAGTAGTTAGCATGATGACTGGCATTCCGGTGAAGAGAATGGTTCAGGCCGAAAGCGACAAGCTCAGGAAAATGTCCGAGGAAATGCGCGGCATGGTAGTAGGTCAGGACGATGCCATTACCAAGGTGGTGAAAGCCATCCAGCGTAATCGCGTAGGCCTGAAGGATCCCAAGAAGCCGATCGGTACATTTATCTTCCTTGGTCCGACTGGTGTAGGTAAAACCGAACTTGCCAGGGCTCTTGCCCGTTATATGTTTGATTCCGAAGACGCGCTCATCAGGATCGACATGAGCGAATACATGGAGAAATTCACAGTCAGCCGTTTGATTGGAGCGCCTCCCGGGTATGTGGGTTATGAAGAAGGTGGCCAGCTTACAGAAAAAGTTCGTCGGAAACCCTATTCAGTGATCCTGCTGGATGAAATTGAAAAGGCACATCCGGACATTTATAATATCCTGCTGCAGGTTCTGGACGATGGACAGCTGACTGATGGTCTTGGCCGCAAGGTGGACTTCAAGAACGCAACCATCATCATGACCTCCAACATCGGGGTACGCCAGCTGAAAGATTTCGGCGAAGGTGTGGGTTTTGCCACACAGTCGAGGACACAAAACAGCGAAGAGAATAACAAGGCGGTTATTGAGAAAGCGCTGAAGAGAACCTTCTCTCCCGAATTCCTTAACCGTATCGACGATGTGGTCATCTTCAATTCTCTCACCAGGGAAAATATCTTCCAGATCATTGACATCCTGATGAAGGGTGTAATGAAGAGGCTGACAACACTTGGATTCAGCATTGAACTGTCTGAAGAGGCAAAGAACTTCATCGCTGAAAAGGGTTACGACATTCAGTTCGGCGCCCGTCCATTGCACAGGGCCATACAGAAATACCTGGAAGATCCCCTCGCTGAAGAGATACTCAGTATGAATATCAAGCAGGGTGACATCATGCTGGCACACATGAATGAAGAAAAGAGCAAGATTCAATTCACGCTCAAAGAGCCAACAAAAGAAAAATCAGAAGCCTGATAAAAACAGACCGGAAGCAAACGCTTCCGGTTTTTTGTTTCAATCAGTTGAATCAAGGTTTGCTGATAACAATCCCCTCCACCGAACTTCGTTTTTTTGTTGCATTTTTGCTGGATGTCTTCCGCAAAGAATCCGATAATTATTACCATCGATGGCTGGTCTTCCTGCGGGAAGAGTACGCTTGCGCGCCAGCTGTCCGCCGAATTGAACTACATCTACATTGACAGCGGCGCCATGTACCGCGCCATCACCCTTTATTTTCTACGTAATCATATCGACTGGACCAAACAAAAATCGGTGCAGGAAGCTTTGAAGAACATCCACATTGAATTCATCTACAATTCCAAAAGCAAACAGACCGAAACACACATGAACGGTGAGAATGTGGAATACCTGATCCGCGACCTGGTAGTGGCGGAGAAGGTGAGCGAGATAGCATCAATAAAAGCGGTGCGGGATTTTGCTGTGGCATTACAACAGGGGCTTGGCGAAAAAAAGGGAATCGTTATGGATGGCAGGGACATTGGCACCGTAGTGTTCCCCAATGCGGAACTGAAAATATTCATGACGGCCGACAATGCGATCAGGGTGGAAAGAAGATTTAAGGAGCTGTATGAAAAGAATCCCAATGTGACTCTCGAGGAAATAAAGACCAACCTGGAAATGCGGGACTACATAGATTCACATAGGGAGGTAAGTCCCCTGCGTCAGGCGGCCGATGCACTGATACTTGACAATTCCCGCCTCTCTATAAAGCAGCAGCTGGAGATCGCCCTTAAATGGGTCAGGGAAAGGATAGGCCAGTAATTGAGAAGTAAATAAAAAAGCCCCGGATATTTCCGGGGCTTCTCATTGAATATACATTTAGCGGATGAACAACATCTCTCTGTACTTTGGCAGCACCCAATAGTCGTCGCCAACAAGTAATTCAAGTTTGTCCACGTTGTAACGAATCTTGTCGAAGAACGCTTCCTTGATCTGGTCGCCATAGGCGATCGCTTTCTCACGTGTATCTGTGATCGTGTTCACCTTCTTGCGCGCATCGATCATTTTCTCAACCATGTCGCTCACCTTACTTATGTGTTCGGAGATCTTTTCAAGGATCTGTTTCTGGTTTGCATAGGCGGATTCGGGCAGCCCGATGGACTTCAGCCCCTGGATGTTCGTGATCAATACATTCTGGTACCGGATGGCAGCAGGAAGAATATGACCGGTTGCCATCTCGCCCATGATGCGGGCTTCGATTTGCACTTTCTTGATGTATTTCTCCAGTTCGATCTCATGCCTGGCTTCCAGCTCTACATGGCTGTACACATGGTTCGATTCAAAAAGCTGTTTTGCTTTTTCGGTGATCATTGCGTCCAGGGCAAGTGGTGTGGTGCGGACATTCGGAAGGCCTCTTTTTTCGGCTTCCTTGTGCCAGTCTTCGCTGTAACCGTCGCCTTCAAACAACACTTTTTCACTGCTCACTACAGATTCACGGATAACGTGCATGATGGCTATTTCTTTTTTCTCACCTTTTTCAATCAGCTGATCAACGTCTTTTTTGAATTGCTTTAACGTGGCGGCCATGATGGTGTTCAACACGGTCATCGCATTTGCGCAATTCGCTGCGGAGCCTACGGCGCGGAATTCAAACTTGTTACCGGTGAAGGCAAATGGTGAGGTGCGGTTACGGTCGGTATTGTCCAACAGCAGTTCGGGTATGCTTCTGTGCAGATCCAATTTGAGGATCGCTTCGTCCTGCTCATCGAATTTGTCACCCACGCGTTGCTTGAGGTCCTCGAGCACCTTGGTGAGGTACTGACCGATGAATACGGAAATAATTGCAGGAGGAGCTTCGTTGGCGCCCAAACGGTGATCGTTACCCGCAGAAGCGATGGAGGCGCGAAGCACATCCGAATAGTCGTGTACCGCTTTGATAATGTTCACAAAGAAAGTGAGGAACATCAAGTTGGTCTTTGGAGTCTTACCGGGTGCAAGCAGGTTAACGCCCGTATCGGTAGCCATGCTCCAGTTGTTGTGTTTACCACTGCCATTGATACCAGCAAATGGTTTTTCATGGAGGAGCACCCTGAGGTTGTGCCTGCGGGCTACGCGGTCCATGATGTCCATCACGAGTGTGTTGTGGTCAACGGCGACGCTGACGTCTTCGAAGATCGGAGCACATTCGAACTGGGCCGGAGCCACTTCATTGTGCCTTGTCCGTAAAGGAATGCCGAGGCGGTATGATTCGGTTTCGAAATCGCGCATGAAAGCATATACTCTTTCCGGTATGGAACCAAAATAATGGTCTTCCAACTGCTGTCCTTTCGCGGGGGCATGACCGAAAACTGTTCTTCCGCTGGCAAGAAGATCAGGCCGGGCATTGAACATTGCCTGGTCGATAACAAAATATTCCTGCTCCCAGCCGAGGGTGGCGGTCACCTTGGTAACGTTCTTGTCGAAGTAATTACACACCTCAACGGCAGTTTTATTAAGTGCTTCGAGGGCACGCAGCAGTGGAGCCTTGTAGTCGAGCAACTCGCCTGTGTAAGAAACAAATATAGTTGGGATACAGAGGGTTCTACCTCCTGATATATCCATGATGAAAGCAGGCGAAGAGGGATCCCAGGCGGTGTATCCGCGGGCCTCAAAGGTTGCTCTCAGGCCACCACTTGGGAAGGAGGAGGCATCGGGTTCCTGCTGGATGAGTGTGTCACCGTCAAACTGTTCGATGGGCGTGCCATCACTTTTGAGTGTAAAAAAGGAATCATGCTTTTCGGCCGAAGACCCTGTGAGGGGTTGAAACCAGTGAGTAAAATGAGTAACGCCCTTCAATTCAGACCATTGGCGCAAGCCGGCGGCTATCTGTGCCGCCACGGCGCGATCGATTTTTTTTCCACCTTTTACGGAAGCGCTGAGACT
>Ga0193753_10001950_pt1 | contig 16982 bp, 12 predicted proteins | sample H1c2metaG_FD_144925 | JGI IMG/M metagenome (GOLD analysis project Ga0193753, IMG submission 144925) | Soil microbial communities from a riparian zone of the East river system, Colorado, United States - H1c2 | ecosystem: Environmental > Terrestrial > Soil > Riparian zone | place: USA: East... | reverse complement strand
CGAAGCGACGGTTCAGGCAAGGGCTTCGTTGACATCTATACCACGGCAGGCCGCCTGGCCCGTCGCTTCGCCTCGCGCGGATCACTGAATGCACCCTGGGGTGTAGCTATGGCACCGACCACTTTCTTCGGTAGCATGGACGATAACAATAACGACAATGGTGATAACCATGGCCATGACAACGGCAACAGTGGTCCCGGCAACAACAATGGCAACGACGATCACGGTGGTCATAGCGGTGAAGGTCGCGGTGGAAATGACGATCTCAATCAGCCGCTGATCCTCATCGGTAATTTCGGCGATGGACACATTACGGCTTATACCCTGGAGGGCAAAGAAGTTGGACAAATGAGGAGTCACGGGCACACGCTGAAGATAGATGGACTGTGGGCCTTATCGTTCCCACCAGCCACTGCAACGGCAATCGATCCGAACAGGCTCTACTTTACGGCAGGACCTGATGGAGAGAAGGATGGATTGTTCGGGTATTTGATCAAAGAGTAGTACATAGTAGCATGTATAGGTAGATTTGTTAAGTGAGGAAAGCCGTCTGATGAAGACGGCTTTTTTTTAATTTGGCAACCTGCCTGCGCCGAAGCTACGGCCTTGCTCGCCAAAGCTGCGCGCAGGCGATGCGGGCAAGTGCGCAAATTGGGCGTGGTACGATGTAAAGTCTTTACCTTACCCAGTTGACATCTGGTTGACATCTGGTTGACATCTGGTTGACATCTGGTTGACATCCGGTTGACATCCGCCTCTATATTCACCAGTATTAAACTCCAAACCCCTCTGCCTGCGCAATCAAGCAAAGGAGTTCGAAGTTGTTTTTTGCAAAACCAGATCTATCCCGGAGTAGGTTATACCAGAACCGACCTGCCACACTATTTACTGCATTTCCCATCCTTTATATCCTGCACCGTAGGATTATAGGAATTACCGGATACCTGGTACGAACTGATGGTTCCTCCACTCTTTATCATCTTCGTAATACCACACAAACCTGCCAATACCGGGTTGCCCGTTATGTTGATACTTGTAGTACCGCCATCCACATTAGCCAGTCCATCTATATTGACAATTTTATTATTCTGACTTATGAGAATACCGTATTTCATCGATTTTATTTTCTCCAGTCCCTGCATATCTTTTAGCTCGGCATTACGGGCAATATAGATCCCCGAAACATTCGCCAGGGAAACCAGCCCTTTGAGCGAGGTGAGCTTCGTATTATCCGTGATATAAATAAGCCGGCTTTCACTTGCTCCCGAAGAAGATAATTTAGACAGACCCTCCAGGCCCGTCAGACCCGTAGTTATAATTCTAACATCCTGGCCAATGCTTTCCAGGCTCGAAAAGCCCGAAATATCCGTAAGGTTCTTGCCGCCGATATTGAACATAGCCCCAACCGTTTTCAGACTCTGAAAGCCTTTGATACTATTCAGGGGACCGTCATAACCTACCAATTGATCACCAGAGCCGGCAGCAGTTTCCAATCCGAACGAATACTTCACGCTGGTCAGCTTATTAAAGCCGTTGATGGTCTTCAACTTTACACTGGTCCCGGGAATATTTCCATTGGAAATGGAAAAATCGCCGGTAATAGTCTGCAGGTTGCCGAAACCATCGAGGTTGGTGATTCCCGGGCAGTTCCCGATAATAAATTGCCCACATGATCTTAATGCCGGAAGGTCAAACACCGTCAAGGCCTGCGTGGTTTCATAACCGCCATGCATGTCGAAGGAGTTGGTGAGCGTTTCCAATGCATTCATATTGATGGAGGCAAGCTTCACATTATGGGTGAGGTCAACCGCATCGGCTGTTTTGAATTTCGGGAGGCTAAGACTGGCAAGCGAGCCATTTTCCTTACACGCAATATTTCCCTTTTCATACAATGGCAAGCTCGCCGTTTGCAAGGCCTTGTTGGAGGTTATGGTGAGCCCACCTGTCGATTTCAACTTCTCCCCTACAGCGGTTATATCGGTCAGGGCATCATTCCGGGTAAGGGTGACCCAATCCGTCACATCTGCCGGGATATTGATTCCATTGAGACTGGTAAGGCCGATGCATTGATCGATGGTGAGCCTGCCCGTACATACAATATTCTTCATCGCGGCCACGGAAGTGAGCATAGGATTGTCTGCCAATTCCAGTCCCCAACTACCAAGGGTACCGCTGGCATTGGAAAAAGTATTCAGATTCTCCAGCAGGGTATTGTCGATCCGGATATTGCCGCATTTGTCGACCGACTTAAGATTGGGAATAGAAAGCGTTTTTAACACAGGATTGGTGTAAATGTCTATATTATCATTCCCCAATGGACTTACCCGTTCAACAGAAGGAAGCGTAAGAGCCGCAAGCGATAAATTATCATTGACATGTATACCCTGCATATCCTTATTGGCAAGCTTCGGAAAGGCTGCATTCGTCAACTGACCATTAGCCACCAGCGACAACCACGTCATACTCTCCAATTCCGCCACTCCTCCCAGGTTAGTAACGGTGGTATTCCTTAATTCCACTCCCCATACCTTTTTCAACTTGACAATCCCACCCAGGTTGCCCACATTGGAAATATAGAGAATACCATTTACTTCCGTATATGCGGAATCAATGAATGCCTTCAAAGTCGCCGCATCATTGATACCGTAATTTCCATTATATACTTTCGTATCGCCGGTAGGATTGCCGCCGCCCCCATTGTTATCACACACCACAACAGGCTGCGGCAGCATGTAGGCAACCGAGGGATTTACATTTATTTTCATATCCGGACTTCTCTTACCGGTTGTTACATCATACACCGTCAGCACTACATTATCTATATGGTTTTGCAAGGCTGTATAAAAGATATATTGTGCATTAAAGCGGCCTTCATTTCCATACACGGGCGCAGTAGTGCTTTTCACAATTGTATTTCCGCTGCGCATGCTCATAAAAACATATCCCATGGTCACGGGCAGGTTACTGCAATTAACGGCCTTTCCATTCACATTCACCACCGTTTCTCCATTGCCACCGCCACCACCGCCTTGTGGAGGAAGTGTAATGTTGATCGTTGTTGGCGGCGTGGTAGGCCTTACATCTACCGTTACGCTTTCTCCTTCTGTGGCAAAAGTGGGAGTAGCAGGCTGAACTTCATCCTCCGTTGGCGAATAATTGTTGTTGGTTGGATAGTCCGGCCCACCGGGTTGCACGGGAGTGACCGTTACTTCCATCACATCTGTAACCGTAGGTATCTGAAAAGTGACCTGGCTGGTTGCCTCGGGAGGATTGCTATTGGGCGTGGGTACAGGAGTAGGAAATGTATTGCTATAGAGAGTTGTCTTTGTAGTCTTGTCCTTTATGGTCAATAGAAAATCAGGAGGGTGATTCAATACTTCCTCCTGTCCTTCAGGAGGCATACTGGATACTTTCGACAGCATCCAGCGAAGGAAAAAAGGTAAAATTCCGAGAGGAGTAAAATGATCATAATTCCAGACGGAAAAATGCGCCACCTTGCCTGTATACTTTCCGTTTTGATAAGTCCCGGTTCCTTCCTGCTTCCAGATCCCTTTCGTTTCATCAAAATACCACATATCGATAGTGGGCGACGCACTCGCCTGCAGGCTTTGGGGAACGGGCAGCGTGATTGTTGCCTGCATACCTGCCTTTATCTTCACTTTATTTCCCTGATCATCCAGCAAGTCGATATTACTCATTCCATAAGAAATGAGGCCTCCCCTCTTGTTGTCTTTGTTATCCGCCATGAGATCACCCGGCATACGCGCAAAGAAATCGGGACTGGTTGGATTTACATAGTTCGATACCACATTCACCACACCGCTATATCCATCCAGGGCATTAGCGGGCAATTCTACTTTAACGCCTCCCTTCGACTGCACCGACCCCCCGGCGCTGGCGCTGATGGTGCCGATGCTTTTTTGCTCCAGCATCTTGATCAATGAAGGCCTCGACATCCCATCTTTCCTCGGCTGAAAAATTTTAGAGCCTTTGAAGAAGCCGCTTTTGGTGGCTACGATATAGGCTCTTGCCTGGTCAAGCATAACGTCCTTAAGAATATAAATACCGTTCTCATCCGTCATAGCCGCTGCGCTACCGCCCGAAACGCTTACACCGCTCAGCGGCCTGTCCTGCTCATCCACGACCCTGCCAAATACGCTAGTCTTGACCGGCACGCCTTCCTTCAGTACACCGGGTATATCCGTACTATCGCCGCCCCGGGGATTGGGATCAGGCAGATCATGCTTCTGGCAACTGCTCATGCTAATGACCAGCAATATTGTTAAGTAAAAAATAACCGTTTTCATTCTGCATGTGTTTTGGTTGATAAAAAATTTTACTTGACAAAAATGCCCTAACTAAACAGCGGGGGAAATACATAGTTTGTAGTACCGGTTGTAATAAGCCCGCAAATTCAAATGACGCAACCCCTGACTGGCTGATAGTAAGCCCTCTAAGCTACCTGCCTGTGGAGATATACTCAATTTGTAGTACATGCTACTATCCGATTGAATCCTTTGCTTAATTTAGTGGCAACTCCTAACCACGCTAACTGTTCATGACGATTAACCGCGTTTGCACATTGTTGCTTCTGTTATGCTGCATGTCGTTTGACGGACCGGCCCAGACCAGGCTCGTGGATAGCCTGCTTCAAGGCGTTTACACTGCAAAGGGGGACGAGCAAAAATTGAAGGCCACCCTGGCTTTATGCGATGAATACAAAAGCATGTCGAGAGACACGCTCGACTATTATTCCTTTTATGCAAGAAATCTTGCTGCCAACGTAAATAGTAAACGCCTGAAAGATCTGGCGGAACTGGCGGTTGCCTACGATTATATGCGCTGGGGATGGATGGATAGTGTGCTGTTTGTGGTAGCGCCCGTCATCAGGGAAAACAAAGTGATCAATGCGGCTGAACGTGATATCTATTTCAAGGCATCGCGACTGAAGGCGATGAGCTATACCATGCATTCGCGTTTCCAGGAGAGCCTTGCCACTCTATATCGCATCGTGAGCGAATCCGAGATGTATAAGGACACGGCAACGCTTGTAGAAAATATCAATTCAATCGGGTCGGTGGCGCTCGCCAGGACTGAACCTGCGGATGCGCTGAAATGGCTATCGAGGGCGCTTTTGCTGACAAATGAAAGCGTAAAATACAAATCACTAAGAGCCGCCATCTTTGTAAATATGGCCGACGCCTATTCTCAATTGAACAAACTTGATTCTGCCACTATTAATATCGATAAAGGGATAAAGCTCTTTAAGGAAACCGAAAACCTTTCCAATCTCGCGATAGCATTACAAAGACAGTCCGCCATTTACCTGGCCGCTGGAAAACTGGGCCCGGCCGAGGCTGCATTAAAAGACCTGATCGAGATAAGAAGACAATCCGGCGACAGCGCAGTATATGTTGATGACAACTTAAGTCTCATTAATTTCTATATTCAAACGAAACAGGTAGACAAGGCGATACAATACTGCAGGGCCGCCCTGGTGACGGGGGACTTACATGGCGATAACCAGGGGGACACCAAGACCTTCACCAATAATATAAATATCCGGCTTGAATATTACAAGGCACTTGCAAGATGTTACAAGATAAGTGGCGATCAGGACGGGTATCAAAAGACCCTCGAACAAATAATTACCGCAAAGGATTCTTTTTATCAATACAATTCCGCACACGCCATTGCAGAACTTCAAACCAAGTATGATGTACAGAAAAAAGAAACTACTATCATACAACAGAAACTGGATATAACCCGCAAGAATAATCTTTTCTATTGGTTGTTGGGCCTGGCTGTCTTTATAGCCATCATTTCCTGGATCACCTTCACGGGCTACAGGAAAAGGGAAAAACTGAAATTGAATCTCATCGTGGAAAAGGAGAAGGACCTGGCGCTTCAGTCTGTGGCGAGGGCAGAAGAGAACGAGCGAAAACGAATCGCCGCCGATCTCCACGACAGCCTCGGTGCATACGCCGCTTCTATTGTTTCCAATCTCGATTTCATATCCTCGCAACCGGAAAATGTAAAGAAGAGTGCTGCCTTACTTGAACTGCGCAACAATTCCGAAGCAATGGTGTCGCAGTTAAATGATACTATCTGGGCGATGAAAAAGGAAGGGCTTTCACTCACCTCCATAAGTGACAGGATCAAGATCTTCATGCAGCGCATCCAACCAAGCTACCCGCAGATAATGATAAATGTAATCGAGAAAATAGATGATGACCAGGTGCTTACACCCGCACAGGCGTTTCACCTGTTCCGAATTTTGCAGGAAGCCATTACTAACGCACTTAAACATAGCAAGGCAAAAGAAATAATAGTTAGCATTGAAGGCAATAATGCTGCGACGGTAATCAAAATAATAGATGATGGGGCAGGGATAAGAGATGCGGATGCTTTGAAAAACAGTAGTAGCGGATTATTGAATATGCAGCGAAGAGCAAAAGAAGCGGGATGGGCCATAGCCTGGCTTCCGACCCTTCCGCATGGCACAAGTATTTTCTTATCTCCTACTACAAACTAATTATTCTTAAATGTTTTATTTCGCCCGAAATTGTGAATATTATGGATAATACACCCCCGGTAATAATAGCTTTGGCGGAAGATAATTCCATTAACCGGAATACTTTTTTGCAAAAGATCAACCAACTAAAGGGGTACCGGCTGGCTTTTATAGCAAAGAATGGGAACGAATGCATGGACGAGTTAAAAGGGCTTCCCCTCAACCTGCTGCCACAGATCATTTTCATGGACCTGGAGATGCCGGAAATGGATGGCATTCAAACCATCGCCCTGGCCAAATCCCTGCATCCACAGGTGCATTTTATAGTATTGACGGTATTTGATGACGATGAAAAAATATTCGACGCCATAAAGGCTGGCGCTTCGGGCTATCTGCTCAAACATGAAAGCGCGGCTACACTGGAAGAGGCGATGATCAACATCCTGGAATATAAAGGCGCGCCTATGAGCCCGGCCATTGCGAGGAAGGCGCTTCAGTTACTCAGTCGCTCGAATACAGGTACCGAGAATAAGGCGGGAGCCATCATTCCCCCTGCGATCACCGAACGGGAAAAGGAAATATTACAGCAAATGGTAAATGGGTGGGATGCGAAGCGTATTGCCTCTGCGCTCAATCTCAGTGTGCTCACCGTGCGTAAGCATATCGCGAACATCTATGAAAAATTACACGTGAACTCAAAGGCGCAGGTCATCAGCCTGGCGCATAAGAATAATTGGGTTTAGTCGGTTGACATCCGGTTGACACCTTGGGATCGGCGAGCGGGATCGGCGGGTTGCCAACCCGACGTTGCGGTTGGCAACCCGCCGGCCACAACCCGATATTTTAATCCTTCGGCACAAATTGGGAAATTCTTCCTGCCGGGAAAGATTAATCTTGATATATTCCCGCCAATAAGCCATCATGAAATATAACAAAGAGAACGCCTGGCAGTTTCTCCTGCTGATCATACGCATCTGGCTCGGCTACAGACTGATTGCCGCCAGTTACTCCTCCGTAATCGACATCATTACCTCTCCCAAGGAAAGACAGTTCTTCGAGAAATGGTTCGGAGAGGAATTGCATTTCCCGTTTCCCGTAGTGATGGCCTTCCTGGCAAAGGGCGTCGAATGCCTGGGCGGAATACTGATCCTGCTCGGGCTTTTCACGAGACCTGCGGCGGTTCTGGTCGCATTAACCATGATGATTGCAACGCTGACCGCCAACCTTGGCGAGAACTGGGTGATCGACGGTGGGTTCACGATATCGTATTGCTTGTTTGCCCTGATCCTCGTGGTACATGGAAGCGGAAGGTATGGGTTGGATGGGTTGAGGCGGAACCGCCGTGACTTTAAGTAACTGCGCGGTTGACATCCAGTTGACATCCGGGGGCCGGTGGGTTGGCAACCCGACTTTGCGGTTGGCAACCCGCCGATCAATACCACTTTTGTCACCATGCCCAACGAAAGTCGAATGGTCTCCTCTCCTATCTCCATATCCATTTGCCCCGTCCTGCACATTGTCGATGGTCTCAGGAAAAGGGGGATAGCCGAAAACGGGGAGAACAATCTAATGTGCCAATTAGAAAATTAGCCAATGTGCCAATGCTCATAGCAGGAAAGTTTTTTTTTCTGAGCACGCCAATTGGCACATTAGCTAATTGACTAATTATCTTAAGTATTTCCTCGCCTCCTCCACCTCCTTCCTATCCGACGTCACCGCAACCACACTCATCAGCTGCCGGTAATACGCAATCGCCTTTTCCTTATTCCCCGATCGCTCTGCCGCAAGACCGGCGCCGTAGAGCCCGTTGAACCGGTTGGGATGCCGAAGCAGATCCGCTTCGTAGGCAATCAATGCATCGGCGGGTTTGTTTAGTTGAAGCAACAGATCGCCCAGGAGCTCCCGTGCGGGAAGAACCTCGCCGGGCGTAACGGGACTCTTCTCCGTCTTGTCTTCCATATCGGCTGCGAGATTCATCAGTCTCAACGCCTCGGCATTCTTTCCTTCCTTCCACCGGATCCAGGCCTCGGCCGCCTTGAGCTGGATGTCCACGAGATTGGCCTTGTAAGGATCCTTCTGCCGCGCGAGTGTATCGCGAATGGCTTGCAAGACGATCAGACCGGCATTGGCGGAATCGAGCTGGCCCGTATGCGCATAGCCAAGAGTATGCGTGAAGTAAATGATGGCGCGTTGCCAGGGAAACTTCACCCAGGGAAAATCATCGCGATGAAGATTCAGGCCGGCTGCATCCTTCCACATTTTATTCTCCAACACATAGCGACTGGGAATGGAGGCGAAGGCATAGGCGTCCTTGAAGTTGACGGGATACACACCGGTGATGGTCTGCAGGTAATCGTATTGTTCCTTCGCAAGTTTATTATCTCCCTTCTGCAGGTAGGCATACATGAGATAGTCCAGGCCATGTATCTCCTCATCCCAATGTCCCTTGATGCCGGCGCCTTCGGCATAACACCTGGCGGAGGAAATGGAGATGAGATTGGAAGTAATGCTTTCATTCCACAGACCGAGACGGGTGAAGATATGCGAGGGCATATGCTGCGCATGCGCCGAGGCCGGTGCAATGGACGCATACTTCCGGGCCGAGGGCAAGGCCAATGCAGCGAGCTCGGGATAGTCATAGCTATGAATGAGATAATGAACGATGCCCGGATGATTGGGTTCACCGGGATAGAGCGCCGTAAGAATGGCGCCTGCCTTACGCTGGTTAGCGTATGATTTATCCATCGGATCTGCGGCACCGTCCAGGGAAAGTGCATAAAAGATCGCCGCTTCCTTATCGCTGGGATAATGTGCGTATAGTTTCTCCATGGCCTTCTCGAAGGCGAGGGCGCGGGTATGATGATCAACGGTGGGCCAGTCCTTATAGAATTGAGCGATGGCATCTATGTACTCCCCTTCCCTCTTCGTCTTATTGGTGAGCGATTGCGCGATGGTGACGGACCTGAGACCCTTATCGAGTTCGGCGGGAAGCGGTGGCGAGGGCCAGACCTGGTGATAGTTGCTCATGGCGACGCCCCAATAGGCCATGGCACAGGAGGGCTCATCGGCAATCACCTTGGCGAAGACCTTCTCCGCCTCATCATACTCGAAAGAATGAAGCAGGGCCATGCCGAGATTAAAGTCTTCTTTCGACGCGCCGGGACAGGAGGTCTCGAAACTGACGGAGCCATACTGCTTGCCGGCTGGACCACATACAACGAGATTGCCACGCTTGAGATTGATGGCGGCTATTGCGGCCGAGCCGGGTGAGTCACCATTGCAATGACAGGAAACGAGAACGACGAGGACAAGACCCGGCAATAGCAGTAAGGAGGACTTTACAACTTTTTTCATACTTGATTAATGTTTTCAAGAAGAATCATAGAGTTGCTACATCTGCAAAAAATAATAGAACCTGTAGAAAGTTAAGAAGATTTTCCGAGGGAAAGGAAATCCTGTAGTGTCTCAGTTTGAAATTTCTGCAACTATTATTTCATTTTCTCAAGACTATCAATTGAAGATTGAATATTTATTAACCGAGCATAAACAGTTCCAAGTTCCTTCTTTTTAGCCTCTGCGCTGTCGTAAACGCCTTTTTGCGTGCAGCCGCCTATCCTTTCTCTTATATTATTAGCGCTATCCTTTAGGATCTCTTGTTCGTTCAAAAGTTTTGTCCTCACTTCATTATGATTGCATCCGCAAACGAACAGGATGAGAATGCTTAAAACGACTGAATATTTCATGTAAATCTTTAATTAAAGTTGGGAAAAAATCAGCATCCACAAGAGGTACAAGATAACACAATAAGAAACCGCTTATTCAGCGGTTCATTTCTTTTTATAACGCCCTCTTTTCTTTGGAGCTTCTTCTGCTACTAAGTTTACAATATCCTCTATACTCATAAACCTCTTTCTCAATCCGGCAGCCATTGCGGAGTTACCCCTAAAGTCTTGTGCTGCTTTACAAAATTGTAATAAACGAAATGTAAGGCTATAGCATGGCAATGGTTTTCAATCTTCTTGCTGAAGACATTCGTAAGTCGTGTAAACCTGCGCATGTGCGTTCTCATAGTAAGATTTCGTCTTTCTACATAGCTTGTTGAAACATGCTTTTCTTCAGGTGTTCGTGATCCCCAATTCGTTTTGCAGCCGGTACGTTCCGCAGGACTGTATTTATTATCAGCCTTGCCGACTTCGTTGCCGTACATTTTTACCAACACCGCATAATCTATATCTAAATCAAACGCTCCATACACCGCGTTTAAATAAGCTCCGTAAATCCTCTCATAAGGCCCAACCTGCCTGCCTTGCTCGCCATAGCTGCGCGGAGGCGATGCCGGCAGCTTCCCTATTCCCAACACCCGGCACCTGACGCCTCAAACAATAACCTCCGCACCGCCTATTAAAGCGTACCTTACTCTGTTGCCGGTGATTCTACCGGCAGGTAAAACAGTTATATGTCAAACATTACACAGGTGGTAAACACGGATAAGAACATGAAGATATTGAAGAAGGGTATGCATTATTCCGACCTGGACCAACTGCTGAGCAGCGGTGGACCGTTTACGTTCTTTGCGCCTTCCGACCTGGCATTTGAAAAACAGGGAAATGGATTTATGGAAAACCTGTTGACCCCGGAAAACAAGGTGGCGCTGACCGACCTGATGCATAGTCATATAGTGGAAGGCAAGATCAGCTTCCAGGAACTGAAGGATGGCGATAAGCTGAAGACCGTGAATGGAAAGGAACTATTAGTGGGAAATAAGAACGGTAGCGTGAATATCGGCGGTGCAGCGATCGTAGCGAGGGAACAGAAAATATCGAATGGTGTTATACATTCGTCGGATGCGGTGTTGGGAAAAAGTTGATCGAAAAAAAAATAATTTATGAGTAAAGGGGGTGATTGAATCATCCCTTTTTCTTTTTAAGGCTGCCGGCGATGATCACAGATCAAATGATTTTACCGACTCTATCAGCTCATCAAGGCAATTGCAAAAGCCCAACGGTAACCGTGCTTTCTTCCCGCCTTCCCACCTTACCGGCAAAATTTTACCGGTAAGACGGGAAGGCAGTTTAACAGTTGTTCAAAAAATCATCGGTATCTCCGGTTGATCATAAGGAGGCCGATAATTGAAGTATTGCTCTTTCTGGTAAAGAATTCCTATTTACAGACACCACATGTTCCTCCATCCTTTGCACAATGCTTGCAATACTTACAATTCTTACACGCGTTGCAACTCTTGTATCCGTAACATGTAGCGACTACCTTCTCCGGCTGTTTTGCCGGAAGAGACCGGCTGGTCTTATATATGGTAAATGAAAGCAAGAAGGCGGAAATGGCTAAAAGAAACAGGGTCAGCAGGGATCTCCTCATGATGTTTTCATACTTTGGTGGACGTAAAAGGTACAAAACGGTAGTCGCATATTATAGCATTCCATACTTTAAGGTCCGGCGGCGGAATAATTGGAAGAGAAACCCTTAGTTTTTAGGGAGATGCGCGCCAGATATTTTAAAATTTCAGGCTTATTATTGCATCCATAGCATCTCAAAACGAACCACCTCAGAACAGCCGATGCATGCCCCCGGTTGCCGATAAAAAAAATCAATTCGTGAGTAATCGTTCCTTAAAATGATATCTTTTGTTTTGTGGGGCTATGATCGTGTTTTTCTCTGTGTATTCATATCTATTGGACCAGTACTATTACAAGATTGAATATGGAGATACCGCGGTGTATCGCGACAGTGTGCTAGCCTACCTGGTCTCGTTTCCGATATATTCTTTCCCGGCATCCATTGCAGTGCCGGTATTATATAATTTCTTCATCAACGGGGAAGTCAACAAGTCACGATTCCGGTTCGTATTGCGTTTTTTGTTCGGACTCGGTATCGGCCTCTTCATTGGATACGCTGTCCAGCGCACCGGGGTGAGTTTCTATATCGGTCATCTTCGAACGCAGAAAAATCTCATCTTATATCCAGCCATCGGCGTAAGTGTTTAGATATTGAGGGCCATTAAATTGGCAAGGATGAAGAAAAACTAAAAAGAACGGACCTGGCCCAGGCTATTCCTCTAATTGTTGCTGTGTACACTTGCCACCTCCGTCATTGCCGGTCACCAGAATCTCAAAAGTTGAATCTGAATAGTCATGTACTTAAGATAATCGTAAAAATAATTATCTCATGGGTTCCGCCTTCTTCAACAGGGAGCTGTCGAACTTTGCCCGTAACTCATCCTCAGACCTGAACGTAGAGTCTGTTATTGCCCTGTTGATTAATGAATCAGATAGTATCAATTTAAATTCTGCGGGTCTAAAGTTAACCGCGTTGGAACTGCTGCCGCCGCAGCCGTCGACATTCTTCAACAGCATGAATAGTACCCAGATTACTATCCACCATCCTTTTCCCCAGTTGAAAAATCCCCCGCCTACCCGGTTATATATCTCATGATTGGATACAATAATATGCGACAGATGCTCCGGCATATCGTGCAGATTCACCAATTGCGCACTTATTTTTTTACAATCCCGTCTATGCGACTTTTGCACGTGCACACCGATATTTATCAAAAAACGCGCAATTTCACTTTTTGTATGATAAAATTCGCCGGGCAATTCATTGAAAAACTTATGCCAGTCCTGATCGATCCAGTGAACGATGGCCGGCCGCATCGTTTTGTAATTCTCCTGGTTCACGTTGCGAAGCGTCCTTAAGTTCTCTTCGAGAAATTGCCCAATCGGGCGAAATGCCTCCTCCCTCTCCGATGGCTGGACAAATTCGTCATACTTCAATAAGTCGCCTACCTCCTTCATCTTCTTCGCGGTTAGAAGCGTGCGGGATATGTAATTGACCGGCACGGCGAAATAGGGTGAAAAGAAATCATCAAATTTCTGGTTATTGGAAAAGAATGAAAAATCAGGATGGATCGAAATAAGGTCCGCCGTGTTTTTCTCCAGCAACTGCAGCAGTTGTGGCTTTTCCCATATTTGTTTGTGAAAAACCAACCGCTGTGCGAAATCGGGGCGTTCAATCTCTTCCATCACATCATGACGGGTATAGGTATACCCATCCACTTCAATAAAGCCGTCACGTGCAATATTGAACTCCACCTGCAGGTTCTTTTTCACTCTCGCTAAATTAAAATCATCGCCAGTAGCGATATCGCAGTGGTGAAAGAGCCTGATGATCGATATGTATTGTTTGCTAGCCAATTCCGGTTCCTTTAAAGTCTTCGCTTCTCGCATGCTTTGCCGAGACCATCAGGTGGGTCAGGCTAAACACCTGTGTCCGGAAGTCGGCAAATTTTTCATTCTTAAGCGAGTTGTCCGCCATCCTGATCAGGGTCTGGGCAGTGGAATAATCCTTATAGAATTCTTCCGGCATCGCCCGCCACATAGCATATTGCCCGATCAGGTAACTGGTAGTGTTACAAAGGGCATCCCATTCCAGGTCGTGCAACTGTTTAAGTTTATCCTCCAGGAACGACGCATTCTTCGACCGGATAAACACAGATTCACTCGCCTCGATCTTCTGGAATTTCTTTCGCATCTCTTCCTTCTCGAAATCCGCCGCATTAATGCTCGCCAATACTCTTTCTTTCGAATTGAAATAGGTTTCGACTAATCCGGATATTCTTTCATTGCCGCCTAATTTATCCGACTCCTGCGATACCCGCATGATCTTCTCGGCAATGATATATTTGTCGTCCGACTTATCACCAGCTTTCAGTTTGAAAAGTTTCTCTTGCACAGATCGAAGGCTTTCGAGCAATGCATTCCCTTTTATTTCCCAGATATCATTGTCGTTGTATTGAAACTGCTGTATGGAATTGGTTAGCTCATCTTCCAGTTGACTATATTGTTCGCGCAGCCGGTCAAGACTGATCTGCTTCTCGGAAATGGAAAATACATTCTTAAATTCCTGTTGCGACATCACCAGGAAGACAGACGTATTCAATATCCTCGAATCGGTAATGTGCAGCTGGATCTCTATATCCGAACCCTTGATAAGATCGGTCTTCAGTTCCTTACCTGTGATCCTGATGTAACCGATCGTCAGGTTGGAAGAAGGCCTTGCGCTTTTGTCACCTTCCATGATATTAATGATCAATGCATCGCTTGAGCCTTTCCTGATCGTTTTCGAGATCTCGCGGTACAGCGTTCTCTTTTGAGGCAGCAGCGAGTTTCGCTCGAAGATCGGCTCGAGCCGGGTGCTCCTGTTTTCAATATCATCTACTTCAATGGATATATCGTGGGGCAACGGCTGACCTTCCACCGAGTATTGGCCCTGTGTAATGATGATCTCCCGCGCCAGTGATTTTATCTCCTCGTAATTGTCGTTGTATACGTACAGGCTGAAGAGATTGGCTACACCCGGTATGAGCGTGAGGAACTCCGTCTTCTTCATTTTCAACGGCACAAAGCCGGTATCGAAACCGCCATCCTTTCTTATCACACGGAAGAACTTGTTCTCATAGGCGCCCTGGCAGAACAATAGCAGTACCTCCTCCTTGTCCCTGCTCGATTTGTTGTGAGACGTTTCAATCTTCAGATCGACCGGCACAATGGGCGCAACAGGTATTTCATCCCCGCCGGCTTCTTCCTGCGATTGTGGCTCTTCCAATGGGATCGATTCGTAATACTTGTTGGCCGCATAGTAAGCGGAGCCTACGGCTATGGAGTTAGTAGGATCTGATGAATGGTTCAGCTGGATGCCTGTTTGCAGCGCCAGTTGTTCCTTGACCTGCGGCACATAGGTGCTGCCACCGACGAGTATGATCTGGTTGATGTCTTTTGCAGTGAGCCCGTTATTTTCCATCACGTTCTTCAGCAGCGTGATGGTCTCCTGTATGATCGGAAGAAATATCTCGTCTGTCCGTTCTTTGGTAACCGGGATCAAGAACTCGTATTTCTTCCCGTTGAGCTCCGCGTCGAACTCGATGATCACCGAAGAGGAACCGGAGAGTTCCTTTTTTGCTTCCTCTGCATAATACAGTATCTCGTAATAGAGTTTTTCGTATTTGCCATATTTCACCCGCAACTCCTCTTCAAAATTCCCGATGCCCGTTTGCCGGACGATCTCCGGAACGATGATCTTTTCAATGATGGCCGAATCGAAATCCGTTCCGCCCAGGAAATTGTTCCCTTCATGATCCACCACCTTCAATTCCTGTTCGGTAGAATACACCAGTGCGGCATCGAATGTACCACCACCGAAATCATACACCAGCCAATAGCCATCCTTTCGCGCGCCAGATGATTCATTGAAGAAAGCAAGGCTCGCCGCAATAGGTTCCTGCAATAAGAATATTTCTTTAAACCCTGCTTCCAGTCCTGCCTTTAGAGTGGCATTGCTTTGCATGGTATCGAATGAAGCAGGAATGGTGATCACGCAGGCCTCCGGGACCTCCCCGGTCTGCACAAAATTTTTCAGTTCTTTAAGAACAAGGCTGGAGAGTTGTATGGGCGTCACGTTGTCGTCAAGATTGACCACATAGTACTTCTGATCGGTGCCCATCTTGCGCTTGAAATTGCCGAACACATTCACCGGATCCTTTGCCAGGTATTCCCGCGCCTTATCGCCTACGAGTACCCTGTCGGTCCTGTAGGCCACCACGGATGCGAGTGTTTCTTTTTGTCCAACCGGGTTTTTAAAGACCTGGACTTTATTGCCTTCGTATTTGGCTATGAGAGAGTTGGTCGTGCCAAGGTCGATCCCAAAATTTACGGGTTTCATCATAGGTTCTAATTGTTCTCTGCAATCACTACCCCTTTTTGCAACAATTGTACGGCGCCATCCTTTTGCAGGTAGATGATGGGCTTGATGGTCCGGGTTATTTTCATTTTTGAACCGATCCTACCGCTGATGCTCACTTCGCAGTCCGTCCTGGTTTCCTGGTAGGCCTCGCCGGTGGGATCCTGTACCAGGTAGCCATCGCCCTCGAAGATGCCGAACAGGCGGGTAAAATTCCGCTCGAAGGACTGTGCAGTCCCCGCCTCCTTTAACCTCGCCTGCATTTCGAATAATTGGTTGATAACCTGAACCGGATCGATCATAGTGGTTGAAATAGGGTGTGAAAATAGCACTATGCCGGTTAAAAGCAAATAGCCGGGTTATATGAGTGAAAAAAGTCAAAATTCAAAAGTAAAAAGTAAAAAACCTCATTCGAGACCACCGACAGCTCTGTAGTTCACTTCTGCTGAGGCCTAACCTGCCTGCCGGCCTTGCTCGCCATAGCTGCGCGCAGGCGATGCAGGCAGGTTCGAATTCCCTATTCCTTATTCCCCTGGCTGATGACTGTCCTCCTGCAGCTACTCCGCCCGCGGAATCACCACCGTGGCTTCTTACGCCATGGTTCGTGTCTCACGAACCTCATCAACAGAAACTTTTACGCCATGGTTCGTGTCTCACGAACCTCATCAACAGAGACTTTTACGCCGTGGTTCGTGTCTCACGAACCTCATCAACAGAG
>Ga0193753_10001949_pt1 | contig 16986 bp, 9 predicted proteins | sample H1c2metaG_FD_144925 | JGI IMG/M metagenome (GOLD analysis project Ga0193753, IMG submission 144925) | Soil microbial communities from a riparian zone of the East river system, Colorado, United States - H1c2 | ecosystem: Environmental > Terrestrial > Soil > Riparian zone | place: USA: East River... | reverse complement strand
CGCCCTTTGCACCGCGCCACACACCTCGGATGACACGCGAGATGACACGACGATTCCGGCCTCGGACCGAGGCCACCTCACGTTGTCGCCGTTGACGCGGGGCGACTTGAACGGACGTGTCAGCGTGCGCCGCGAGGTCTGCGGCGTGCCCCGCGGAGCGGAGCGCCACCCGACGCGCGGCCGGGCGCGCCGCGTGGCGGGAGCCCTGCTGCGCCGCCGCCGGGTGTTCGCGACACTCTCCGTGTGGGCGCTCTGCGTGCTGCCGTGCGCGTCGGCCGCCGCGGCCCAGCAGGTCCTGCCGCTGCGCGTGGACTGCGGCGACAGCAACGGCTTCCCCGCCGGGGAACCGGGCTGGCTGCAGTTCACGCAGACGTCCGCGCCATCCGGGATCAGCCTCGCGCCGGCGCCGCTCGACACGGTGCACATCGCCGGCAAGCTCGGGCCCTGGGGCGTGGCCTACCCCTCCGACGTCCAGACCATCGACCCGGACGAGCTCGGCCAGACGCACCGCCTCACCGCGCTGTCGCTGGCGGACTCCACGGTGCTGTCCATCTCCGGCCTGGTGGCCAACGCGGTGTTCCGCGTGCGCCTGGAGCTGGGCGCGGGCTCGCCCTGGTACGACCTCGTGAACTCCGTGCCCAAGGGCTTCTCCACGGTGTCGCGGCGCGTGCTCGTCGAGACGCAGAAGCCGGGGGGCGGGCTGCAGTGGCGCGTCGCGGCGCGCGAGCTGCGCTGCACGCAGGGCTACTCCAGCAGCTCGTTCGGCACGAGCCTCGGCGCCACGGTGCCGGTGTGGGTGCTCGGCCAGGCGGACGGCGCCGGCGTGCTGCGCGTGCGGCTGTCCACGTCCGGCACCGACCCGCTGTTCCTCACGGCCTTCGAGGTGCACGCGCACGAGGCGCTGCCCGTGTTCTACCGGCGCACCGCCGCCGGCCCCCTGCAGTCCGCCGTGCCGGCGCTCGCGCCGTTCGTGAGCGCATTCAACGCCGGCAACTTCGACGCGGCGCAGGGGCTCGCGCTCGCGCTGCCCGATCCCTGGCAGCGCGGCGTCGCGCTGCTGCACCTCGTCGGGTGGCTGGACGGCTCGCGCGACGGGCGGCTCTCCGCCATCCTCCCCGCGCAGGCGGCGCTCGCGGCGGCCGCCGCGCAGCACCCGGGCAGCCGCTGGCTCTCCGACCAGCTCGCGACCTTCCTGCGCGCGCTCGCGCACCTCGACGCGCGTGCCTACACCTCGTCCGCGGCCTGCCCCGGCGAGGGCGGCACGGGCTTCATGAACCCCGCCTGCGCCGGCCAGAGCATGGCCTCGTTCGGGCAGGCGGCGGGCAATGCCAACGCGCACGTCGCGGTGCGCCTGCTGTCGGGGCTCACGGCGCCGGTCAACGGCGACACCGTGCTGGAGGACGTGCTCGCGTACGACAACGGCACGCTGGGCGGCAGCGCCTTCGAGCCCTCGCCGCTGGTGTTCGCGGCGCTCAAGCGCCAGGGCGTCGCGCTGGCGATGATCGACCCCATGCTGTCGTGGAACGCCTCGGACCCGGAGTCCGCGGAATTCCACCAGCGCTTCATCGACATCTTCACGGGCTTTCGGGACCTGGGCTTCGCCGCGACGGACTTCCCCAAGGAGCTGGAGCTGCTGCTCTTCGCGGCGTACGCGACGCACCCGCTCGGGCACCCGAAGAACTGGCCGGCCGCGGAGATCGCCGCGCTCTTCACGCCCGCGCAGATCGCCGCCTCGTGGTGGGGCGCCGCGGTGGCCGCGCCGCCAGCGGACCCGGCCGCGCCGCAGTGGGCCAGCGCGCAGCGCGAGGACGAGGCCTGCCTGCGCGCGCTCGCGAGCTACTGGCTCACCGAGCGCTGGCGCCAGGGCGAGCTGGGCGGCGGCTGGGGCGACGATGTCGAGCTGCTGGCCGCGCTGACGCCGATCTTCGCGTCGCGCCAGGACCAGGGCGACCGGCTGCTGCTCGACCGCGCGCTGGGCAGCGTGCGCTACGGCCTGCAACAGTACCCGCTCGTCTCCGACGGCTACTGGTCCGGCCCGCTCACGGACGTCGAGCACACGGCGGAGTTCACCACGGATCCGTGGCTGCTGCTGCGCGGCACGTACGGGCACACGGCGGGCGCGGTGGAGGCGGCGCTCGATGCGAGCCGGCACCTGAAGAACGCGGCCGCGCCGGCGGCGGCCTTCGCGGGGATCTCGAGCGCGGGCCGGCTGCACTTCCGCAACACGTGGTTCAACGCCAGCACGGTCTCCACGAACACGGCCACGGCCTGGGACACGCTCCTGCAGGGGCGCGCGATGCTGCCCGGCGTGCTCACCGCCTTTCACGCGCCGTTCGCGGCGGGCCACCCGCTGATCGCGGACCTCGGCGCGTGGGCCTCCGCCTGGCGCGACGACGCGCTGGACACCTCGTCGCTCGCCTCGGGCAAGCCGGCCGGCTTCCTCGCGCCGGCGCAGTGGCCGGGGAACAAGCTCGGCGCGCCCGGCGCGTGGTGGAACACGAGCGGCTCGACGGCGGACAAGTCCACCTTCACCTCGGGCGAGTGGAGCTACGTCCTGGAGCTGCTCCGCATGGCCTACCACACGTCCGCGGCGGCCGACCGCTGGCGCTACCTGCTGCCGGGCGTGCGCATCTTCCGCGCGGTGGCCGCGTGGGAGAGCGCGGGCAAACCTTCCTCGCCCGCCGTGGGCGGCGCGCTGTGGGCCGGGCAGCAGTTCAAGCTGGGGCCGCGCTTCGGCTCCATCGCCTTCGCGTGGCGCGCGGACCTCGAGCAGGACACGACGCTGGCCACGACGCCGGACCCCTCCTACGCCGGCGCGACGACGTACGTCGACGCCGCGCTGCTCGCGCGACTCGTCGCGTGGACCGAGGTGGAATTCAACAACCAGGGCAACGGCCTGTACTACGCGCTGCAGGACGTCGACGCGTGCGGTCCGCACTCGGCCAAGGACACGACCGTGCTCCCGCAGCCCTACCTCGCCACGCGGGATTTCGTGCGCGCGTGCTTCCCGCTGCTCACGAGCTGCGCGATGCACACGGACCGCGTGTTCGTGAACCAGGGCGGCGGCAACCAGGCGCGCGTGCTCGCGCACACCGGCGCCGGGCTCGTGGAGGGCCTGCGCTTCGCGCCGCTCGTCGGGTGGAGCAGCCGGCTCGGAGCGGCGCCGGACCTCGCCATCCAGTGCAACGCGCGCGATGCGGCGGGCAGCAGGTTCTCGGCCTTCGTGCAGAACTTCGGGACCGCGCCGGCGCCGTACACGCTGCGCCTGGCGGAGGGCCTGGTCCCCGGCCGCTATCTCGTGGAGAGCGGCGCGGCGGACGAGACGTGCGACCTCTTCCCGCCCGGCACGGCCATCGCCTCGGTCATCGTGCAGAAGCGCGGGCAGGGCGCGAGCGCGGAGCTGCTGCTGCCGCCGGGCCTGTCGCTCGTGCGCGCGACGCGGCTGGGTCCCGCGGACCTCGTGCCGCAGCGCTGGGATCTGGCCGCCGACCCGCCGAGCGTGGAGCTCGTGCAGACCGGCGGCGTGCCGCTGCTGCGCCTGCGGGCGCACGTCGTCAACGCGGGCTCGGATCCCAGCCCGTCGACGTCGCTGCGCATCCATGGCGCGCTCCTCGACGCGACGGGCGCGGTCGTGACGCTGCCGGGGCTGACTCCCGAGGTGCTCCTCGCGACGCTGGGCCTGCCGTCGCTCGCGGGCAGCAGCGGCTTCACCGTCGCCTCCAAGGATCTCTCGACGACGCTGCCCTTCGGCGAGGGCATCGCGAACCTCATGGTGTCCGGCATGATGCTGCAGGTGCGCGTCGAGGTGCTGGGCAGCAGCTCGGAAGCCGACCCGCTCAACAACGACATGAGCGCCGGCTGGAGCCTGGAGAGCATCCCGATCGTCGGCTCCTGAGCGCGGCCGGGCACCGGAGCCGTCCGCGCCGGCGTCGTTCGCACGGACGCCGGCTCACGGCACGCTGGCGCCGTCATCCGTCTCACGCGCGGGCGCGCCCGCTGGCCGGGGCTATGCTCTCGCGCCATGACCAGCAAGCCTCGCTCGAAGAAGGCCCCGCATGCGCCGGCGGCGCGCCCCGCGCCCGCATCACGGTCCGCGTCGTCACCGCGGCCAACGCTCGCGCCGCCGCCCACGTCGCGACCCGCGCCCGCGTCGCGACCCGCGGCCGCGTCGCGACTCGCGCCCGCATCGCGACCCGCGGCTGCCGATCGCGCGGCGGAGCCCGTGCCGGAGCGGCGCATGCCGACCATCCGCCGCGTCACGACGCCGCAGGACAGCAACCTCATGGGCACGGTGTTCGGCGGCGCGATCCTGTCCGAGATCGACCTCGCGGCCGCGATCGAGGCGCACAAGCTGCACCCGGGCAACGTCGTCACCGTCGCGATGGACAAGGTGGAATTCCATCGGCCGATCTTCGTGGGCGACCTGCTGTCGCTCTACACGGAGGTGATGCGCAAGGGCCGCTCGTCGGTCACGGTGTGCGTGAGCGTGTGGGCCGAGCGGCGCATGCCGCCCTTTGAAAACGTGAAGGTCACCGAGGCCCTGGTCACGATGGTGGCCGTCGACGCGCGCATGCAGCCGATCCCGCTCGACACGCGCAGCCGGCCGCCGCGCTGAGCCCGGATCGGATGGCCGCGCCCGAGACTCGCTCGCCCCGCGATGGCAGCGCCGGCGCTCCCGCTCCGGGCGCCGTGCCCCCGGCGGCCCTGGCGCCTCTCGCCCTCACGCCGCGCGAGATCCGCCGCGTCTACGCGGGACTCATGCTCGGCATGCTGCTCGCCGCGATGGAGCAGACCGTCGTCGCGACCGCACTGCCGACCATCGTCGGCGATCTCGGCGGGCTCAACGGCCTGTCGTGGGTGGTGACGGCCTACCTCGTCGCCTCCACGGCGGCCGTGCCGCTCTACGGCAAGCTCAGCGATCTCTACGGGCGGCGCGCGCTGTTCCAGGCCGCGGTCGCCGTGTTCATGGCGGGCTCCGCGCTGTGCGGCTTCGCGACGTCGATCGGGCAGCTCGTCGCGGCGCGCGCCGTGCAGGGCATCGGCGGCGGCGGGCTCATGGCGATGTCGATGGCCGTCATCGCCGACGTCGTGCCGCCGCGCGAGCGCGGGCGCTACCAGGGTTACATCGGCTCGGTCTTCGCGCTGGCGAGCATCATCGGACCGCTGGTCGGCGGCTTGCTCGCCGACCACCTCTCGTGGCGCTGGATCTTCTGGATCAACCTGCCCGTCGGCGCGATCGCGTGGGTGGTGACGACGCGCGCGCTCACGATGCCCTTCCGCCGCCGGCCGCACGTGATCGACGCCGCGGGCGCCGCGCTGCTCATCGCGAGCACGGTGTCCCTGCTGCTCGTCGCGACGTGGGGCGGGACGGCCGACCCGTGGGGCTCGCCGCTGATCCTCGCGCTGTCGGCGACCGGCGTGGCCACCGCGATTCTCTTCCTCTTCGTGGAGGCGCGCGCGTCCGAGCCGATCCTGCCGCCACACCTCCTGCGCGACCGCACCTTCGCGCTGTGCAGCGGCATCTCCTTCCTCACCGGCTTCGGGATGTTCGGCGCGATCGTCTACCTGCCGCTGTTCCTGCAGACGGTCGGCGCCGCGTCGGCGACGCGGTCCGGCATGCTCATGCTGCCCTTCATGATGGGCGCGGTGGTCAGCTCCATCGCGACGGGGCGGCGCATCACCACGACCGGCCGCTACCGCCACTGGCCGATCGCCGGCTGCGCGCTCTCGACCGCCGGCATGTTCCTCTTCTCCACGATGGACGGCGGCACGCCGCACGCGCTCGCCTCCGTGTACTCCGGCGTGACGGGCCTGGGGATGGGCATGATCCTGCAGGTCATGGTGCTCGCCGTGCAGAACGAGGTGGTGCCCGCCGACCTCGGCACCGCGACCTCCGGCGTGACCTTCGCGCGCTCGATGGGCGGCTCGTTCGGCGTGGCGGCCTTCGGCGCGATCTTCCTGCACCGCCTGGACGCGCTGCTCCCGGGCGGCGCGGGCGCCGCGGCGCTGACGTCGCCCGAGGCGCTGGAGGCGATGGCGCCGGCGGCGCGCGGCGAGCTGATCGCCGCGCTGGCGCACGCGCTGTCCGCCGTGTTCTTCACGGCGGTCCCGTTCCTGGCGCTGGCCTTCGTCCTGGCCTGGCTCGTGCGCGAGGAGCCGCTGCGCGAGACGGTGTCGGTCATGCCCGCGGTGGAAGCGGGCGAGGCGCTGGCCGCGGCGCTGGAGCCGGAGACGGTCGACGAGGAGCCGCCGGATCTGCGGGAGCGGGGCGGCGCGGGGGGCTGAGGCGTCGCTCCACGCTCCCGCGTTGCGCTCGCGTGTCACACTTGCGGCACCGGCGGGGTTCTGGGAGCCATGGACGCGCACGGCGACACGCTGCAACCGCACGAGCTGCTGGCCGAACTGGGCTGGGTCCGTGCGCTGGCCCGCAGCCTCGTCCTCGATCCCGACGTGACCGACGATGTCCTCCAGCAGGTGTGCCTCCTTGCACTGCAGAAGGTGCCACGCGGAGCGCGCACGGGACCGCGGCTGCGCGCCTGGCTCGCCGCCGTCACGCGCAGCCTCGCGCGGCGCACGCAGCGCTCCGATCTGCGCCGCCGCCGCCGCGAGCTGGCCGCCGCGCAGCCGGAAGCGCTGCCGTCGACCGCGGAGCTCGCCGCGCACCGCGAGGCGCTGCAAGGCCTCGTCGCCGCGGTCACCACGCTGCAGGAGCCGTACTTCTCCGCGATCATGGCGCGCTACTTCGAGGGACTCGAAGTCGCTGACATCGCGGCGCGCGACGGCATCAAGCCCGCGGCGGTGCGCCAGCGGCTGTCACGCGCGCGAGCCCAGTTGCGCGGCCGATTGCAGCAACTTGTCGCCGACGACCGCGACGGCTGGCTGGCGGGCGCTCTCGCGCTGCCCGTCGGCGCGGCGCTGAAGGTCGGCACCGTGTCTCCGGCCGCCACGGCACCCGCGGGACGCGTCACGGCGGACATCGGTCATCTCGGAGGCAGGCTCGTGGCGCAGCAGGCAGGCAAGGGAGCGGCGGGCAAGATCGCCGCGGCGTTCGTTCTCGGCGTCGGAGTCCTCTTCGTGGCGTGGCACCTGCTCCGCGAGGCTCCCGAGGTGGGCGGCCGGCCGGTCGTGCTCACCGCGCCGGAAGCCACGCCAGGCGAGCGAGCTCTGCCTGCGCCCGACCGTCCCGCTCCAGCCGCCCTCGAACCGGCGGCCATGCTGGCGCCCGCGGACGCCGCGCCCTCGCCGTGGTCCTTCGCTGGGAAGAGCGTGACCGCGCCGGCGCCGGACGCCACGCCGCACAGCTTCCGCCTCGTCGTCGTGGATCGCGAGGCGCGCCCGGTCGCCGGCGCGCTGGTGGAGACCTGCGTGCGCGCGGGACAAACCGCGCCCGCCAATCCCCTGGTGTCGCAAGCCATCTTCAGCACAGTGACCACGACGTTCACCGACTCCATCGGCCGATGCAACGCGACGCTCTCACCCATGGAGCAGACGCTGCTCGTGAGCAAGGAGGGAGTCGGAAGCTCGGGTCGGCGCGACGCCCGCATGCTCGAGCGCGCGCGCAACGCTGACGGCGACATCGTCATCGCGCTGCTCCCTTTCCTCGTGATCCGAGGGCAGGTGCTGAATGCGGACGGGTCGCCGGCGAGCGGGTTGCCCGTCCTCATCCGTCCGACCGGCGCGGACACGCTCACCGGCGGCCCGCGTCTCGTGCCACCGCTGGTCACCGACGCGGACGGCCACTTCGAGACGATGACCGACCATTCCAACCAGTTCTCCATCGGGACGATCGGCTCCGGGCTGCCGGCCGAGCGGATCGTGAACCCGAAGCCCGGGGAGTCGATCGACATCACGCTGCAGCTTCCGGGCGATTGGCAGCTCGGCGGCACGGTCCTCGACGAGGCGGGCGCACCCGTGGTCGGCGCACGGGTCATGGCGCTGCGCCTGCCCGATGAGGAGCCGGCCGAGACCGTGCTCTACGACGCGGTCCCGAAGGACTCGGCGTGGGTCGATGCGCCCGGAGCCTTCGCGCTGAGACTGCGCAAGGCGGGAACGTATCTTGTGGCCGCCTTCGCGAAAGGACGCCCGATGAGCGCGCCGCAGCAGGTGCGCATCGAGGGCACGCGCTCGCGGCAGGCGCTCGCGCTGACGCTGGAGCCGCCCGCGACGATCTCCGGATCCGTCGTCGCGGCGGGCGGCGCTCCGGCCGCGGCCGGCATGTCCGTGGTCCTGCAGCCGGTGCCACCCACGATGCTCGGTGAACTGGGGATGTTCGGGCCACGGCTCCTGCAGAGCATGGTCACGTCGACGGCGGCGGACGGCAGCTTCGCGTTCAAGCGCTTGCCGTGCCAAGGCGCCTTCGAGTTGCGCGCCTGCCTCGCGGCGGGCGCCGGCCGGCCGCCGTGCGATGCGCCGGCGGTACGCGCGATCGCCGGCACGACCGGGGTCGTCCTCGTCGCGGAGGACGGCGAGTCGGTGCGGCACGCCTCGCTGCGCGTCCGCTTCCGCGGCTCGCGCAGGGCGTCGGCCCTGACGGCCGTGAGCTGGATCGTGCTGCCCGAGGGCGAGGCGCGGATGGCCTTCCGTGCCACGATGAAGTCGCACGACGCGCCCGAGCAGCCGCTCGAAATCCCCGATCTCGATCCCGCCCGGCGGTACACGCTCGCCGTCCTCGCCGAGGGTCATGGGGGCGTGGACGTCCACGACCTGCAACCGACACGCGAGGGCACGGAGCTCGCGGTCGAGCTTCCGGCCCAAGCATCGCTGCAAGTGCAGGTCGTCGACGCGCACGGCGCCGCGGTGCCCTTCTCGCAGGTCGAGATCCGGCGCAGCTTCGAGATCGTCCGCAATTTCATGGGCGGCGATCGCGTGCCGCAGGCCACGGGCGTCGCCGGCGCGACGCGCTTCACGGACCTGGATCCGGGCAGCTACCACGTCACCGCGACGTCGCCGGCAGGGAAGGTGGGAGCGGAGACCGTCGTGGGCGACGGGGAGGACGCGCTGCTGCGCTTGGTCGCGGTGCCGAACTGATCTCCGCGAGAGCGGCCGGCCCGGGCGTCGCACGCGAGGCCATCGATGGCTCGCGGCGTCCACTTCAGTCGGAGACGAGGCGCGCGCCGCCGGAGGCGCACCCCTCGAAGTCTTCGAAGGCTGCCGGGTCGGCGAGAGCGGGCCGCTCCGCCAGCGCGCGTCGAACGTCCGCCAGCCGGCCACGCTCCACGAGCGCGATCGCGCAGCCGCCGAAGCCGGCGCCCGTGAGGCGCGCGCCGTGGCAGCCTGGCAGGCTGCGCGCGAGGGCGCACAGCGCGTCCAGCTCCGGGCAGCTCACCTCGTAGAGCTCCGCGAGCGAGCGCTGGCTTGCGTCGAGCAGCGCGCCGGCCGCGCGCAGGTCGCCGGCGACCAGCGCCGCGACGTAGGCCGCGGGGCGCGGCAGCTCCGCGAGCACGTGGGCCGCGCGGCGGGCCGTCGTCTCGTCGAGCGAGGGACGCACGCGGCGAAGCAGGTCCTCGTCGGCGTCGCGCAGCGCGGCGAGGCCGGGCCGCAGCACGCGCATGGCAGCCAGCGTGCGCTCGCAGCTGGCGCGGCGCTCGGCGTAGGCGCCACCGGCCAGCGCGCGGCGCACGCCGCTGTCCATCACCACGAAGGCCGCGTCGGCCGGCAGGGGCACCGGCGCGATCGCGAGCGTGCGGCAGTCGAGCAGCAGCGCGTGGCCGGGCCGGCCGCACGCGGACGCGACCTGGTCCATGACGCCGCAGGGCACGCCGGTGAAGCGCCGTTCGGCGCGCACGCAGGCCAGCGCCATCGCGAGCGAGTCCCACGCGGCGCCGGCCGCGTGCACGAGCGCGCGCGCGACGGCCAGCTCCAGCGCCGCGGAGGACGACAGCCCGGCGCCGGCGGGCAGGTCGGACTCGATGAGCAGCTCCGCGCCGTGCACGGCGAGGCCCGCCTCGCGCAGCGCCCACGCGACGCCGGCGACGGGCGCGTGCCACACGGTCTCCGCAGCGGGCCGCAGGTCGTCCAGGTCGAGGACGGCCAGCAGCCCGAGCGAGGCCGCGTGCACGACGAGCCGGCGGTCGGCGCGCGGCGCGAGCGCCACGGCCACGTGCCGGTCGATGGCCATGGGCAGCACCCAGCCGTCGTTGTAGTCCACGTGCTCGCCGATGAGGTTGATGCGGCCGGGCGCCAGCGCGACCTCCGCCAGCGGTTCGCCGGCGGCACGGCGCGCGCCGGCTCGGCTCTCCGCGATCAGCAGCGCACGCAGGCGTTCGCGCACGGCAAGCGCGGCGGCCTCATCCACGGGGAGTCTCGCGATGCGGCATCTCGAACGGCGGCTCGCGGGGCGCGCCTCCGGAAGGCGCCGCCGCGCGCGCGACGCTGCCGCGTGGCGCCGGGCCGCGGTCGCGCGCGAACTCCGGCCGCGCCGCCAGGAGCTGCTTCTGCACCTTGCCCATGCCGTTGCGCGGCAGCGCGTCGAGCAGCACGAGCACGCGCGGGCACTTGGTCGGCGCAAGCTGCGCGTGGCAGTGCGCCAGCAGCGCGGCGACGTCCGGCGTGCGCGCCGGCGCGGGCACGACCGCCGCCGCGACGATCTCTCCCAAGTCGTCGTCCGGCAGCCCGAACACCGCGGACTCCGCGACGTCCGGATGGCCGTCGAGCGCGCGCTCGACCTCCTTCGGGTAGACGTTGAAGCCGCCGCAGATGATGAGCTCGCGCGCACGGCCGGCGAGGACGAGGAAGCCGTCCGCATCGAGCGACCCCAGGTCGCCAGTCGCGAGCCAGCCGTCGGCGTCCAGCGGCGACGCCGCGTCCGCCGCGCTGCGCCAGTAGCCGGCGAACACGCTGGGGCCGCGCACGAGCAGCTCGCCGATGCCGCCGGCCGGCAGCGGCGCGCGCGTGACGCGGTCCACGACGGCCAGCTCCACGCCGGGCAGCGCGCGGCCGACGGACGGTGGCCGGCGGTCGCCGTGCAGCGGCTGGCTCGTGATCATGAGCGCCTCGGTCATGCCGTAGCGCTGCAGGATCTCGTGGCCCCAGCGCGCGCAGAAGGCGGCGGCCGTGTCGGCGCGCAGCGGCGCGCTGCCGCACACGAAGAGGCGCATGCCGGGCAGCGCATCGGGGACGGCGGGCCCGCCCTCGACCGCACCGTCGGCGGCGCGGCGCTCGGGGGCAGGTCCCGCGCGCGGGAGCTGCGCGAGGCGGTGATACATCGTCGGCACGCCCATGAAGAGGGTGGCGTGGCGCTCGGCGAGCGCCGCTGCGACGGCGGCCGCGTCGAAGCCGTCGAGCAGCAGCGTGCTCGCGCCGGCGTGCAGCGCGCCGTGCAGCGCCACCACCAGGCCGTGCACGTGGAACAGCGGCAGCGCGTGCAGCAGCACGTCGCGCGGCGACCACTCCCAGAGCACGTGCAGCGCCGCGACGTTGGCGGCGAGCGCGCCGTGCGTGAGCGGCACGCCCTTGGGCCGTCCCGTCGTGCCCGAGGTGTAGAGCAGCGCGGCGAGCTCGTCGTCGCGTGGCGCGCCGGAAGGCGCCGTGCCGGTCGAAGGGGCCGCGAGCAACTCGGCCGCGTCGGCGTCGCGCAGGAGCAGGCGGGGGGCGGCGTCGGAGGTGATGTGGGCCAGCTCGCCGGCGGTCGCGGCCGGGTTGCAGGGCGTGCTCACGAAGCCCGCGCGCAGGCAGGCCAGGTGCAGCACCACGAAGGGCAGGCCCTTCTCCAGCACGAGCGCGACGCGGTCGCCGCGCTCGCAGCCGCGCGCCGACAGGACCGCGGCCGCGCGACCGACGAGCTCGTCCAGCGTCGCCGCGGTCAGCGTGCGTCCGCGGTGCTCGAGCACGACGCCCTCGCGAGGCGGCCTCACCGCTCCTGCGCGCGGCGGCGCACGGCCTCCTCGTCCACGTCGGCGGCGGTCCACTGCTGGCGGCCCTCCATGCCGCCCGCGATGGTGAGCGCCTCGCCGCTCACGTGGCGCGACGCGGCCGGCGACGCGAGCACCACGATGGCGCGCGCCACGTCCCGCGCGCGCCCCAGCTGCCGCAGCGGCATCGTGGAGAGCACCCTGCCGATGACGCCCGGCTGCTGCAGCGCGGGCCGCGCCATGTGCGTGACGGTCCAGCCCGGCTGCACGAGGTTCACGCGGCCGAAGGGATCGAGGTGCACGATCTCGTTCTTGAGCGAGAGCATCGCGCCGCGCAGGCCGGCCTTCGCGGCGGCGTACTCGGCGTGGCCGGCCTCGCCGAAGCGGCCCGCCGTGGACCCGAGGAAGGTGAGGCTGGCTCCGTGGCCGTCCGCGCGCGGCCCGGTGCGCGCGAGCGCCGCCAGGAAGGCGCGCGCGGTCCACAGCGCGCCGAGCAGGTTCACGTCGATGGTCTCGCGCACGCGCGCGACCGGCACCTCGTGCAGCGGCAGCGGCGGCGGGATCCACACGCCCGCGTTGGCCACGGCCGCGTCCACGCGCCCGAAGCGCTCCACGCCGGCCGCCATCGCGGCGTCCAGCGCCTCGGGGTCGCGGACGTCGGCGGCCAGCGCGAGCGCGCGGTCCGCGAAGGGCTGGCCCGCGAGCCACGCGGACAGCTCGCCGCCGCGCGCGTGGCCGTGCAGCACGAGCCGGCAGCCCTCCGCCGCGAACTCCTCCGCCAGCGCGCGCCCGATGCCGCCCGAGGCGCCGGTGATGAAGACGACCTTGTCGCGCAGCGCGAGATCCATGGCGGGATGCGCCGCTCAGCGCGGCGCCGCGGTGCCGGAGGGCTCCGCGGGATCGGGCGCCGCGCCGTGCGGCGCAGTGGGCGGCGCACCGTCGTTCGGCGCGGTCGTGTGCGCGCCCTGCGGCTGGCCGGCGCCGGACGTCCCGGCGTCCGAGCCCGGCGCGGCCGCGTCGTGCGCGAGGCTCGCGGCAATCGTCTCCAGCCATTTCGCCGTCGGCACGAAGGACGAGCTCCAGGAGGACCACTCCGCCGGCAGGCCCTTGGCCTGGATGTCGGCGAGGCTGGCGCCGGAGGCCAGCCCCTTGCGCACCGCGTCGATCGACGCGACGAGCATGCGGTGGTACTCGGCGAGGCCTGCCATGTCGGAGAGCGGGCCGTGGCCGGGGATGAGCTTGCAGTCCGCGGGCAGCTCCGCGAGCAGCGCCGCGATGCTGGCCTCCAGCCCCGTCACGGACCCGCCCGAGGACAGGTCCACGAACGGGAACATCCCGTTGAAGAACTGGTCCCCGAGGTGCACGACGTTGCTGCCGGTGAACCACACGAGGCTGTCGCCGTCGGTGTGGCCGGGCGGCAGGTGGCGCACGCGGATCTCCTCGCCGTTGAAGTGCACCGAGAGCGCGTCGGCGTAGGTGATCACGGGCAGCGCCTCGGGGGGCGCGGGCGGCACCGGCGTGCCGAGGAGGTCCTGGCCGGCGGCCATGCGCTTGCGCACCGCGGCCTGCGCGATGAGCGTGCCGTCCTTGCCGAAGGCCGCGTTGCCGCCGACGTGATCGCGGTGCCAGTGCGTGTTGATCACGAAGCGCGGCTTGCCCGCGCCCGCGCCGGCCACATGCGCTTGCGCCGCGTGGATCTTCTCCGCGAGCGGCGCGAACTGGTCGTCCACGATGAGCACGCCGTCCGGGCCGACGCTCACGCCGATGTTCCCGCCCGAGCCCTCCAGCTCCGACACGACGCCGCCCACGGTCCGGGTGGCGATCTGCACCTTGGAGAAGTCCTGCTGCTGGGCGGTCGCCGCCGGCGCGAGCAGCGACAGCAAGGCGAGCCAGGGTGCGGCGGTGGTCATCGGCGGACTCCGGTGAATGCGGGGCGGCGGGAGAGGCGGGAAGGCGAGCAGCGGGACTGCGGTCAGCGGGAGGGCGAGAGGTGGGGGACGACGGCAAGGAGAGAACGGAGCGGCAGGCGGCTCACCATGCGGCGAAGGCCAGCAGCAGCAGGCTCCACGCCAGCGCGCCGGCGGCGAGGTCCGCGAGCGTGGCCTGCATCTGCTCCTCGATCGGCCGCGAGCACCCGCGCGCCAGCCACAGCAGGCGCGCGCCGGCGCCGAGCAGCGCCCGCTCGCACACCACGTTGAAGCAGAGGTCGAGGGCGGCGAGCAGCAAGCGGGACACCTCGCGCGGCGGGCGGCCGATGGGGCCAGGGACGAGCGACCGCATCGTAGACACGCCGCCCCGCCGGGCGGAAGGGTCGCGCGCGGTCGAGCTCCGCACGCGGACGAGCCGGCGCGCCGTCGAAGCGGCGGCCGGACGAGCGGGCAAGCGGGTAAGCGGGCGAGTCGACGAGCGGACGCGCCGGCGGGCGCGCAGGCGCGCAGGCGCGCGGACGCTAGCTGCCGGAGGGTGTCTCGGAGCGCGTTCCGGAGAACGCGCCGGGGGACATGCCGGTCAGCGCGGCGGGGGACGGGCCGACGAGCACGTCGGGCGGCGTCGGCTCGGTCGCGGGGGCGAGGGCGGCCGGGTCGGCGAAGGCGTCGGGCGACGGCAGGGGCGTCTTGCCCGGCAGCGGGATCCAGCGGTCCAGCGCGGCTCCGAGCGCGGAGACCTTGACCGGCTTGCTGACGTAGTCGTCCATGCCGGAGGCGAGCGCGCGCTCGCGGTCGCCGAGCATCGCGTTGGCGGTCATCGCGATGATCGGCGTGTGGCGCTCGCTGCCCTCGACGCGGCGGATCTCGGTCGTCGCGACGTAGCCGTCCATCTCCGGCATCTGGCAGTCCATGAGCACGCCGGCGTAGCGGATGCGGCGCAGCGCCTCCAGCGCCTCCACGCCGTTGGCGACGACGTCCGCGCGGTAGCCGAGCTTGTCGAGCAGCCGCGTCGCGACCTTCTGGTTGATGACGTTGTCCTCGGCGACGAGCACGAGCGGGCGGCGCGAGCCGTCGGTCTCCGGCGCCTCGCGCGGGCGCTCCTGCTGCTCGTCGGCCTGCTCGCGGCGCACCGGGCGCGCGCTCACGCCCAGCTCGCTCATCAGCCTGGCCACGATGCCGAACAGGTGGTTCTGGCGCACCGGCTTGGTGATGTAGCCGTTCACGCCGGCGGCGAGAGCGGCCTCGCGCCCGCCGGCCACGCCCAGCGAGGTGAGCATGAGCAGCGGCGTGCGGCACAGCGCGGGGTCGCTGCGCACGGTCCGCGTCATCTCGATGCCGTCCATGTGGGGCATCTGCATGTCGATGAGCGCGAGGTCGAAGGGGTCGCCCGCGGCGAAGGCCTCGCGCAGCCGGTCGAGGCCCGCGATCGCGTCCTCCGCGACCTCCGTGCGCATGCCCCACGAGGTGGTCTGGCTCTGCACGATGACGCGGTTGGTGAGGTTGTCGTCCACGATGAGCACGTGCAGGCCCGACAGCTCGTCGGGGCGGTGCGGCGCGCCCTCCTCGCCGGCGCTCGCGCGCCCGAGGCGCAGCGTGAACCAGAAGGTGCTGCCCTGGCCCGGTTCGCTGTGCATGTCGAGCGTGCCGCCCATGAGCTCCACGAGCTGGCGCGAGATCGCGAGCCCGAGGCCCGTGCCGCCGTACTTGCGCGTGGTGGAGCTGTCCGCCTGCGTGAACGGGCGGAACAGGCGCTCGCGCAGCTCGGGCACCATGCCGATGCCCGTGTCCTGCACCTCGAGGCGCACGATGACGTGGGTGTCGTCCGCGCGCTCGCAGCGGACGCGCGTGACGACCTCGCCGACCTCCGTGAACTTGATCGCGTTGCCGACGAGGTTGGTGAGCACCTGGCGCACGCGCGACGGGTCGCCGCGCACGTAGCCCGGCACGTCCGGGTCGATCTGGCAGGCCAGCTCCAGGCCCTTGCCCTGCGCCTGGCACGCGAGCAGGTCCATGATCTCCTCGACCAGCGCGGGCAGCTCGAAGTCCAGCTCCTCGAGGTCCACCTTGCCGGCCTCGATCTTCGAGAAGTCGAGGATGTCGTTGATGATGGTGAGCAGCGACTCGCCGCAGCTCCGCACGGACTCCGCGTAGTCGCGCTGCTCGCGCGAGAGCGGCGTGTCGAGCAGCAGGCCCGTCATGCCGATGACGCCGTTCATCGGCGTGCGGATCTCGTGGCTCATCGTGGCCAGGAACTGCGCCTTGGTGCGCGTCGCGGCCTGCGCGGCGGCGAGCGCCTTCTGCAGCACGTCGCGCGCGTTGGCGAGCTGGCGGTTGGACGACTCGGCCTCGTCCAGCGCCTGCCGGCGCGTGCTCTCGACCATGCGCATGAACAGCACGACCATGACGGTGAAGCCCAGCAGCGCCGCGTACTGGACGAGCCGGGACTCGAGCGCGCCGATGCGGCTCGGCGGCAGCAGCCCCTGGTCCGTCGCGATGCCGAGCGAGGACAGGAACAGCACGACGCCCAGCGCCCAGAGCACGCCCGCGTCGCGGCCCACGATCCCCAGCGCGAGCATCGGCACGGCCACGAACCACGCGAGGCCCGGCGCGTCGAGGCCGCCGGCGTAGATGGAGAGGTACGCGAGCAGCGCGAAGAGCAGCGCGGCGGCCATGTGGCCCGCGCCGGCGATGGAGCGCGTGCGCCGCAGCCACGACGGGATGAGCGTGCCCATCAGCGCGGCGGCGAGGATCGCGTAGGCCGGCAGCGGATCGCGGCAGGCCATGTGGATGGCGGCGTACAGCGGCGCGAAGGCGGCCGTGGCCATGCAGGCCGTGACGGTCAGCCGCGCGCGCCGCCGGTCCTCGCTGCCCTCGAGATCCGGGAGCAGACGGTCCAGCGCGGCGAGGAGGCGTGAAGACGCGGAGTCCATGCGCTGCTGCGGTGTCCCGAGGTCCCGGAAAGTCAGGCCGACGCGCTCCATCGACCCGTCCCGCGTGCGGACTTGAGGCGGCGATCGCCGCCCCGGCCGGTTCTCAGTGCCCGCCGCGCAGCGGCGAGCCCCCGCCCGTGCCGCCCGACGAGCCGGACCCGCCGGTCGAGCCGCTGCCCGAGCTGCCAGAGCCGCTCGACCCGCTGCCCGAGCTGCCAGAGCCGGTCGACCCGCTGCCAGAACTGCCAGAGCCCGAGCCGCTCGAGCCCGAGCCGCTCG
>Ga0193753_10001948_pt1 | contig 16998 bp, 20 predicted proteins | sample H1c2metaG_FD_144925 | JGI IMG/M metagenome (GOLD analysis project Ga0193753, IMG submission 144925) | Soil microbial communities from a riparian zone of the East river system, Colorado, United States - H1c2 | ecosystem: Environmental > Terrestrial > Soil > Riparian zone | place: USA: East... | reverse complement strand
GTGATAGCCCATGCAAGCTACATGGACAGTGGAAGAAGACGGACGAGTCTTGGCGGAGATCGCCCAACATCCGTTGCGACTTGCATGGGCTATCACTGTACACAAAAGTCAGGGCATGAGCTTGGACGCAGTGATCGTCGATCTTTCGAGATGTTTTGAACCAGGTATGGGATATGTGGCACTTTCTCGTGTACGGACACTGGAGGGGCTAGTTATAAATGGCATGAATGAAGCAGCACTCCAGGTTCATCCGGAAGTTCTACATCATGATCGGTACCTTCGTGACCTTTCAGGGAAGGCTGAGAGTATTTTTGAACATACAGACAGGGTAGAGATTAGTCGCGCGCATGAACAATTTCTAGCTAAAGTGGCACCTCTCTATCGTTTGGAAGGTGCGGGTGGCCGTAAAGGTAAAAACAGAAAACCTCGAATGCAAAAACTTTCTACGTATCATGCTACAGCAACTCTTATCAAGGCGGAGAAGTCTTTAAGTGAAACCGCTCGAGAACGAGATGTCACCACTGAGACTATCATTTCCCATATAGAAAAGTTAGTAAGTGGTGAAGGGGAGGGCGAGTCTCTTGATATGAGCGAGATCCTCTACCTCAAAAAAGAGATTTCTACCCAACATTTTACAAAGATAGAAAAAGCCTTGGAGGAAGTTTCATTGACACAAGAAGATGACAAGCCGCCGTTTCTCTCACCAGTCAAATCATTGGTAGGTTCAAATGTCTCTTTTAAGGAGATAAGGCTAGCACGGTTGCTTCTGGGGTATATGAGGAAATAGTCCCCACGTACAACACCAAAGAGCAATGTAAAGCGACGTTCAGGTGGTATTTTTGTTTTTTGAGTGTAAAAAATGCCACCATTCGACTAGCGTAGGGTGGCAACATGGTTCATTGCAATTGCATCTCAAAGGCCCTGATTTCCGATGGGCGAAATTGATGGGGAGAGGGATTCCAACTTGGAGGAGGTGATTTCCCGGTTAGACAGTAAATGAGGGCTCCAATAACTAAACCGATCAAGGAGATGATCCCGCAGGTGCGGAGCATGGCTGTATTCCTCTGAAATATGGAGGATGTGCGGCAGTGAGAAAAAGTTACTGGTGCTCCTTCCAAACCCCAATCTGAAGGTTTGGAATTTTCTCTCGATCGAGGACTATTGAGATATGGACCGCTCGTAGAGTTTGCTCTTACGGCAAATGTGATCTCATCATATTCGTTCATAACGGGGTGTAGGTTGTGAAAATGAACTGGCTGTATTTAATACTGCTCCTCTGTCATATAAAAGTCAATAATGGTGTGCACAGAAAAAAGCATTGAATCTTATTGAGATAATAAAAAATCGCCCTTTACCCGAGCTAATCAAAAGGGCGAGTGGCGAGTTCGATTATTCAACTTTCTGGGATCAAGCGACTTCGGCGAGTTTTTCTTCTTTCTCTCGTGGTTGTACGTCGGGCACAGGGCCGTGGTGATACGTAGGACCTGCACCAAATTCTCCATGATGTATGACATGGTGACTATTGTAGGCGTAGTTGATCAGAGCGTTAATCCAAGCCCATCTCACCTGACGTTTTGTGTGCATGAGGTGACGATGGAGCGTGTGCTCAAAGAAAGATGCGACCACTATTGCAAAGAAAGAGGTCAAAAAGAAGCAGGGTAGTCCTGCTAAGATGAAGTCCATTTATTATTCCTGGGATTGAATTGTGAAGAACTGTAGAACAAATTCGGTTATAATTATAGCAATTATTGATTCAGGTGAAGTTCTCGCGTGTGGGATACTATGTTGGTTTGGTGCTGATTTTGGTATAGACTACAATCTATTATGAATAATGCCTTCACCGTCATCCTCTTTTATCGCTTCGTGCATGTAGACAGTCCTCAAATGGTCGCGGAAGCTCATAGGGAGAAGTGTAAAGAGCTCGGCTTGAAAGGCCGCATTATCCTGGCTCCTGAAGGGATAAATGCCACTCTCGAAGGGTCATCCGAGGGTATCGAAAATTACAAACTATTTTTAGAGCAAGATTCGCGTTTCAGAGGTATCACCATAAAAGAAAGTCAGGGAAATGGCACTGCATTTCCAAAGCTTCGAATCATGGTTCGCGATGAAGTCGTAACATTGGGTGCGGGAAACTTTGATGTTCAAAATGAGACAGCCCGAGAGTTGAAAACTACTGAATTGAATAAGTGGTATGCGGAGGGAGAGGACTTTGTCATTCTCGACCTCCGTAATGACTATGAGATCGCCACTGGTAAATTTGATCGTACAGTAGATCCGGGACTTACAAACTTTCGTGATCTGCCGGAGAAGTTGGAAAGCATTGCCCATCTCAAAAACAAAAAAGTGGTGGCAGTTTGTACGGGCGGTATCCGCTGTGAGAAGGCGACCTGCTTACTCAAGCGCGAAGGCTTTTCCGATATCTATCAACTTAAGGATGGAATACATACTTATATGAAGGAAAGTCCCGGTAAACATTTTAAGGGATCATTATTTGTGTTCGACAATCGCATGGTTACCGATGTGGTCCAAACGGGGAATAAAGAAGTCATAGGGAAGTGCCTTTACTGCACAGGTCTCACTGAAAATTATTGCAGTGACGATAGAGTAAGGCCTTCTAAGAAGATTCTTTGCTGCCCAAGATGTTATGAAGTGAATAAAGATGCATTGAGAGATAGTAAGAGGAATGAAATACGGTAAACTATCCCGCGTGGTGAATATGTGCTCTGAGGACAATCTGCAGTGAATTTCTAGCAAGAAATTCACGAAGCCGAGGCGAGGCCTTGCAAGGCCGAGACGTGTCCTCAGAGCACGCGAAAAGAGGTTGAGTTGACTTTTTGAATGAGATGATATATAGTAGGTACTAAGTACATCTCTACTGTTTGCCCTAGTTTTATGGCTTTCGATGGGGAATACAGGCTCATCTCGAGCCTTTTATAGGAATTAGATAGAATTATAGAAACATATGGAAAATTCAGCTCATAGCGGCGCAAGCCACGGTTCATCGGGCCGTTCATTTAGTCAGCGTAAACCAGGTTTCAAACCAGGTGGTTTTTCTACCTCTACACGAGGAGCGAGCGCACCACGTCCATCTACAGATGGGTATCGTGGGGGCGGTCACAAAGGTAGTTCTACTGGTGGCTACAAGGGTGCATCTCACAATTCACCTTCACGACCTTCACGTTTCGGTGGAGGGTCTCGCGGCGGACACGCTAGTTCTCGTGGAGGAGGTCGTCGTGGTGGTGGTGGAGGTTTTTCTAAACATATCGATGTCTCAAAGTTCATCAACAAGGCTGTTATCACTGAACAGGTTGAACACTTTGTGCCCGAGCATGCATTTTCTGATTTCAAAGTAGATATGCGTCTCAAGACCAATATCATCAGCAAGGGCTATACGACACCTACTCCTATCCAGGACAAAGCTATCCCACACATCCTTCGTGGTCTCGACCTTGTTGGTATCGCCAATACTGGTACAGGTAAGACTGCAGCCTTTCTCATTCCTATTTTAAATAAAGTTCTTCTTGCACCCAAATCCAAGGTTCTTGTAGTTGTGCCTACACGCGAGCTTGCTCAACAGATCGACGAAGAGCTCAAGGGTTTTGCCGCTAAACTCAACATCTGGGGCGTGGTCTGCGTAGGTGGAGCAAGCATGGGACATCAGCTCAAATCTCTTTCATACAATTTCAATTTCGTTATCGGCACTCCGGGACGTCTTCGAGATCTTATCGAACGTGGCAAAGTTCGTCTACCCGAATATTCTACTGTTGTTCTCGACGAAGCAGATCGCATGCTCGACATGGGATTTATAAATGACATCAAGTTTATGATATCGCAGCTTCCTCTCGATCGTCAGACCCTTTTCTTCTCAGCTACTATGTCAAAAGAGATCGAAACCCTTATCAAGACATTTTGCAAGGAACCAGTGATGATCTCAGTTAAAACATCAGATACATCTTCACAGGTGGATCAGGATGTGGTTCGTGTCCCTGCGGGCAAAAACAAGCTCGAAGTGCTCCATGATCTTTTGACTCAACCTGGCGCAGACAAGGTTCTCGTTTTCGGCAAAACAAAGCATGGTGTTCAGAGGCTCGCAGAAGATCTCGTCAAGCGCGGGTTCAAGGCCGAAGCTATCCACGGTAATAAATCTCAGGGTCAGCGCGTCAAAGCCTTGAATCTCTTCAAACAGCATCATGTAAAGATCTTGGTTGCTACAGATGTGGCGGCTCGTGGACTCGACATCGCCGGAGTAAGTCACGTTATCAACTACGACCTCCCAGCCACCTATGAAGACTATGTTCACCGTATCGGTCGTACCGGCCGCGGAGGCAAGAAAGGAAAGGCGCTTACTTTCGTCTAAGTTAGGTGGGGTGTGTTATATTCAATAGGCACTTATTAACGGTTTTATAACCCAGGTTCCTACAAGGAATCATTACCTTATGGCTACAGTGTTTTTTATCGGACGTATTATTTTTGGATTGTATTGGCTCAAGATGGCCTACAACCATTTTAAAAAAGTAGATGCTATGACGGGTTACGCTACATTCAAGGGCGTTCCTTATCCACGACTTGCAGTTCTCGGCGGAGGCGTTCTTCTTCTCTTGGGAGGTTTGTCTGTATTACTTGGTTTGATGCCCCACATTGGTCTTACTTTGTTGCTCGTATTTCTCATTCCCGTGACTTTCAAGATGCATGCATTTTGGAAAGAGACAGATCTTACCGCTCGTTCAGGCGATGAGGTGCAGTTCTACAAAAATCTTGGCCTTATCGGTGCACTTCTTATGTTGTATATGATAGCAACACCTTGGCATTACTCTATTGGATGGTAATCGGATCTGGCCTCTCTCAGGCTTTATGCGCTATAATTGACCTATGCTAAATCCTGCGGACCTCTCTGCTCTCATAGAAGGTGAAGTCGACGTTTCTCCCGAGACTCTTACGATGGCCAGTCACGACGCCAGCGTTTTCGAAGTGAAACCTGAGGTCTTGGTTCGTCCCAAAAATGTAAGTGATCTCACAAAGCTCGTGAAGTTTGCAACCGAGCATCCAGGAACTACATTGACTGCTCGCTCAGCCGGTACTGACATGTCAGGTGGTCCACTTTCATCCTCCATCATCGTAGAGTTTTTGAAGTATTTCAATCATATAAAAGAAGTAGGTGAAGGCTATGCCGTGACCGAGCCTGGAGTTTTCTATCGGGACTTCGATAAGGCTACTATGGAAAAGGGTCAGATCATGCCGAGTTACCCAGCCTCACGCGAGATCTGTACGGTGGGAGGTATGCTTGCTAATAATTCTGGAGGAGAGAAAACTCTTACATACGGAAAGACTGAAAAATATATTCGTCGAGTGAGGATGGTACTTGCAGATGGTAGCGAATGTGAATTCAAATCTCTTTCCAAGCCAGAACTAACAGCAAAACAGAAACTTCAAACCTTCGAGGGCGAAGTCTACCGCGGTATGCACAAACTGATCGGGGATAACTACGATCTTCTTCGTGCCGCCAAACCAAATGTTTCAAAGAACTCATGCGGGTACTATCTCTGGAACGTGTGGGACAATGTCGGTAACACATTTGATCTCACCAAGATGATCGTTGGTTCGCAGGGAACTTTGGGTTTGGTAACAGAGATAGAGTTTGGATTGGTTAAGCCAAAGCTACATTCGCGACTACTCGTTATATTTCTTACTGACCTCAAAGTTTTAGGTGATACGGCTACACACGTTCTCAAATTTAAACCCGAAAGCTTCGAATCATACGATGATCATACCTTTAAGATTGCTGTTAAGTTCTTGCCGCAGCTGTTGAAACAAATGGGGGGAAATATCGTTTCTTTGGGACTGCACTTCATCCCTGAGATGTTGGCCGTACTTGAAGGTGGCGTACCAAAGTTGGTCCTCATGGCAGAGTTTACTGCAGATACAGATGAGGCAGCACTCAAGCTTGCAGAAGAAGCTCAAGACTCACTCAAAGGGTTTCATGAAAAGACCCGTGTGACCAAGACTGCTGAAGATGCACATAAGTATTGGGTTATCCGTCGGGAGAGTTTCAATATGCTGCGTCACCATGTCAAAGAACTTCGCACAGCTCCATTTATCGACGACTTTGCAGTGCGCCCTGAGACTTTGCCCGAATTTCTTCCACGTCTCTATACCATCCTCGACCAATACAAACTGACGTACACTATCGCAGGCCACGTCGGTGATGGTAACTTCCACATCATTCCTCTTATGAATATGCACGACATCCATTCACACGAAGTGATCCGTGAACTCTCGGTTAAAGTCTATGAACTAGTCCATGAATTTAAAGGTTCTATCACGGCTGAACACAACGACGGCCTTATCAGAACTCCTTTTGTGAAGATGCAGTTCGGTGAGGAAGTTTACAAGGTTTTCGAGGAAGTCAAAAAGATCTGGGATCCCAAGGGTATATTTAACCCAGGCAAGAAGGTTGGCACAACTTGGGAAGAGGCTATGACGAAGATTGTGAATTAGTGGATAGTGAGAATAATAGATATGGTAAAATAAACACTACTACCATGGGAGCTCAATTTGAACTAATACTTATCTTCGCTGCAGTCATCTGTGGTGTTATGTCCGCAACTTATTTCTATGAAACTTCAGATATTTTCAGTGATGTACTCAAGAAACCTCTTCGGCTTATTTCGTCCGGCATGATGATCATCGCTATCGGGGTACTTCTTGCAGCCTTTATCTCATATGAACAAACTGTAGGTATCACCTTCACCTTGTACCATCTGCCTCTTTCAGCATATTTTTATATACTCTACATCATTGGCTCTGTCTTTATCGCTCTAGGTGCTAGAAAGTTTGTTTCAAGATAAAGAAATAAATTTATTTCCAGAAAAGTCCGATGATATAGATACTTGCTGCAAGAGCTACGCTTGAACCTATGAGGAGGAGGCGCAACTTTTCTTGAATCCTTCGTGTACGAGATATACGGGCCCCCACTGTACGAAATATGTTTTCTGCACTCGAACTTAGAGTGGATTGTGATGATATGGGTAGGGTATTCATGTCAGTATGTATTTACGTGCCCCAGAAGGTAAATAATTTCCTATGAGCGGACGAAGGGTACTATCTCTCCAGGCCTGGAGAGTATTTAGAGGTTTTTGTATGAGGTCAGCTATCTCTGTAAAAGTAAGTCCTCGAATATACATAAGACTTTTTGTATGAACGGGAAGAGTGAGATTTATGTGCAGAGGGTTAAGAGCTATCTCTTCGGCGACTGTGTAGAGCCACGATTCAAATGCGCGTCCGTGTTTAAAATGCCCGATACTTTTCCAGAGAGTATAAAATGCATCTTGAGTTATACGTTCTGTATCTGCCACGGTGGCGTATCTGTGCACATGATTTAAAACCGATGGAAGATATCGTCGCACGATCTCTGCAAAGGCTCTGTCGTCACCGCGAACAGTTTTGTTGACGAGCTCTTCGTCGGTCATGTGAATAAATTTCTTTGGTAAGTAGAGAGGGATCATCATAGTACAGGAGGAGACGTGTATCAGAGGAGAACCTTTCACCAAAAAAGTTATACACACTTTTTTACATTTTGTCCTCGCATTCCACATGAGAGCACGTATAATAAGGGAGGTCGAGCATCTGGTAACAATAATTTTAATTTTGCTCAAAAAACTACTATGGCAAAAAGAGCTTCAGTTCAAAAGAAGGCGTCACGCTCTCGCAAGACAACAAAACGTCTCGCAAAGAAGCGTACTCGTCCTGCGCCTCGCTCATCAAAGCGTGGCAAGAAGAGTGCAAAGCGTCGATAGTCTCTCGAACATCGATACAAAAAAGATCCACACCGTGTGGATCTTTTTTGTATCCAAATATTTTTTTGGCATTCATGTGGTTATAGTATACAATTTAAGCTCTATGAATACACCCTCACAATCAATTTCACCTTTACGTACGGCCGTATTTGCAAATGGTTGTTTTTGGTGCACTGAGGCTGTATTTAGCTCTCTTAAGGGAGTTCAAACAGTAAAGTCAGGCTATATGGGAGGCCATCTAGATAATCCTACATATGAGCAAGTCTCAAACGGAAATACAGGTCATGCAGAAGCTATAAAAATAGAGTATGATCCTTCGATTATCTCTTACGACGATCTTTTGGCAGTGTTCTTTTATGCTCATGATCCAACAACTTTGAATAGACAGGGCAATGATGTAGGAACTCAGTACAGATCGGCTATATTTTATGCGGATCAAGAGCAAAAACAAAAAGCAGAAGCTCTCATACATGAGCTCAACGCTACACATGCATATGATAAAGATATAGTTACTGAAGTCCAACCTCTAGGTACTTTTTATGAAGCAGATGATTATCATAGAGAATATTACAAACACCATGAGGATCAACCGTATTGTCAGATTGTCATTGCTCCAAAGATTGAAAAACTTGAGAAAAAGTTTTCGTCATTACTCAAAAAATAATTTACACTCCTATGCAAAATATAAATGAAGAAGAACTCAAAAAGAAACTGACCCCAGAACAATATAGCGTTTTGCGTGAAAAGGGGACGGAAGCGCCATTTTCTGGGAAATATGTACACGAGAATAAAGAAGGTATGTATGCATGTGTTGTGTGCAATACCCCCCTTTTTTCTTCTGAGGCAAAGTTTGACTCCGGCACCGGGTGGCCGAGTTTTGATAAGGCACTCCCTGGCGCCGTGAAGCTCCAAGAAGACAACGCGCACGGGATGCGACGAACTGAAGTCATATGTGCTACCTGCGGCTCACATCTTGGACACGTATTTAACGATGGCCCGACTGCAACAGGGGAGAGGTACTGTCTTAACTCAGTCTGCCTTGATCTTACGAACAAGGAAGATAAGGCATAGATGTCGATGAGAGAGTGTGGCTACTTCTCTATCTTACATACACGTTTGAGTTCCCGAACATCATCAGGAGCAAGTTTTTCGTTTACTCCGATGTTGAGTCGATACATGATGGCTTTGGGATCATCTACGTGTTCCAGGCCGAGGGCGTGGCCAAGCTCGTGGGTGAGAACTCGTGCCAACTTAGTCTGATTTTCAAATTGATATACGGTGATACGTGTACCTTTTTCGTCTTGTACATACTCACCCTCGTCGAACTCTTTACCTACAGTTGTTCCAACTTGGTTATACGTTCCTACTTTGAGGTTGTATTCTTTTGCTAATTTGTTGAGCTCGTTTACTGTGGAGTTCAAACTATCTACAGTCGTTTTCAGATACTCGGTCTTTTTATTGAGCGTTATGAGATCGGCAGTGAGCTCCGCTCTTTCTTTTTCCAATTTTTCAAAATCGTCACGGGGAGCCCCACCCTGACTATTCCAGTGAGTTACTGATTTCTCGTAAGCATTTTTTTTGGCTTCGTAGGAGTTTATGGACTTTTGGAGTTCGGTGCGTTCCAAGGAGTACTTTTGAGAGAGGGTAGTGTAGCGAGCTTTTGTATCCTCATATTTTCCCATACCTTCTTTGAGTGATTGATCGATAGTATGGAGTTTCTCGGTCACCTCTTGTCGTTCATCGTAGATAAGATCGACTTTAACAGTAGCATTTGCACTGTATTCAAAAAGGTTGCGATCGAGTTCAGTTTCCCAGACGCCCGCTGCAGTATCTAGGCCTTTGAGAAAATCCTCCTTAGATATGCCAAAGCGATCATCAAATGCTCCGAGGGAATATGTTATAGGACGAGAGCATAGAGCGATGAGTCCTGTTCGTTCACCTAAGGTTACAAGGGATCTTTGGATAGGTATACGATAGTAAAAAATAGCAGAAATAACAAATAGAATCACCAGCACTCGTACCGTTTTATCAATCCAGTTCATAGGAAAAGTATAGCATTTTATGAAGTATGCTCTTCTATCTCTTTAACGAAACACACTGTTAAATTTGTGTTCAATATCGGCTTTGAGTTCCAATCGTAGCTCTGACATATTGTCGCCAAATTCATCAAATTGACGTTTGACCGATATAAGGATTTCTTCCTTTACGTCATCTATTTTTAAATCAAGTGCATCAAGTTTACTTTCTACTGTACCGAGTCTATTTTCAATCCCATTAAGACGTCTATCAATTCCGCTGAGTGAAGCGGCAATTGTTTCAAGGGTCACGATATCAGTGATTTCGTTTTTAGATTCATTCGACATAAGTGTATTTTACATTATTTTGGACTAATGCAACACATCTTAGCTGATGCAGATTCAATTTTTAATGAATAATTATTCAAGAATCAATCAAAAAAAGCTCAAGAAATCTTCAATTTTCCTAAATAGGTCGTTTTATAGACTTACATATCGACTATTTCTTTTTCTTGAGTTCAATTCCTAACTCTCTCATCTGTTTATCCGCCACCTCACCTGGTGCACCCATCATAAGGTCCTTACCTTCACCAGTCTTAGCGAATGCGATCACTTCGCGGATGTTCGGTTCATTTTCGAGAATCATGACGATACGGTCGATACCGGGAGCGAAGCCACCGTGTGGAGGAGTGCCGTATTTGAACGCTTGGAGCATGTGGCCAAATTTGGCTTGCTGATCTTCGGGAGAGATGCCGAGCGCTTCAAATACTTTTTGTTGTATCTCGGCTTTGTGGATGCGGATGGAGCCTGAGCTCAGTTCATATCCGTTTAAAACCAAATCATAGGCATTGGCACGTACTGAATGAATATCAGAACCCGACATAAATGTGTCCACGTCTTCATCTTTAATGGAACAAAAAGGATGATGAACGGCCTGGACTTTTCCTTCGTCATCTTTTTCAAACATAGGGAAATCCACCACCCAGGAAAAAGCGAGTTCATTTGGATCATCTTTGTTGACGCGCATATCAGGTTTGTCGGAACCATATTTCTCATGTGATTCCTTGTACGAAATTCGAGGGAATGGTGTCGAAGTGATCTTTTTATGAGGGTAAAGTTTTTGTACAAGTTCGATAAACATCGCTTCGGTGTAGGTGAGCACTTCTTCCTGAGTGACGAATGACATTTCGTAGTCGAGTTGAGTGAACTCGGGTTGACGATCACCGCGAGTGTCTTCGTCACGAAAACATCGGGCAATCTGGAAATACTTTTCGAAGCCGGCAACCATGGAGAGCTGTTTGAATTGCTGAGGAGACTGGGGGAGTACGTAGAATTTGCCATTTTCCAAACGTGAAGGCACAACATATTCACGTGAGCCCTCGGGCGTACCCTTCATGAGGATGGGAGTTTCGATCTCAACGAAATCATTGCGGTGCATGTACTCTCGGAAGAAAGTGATGATCTTGTCACGATTACGAATGTTTTTTTGGAGACGTGGACGACGGAGATCAAGATAGCGATAAGTCAATCGAACATCTTCGCCAATATCATGACCATCCCCACGAACATCAAATGGGGGAGTCTCGGCTTCATTTAATATTTCTATAGCTTTAAGTTCGATCTCAATGTCACCATTTGGTTCGATTTCACCGGTTTGCTTGTTCTTGGCAATCATTTTTTCTGGTCTCTTGTTGACCATACCGGTTGCACGAACTACCCATTCGGAACGGAGCTTGCCTGCCACTTCGTGAGCTTCTTTGTTGTTTGGCAAAGCGACAGACTGGACCTTACCCGTCATATCACGAAAGTCTATGAAAATGAGTTTGCCGTGATCTCGGCGAATATCTACCCAGCCACAGATCGTAACCTCTTGACCGATGTGCTCGGCGAGTGCTTTGATGTAAGTACGTTTCATGGTCAAAAATATAACACACTATGTGGCATATGAACACCACAGGAGAAGTAAGTAACATTATCCAGACTGCTTTGCTATACTGATTTCTATGAATAAACCTTGGTTTAAAGCAAAAAGCTATGGGTGGGGCTGGTATCCGGCATCTTGGGAAGGGTGGTTAGTAATGGTTTTGTACATCGCTGTGGTCGTTTCTTTGTTAGTTGTCATGGGTGCTGCTTCTCATTCTGTAGGTGACACTCTCATCACTTTTGCACTTCCATTTATCGGACTTACTTCACTCCTTATATCTATCTCATATTTCACTGGTGAGATGCCCGGTTGGAGATGGGGCGGCGTTCAGATAAGGGCTTCAAATGGACTCATGTCGGACGCGATATCTTCGATGGAAGTAAACGAAAAAGCCCCTCTTATTTTCGAAGAGATAAAAAAAGCCCAAAACATCCTCCTTCATTGCCACCCTTCACCAGATCCGGATAGTGTAGGTTCTGTCTTGGCTCTGAAGTTTGCCCTGGAACAGTTGGGGAAGAAGGTAACGGCCATCTCGGGGGACTCCAGTATCCCTCAGGCATTTATGCATTTTCCCGGAGCTTCAACTATAGAACAAAAAAGTTTTAATGAGGTCACTCCTACGGACTATGATCTTTTTATTGCATTGGATAGTGGATCCATAGAGATGGTTTCTCGCAAAATCAAAGTAGAATTTCCCGAAACATTGAAAGTTATCGTCATTGATCATCACCGCACCAATCCTGGCTATGGTTCTATAAATATAGTTGATCCTTCATATCCGGCTACAGCTCAGATCCTTTTTGACTTATTCGGTGCATGGGGGATCACACTTACTCCGGAGATTGCAAGTAATCTTTTCATAGGCACATATACAGATACTGGCGGGTTCAAGTTTGAAGGCACAAAACCTGAGACATTCCGTGCGGCGGCTGAGCTCGTTAGAGTTGTTCCTGACTTTCCAGGACTGATTGCTCGTATGGAAAATAGTACTACTCCGAGCGAACTGGCATTTCAGGGCTGGGCACTCAGTGCTATTGAAACATTTTTGGATGAAAAACTTGCCCTATCGGCCGTCTCGTTTGAGATGCTGAAGAAGCATCACATAACTGCAGAAGACGTAAATGGAAGTATGATCTCTACTATCATGAGGCGGGTAGGTACGTGGGGTATAGTCGGAGGGATGGCAGAAAAAGAAAAGGGCATTACCAAGGTCAGTTTTCGTACTAACGACGCCAATACCTACGATGTTTCAAAATTGGCTGTAGCTTTAGGTGGAGGTGGACACAAAGCAGCCGCGGGCGTAAATATGAACATGTCTTTAGAAGAAGCCAAGGCTCTGGTAGTTCAGAAAGTGAAAGAAGTGTATAATCTCTAAATCTCATTAGAAGATAATTAATTTGCGTATGGAAAATACACCCACAGAAAACAAATCAAAATCATTCCCATGGATTCCAGCTGTTATTGTTCTTATTATTATTCTGGCTATATTTCAATGGGCACAGACACGCCCCAAAACATCTACCACCGACAATTTTTCCTCAGGTTATTCTACGACTACTGGCGATGTTATACCTTCTGTAACTCCGATCACAACACCTCAGGCCACACCTTCACCCGTTTCCACTTCTACAAGTACTATTAAACCAAATCTAAAAAACAATATGCATACCATCACCATCGAAACAAACAAAGGGACTATCGTATTTGAAACATACGACGCCGATGCACCCAAGACTTCAGAAAATTTTGTCACTCTTGCCAACAAGGGTTTTTATAACGGAACAATCTTTCATCGTGTCATCCCTGGCTTCATGATTCAGGGAGGAGATCCTACGGGCACAGGCATGGGCGGCCCCGGATATAAGTTCGCAGATGAACTCGATCCAAATACTCCATCCTCAAAGGCTGGGTATGTTCGCGGTACTGTAGCTATGGCAAATTCTGGTGCAAACACAAACGGAAGCCAGTTTTTTATCATGCATAAGGATACGCCACTTGATCACAATTATACTATCTTCGGTAAAGTCATAAAGGGCATGGAAGTGGTAGATGCCATCGCTCTCGTGCAGAGAAATGACAAAGATAAGCCACTTGAAACCATTACGATGACGAAGGTTACAGCGGTTGCGAAATAATACATACTCGTGTCTTCGTCTACGAAAAAACTCGGAGTCTTCGTGGGAAGGTTCAATCCTATACACAACGGGCACCTGCGCACACTGGATGCATTACTCAAAGAGTATGGAGAAGAAAATTCACTCTCGGCAATACGCCGAGCGAGATTTGTAAGGCCTTTGCGGTCCTCAGTCAGTCAGCGGTTCGTGCAAGCCAAAGCTCAGCCAGCTTCTCGAAGACGGCTGCCGGCGGCTTTGCAGCATAGTTCTTTGCCTCAAGCAGTTCTCACAGAGGGATCTTCAGTAGATCCCTCTTTTTAATACCCGTTATACCGTATTGCCTTTTTCCTTGAAGGCGGTAGGATGGAATAAGAAGGAGGTTTATGGAACAAACTCAATCACGATCAGAGGTTCAGTTATATCTGGAGCCACTCGATGCCGACACAAACAGGATTATCGCGACATACATCGGGCAGGCTGTTCACGACAGCTTTTGTGAAGACAGACTATGTGCAGATGGACTAAAGCACAATCTGTGGAAAGTCTCTCTGGAACAGCTGGTGCACCTACATTCAAGTGGTAAGGATGGAAGTGTTCCGGTGAAAATATTTCAGGGCCAAGGTGACAAAAAACCGAAAGAGATCGTTGTGGTGATAGTGCGCGAAGCAACACCCTCGGATATTCATGTGATCACCGATTCAAAGATCTCCGGGCAGATCTCGCTCAAGGTACTGGAGGCACTGAAAGTCTCTCTGAGGAAAAAACCAAAAGACAAAGTACCCTTTCATGTAGGTCGGGGAATGGGTCGACCTCCTCGGAAGATCTCCCCCACTAAAGCTCGAAAGAGATGATCTCAACAAGTCACACAGCACGCCACAGTGGTGTGCTTTTTTGTACTTCTCAAACTCCCCACTACTGTTATAATCAATCGCATGAAAACCTTCACCGAAAAAGTATTTGATGTAGTACGAAAGATCCCCAAAGGGAAGGTTATGACCTATAGCGAAGTGGCCCAGAAGATAGGTTCACCTGGCGCATCTCGTGCTGTGGGTAGCGCACTGGCTACGAACTACGATCCCAAGATCCCTTGCCATCGCGTTATCCGGACTGACGGAGGTATGGGAGGGTACAACAGGGGAGTCAAAAACAAGATCAAGATATTGAAAGCAGAAGGGGCGCTGTAGATGTAAGGTAGGAAATATGAGGTATGAAGTTGGAGGTGCGGCGCGTGTGCCCTTTCTCCTCTGTAGTAAAAACTACAAAAAGATTGTAGTTTTTACTACAGAGGAGAAAGGGTAGTAGATAGCAGCGCGGTTTGACATAATTGCCATATAGTTGTACCATACATTTCAGTACATCAAACGAAAGGAGGTGATTAGTTTGCAAACGTTACAACGGCCATTTTCTAGAAGAATCCAGAAAGTAGCAAATAGGGCAGAGTCCACATGGATATTGGAAGATAGAAACATCCTGTATTAGGACTTCTTTCATGGGATGGAGAATCCCACACAGGATCAGTTACAACATTTTGTACTGATCAATCAAAATAGTCCGATGGCTTTGGGTCAGAATAAACCCAGTCGGGGATGGCATGTCAGATGGTCTGTGCTCCTTATTCAAAAATATCCCACACTGGAGAACCTTGAATTGATCAAGAGAACTCTTGTCGGGGGATATACGAGTCAAAAGTATGGTTGGCTCCGTGTCCTTAAGTCAATTTTGAAAGCCTCTCCATTGACTGAGGCGCATATCGATCTTGCTCTCATGTGTGGAGAAGAGTCGATACAAGAAAGAGCGATTCGAGTTAGAACGCGCCTATACGAAATATGAATTTCAACCCACCTATGCAATCGCATCAGGTGGGTTAATCGTTACTGAGCTTTTGAGTGGTTTAATTTTCCTTCTAGCCTACGTCGGCACGATCCGGTGATCGCATCTTTCCTTCTTTCTATATATAATACCCCCATGTCCGACTACTATAATTCCCGCAGAACGCGAAATCTTTTTGATCCAGCAAGTACGGAGCCTTTCAAGGTCAGCCGCTCCAAGATCGACCTTTTCTTAAATTGTCCGCTCTGTTTTTATCTCGACTGCAGGCTAGGAGTGGGCAGGCCGCCTGGATTTCCATTTGCACTCAACTCGGCAGTAGATACATTACTCAAAAAAGAGTTTGATTTTCATAGAGCAAAAAAACGTGCCCATCCTCTCATGAGTGCTTATGGTCTTCGCGATGTAGTACCTTTTGAGCACGAAGATATGGAAGAGTGGCGGAGCAATTTCAAAGGCATCAGATATCTATATGAACCAGAAAATCTCCTCGTCACGGGAGCAGTGGATGATGTCTGGGTAGATGCAGCCGGTCAGGTTATCATTGTTGATTACAAGTCGACAAGCAAAGAAGAAAAAGTAAGTCTGGATAAAGCATGGCAGATCGGCTACAAGCGTCAGATGGAGATCTATCAGTGGCTCTTTCGGATGAATGGCTTCAATGTTTCTACCACTGGATATTTTGTCTATTGCAATGGCAAGACCGATCGTGCCGCTTTCGATGCTAAACTCGAATTTGATATTGATATTATCCCCTATGTCGGTGACAATTCTTGGATAGAGCAATCCCTCAAAGAACTTCGTTCTTGTCTTATGAATGAAAAATTACCTCTTCCTGCTATAGCGTGTGACTATTGTGCATATCGTAAAGCAGCAAGAGATGTGCAGATAGTTAAAAGCAATAAGCAATAAGCAATAAGCAAAAATACATAGAGAGGCATTAAAAAAGCCTCGGAGAGATCCGGGGCTTGGGTTCAGAATATCAATCCATTTTTAGTGATGGTGATTCCGATTTTTCGAAACACAGGCTTGATCCATTCGTTTGCGTGTTCTGTGATGAAGAATTGCACCAGTTTTTTATCCACCAAATGACTTGTCGCTTTGGCTGCCACGGCCAGAGCAAAAGCCGCGTTCCACTTTCGTTCTCTGAATCCATCAAACGAAAAGAGGGTATTCGCTGCACGAATGGCAATCTCTGATCCGTGAGTAATCCCAGTCTCATTTGAGCTTTGAGATCCCTGCTTTTTTCCGAGGTTGCGAATGGCAAAACTTGCCGAGTCGAAATAATCGTCCATGCGATCCTCAAAAACTTGTCCAACGATCGT
>Ga0193753_10001947_pt1 | contig 16999 bp, 11 predicted proteins | sample H1c2metaG_FD_144925 | JGI IMG/M metagenome (GOLD analysis project Ga0193753, IMG submission 144925) | Soil microbial communities from a riparian zone of the East river system, Colorado, United States - H1c2 | ecosystem: Environmental > Terrestrial > Soil > Riparian zone | place: USA: East... | reverse complement strand
GAAAAAACAGTGAACAGCTATTAGCCGTTAGCTATTAGCCGTTAGTTCGTTTACTCCGCTAAAAAGAGCCGGGGACAAAGATTCGTAAAAAATCAGTTCTGGCACAAAACTGCCGCGGCCAGGGGCTAACAGCTAATAGCTAAGGGCTAAAAGCTTCTCTTGGTTAGCTAACTAAAACAAACTAAATTGACTATTCAACATTCATTAACTGTGCAAACATGAAGATCCTCGAGATTAAAGTTTTAAAAGGACCCAATTACTGGAGTGTAAGGCGTAATAAACTGATACAAATGAAACTGGACCTGGAAGACATGGAAGATCGGCCCACCCATAAAGTTGAAGGTTTCAGGCAAAGGCTGGAAAAATTATTTCCCTCTCTGTATGAACACCGTTGCAGTGAGGGTGAGCCCGGCGGCTTTTTTAAACGGGTGGAGGAAGGTACCTGGATGGGGCATGTAATTGAGCATGTGGCGCTTGAATTACAAACCCTCAGTGGTATGGATACAGGTTTCGGCCGTACCCGCACCGCCGGGGATCATGGTATGTACTATGTGGTATTCAGTTATATGGAAGAAGATGCAGGCGTATATGCAGCAAGGGCCAGCGTGCGCATTGTGGAGGCTTTGGTAGAAGGAGCTGTGTACAATATGGATGAAGACATTCAGCAATTAAGAGAAATCCGTGAAGACACAAGGCTGGGGCCATCCACTGGTTGTATCGTTGATGAAGCAGTAAAAAGAGGCATTCCCTTCATACGATTAAATAAACAAAGCCTGGTACAACTGGGCTATGGCATTCACCAGAAAAGGATCCGTGCTACCATTGCCAGCACCACCGGGAATATAGCGGTTGACATTGCCTGCGATAAAGAAGAAACCAAGAATTTGCTTTCCGCAGCAGAAATACCAGTACCGGGAGGAACCGTAATAAGATCTGAAGAAGGATTGAAAGAAGCCGTAGACAAGTACGGTTATCCATTGGTGATAAAACCCATTGATGGTAACCATGGCAAAGGCAATACCACCAATATTACTACATGGGAACAGGCCCTCACAGCGCTGGAAGCCGCCAAACAATATGGCCGCAATATAATTGTAGAAAAGTTTATTACCGGTTTTGATTTCCGCATACTGGTTATTAATTACAAATTTATCTGCGCAGCTTTGCGTACACCCGCCAGCGTTACAGGCGATGGCGAACATACCATTCAATGGCTGATCGATGAAGTCAATAAAGATGCACGTCGCGGATACGGTCACGAGAAAGTGCTTACCCAGATCACCATCGATCAGTTTACCCAAAAGATGCTGGATGAAAAAAAATATGCACTTGAAACCATTCCACCAAAAGGAGAACTGGTTTTACTAAAACCTACAGCTAATCTTTCTACCGGCGGTACTTCTACCGATGTTACCGATGAAGTACACCCTGCCAATATTTTTATGTGCGAGCGGATTGCAAAGATCATCGGCCTGGATATCTGCGGTATTGATATCATGGCAGCTGATCTAAAAACACCCGTTACAGAAAATGGTGGTGCCATACTGGAAGTAAATGCAGCACCGGGTTTTCGCATGCACATAGAACCATCAGAAGGACTGGCAAGAAATGTGGCGGAGCCAGTGGTTGACATGCTGTTTCCCAAAGGCAGTGCTGGCCGGATTCCTATCATTGCTGTTACAGGAACAAATGGCAAAACAACTACTACCCGGCTGATTGCACATATTGCAAAAAGTTCCGGCAAAAAAGTGGGCTATACTACCAGCGATGGCGTTTACATACAAAACCAGTTGATGATGAAAGGCGATTGCACGGGACCGGTATCTTCCAATTTTGTGCTGAAAGATCCCACCGTTGATTTTGCTGTACTGGAATGCGCCCGCGGGGGAATTCTTAAGTCCGGGCTTGCTTTCCAGCATTGTGAAATAGCTATTGTTACCAATGTAGCTGCAGATCACATTGGACTTGGCGGCATCAATAATGTAGAGCAAATGGCAAAGGTAAAAGCAGTGGTGCCTGAAACTGTTTTTCCGCACGGATATGCCGTATTAAACGCAGACGACGACCTGGTGTATGCCATGCGAAAAGGGCTGGATTGCCATGTGGCTTTATTTAGTATGAATGAAAACAATCCGCGTATTAAAGAACATTGTGCCGCTGGCGGATTGGCCAGCGTTTATGAAAATGGTTATGTAAGCATTTTAAAAGGCACCTGGAAAATACGGGTGATGAATGTAAAAGATATTCCCCTTACCTATGAGGGAAAAGCCATCCATAATGTCAATAACTGTTTACCCGCGGTACTGGCATCTTATTTATTCAGGGATATCACCATTGAAGACATCCGCTCTGCCCTTACTTCTTTTGTACCCTCGGCGGTGCAAACCCCGGGCAGGCTGAATTTCTTCCAGTTCAGGGATTATACCATTTTGGCAGATTTTGCACACAACCCGCATGGTCTCAGACTATTGGGTGATTTTATTGGCAAACTGGATTATAAACATAAAGTGGGGATTATTTCCGGCACCGGCGACAGGCGGGATTCCGATATCCGGGAGCTGGGAGAAATATCCGCCGGTCTTTTTGATGAAATTATTATCCGTTGCGATAAAAACCTGCGCGGGCGGACGGCAGATGAAATCATCAACCTCTTAAAAGAAGGCATTAATAATATAAACCCGGCCTTGCCAACCATGGTGATACCGAATGAGAATGAGGCACTTGAATATATTTATGTGAATGCAAAACCCGGCGCTCTTTATACCGTTATGTGCGATGTGGTATCCGGGGCGCTGGATAAGATAAAAGAGCTGAAGGAGCGAGAGCAAGCTATTAGCCGTTAGCTATAAGCTGTTAGTTCTTTTGCCCGGCCAGGTTGTAAATAACAATTATTAATGAGGTTTTGCACGGACAAGTAATTTTTCAAGGTCTTAGCTTTAAGCTTTAACTGAGCGGACGGCTAACAGCTTTTAGCCCTTAGCTATAAGCTGTTAGTTCTTTTACCCGGTCAGGTTGTAAATAACAATTATCAATGAGGTTTTGCACGGACAAGTAATTTTTCAAGGTCTTGGCTTTAACTGAGCGGACGGCTAACAGCTTTTAGCCCTTAGCTATAAGCTGTTAGTTCTTTTGCCCGGCCAGGTTGTAAATAACAATTGTCAATGAGGTTTTGCACGGACAAGTAATTTTTCAAGATCTTAGCTTTAAGCTTTAACTGAGCGGACGGCTAACAGCCTATAGCTAAAAGCTAACAGCTCCTCAACCCTTTCTTATGCGGAATTTTAAAGAACTAAAGATCTGGCAGAAAGGTTTCCAGATAGCAGTTAAAAGCTATAAAATAACGGAAACATTTCCTGCAAATGAACGATTTGGATTGACTTCTCAGATAAACAGGGCGGCTGTATCTGTACCTTCAAATATAGCAGAAGGCAGTAGTCGGAGTAGTGGAAAAGAATACAACCATTACATACAAATTTCACTGGGATCATGCTTTGAGCTTGAAACACAGTTATTAATAGCAAAAGAACTTAATTTTGGGAACCAGTCCATATTATCAGAGGTGTTGATCCAGGTAACCGAAGAGGAAAAAATGCTTACTGCATTTGGGAATGCCTTGCGAAAAAGCTGTTAGCCATTAGCTATAAGCTGTTAGCAAGGAAAAACCACTTAAAAGGTTCCGCAACAACTAAAAGCTAACAGCTAATGGCTAAAAGCTTTTCGGTGTTAAAAAGCATTTGGGAGCTACCCCCTCAAACCTTATTTTTGCACTCCATTTTAGGATTGCCCTATAGTATAATGGTAGTACGACAGTTTTTGGTACTGTTTGTCTTGGTTCGAATCCAGGTGGGGCAACAAGCTGAGGTGTAAGCTTCGGCTTTTTTATTAATTTTGTGTTTGTATTTATTGCCCGATAGTATAACGGTAGTACCGCAGATTCTGGTTCTGCTTGTCTTGGTTCGAATCCAGGTCGGGTAACAAAAGTGGACAAATCGATTGTTTTGTCGGTTTGTCCATTTTTATTTTCGCTGAAACCCGCTCCCATGGCCCATATCAGCCGAACAGCTTCATTGACTCTTGTGGTTCGATAAGATTGGCCGTCAAAGACCATTTTTTCAGGAAATATCGAACCAATTATCTGTCTTTTCACTTCATTGTCTGAATTTTCGTAAAGCTGATCCATCTGAGACAGCGACTGGACGGCCTTTTTAAGCAAATCATCTGTATTATCTGACTGCCTGGAAAGTTCGAAAATTGTGCAGTCTAGTCTCTCAATCTTTTTTTCATACTCAGCCTTGATGGTTTTGTATTCTGAAGGCTCGATTTCACCCGTGAGTAATAACCTACGCGCATTTGCAAGCTCCGTATTGGCTTTTTGTAAATCTGCCTGCACCTTTTTAATATCTTCTTTTTGACCTCTTGATTTTGCCCTTAATTCTTGTTCCAGCACCAGCTTGAAAACTTCACTCATTCCAGGCTTTGGCAGCAACTTTTTCAGCGATGAGGAAAACAAGCGATTTGCTTCCGCGGCTTTGAACCTGACTCCACATTTTGCATTGCAGTGATAGTAATAATATTTTTGATTGGCTCTCCCGGTTGATGCACTGCCGGTTAAAAGCTTACCACATTTAGGGCAAAGTAAATAGCCTCTTAGTTGCAAAATCTCATGCGAACCAACCGTGGTTCTGTAAAACTGTTTTTTCCCATCCAGGATATCTTGTACTTTATAAAATAAACTTTCAGATATAAGCGGCTCATGTAATCCAGGAACATGTTTTGGAGATTCGTCTTTGTAGCCGGCCACATAGATACGTCCGCAATAAACTGGATTGCGTAAGAGAAGCCACACATTGGACTTGCACGACTTCAATCCTTTTTTCAAAGCTTGCTGGATGATCTGTTCTGTTTTAAATTATCCTTCTGCAACTGTTTCAAAAATCCATTTCATTATAGAGGCTTCCGGTTCTTTAGGCGCTATGAATTTTCTGCCATCCCCTCTTATCTTATTGCAATAACCAACCGGTGCCTGACACATCCACCGACCTTCCTTTCTTGCTTTGCGCATGCCCAGTACAACATTTAATGCACGCCGATCATTTTCTACTTCGGGGGCCGCCAGATAAAAAGCAAGCATCAATTTATTTTCCGGAACATTCATGTCGAGTGGCTACTCAATTGCCTGGGGTTCTATACCTATTTTGCGCAAAGTATTTATCATCTGGTAAGCGTCTGCGGCATTGCGGCTAAACCGATCCCATTTTGTAAATAAAATGAAATCAACCGTGTTCTGTTTTCGCTTCACATCCTGCAACAGATCTATCCATTGCGGACGATTGAAATTCTTTGCTGAATGATCCTCAAAAATGATCCGCCTTACTGCAATTTTATTTACCTCGCAGTAGCGTTGCAGACGTTCAGCCTGGTCACGTTGAGAGTAACCTTTGTCTGCTTGTTCATCGATGCTCACGCGCACATATAAATCTGCTTTCATAATTGCGTATTTTGGTTCAAAGTCAGCTTAGCTAATTTAACCATAAAAGCCAGGATTATTTCTGCATCTTCCAAAGAAATATGCACACCATTTTCCTGCAAAATTTTTATTACCATTTCTGGCTTTACGCACTCCATAGTCACCTCCACTTTTCTTCCTCAATGCGACCACAAAAAATATTTGAATTGGGTTCGTGAAAAAACATTTATAAAAGTTTTTTTTCGGCGACCTAATTACAAAATAAAAAGAACTGAACAGCATTGAAAAAATCACTCGTCACAAAAATTATTTCCACCCTCTAAAGTTAAAATGGAAGCATGTCTTTACAGGCGTTTGACCCATACCAAAAATTGAAGGGGTGAATGCTATTTTTGTCTGACGAGTTTCAAGAAAATATTGGCATTTAAAATGGCCAAGAAAAACTCTTTGGTGGATTCAAAAAAAAACTAAAATTTAGTCAAGCTAGTTGTGGGCAAAATTGATTCGCCAGGCATGTCTAAAGCCTGACAATAATGCAGGTTGCGAATTAAATTAACAGACGAGTTAGTAAATAAATGAATAAAAAATTATCCCTTTGCATTTAAGCGAAACGTTTCAAAGACTAAAGGCTTGAACCAATATACTCTGTTTTCTTTCGCTAGTAAGGGAGGGGAGAAAACACTATGTATAATATTTTATAACACTGGCCAAGAAAAAAGGATGGAGCTAAGGTAGCCTGCTTTGCCGCTATATGTAAAATGTCCCGTTGTACCACAAACGGAAATTTTACGCCCTTCCTCCAAAGTCGGGGGCGCGATTTTTCGATATCGTTATTAATTTGAAATCATGGCAACCCGACTCTGGAGCGGTTGCCAACATAACCATTGTATTACAATGGGACATCTAGCCGGTAGCAAACAAGGCTACCTCAATTTGTGAAATATAGTGGTTTGAGATTTCTTATCAAGATTCAACGCTAACCGACTGCTATAGTTACAGATTTTATATTGGCCGAAGAATAGAAGCCAAAGAGTGGACGATTAAATCTCTTTTGGCCCATAGTGGCAATTGTCGGCATATTATTTTTGTAATAAATATTCTGAAGCAGGAAGGATTTCATATTTTTGTCTGACTGAGATCTTTATGTATTAAGCGTTAAATGTGGGCCGGAAAACCAATCCGAATTTTAATGGTATAAATGGTATCATAAAAAGACAAGCATGTTTAAAAACCAGCTAAAGGTTGCCTGGCGGTATCTTATCAAAAATAAAGGTTATTCCTTTATTTATATTGCTGGTCTTGCTGTAGGTATGGCCGTGTCATTGATTGATGCCCTCTGGATTTATGATGAAACTTCTTACAACAAAAGCCATGAAAACTATGACAGGATTGCAATGGTTATGTTGCACACGGTATATAGTGGCGGGGAAAATACAATTCCCTGGACTCCTTCTCCTGTTGGAAATACGCTAAAAAAGGATTTTCCCAATGACTTTAAGCGTATAGTAACTTCTTCCATTCCATCAGCCCACGTTTTGAGTTTTAATGAAACTAACATTTCAAAGGATGGAAGTTTTATGCAACCAGCGGCTCCGGATATGCTTACCTTAAATATGATAAAAGGAACACGGTCTGGCCTTTTAGATCCCTATTCTATACTTATTTGTGAGTCTGTTGCAAATATCTTTTTTCCGAACACTGACCCGATTAATAAAGTTATAAAACTCGACAACCAAGAGAACGTCAAAGTAACAGGTGTATATCAGGACCAACCTGATAATTCTGATTTTAAGAATTTAGCCTTTATACTACCCTGGGATTTGTTTTTATCAAGAATTGGCTTAGGTAGCAGGATCCCGGAATCTTGGACTAATAACAGTTATTATACATACGTAGAACTGGCCGATAAGTCCAACATAGAAAAAGTATCGTTAAAAATAAAGGAGGTTGTTACGAATAACTTAGATCAAGCAAGGGATAATAATTTGGCCGTTAAACTTGAGTTGCTTTTGCATCCGATGCGGAAATGGCATCTTTATTCTGAGTTTAAAGATGGTGTTAGCGTAGGCGGAAAAATTGAATTCGTACGGCTGTTTCTTACTATTGGTGCATTTGTATTGTTACTGGCTTGTATAAATTTTATCAATTTGAGTACTGCCCGCTCCCAAATCCGTGCCAAGGAGATCGGGATAAGAAAGACCATAGGCTCTAATCGCTGGCGATTAATAATTCAGTTTTTTCGTGAGACATTCCTAATAATTCTGTTTTCATATTTGATAGCTTTAGGATTGGTTATAGTTTTACTTCCTTTTTTCAATCAGATAGCTGATAAAAAGCTAACTATTTTTTGGGGCAACGGTTGGTTTTGGTTGTTGAATATCGCTTTTTGTTTATTGACATGTTTTTTGGCCGGTATATATCCGGCATTTTTCCTGTCGTCTTTTAAACCGGTACAAGTATTAAAGGGCAGTCTTAAAATAGGAGGGTTGGCTACGCTTCAACGTAAAATATTGATAGTCGTTCAATTTACGGTTTCTATTGTCCTTATCATTGGAACAATGGTAGTCTATCGCCAGATCCAATACGCTAAAAACAGGCCAATTGGCTATTCAAAAAAAGATTTAATTACAATTAGAATATCTTCGGATATCGATAAAAACTTTGAAATAATAAGTGACGAACTTAGAAAAACAAATGCTGTTGCTGACATTGCAAAATCATTAAATACGACAACCGAATATTTTGTAATTACCAGTAAGTTGAAATGGGAAGGTAAAGGAACTCAGGTTGTTATGCCTTTTGTTCTTGATAACATTAGCAACAACTATGGCAAAACGATTGGCTGGGAAATAAAAAGGGGACGTGATTTTAGTTCAGACCTTCTTTCTGATTCAGCTTCATGTATACTGAATGAATCAGCTGCCAAAGCTATTGGATCTGCAGGAGAAATAGGCAAATTAATTGAATTCCAGAAGAATACATATTCGGTAATAGGGGTGGTGAACGATATGTTGGTTGAATCCCCCTATAAAGGAGCTATGCCAACTGCTTTTTTTATGACCGAAAAATTAGGATATCTGACCCTGATTATTAAACTTAAAGGCAGAGCCGCAGTAAGTACCGAAATTGCTAAAATAGCGACAGTGTTTAAGAAGTTCGATCCATCAGTTCCATTTGACTATCAATTTGTAGATGAGGAATACGCAAAAAAATTTAATGATGAAGTAAGAATTGGCAAAATTTCCTTTCTTTTTACAATTCTGGCTATTTTCATTTCCTGCTTAGGGCTGTATGGCTTGTCAGCCTTTTTTGTTCAACAGCGGGCGAAAGAATTTGGAATTCGTAAAGTATTAGGGGCTTCAATATTAAGTATCTGGAAATTGCTTACTATAGATTTTATAACATTGATTATTATCTCTTTGTTTATTTCCATTCCATTATCGTATTATTTCATGTATAATTGGTTGCAAGATTATGCATTTAGGACGAAAATGCCTTGGTATTTATTTGCCATAGCAGGTCTATTGGCGTTGGTTATTACATTATTTGTTGTGAGTTCCCAGGCCATAAAGGCTGGATTTGCTAAGCCGGTATCTAGCCTGCGAACGGAGTAAAAAGATTTTATTTAAAAACGGAACAAAGGTTTTCCTTTTGCGATCATCATCCGGTACAAATCGTTCATTCAGCCAATCAAAAAGCTGGGTTTGATTTCACCCCGCTATATTAAATCGGAAATCACGATTTACTTCGGCCCTGCAATTTTCCGATTTCTCAACATTCTAAACTCGAAGCGATGATATTTTAACCTGCTTGTATTAAATCTATTAACCTTGCCAATCGCTTCAAATCCTCCACCAAATGATTCGAAAAATCTCCATCTTGGGTAACAACAAGTAAAAGATTAAAAAGTCCTTTCCTTTTTTTCAGCAAATTTCCTCTTTGTATATCAACCTCTCCTCTTGTATAAAGTGTATTGTCTCTTTTATTTTGACTATCTTCTCTGATGCAAAATACTTTTAGTCTTTGTAAATATTGATTTCATCTTGTGGGCAGTCAATATCATCTTTTGTATCTCCCCGCTCACCTGATGAAAAACACTTTCACCCTTTGTAAATCACGATTTCATCTGCTGAAAAGAACATTTCATCGGTTACATAGACCATCGTCTCTTACGAAAAGAACTTTTACACTTTGTAAATTGCCCGCTGCTGCTACCGAAACGATTTTACAAATCCTTATCAATCAATTTTTTTGCACTGTCAAAAAATTTTTTTGCGCAAAAACGCGGAAGTTTAAAAAAATTGATTATATCTTTGTAGTGATAATTACAGGTCAATTGTAATGGCGTTCCTCCCGGACGCAGCTGATTCGGGCTTTTTCTTCATAAACATTGACCCCCGGTTCAAACCGGCTTTGTACATGGATGTATAGTAAAACTCCAACAGGATACACGTCTTCATCAGTCTCCCAATAACCAATAAAGATTCAGAAAGATTGTATTGAACAGGGGCAACGAAAATGAATGGCCCCTCCAGAGCAAAATACGCAAGTCCACATGGCAAAGGCGCCTGCAAATGTGCTAATCAACTATCGGCAGATGGCCACTGCCTGTTTTACCTGGTTATAGTAGAGCACAGCCGGCATGTTCGCCGGTTGAAACAATTATTGATCACAATATTTAAAAAACAATTATTATTAAAACAAAAAATTATGAAAACATCTAAAATCGTATTTAATTTTTCCAGGTTAGCCGATGGCGCACTGGAAGATCTTGCCCTGGCCGTTGCGGCCGCTATGACGGGCAACACCCATTTCCCGGAACCACAGCCCAGCCTTGACGCGCTCAATGATTCCACAAAAGCTTTCTCAGACGCACTGGCCCTTGCCAGGTCGCGCGACAAAGTAAAAGTGGCGATCAAAAACAACCTGCGTACAGAGCTGAACCTTACCCTCCGCAACCTGGCCAACTACTGCAGCTTTGCTGCCAAAGGCGATCGTGCCCAACTGGTAAGCTCCGGCTTCTCCCTGAATGCTGATACCAATTATCCAAAAACCTTGTCCGCGCCTGAAAATTTCAACGCGCAACTGGGTAACCATTCAGGCGAGGTTATCGTATCCATCAATAGAATCGCTAACGCCAATGCATATTTGTTGCTCTACAAACTTGCATCCGCAGAAAACGGGGCATGGTCGCATGCTACCGATTCGCTGCCTTACTTTACCCTTACCGGTTTAGAAGCCTTACAACAGTACAACTTCAAAATGGGCATTATTGGTACAAAAGGACAGACTGTATATACAGATACCATCACCAAACCGGTGGTGTAACTAAAACACCCGTCAATTACCCCGCAGAAGCCTGCATTGTTTTATGCAGCTCTTCTATTTCTCAATTTTGTTTCAACCATACTTTCATATCAGGGCAGCTTGCAAACTGCCATCTGTTCTAACTTCTCAACAAACAATAACAGCGCCGCCAGCCCTAAATATTTATTCTGAATATCATTTTTACCGGAGTCTTCTTTAAACAGCTTTGTTGGCGTGCATATAATAGATTTTTCGCAAATGCACTCCCGGGGTCACTCTGGATTGAACAGGGCTTAATAGATTTTAACTATCGAAATATAGAATTTATTGATGATGATTATCTTTCCAATATCATAATTTTATGGCCGCCAGAAATACCAGGGTTCAAACAAGATTAAACCCACAAACTTATAAATATGGAAAAAGAATCAAACGATATCAGTAAATGCCCGTTTCATAACGGCCGTATGAAGGACAATGTTGCCGGTGGCGGCACCAGGAACCATGATTGGTGGCCCGGCCAGTTAAAGCTGGGTATCCTGCGTCAGCATTCATCCCTGTCAAACCCGATGGGTGAAGATTTTAACTATGCTGAAGCTTTTAAACACCTGGACCTGGAAGCAGTGAAAAAAGATCTTCATGCACTCATGACCGAATCACAGGACTGGTGGCCGGCAGACTTCGGGCATTATGGCCCCTTGTTCATTCGCATGGCATGGCATAGTGCAGGCACCTATCGTGTGGGTGATGGCCGTGGTGGTGGAGGCGCAGGACTGCAACGATTTGCACCACTTAATAGCTGGCCCGATAACGTAAGCCTCGATAAAGCCCGCAGGCTGCTTTGGCCTGTCAAACAAAAATATGGCCGCAACCTTTCATGGGCAGATTTAATGATCCTAGCCGGCAATATTGCACTGGAATCAATGGGTTTTAAAACATTTGGCTTTGCCGGTGGACGTCCAGACGTATGGGAAGCGGATGAAGCGGTGTACTGGGGTTCTGAAAGGACCTGGCTGGGTGGCGATCTGCGTTATGCGCATGGCTCAGAGGGTGTGGGAAAGGAACATGGCGTACTGGTGTCGGACGATGATGCGGACGGCGATATCCACTCCCGCAACCTGGAAAAACCGCTTGCCGCCGTGCAGATGGGGCTGATCTACGTCAATCCCGAAGGTCCTGATGGTAATCCTGATCCTATTGCTGCCGCTAAAGACATCCGTGATACTTTTGGCCGCATGGCAATGAATGATGAAGAAACCGTTGCCCTGATAGCAGGCGGGCACAGCTTTGGCAAAACCCATGGCGCTGCTCCTTCTACCCATGTAGACAAAGAGCCTGAAGCTGCCGGCCTTGAAATGCAGGGTTTCGGTTGGCACAACAATTATGGTTCAGGTACAGGCCCTGACACAATTACCAGTGGACTGGAAGTAATATGGACGAAAACGCCCACCCAATGGAGTAATAATTTTTTCGAAAACCTGTTTGGCTTTGAATGGCAACTTTCTAAAAGTCCGGGAGGTGCGCAGCAGTGGGTAGCCAAAGATGCAGGAGATATAATTCCTGATGCGTATGATGGTTCAAAAAAACATCCACCAACCATGCTTACTACCGATCTTGCTTTAAGACTTGATCCGGATTACGAAAAAATATCCAGGCGCTTTTTGGAAAATCCCGAAGCATTTGCAGATGCTTTTGCCCGTGCATGGTTTAAATTAACACACCGTGACATGGGACCCCGTGCACGTTACCTGGGCCCCGATGTGCCGGAAGAAGAACTGCTTTGGCAAGATCCTATTCCTGCAGTTGACCATGTTTTGATTGATGAGCGTGATATTGAAACCCTGAAGGCAAAAGTATTGGAATCTGGTTTGAACACGTCTGAACTGGTTTCCACCGCTTGGGCTTCAGCCTCCACTTTCCGTGGTTCTGACAAACGCGGCGGGGCCAATGGAGCCCGCATTCGCCTGGCTCCTCAAAAAGATTGGCGGGTAAATAATCCGGTACAGTTGCAAAAAGTATTGAATATACTGGAAGGAATTCGAAAAGAATTCAATCGTGCACAGGCAGACGGCAAAAAAGTTTCGCTGGCAGATTTGATCGTACTGGCCGGTTGCGCAGGTGTTGAAAAAGCAGCGAAAGATGCGGGACATACGATCAAAGTTCCTTTTACAAGTGGCCGTATGGATGCTTCGCAGGAACAAACCGATATTGAATCAATTGGCTACCTGGAGCCTGTTGCTGACGGTTTCCGCAACTACCGCAAATCAAAATTCCCTGTATCCACCGAAGAGTTGCTGATAGACAAGGCGCAATTGCTCACACTTACAGCTCCTGAGTTAACAGTACTGGTTGCTGGTATGCGGGTAATGGACACCAATTTTGATGGTTCCAGGCATGGTATCTTCACGCCACGCCCCGGCCTGCTTACCAATGATTTCCTGGTTAACCTGCTCGACATGAGCATTGTATGGAAAGCAGTATCCGGAGACAAGGAACTTTATGAAGGCCGCCTGCGGTCCACCGGTGAAATAAAATGGACTGCCACCCGTGCAGATCTTGTGTTTGGTTCCAACTCAGAACTAAGAGCTATTGCTGAAGTGTACGGAAGCGCAGATGCCCAGGAAAAATTTGTGAAAGACTTTGTAGCAGCCTGGAATAAAGTGATGAATTCAGACAGGTTTGATTTATCCTGATTGTAAAATAGGACGCACAATTGGTTCTTTCTTTCGATCCATGACTAGATCAAAGGAATGCCATGGCATTCTTTTGCAGATGGTGTTCATGCGCATCGCACAAGACGGGCATCAGGCAGGCAATTCTTAATTTCATAACATATAGTAAGTTTTAAGCCAGTGTTTATTTATTCATCATAAGTTTCACAACAGGTTCTATTAATTTTTTAGATGCCACAGCATCCAGGTGCAGGCCATCATTTGTCATCCTGTTAATATCCAATCCCGGAGTCTTACATCCATTTACAAAAAGGGTATTGTTCTTCTCTGCAGCTGGAAGAAGTGATGTTTTCTTAGTTTTCAAAATAACTGGTATTTCAGTCAAAAAATAGTATAAATAACCGGAATACCAGTTATTTAAAGAAAATGTGCAGTCCGATAACTGAAATGGAAAATCCAAATTTTCTTTGGTTTGTCCATTTTAATTTAGACCAGAACCAAGCGCAGTATACGTTATAGAAACGGCCCTTTTGGAAGAGTAGCCAAAGCTCTGTTTACAAAGGGTTCAATAAGATAACGGTACATGTATATATCCCGACTATCCAGTTTACCATAACTTCATTTCGAAATACCATTTTTACAGTACCCATAATCCATTTTATAGTAGATTTCACGATTTTAGATCTGTGTAAATTATCCATTTTACAGTAAAGACCTTTTAAATTATGTAAATTACAGTATTGTTTATCCATTTTACAGTAAAACTGCGCTAATGTCAACAAGATCTGCAGGATATTTATGGCTCAAAGAGTACTATAACCTGGTTAATTATAGCCTGACCCATAACTCTTATATAGGAAACAATGAATCAATTGAACTAACCTCAAAGGGAAACATAGAACAGGTGTATGGACCTAAGTACGCTCCTAAAGAGGACCAACCATTATTTCACCTGGAATTCGGGCTTAAATATGATGACCTGAACCTGGATTTTCTCCAGGCTGTTTTAAAGCAATTCAACAAAAACAAAATAGAGGACTTTATCGGGAAAACACCATCAGGGAAAAACACCAGGAAAATAGGCTTCCTATATGAATTCTTAACAGGTGATACCCTTACATTTAAAGAAACGATTACAAAAAATTATATTGATCTGCTGGAGAATGAAAAATATTTTACTGCTTCACCGGAAAAAAACTTCAAATGGAAAATAAATAACAACCTGACGGGAAACGAACAGTTTTGCCCAATCGTCCGTAAAACCAAGGGACTGGTTAAATTGCTGGAAACAGATATCAAAAAGAAAATCAGTCAACTGGAACAAAACTATCCCCAGGAAGTCTTTAAAAGAGCTGCTAACTTCTTATACAATAAGGAAACCCGGTCCTCTTATGAAATAGAAAAAGATAAACCATCCCCGGACCGGATGGAAAAATTCATAGCCTTGCTGATACGCGCAGGATCCGAACCGAATGAAAGCATGCTTACAAAAGAAAGGCTGGTTCAATTACAAAATACGATTGTTGATCCAAGATTTGCCGCACCTGGTTTCAGGGATTTTCAAAATTATATTGGAGAATCATTACCGGATTACAATGATTTAATCCACTACATCTGCCCCCCCCCTGCAATTATGCCTTCATTGATGGAAGGATTAAAATCTGTTACGACAAAAACTGCTGGGCTTAACCCGGAAATACGTGCGGCGATCATAGCTTTTAGTTTTGTATTTATACATCCATTTGAAGATGGAAACGGAAGGCTGCACCGTTTTTTAATTCATGATATTCTTGTTCATGATAATGTTGTCCCAGGCGGCTTAATTATACCCGTATCAGCTCATATGCTTAATCACATAAAGGATTATGACAATACCCTTGAAAAATATTCAAAACCGCTAATGCAGCGCATAAGGTATGAAAAAAAGACAAATGGCGAAATCTTTGTAACTAATGTAAAAGATGTGGAAGGATATTTCCGCTATCCTGATTTGACTGAACAATGTTTATACCTTATAGACACCATTCACGCAACTTTGCAAGAGGATATGCCTGCCGAATTAACTTTTTTGCAACGTTATGACGAAGCGAAGAAAGCGTTGCAAAATATTGTTGATATGCCTGACAGAGATATAAATATGATGCTTATTTTCCTTCACCAAAATAAAGGCGTGTTCCCAAAACGCCGCAGAGATCAGTTTTCTAAATTAAATGATTCTGAAATTGAAAAAATGCAAAACAGTTACCGGACAATCTATGAAATGGATGAATAATAGTTAGTGCTTGCAAGGAAATGAATAATTTTTGGTTGAAAATATAAAGATAGTCAATTCGAAAGCTTCGGGTAATCTGTAATTAAAGTCGCTATCTTCTTCAAATCCTCCAAAAAATGATTCGAAAAATCTCCACCTGGGGTAACAAAAGTGGACAAATCGATTGTTGAGTCGGTTTGTCCATTTTTATTTTCGCCTGAACTCGCTCCCATAGCCCATATCAGCCGAACGGCTTCATTGACTCTTGTGGTTCGATAAGATTGGCAGTCAAAGACAAGTTCTTCGGGAAATATCGAACCAATTATCTGCCGCTTCAGCGCTTTCCCTTTTTTGATCCTTTTCCTATAACAACCTCTTACGGCACCACCACCGTTTTACTTTGCGTGGTATGCGCACTAAAATAACCCAACGCGCCGCCCGTTATATTCGAGACCGGATTGGCTGGTGTGGCATTGTTGCTTTCGCCCGTGGCGGCATCTATGCTAAACCAATATGTATACACCGGCACATCAATGCACTGCATATTTACACGAATGATATCGCCCGACTTTATTTTTTTATCGTCATCATCATCCCCAAAAATCAGCAACTGGTTGGTAACATTGTTTCCGTTGGTAAAATCGTCATTGGTTACAAACACGGTCTTTTCACGTACATTGTTTCTGTACTGTATAAACCGGTAACTATTTCCTTTGGCAATGGGATCTTTATAGGTTATGTTGACTATTTTGGTGGAGTCGCCAAACAACGCCCTGTCTTCTATAAACACACTATCCAGGTTAACCGGTACAGGCATCGTGGAAATGGCAGTAAATGCCTGTCCGCCAACAGCAACCTGCAGCGTATACACATGACCGGTCGTTCCGGTTATCGCGGTAGTTGTATAAATTCCGGGCGCTGTTTCTGTCAATGGTATGGAAACACCTCCATTGTCACTTACTGTAACAACCGCTCCGCCTACGCCTGCGAAGTCATTGTTCTCACTGAAATTTTTTGTCTGGGTGATGCTTACCACGCATTGTCCCGCTTCATTGGCAATGTTGCCTTCTACCACATATTTTTTTGCAGTGTCATTGAGTTTTATATCAATCACCTTTTCACAGGAAGCAAATGCCAGTATCATCATTGCAGCAATGCTCAAAATTGACAATAGCCTCATCACTTAAATTTAAAATTGTAAGAAATAGACGGAATGTATTTAAACAAAGCTGTTCGTACGGCCTCTGTCTTTGTTGGGTCGTCCTCATTTTGCCGGAACTGAATGGTATAGGCATTCTCCCT
>Ga0193753_10001946_pt1 | contig 17006 bp, 11 predicted proteins | sample H1c2metaG_FD_144925 | JGI IMG/M metagenome (GOLD analysis project Ga0193753, IMG submission 144925) | Soil microbial communities from a riparian zone of the East river system, Colorado, United States - H1c2 | ecosystem: Environmental > Terrestrial > Soil > Riparian zone | place: USA: East... | reverse complement strand
GAAGCCGGCGAATACGGATGCCGGCTTCGGCGAAGTCGATCTCCTGGACCTCCCGACGCCCAAGGGCAGTCTCGATCTGCCGGCGCCCAAGCCGTCCCCCGCGCACTTCGGCGAGGTGGATCTGCCCGCACCGAAGACGATCGCGGATCTTCCCGCCCCGGTCGGCATCTCCGATCTGCCGGGTATGCGCGGCGTGATGGACCTGCCGACCGCGAAGGGTGCGGGCTTCGGCGAGCTCGATCTCCCGATTCCAAAAGCGTTTTCGATGTCCGGTGAAGCGGAAGCGAGCTTCGGTGACCTCGAGCTGCCGGATGGACCGGGCGGTCGCGGTCGTCCTCCATCCAATGACTTTGGCGATATCGAGCTCCCACCGCCGCGCGCGGGAGCGGACCTCGTGCCGCCCAAAGCTGCGACGTTTCTCGGGGTCGGTGGCTTCCCGCAGACGCGGATGGAAGACGAGACGAGTTTTGGAAATCTCGAACTCGGCTCTTCGATCCCGCCGTATTCGGACGACGAGATGCGGCTCGACGACGTGCAGCACGACGACCTCGTGCGCTTGAAGCACGATCCGAACGCCAGCATGGATCTCGGTAGTTTGCCGCCAGCGTTACGCGGTGGCGACGGCGATGCCTACGGCGAAGCGGGTCTCGAAGAGACGGCCGACGACAGCATGGAGTTCGGCATCGCGGAAGGCGAGGGCGAAGGTTTTGCGCTTCCGCCCGAGATCTTGCGGCGTCAGCGTGGCGAGGACGTCACCGCTCCGATCGACAAGGGCAAGCGCGCCGTCCACGTCCTGATCGGCGTCGCGGTATTTCTCGTCGTGTTGGGTGGTGCCGGAGCTGCTCTCGGCTTCACCGACTACGGCTTCTTCGGCATCTACGTGCTCGAGCAATACTTGCCCGAAGCTGCAAATCCGAAGTTCGCGCGCGAGGCGATCGAACGCGCGGAGAAGGCCGCAGCGGACGACACGTATAAAGGCGTGCGCCGATCGCTCAAAGATCTCGGCGAATCACGGCATCAAGCGGGTTTGAATCGCGAGCTACTCACGCGCTCGCTCCTGCACGAAGCGCTGTACCTCGTACGCTTCGGCGCGGACACGAGCAGCTCCGCCCACGTCGCGGCGATCCTGCGCCGCGTCGAAGAGCGTCACGGCATCGCGCCTGGGATGGCGCTCGCGCGGGCAGCCGATGCAGCTCGCCGGGGCGACTATCGCGAAGCCGAATCGCGGCTCGGTGAAGCGTTCGCGCAGTCACCGAACGATCCATATGCGCACCTGCTCGCGGGCGAAGTCGCGCTGCGTCAGGGCAAGTTGCCGGAAGCGGACAAGGCATTTGGCCAAGCGCGGAAGTTCGGCGGTGCGGCGCGCGCCCAGTGGGGCATCGCACGCGTCGCGCTGGCTCGCACGGACGAGGCGGCGCAACGTGCGGCGATCGATGACACGCTGAAGCTTTCGCCGCTGCACGCCGAGGCTCACATCGCGGATGCCCGTCTGCTCTTCAAGTCGGGCAAAGAGGAGCGCGCCGTGCAAACGCTGCGGCAAGCGCTCGGCCAGGAGCCGCTCGACGATCAGTACTTGCAGGCCTCGAAGCTCGCCAAAGCGCTGGGCTACAGCCTGCTCGGCCATATTCACGAGCAACGCGGGCGCTTGCACCTCGCGCGCAAAGCCTACGAAGACTCGCTCGGAGCCGACCCGTACCTGGTCGAAGCGCTCCTCGGATCCGGTCGCGTGATGTTGCGCGAACGCCGCTTCAACGACGCGCTCGCACGCTTCGAGTCCGGTTTGACGATCGCGCAGAAGACACCGGGTGGAACGGTGCTCACCGGTCGCAAAGCCGAAGCCGAAGCGCGACTCGGTCAGAGTCGCGCCGAGCTCGCCCTGGGGCGCGCGCCGGAGGCGAAAGCCAACCTTCAAAAGCTGCTGAACGAGAGCCCGAACGACTCTGAAGTCACGCTGGCGATGGGCCAGGCGGAAGACCTGCTCGGGAACAAAGTGAGCGCCGAGAATCTGTACAAGCGGGCGATCGAGCTCTCGCCGGATACGTTTGCCGGCTACCTCGCGCTGTCGCAGTACTACTTCAAGCAGAACCAGCCGGACAAGGCTTCGGAGACGCTGAACGATGCCGCGACGAAGGTCGCTGAGACCGCCGAGATGCGGCGCATGCTCGGCCAGTCCGAGCTCGCGCGCAATCGCTTGGACAGTGCGATGCACGAGTTCAAGCGTGCGATCGAGCTCGATCCGCAAGACCTCGACGCGAAGTTCGGTCTAGCGGTCTCGCAGCGGCGTGCGGGCAATCTCGAGGACGCCCGCGTGTTGTTCGACGCGATCGCGACGCGCGACCCGCAGTACGCCGGGCTTACGCTCGAGCGGGGTCAGTTGCTGGAAGCGCAGGGTTCCTTCGACAAGGCGGTCGAGAACTATCGCGCTGCGCTCGAGAAGGACGCAAAGGACACGTCGCTGCTATTGCGGCTCGGAGCGGCGCAGGTCGAGAGCGGGCAGCTGGAGGCGGCGGAGCAAACCCTCGACACGGTGATCCACGACATCCCGAACTCGGCCGATGCGGAGTACTACATCGGTCGCGTCGCGTTTGCGCGCGGTCGTGGTCCTGACGCGCTCACGCACTTCGACCGAGCGCTCGCGCTCGATGGCACGCAAGCGTCGTATCACTTGTATGCGGCGCGGGCGGCGCTCGAGATGAACAACCTCGGACGCACGCTCGACGAAGCCGAGGCGACGCTCGATCGCGATCCCAAGTCGGGCGATGCGTATTGGGTGCGCGGTGCGGTGCGGCTGCGGAGCGGTGCAGTCAAAGATGCGTTGAAAGACGCGGCGCGTGCACTCGAGCTGAACCCGAAGCGCGTCGAAGCGCACGCATTGATGGCCGAATGTTACGACGAGCTGCGGCAGCTGCCTCAGGCGATTGCGACGTATCAAGTTGCGCTCGCTGCGGACCCCTCGCGGGGCGAGTGGTGGTACAAGCTCGGCCGCGTGAACCTCGACCAAGGGACGCGCGGGTCAGGCGCCGAGGCGCTCGAAAAGGCGATCAAGATTGGTGATCCGATCGATCCACCGCCGTATTGGCTCGCCGATTCATATCGCCTGTTGGGCGACGTTGCGCGGGCTGGAAACAATCGCAAGGCGGCCGTGACGGCGTACAAGCGCTACCTGCAGCTCTCGTCGCCGGGCGCGCTCGATCGCGCCGACGTCACGAAGCTCTTGCAGAGTTGGAACGTAGAGCTCGAGGAATAGCGAAGGCGGCCGTCGCGCGCTACAAAAGGCGCGACGGCATGTCAGCTCACGTCCTCGTCATCAACTGCGGAAGCTCGTCGATCAAGCTCGCGCTGCTCGAGCCGAAATCGGGTGAGACGACGTGGCACGCGCTGGGTGAGCGGCTCGGCACGAGCGACGCGCGGTTGGTCGTGACTGGGAAGGACGCGAAGGGTGCGAAGGATCAAAAACCCCGCACGATCGCGCTCTCGGGCGCGGGTCACGAAGCCGCGCTCGATGCCGCGCTGAAGGAACTGCCGGAGGTCCCGCTCGCAGGGGTGGGCCATCGCGTCGTGCACGGAGGCGAAGCGTTCACTGAAAGCGTCGTGCTCGATGACGCCACGATCAAGGCGATCGACGCGGTCTCGGATCTCGCGCCGCTTCACAACCCAGCGAATTTGATCGGGATTCGCGCCGCGTTGAAGCGGCTACCCGAGCTCGGGCAGGTCGCCGTGTTCGACACTGCGTTTCATCACTCGTTACCGCCCCAGGCGTACACCTACGCGGTGCCGTACGAGCTCTACGAGAAGTACAAAGTTCGAAAGTACGGCTTTCACGGCACGAGTCATCGCTACGTTTCGGAGCGCGCTGCCGAGTTGCTCGGGCGCCCGCTCGCGTCGCTGAACCTCGTGACTGCGCACCTCGGTAACGGCGCAAGCGCGGCTGCGATCCGCGGCGGAAAGAGCGTCGATACGACGATGGGCCTCACGCCGCTCGAAGGTTTGGTGATGGGTACGCGCAGCGGCGACGTCGACCCGAACCTGCACCAGTTTCTCGTCGAGCATGCGGGTATGACGCTCGAGCAGGTCACGGACCTGTTGAACAAGCAGAGTGGTCTGCTCGGCTTGAGCGGCGCGAGCAACGACATGCGAAACCTGCTGCAGCTAGAAGCGGCAGGCAATCCGCGGGCGAAGCTGGCGATCGATGTGTTCTGCTATCGGCTGGCGAAAGCGGTGCTCGGATTGTGCGCAGCATTGCCGTCGCTCGATGCGCTCGTGTTCACCGGAGGCATCGGCGAGAATGCAGCGCCCGTGCGTTCGCGCGCGGTGGAGTCGCTGGCGGTTCTAGGCCTGCGCCTGGATCCGGAGCGTAATCAGCAACACGGTCGAAAAACGGGCGGCATCGTGAGCGATGCAAGCTCGCCGATATCGGTTATGGTCGTGCCGACGAACGAGGAGCTCGTGATCGCACGCGAGGCCGTTCGCCTGCTCCACCCCTAACCGGTCGTTCGGCATGGCTCACACCTTCTATCTCGCTCCGAGCGGCAGCAGTGTCGGGCTGACGTCGGTTGCGCTCGGTCTGGTCCACGCGCTCGACAAGCGCGGCATTCGCGTCGCCTTTTTCAAGCCGATCGGTCAAGTGCTCGCGCGCGATACGGGACCCGAGCGGTCGACACACTTCATCGCGAGCACGACGGCGCTGCGGCCGGTGACGCCGATCCCGCTCGAGGAAGCAGAGCGCTTGCTGAGCGAGAAGCGTACCGAAGAGCTGATGGAGCGCGTGATTCGCGACTTTCATACCTCGGCTGGCGATGCGGACGTGGTCGTCGTCGAAGGCTTGGTGCACACGCCCGAATCGCCGATCGAAGACGAGCTGAACCTCCAGCTCATCAAAGCGCTGACTGCCGAGGTGATCATCGTTGGCGCGCTGCGCGGTGTGCGCGTAGACGACTTCGAGGCGCGCATCGCCGTCACGGCCGAACACTACGGCGGGCTCACGAAAGGTCGCGTGATCGGCTGCATCATCAATCGCGTGCCGAACGAATCGGGTTTGTCGGGTGAGATGCTCCGGCAACAACTCGCGTCGTCGATCGGGCTCGTCGGCCGCAACGGCTTTCAACTGATCGGAGCGATTCCCGAAAACGGCGAACTCAGCGCGTGTCGGACGGTCGATGTGGCGCACCAACTCGGCGCGAGGGTGATCCACGAAGGCGAGCTCCATCAGCGCCGCGTGCGCAGGTTCACGCTGCTCGCGCGCACCGTCCCGAATCTCGTCGATAGTTTGTTGCCCGGCTCGCTGTTCATCACGCCGTCAGATCGCGCCGACGTCGTGCTCGCGGTCGCGATGGCAGCCGTGAAGAAGGTTCCGATCGCAGGCTTGATCGTGACGGGCGAGGGTGAGCTCCCCGCATCGATCATCGAGCTCTGCTCACCTGCGCTCGCGACCGGGATGCCGCTCCTGGGCGTTTCAGGCACGACTTGGCAAACGGCGACCGCGCTGATGAACCTCAGCTCGGAAGTGCCGGCGGACGATCTCGAACGCGCGCGCATGAGCATGTCTCACGTCGCCGATCACTTGGACAGCGATTGGCTGGTCGCGCGTTCCGAAGCGCCCGTCGAGACGCGCCTGTCGCCGGCTGCATTTACCTATCGCTTGGTCGAAGTGGCTTCGCGCCTTCACGCGCGGATCGTGTTGCCGGAAGGGAACGAGCCGCGGACGATCCGAGCTGCGATTCAGTGCGTCCAGCGCAACATCGCGCGCTGTGTGCTGCTCGGTGATCCGAAGGAAGTGCGGCAAGTCGCGCTGGGTCTCGAGCTCAGCTTGCCGGAGGGTCTCGAAATCGTCGACCCGGCTGCGATTCGCGCGAACTACGTCGCGCCGCTCGTGCAGATGCGCAAGCACAAGGGCGTGACCGAGCGGGAAGCGGCCGAGATGCTCGAAGACAACGTGTGGCTCGGCACGGTGATGCTCGCGCTCGGGGAGGTGAGCGGGCTCGTGTCGGGTGCGGTGCACTCGACTGCGAACACGATTCGGCCGGCCCTGCAAATCATCAAGACGAAGCCAGGCGCAACGATCGTGTCTTCGGTGTTCTTCATGTGTCTGCCCGACCAAGTTGTGGTGTACGGCGACTGCGCGGTGAATCCGGATCCGGACGCCAACATGCTCGCCGACATCGCGATCCAAAGTGCGGATTCGGCGGCGCGCTTCGGCATCGAACCGCGCGTAGCGATGATCAGCTATTCCACCGGTGAGTCGGGAGCCGGTGTGGACGTGGACAAGGTGCGGGAGGCGACGCGTATCGCCCGCGAGCGGCGGCCGGACCTCGTGCTGGATGGGCCAATGCAGTACGACGCAGCCGCGATTGCGGATGTCGCGAAGACCAAAGCGCCGAACAGTCCGGTTGCGGGGCGCGCGACCGTGTTCGTGTTTCCGGATCTGAATACCGGGAACACCACTTACAAGGCGGTGCAGCGCAGCGCGAACGTAGTCAGCATCGGCCCGATGCTCCAAGGTATGAGGCGGCCGGTGAACGATTTGTCACGCGGGGCACTCGTCGAAGACATCGTCTACACAATCGCGATCACGGCCATTCAGTCCGGTGACACATGACGCATTTGGTAGATTCGCCGGCGTGTTTGGCCAGACTTGGTTCAGCGGCATCGCCCTCACCTAACAGCTTGTGTTATGTGTTCTGTCGGTATGCGCTTCGAGCTGTCGAGCACACTACTCGTGTTGGTGCTCACTTCTGCTTGCGTCGATCACTCGCACGACTCGCCGAAGTCCGAGCCGCCGCATGACTCGGGGGTCGAAGACGCGTCGATCGTGGAGGTGCTGGAACACGCGTCGGTGGTCGATCCGAGCTGCGTCCCACCGCCGGACTGCCTGCCGATCAAAAACTTCATCAACATCGGCGTGTGTTGTTCGGAGACGTTGCGGTGTGGATGGGACCTTACGGATTTCGTACAGGTCGCCGCGATGTCCCCCGACGCGTACGATTTGTTCGGTCTCGATGCCGCGGCGCCGTGCTCCCCGCGTGGAGCGATCTTTTTCGAGGCTCCACCGCAGCCTGAGAAGCGCGTCAAAGGCGCGGGGGACGACATCTTGATCACGCCGGATTGTACGGCGCGCAACTTCGCGAACAGCTTGCTCAGCGGGTGTTGCCTACCGAATGACAGTTGCGGTCTGTCGACGGCGGGTTCGATGAGCGTGTTCGTGGCGCTCCTCCGAGAAGACTTCGAGCGCGAACCATTCACGTTTGCCGAGTGTGTCTCTCCGAGAGCTCTGAACGCGCAGCTCGCGGATTCCGCGCTCGCGGCTTGGGCGTACGTGCCCCCGTCCAAAGGCAAGTGCGACTACGTAGCGCTGGGGGCGAGGCTGCCGCCGATAGCTGCGCATTGAGTCGGGCGCGGTAGCCGTGGGCGTCGCAGTTACTTCGTGGCGTCCCGAAACAGCTCGGGATAATAACCCCGCACATCGGCTTCCGGCTCGGGATAGCCGAGCGCGAGCAGCGAGCTGACATCGCCGCTTCATGCACTACATGTTGGGCGCGCCGTAAATCAGTCAGAGTCGAAGCTAGTGCCGCACTCGTGCCGCACCACTCGGGAGCTGACATGACAGGACGTGCCGAACGATTGCGATGGATCGCGGCGATCGCGTTCATGATGCAGGCGGGCATCGCACATGCCGCAGAGTTCTACGTCGACCCGGCTGCGGGCTCGAGCTCGGGTGACGGCAGCCGCGAGAAACCCTGGCAAACCTGGGAAGCCGTCCTGCAAGCAGGGCTCGTCGGTACGACCATTCACGCAGGAGACACGGTCTGGCTTCGCTCGGGTAAACACGGTGCGTCGGCGGTGAAAGGCGGCACGTATGCGCCCGCGATCACGCTCGCTGCAGAAGCCGGCCAAACACCGCAGCTGAGTGCTGCAACGTTTGCGCAAACCAAAGGCTGGGTCGTGCGCGCTCTCGCGATCAGCGCGTCGTTCGGTACGAAGACGGGCGGCAACCTGCTCTCGATCGACAAGTCGAGCGCAGACATCACGGTGCGCGAATGTAAGTTGTTCAGCGTGGAAGATGCTTCTGGCTGGACGGCGGATCAGTGGATCAACACTGCGAGCAGCGGAATATCCGTCAGCGGTGATCACGTCGTCATCAGTCACAACCAGCTCACGAACGTTCGCTTCGGGATCAGCGTCGACGGCCCGAACGCGCTGATCGAGTACAACAGCGTCGTGAACTTCTCCGCGGATGGCTTGCGCGGCTTGGGCGACAACGGCGTCTTTCAGTACAACCTGGTGAAGAACGTGTACGTCAGTCAGGAAGATGGCGACGACAATCACGACGACGGCTTTCAGAGCTGGTCGACCGGGCCGAACGGCCCAGGCAGTGGCGTCGTGAAGGGCGTGGTCTTGCGCGGAAACACGATCATCAACCGCGAGGATCCGGCGCAAAAGCTCAGCAACTCGCTCCAAGGCATCGGCTGCTTCGACGGCTTTTTCGACGACTGGATCGTCGAGAACAACGTCGTCGCGACCGATCACTGGCACGGGATCAGCTTGTACGGGATGCGCGGCGGTCGAATCGTGAACAACACGGTGGTCGACGTGAACGCAGTCGATCCGGGGCCGCCGTGGATCATGGTCAACGACCACAAGGATGGAACGAAGAGCAACCACGTGTTGATCCGCAACAACCTCGCGACCGACTACAGCATCGCGGGCGATGATCTCACGCAAGACCACAACACCGAGCTGAAGGACCTCGCGATGTATTTCGTCGATCCGGCGAAGCTCGACTTGCACTTGAAGGCGGGCGCCGCAGCGATCGATCAAGGAAGCGCGGATCAAGCGCCTGCACTCGATGCCGAACGCATCTCACGGCCGCAAGGCGGAGCGATCGATCTCGGCGCATACGAGTCACACGATCCGAGCGTGAAGCCTTCGGACGGCGAGGGCGGCCAAGATCTCGTGCCGCCGCCAGCGGCAGGCCAGGGTGCTCCGCGGCCTCCGAGCGGCGGTGCTGGAGCAGCGGGAGTGTCAGCAGGCACGGGAGGTCAGCCGAAAGCTGGCAGCGCAGGTGAAGCGACGTCCGGGCGCGGGGGCAGCAGGGCCGCAATCGATGCAGGTGGCGAAGAAGCCGACGGCGGCAGCGCGTCCGACAAATCGAGCGACTGCGGCTGCCGCTTGTCGCACCGACAAACGAGCCTGCCGCTCGCGTGGTTGCTGCTTGCGGCGTTCGCCGTTACGAGACTTCGCCGGACGAAACGCCGCTGAGCGATTAGCGCTTGTGCACCGACGCGACTTGGTAGAGCGCGGGGGACACCGTAGCGATCTTATCGATCTGTCCCATGTGCTCGCGCGCTTTGGGGTTTGCAAGCATGCGCTGGAAGTCTTCCTGCGATTGCCATTGCGCGTAGTTTGCGACGTGTTTGCCGTCGAGGCCCTTGTGAATGTTCGCGGAGACGAAGCCGGGCAGGCCCTTCATTACTTCGTCCGTCGCTTGCTCCAAGAGCCGAACGAGCTCGTCTTGTTTCTCCGGCGTCGTTTCGAACAGGTTGATGAGCGTGATGATCTTTGCGGAGGGATCGATGGTCGTGGTGGGCATGGAACACTCCTGCTGGGTACGACGGAGCATCGCTCCGACGTTCCACGTAGGGCCCGGGCTGAACGCGTCAAGGGTGACCAGTCACGGATTGACAGCGCGCCTAACGTGCGCAACCCAGTTCGCGATGGTTGCTTCACGAGACGTTCGCACTTGGCTTGTGACTTTACGCCGCAATTTGACGCCGGCCCCAAAGCCACGCTGGCCTGGGCTCAGCCCCGTCGCGCATCGCGTCGAAAACGTCGTTCACCTGCTCGACAGCGCGATTCCTGTGCCAGGTACGCGTTTTCGCGTCGGTCTCGATCCGCTGATGGGATTGTTTCTGCCGGCGGTCGGTGACGCCGTCGGTGGCTTCGTGTCGCTCGGGGTGCTGTTTCTCGCCGTGCAGTACCGCGTGCCCGCGCCGATCATTAGCCGCATGGTCCTGAACATCGGCGTCGACACGGCGATCGGTGCGATCCCGGTCGTGGGCGACGTGTTCGATTTCGGCTGGAAAGCGAACGAACGCAACTTCGAGTTGATGGCGATCCACCGTGGCGATCTACCGCGGCGCAGTGCACCGATCACGTATTGGTTTTCAGTGATCGGTTTGCTGATCGTCGGGTTGATCTGCGTCGCCGCGCCGATCGCGCTCGTCGTGTGGCTGATCCTTCGCCTTCAGAGCTGATCCCAGCTCAACGCGCCTGGCGCGCGAACGTCTCGACTCTCCAAATCGAGTTCTCGCGGCCCAACATCGCGAGCCAGGCGATCGCGGCCGAACCGCGCAGTCCGCGCAGCTCGATGCGCGCGTGTAAAAGCTCCGCGTCTTGCCACAATACGCGCGTGACCTCGAAGCCGCCGCCGTCAGCTGCGCATGCTTTGAGTTGTGAACCGTGCCTCTGCAACACTGCGACCTGCTTACCGCGCTGCACGACCGCGCATACCGCCGCGTCGAGCGCGCGGACGATCGCCGCTGCGGCGACGCCGGCTGGCACCATGTCGTCGAGCGTCATGCCGGGCCCGAAGCCAACCCAAGTGCTCTTCGCCCGCTTCACCAATCCGCAGTTCTCTTCAGTCGGCAGAATTGGGGGACCACCCCCGGGACCGACCGGAGGCGCAGCGAGCGGATACTCCGCCGCTGGTGGCGGCGGCTCGGCACAGTTGGCCGTAGCGACCGCCAAGACCGACAGCCAAGCCACCAGGAAGCCTTCGCGCGGGCCCAGAGCAGTCGTTCGCGTTCCCGCCTGCGGCACGGCCATCGCTAACTTTGTCGTGCGCGCGGGACTTGGACAATGCGCCGCCGCCATCGGAGGCGGTGCGTGTAAGCGAGTGTGATCCGTCGGTCGTGGTGGCAGTGTGCTGCTAACGACTAAAAGCTCGCGAGATTCGCGCACGAACGAGGGGACAGGACTCATCCGATGCGCTAACTCGCGACACATGCGAGATCCTGCATTGCGCGCAGCTGCTGCTGTCGGCTGCGTTCTTCTCAGCTTTGCCTGCACGTCGGTTCGCGAAAAAAAATCGCCTTCCTCGAGTGACAAGGCTGACGCCGGCGAGTCCGGAGCGGCGGGCAAAGCCGGAGGAAGTGCGGGTTCGGACTCGACGGCGCAAGCAGGCGAAGACGCCGCGAACACGAGTGGCCCACAGGACGGCAGCGCAGGTGAAGCGCCACCTGCGGGCGGCAGCGGTGGCTCGCCGAACACCGGCACCGACAACAATGCAGCCGGTAAAGCGGGCGGCACTTCGGCACAGGCGGGCTCAGCGGGCATAGCTGCTGCAGCTGGGAGCGGCGGTAGCGTTGCGCCAGTAACGGGCGCGGTCCGCGGCGTTTTGATCGATGCGTTGCGCCGGCCGCTCACGAACGTCGCGCTTCGCATCGGCGATCAGAGCGTGACGACGGACGGCCTCGGTAAATTCTCGGCCGACGACGTCGCGGCGACGTACGCCGTGTCGTTCAAGCTGTCGACGATCGTCGATCGAATGCCCACGACGTATGCGTGGCGTTTCGAAGGCCTGACCCGGCGCGATCCAACCTTGCAGACCTACGTCGCGGCCGAGCAGCAGCTTGCGAGCTTGGTTTGGCATACGCAGGGCGCAACGTTTCCGCTCGCGGAGAACCAACGCATGGTCGCCTGCTTCGGCAGCCCGGACGGCGACTTCGCGGTTGGCGTAAACCAGGCCGACTACGATTCGCCGCTCGTGTTCTGGAGCGGCCCAGAGACGACGGTCGGCGTGACGCACGGCCTTCTGTACACGGTCTTTGGACCCGAGGAGTTGCCGCTCGAGTATCTCGCCCATGACGCGAAGCCGGTCACACTCACGGTCGGTGGAGACGCGGAAGCGGCCTTCAACTTCGCAAACATGAAGCCCCCGGCCGGCGCGATCACGGGTCGCGTGAGCGTCACCGGGCAAGGCGAGCGCGCAAACTGGGTCGTCGTGCGCTGGACCGACGGCGCGCAGATCGTGATCGCGGACGACGAGTCGCCGATGGAAGCGTTCTCGTATCTGGTCCCTACGATCACGAATGCCACCGCTGCACTCGTCGCGATGCAAGGTCGTTACGATTCGTATCCGCGTGCGGTCGCGTTCGCGGACAACTTGAGTGCGGGGCAGGCTGGCATTCAGCTCGACATTCCGGCGTCATCTGCGCTGTCCGCGCCCGGTGAGGGAACTATGCGCGTGGATGCGGCGACGGCGTTCCAGTGGACCGGCGATGCAAAAGTCTTCGTGCTCGTCGCGCGTGCCAAGCAGGGCTACGACAAAATGTACGTAGTGACGTCGGCCAAAGAGGCCAAACTTCCGATCGGCGAAGCCACTGCGTACACGCCGCCCGTCGGCGCAACGTTCGAGTGGTACGTCGAAACGCACGGAGCGTACGCCAACATCGATGAAGCTGCGGGCAGCGACGGCTTGATCAGCGCGTTCGACGGGGAGCTGCATGGCCCGCGGCGCGGCAACGGCAGCTTCACGGTCTCGGCGCTTCGGACGTTCGTCACCGCGCCGTGAGCTCAGGGCTTCGTACGTAGAGCTTCGTCGCTGAACGCGTGTGGCAGTAGTGACGCCGTCGTGTACTGCTTTTCGGTTCCGTCGTTGCCGTAGCAGCGGACCTCGAAGCTCGGCGCGAACTCTGCGAGCACCTGGCGACACGCACCGCACGGCGTCACCGGCTCTTGCGCGCTGCTCACGATCGCGATCGCGTGAAACGTCCGCACGCCGGCCGCAACTGCTGCGAACACCGCGTTGCGCTCGGCGCACACGCACAATCCGTAGCTCGCGTTCTCGACGTTGCAGCCGGTGAAGATGCGGCCGTCATCTCCGAGCAGCGCCGCACCGACCGAAAACTTCGAGTACGGCGCGTACGCCCGCGCTCGAACTTGCACGGCTGCACTCTGCAACGCATTCCAATCGACGCTCACAGCGGCAGCTCCGTGATCACTCCGGTGAGCAATCGTGAAAAGTCGTCGCGCGTCGCGCGAGCAGTCGCTTCGACCTCGGCGTGACTCAGCTTGTGCGGCGAGATTCCCGCTGCGAGATTCGTGATGCACGAAATCCCGAGCACGCGCGCGCCCATGTGCCGCGCCGCGATCACCTCTTGAACCGTGCTCATCCCAACCGCGTGTGCGCCGAGCGTCGCGAGCATGCGAATTTCAGCCGGCGTTTCGTAGTTCGGTCCGAGCAGCCCCGCGTAGATTCCGCGGCTCACCTCGATTCCGAGCCGGCTCGCAACGCCGCTCGCCAGCGCGATCAGCGCCGGATCGTAGGCATCACTCAGGTCCGGAAAGCGCACCCCGAGGCTGTCATCGTTAGGCCCGACCAGACAATTGTGTCCAGTCAGATTCAGATGATCTTCGATCAGCATCAACTGACCGGGCTTAGTGCCCAGTCGAATGCCGCCGGCGGCGTTCGTGATGATGAGCACCTGCGCGCCGAGCCGGATCATCAGGCGCGCGCCCATCACGACCTGCTCGGCCGAGTAACCCTCGTACATATGCACACGGCCTTGCATCGCAACGACTTCGCGGCCGCCGATGCTGCCAAACACGAAGTTTCCCGCGTGTCCCGCGACGGCCGGCGAGGGTATGCCTTCCACATCCGCGTACGGCACGCGGTAGGTGTCCGAAAGTGTGTCTGCAAACGCACCCAGTCCCGACCCGAGCACCAGCGCGACGCGCGGTTCACGCCGCGTCGCTTTCAAACTTCGTAGCGCATGTTCCAGCCGTTGACTCGGCATCACATGTGTCATGCGCAACAGTAAGGTCGGAGTTACGCGGGCTGTGTCAAGACAGCGTTGGCCCGAACATCGATCGAGTGGTACGGTACCTACAGGAACTTCTGGAGACCCTTCGTGAGCGAGAGTCTTCATCGCTCGTTTAGACTTCTGCCGTCAGAGCGCGTGCTCTGGCACGGCAAACCAAGGCTAGGGGTTTCCAGGCAAGGCGTGTGGGTCGTCGTCCCCGCCTCGTTCATAATCCTCGCAGTGATCGTCGCGCTGTTTGCGGGTTTGATCGCAGCGGCCGGAATTCCCGCGGTGCGTTCCACTGCGTTTCTCGCGTTTTACTTGCTCGTTACGGGCATCGCCGCGTGGTTCGCACCGCGCGCTTGGCTCGACTCCTGCGAGTACTTGATCACGGATCGCCACGTGATCTGGAAACGCGGGCAGGTGCGGCGCGTGATCGACCGCAGCGCGATCTCGTATGGGCGCATTCGCTGGCACCAGAGCGAACCTGGCGTGGGTAGCCTCGAGCTCGTGCGCGCAGCTCCGTTTGGTCCATTGTCGCGTCGCCAGCGTCTTCTGTTGCACGACCTGGAAGCGCCGGATCGCGTGTACTCACTCATTCGCGGAACCGAGCCAACCGACTTCGCAGGCTACGGCGACCTGCCTCTCACCGATCGGCTCGACCGCGGAGAGCAGGTGTTGTGGGGCTCGGCGCCGGCCGGGTATCGGATCGGTCGCTCGGAGCTGATCACGTCGAGCGTGGGAACGGTCGTGCTCGCAGTGGGTTTGCTGTACGGGCATCGCATGGCGAACTTGCTGCTCGATCTCGAGCGCGTGGGTTTGCCAGTGCAGTCGTGGACGTGGCTGCTGCTGTTTCTGGCGATCGTGATCTCTGCGCTGGCGATCACCGGAGTAGGTGCGTGGCTCGTATGGCGTGGGTTGTGGGGTTCGAGGGCCGCAGGGTCGTCGACTGAATACATCCTCACGGACACGCGCGTGCTCATCCGGCGCGGCGAAACCGAGCTCTCGGTCGATCGGCGCCGCATCGTCGACATCGCCGAGTTGCCTTGCACCGGAGATCTGCGCAATCTGTTCTTGATACTAGATGGGTTGGGCGCGACCGCCCTCGATGACAGCGGCGCGCTCAGTATCCTGCCGCCGCCACGGGCCGCAGTGCTGCCCGTTTTGTACGAAGTACGGGACCGTGAGCTGTTTCGCCGCCTATTGTTCTCGACCACTGAGCCACCGCTCCGGGATGCGGCGTAGGGAGTTGTTGGCAAGCGGCGCAATGCGGGTATGTGCGGGTAGGTCAGGCTGCGGTTTGACCGTCCATACGGGTCGGTCTAGTCTCGACTCCCCGATCTACTGCGGGGCCTTTGCATCGCGCCCGCGCGTGTCGTCTCACAATGCTGCGCGCTTGTTCGAACTGTAGAAAACTCCTGGCCTCTGCAGCCAGTGTGTGCCCCGACGACGCCTCGCCGGGCGTACCGGTCACGCTCACGGAGCTGCCCGCAGCGCTCGCGGAGCGCTTCAGCGTTCGAGAGCCATTTGCGGTGGGTGCGACGGGTACCTCGTTTCGGATTACGGCCGCCGGTCAACCGGACCGACTCCTCAAGGTAATCAGTGCGTCGGTCATCGCGTCGCCGGCCGAAGCAGCCCGGCTGCGGCGAGACCTCCAGCGTCAGAACGAGATGAACGTTCCGAGTTTGGGGCGCGTCCTCGAATTCGGAATCGAGGAGTCGGTGCTGTGGCTGCTGCGCGAGTTTGCGCCGGGTGAGTCGCTCGCGACGCGGATGCGCCGGCCCGAGTGCCGGACCGGTTTGCCGCTGCCAGCTGCACTCGCGATCGCGGCGCAGTTGTCGGCTGCACTCGACGAGCTGCATCGCGCGGGCCTGTTGCAGCGCGACTTGAAGGCGGGTCACGTCATCGTCGAATCCGCCGGCGAGTGGCCGCGCGTGCGTCTGATCGATGCCGGGATTGCAGCGGCGCCGGCGTTGGTTGCGCCGGAAGTCGCGGCGGGTGCGCCAGCCAGCTTTCGTTCCGACCTCTACGCGCTCGGTTGTGTGCTGCATCAGTCGTTGTCGGGCTCGGTACCGGACGGTCGCGATTTCGATCTCGACTGGCCGCGGCCGTTGGCTGCGTTACTCGCGTCGCTGCTCGCGCACGATCCGAACGCGCGGCCCGCTTCGGCGCAGCAGGTCCGACGAACGCTCGGAGCGCTCTTGCCGGGCGATGCACCGGCAGACGTGCGAGGTTCGTGGCCGGCGCCAGGAGCGGCGCGCGGGCAAGTGGGGGATTCAAGTCAGGCGGCGGCACCGAAGTTCCGCGCGGGAGTGGGCAAGATGTCAGACAAAACCCAAGAGATCTCACTCGGCGAGATGGAGGCCGCGGATCCGCTCGATGCTCCGACGCAGGAAATCAGTCCAGCGGACATCGCGGCCGCAGTGAAGAGCGCGCAGGAGTCGAAGAAGTCGGCCAGTGTCGCAGCAACCTCGAGCAGTGTTGCTCCGCCGCCGCCAGCTGCAGCGATTCGCCAGCGGCTGTCGACGAAGATGAGCGCGTCACCGCCGCCGCCTCCACCGGAGTCGTTGGTGCCGCCGGCGCAGCGCAAGAGTGACTCGCAGCGGCCCGCGCCAACGGCGTCGCGTCTCGATTCCGTGCAGCCTGCCGCGCCGGTTTCGAAACCCGATTCGGTACGACCTTCGAAAGCACCGTCGAGTCGTCCAGCGCCGCCACCAGCTGCATTCGCGCATCGGACGTCTGGAGCACCACCGCGCGCGAATGAGCCCGCTGGGACGGGAACGCTGCCGCCGCCCGCGCGGCCGTCCGCGACCGCGCCGAGCGCAGCCGTGATTCCGAGTGCTCGATCGAACGCGAGCGCGCCGAGCGCGACCGCGATTCCGAGCGCTCGGCCTGCGAAGCCGGATTTCACTAAGACGATGGCTGGGCTCGGTGGCTCGCTGAGTCGCGGTTCTGGCGATGGAGGTGGTGCGAAAGCGCCGTCACCGAGCGCGTACGGAGCGAGTTCGCGCGCGAGCGGAAGCCTGCCCGCGACTGCATTGCCCAACGCGACGTCCGGGGATGCAGTCGCAAAGTCGTCCGAGCTCGACGCTCTTCGCGATGTTGCGGCCCGCAGCGGCTCGACGCAGCGAGGCATCCTGCAGCCGTCAGCAGCAGAGGTCTCGGCCGCGCGGCGTCCGGCTCCGAACATGCCGTCGCGCGGCCGAG
>Ga0193753_10001945_pt1 | contig 17011 bp, 14 predicted proteins | sample H1c2metaG_FD_144925 | JGI IMG/M metagenome (GOLD analysis project Ga0193753, IMG submission 144925) | Soil microbial communities from a riparian zone of the East river system, Colorado, United States - H1c2 | ecosystem: Environmental > Terrestrial > Soil > Riparian zone | place: USA: East... | reverse complement strand
TTACCATAGGTTTTTCAGATGGCGTGGTGGGCTATGATTTTGTGCGTACAATGAAACTGCAATTACAGGATGGCCGCGATTTTTCTAAAAATTTTGGTACCGATTCAACTTCATTTATCATCAATGAAACGGCCGCCAAAAGAACAGGTTATCAAAACCCGGTTGGCCAAACCATTATTTGGGGTAACCGTTCCGGTAAGATCATTGGCGTATTAAAAGATTTCCATTTTAATTCAATGCACCAGTCTATTGATCCGCTGATTGTACGCCTGGATGAAAAATGGGGCTGGGGAACAATCCTGGTGCGCACCCGGGCCGGTGAAACAAAAGAAGCGATTATCAGTTTGGAAAAAATCTGCAAATCATTAAATGCAAAGATTCCATTTACTTATCAGTTCTCCGACCAGGAATATACAAGATTGTATAAAAGCGAAGCGATGGTGAGCAAACTATCCAATTACTTTGCATTCCTGGCTATTTTTATTTCCTGTCTGGGTCTTTTTGGCCTTGCAACCTTTACAGCAGCACAACGCACCAAAGAAATTGGTGTGCGCAAAGTGCTGGGCGCATCTGTGCCTGATATTATTACCATGTTTTCAGGAGAATTTCTAAAACTGGTAGGTATCGCCATAGTGGTTGCATTTCCCCTGGCATGGTATGCCATGAACCAATGGTTGCAAAATTTTGTCTATAAAATTACCATTGAATGGTGGATGTTTGGTATAGCTGCTGTTATTACTATTTGTATTGCATTGCTTACGGTAAGTTACCAGAGTATAAAAGCCGCTTTGACTAACCCGGTAACATCACTAAGAACGGAATGATCATAAGCCATAACTAAAACCCCTCTTTTGAAAAACAACAGCCCCGTTATAAGGGGCTTTATTGTTTTGTTACAGTGGTGGCCGGTGAATAATTCATTAGGTTCCTGCATTTTATTTCCGGCAATTTTCCTGTTAACCGCTCAGTTATTACCCCGGTTCTCCGGCTTTTTTTTAATAAAAACTACCTTAAAGTGGTATTGTCTTGTGTTTAATTACCCTATAGCTTTGATCATAGCAGCTATTACGGTTGCACATTAAACCCATTTTTTCATCATTAAACTTGTTGATTATGCCAAATGTACAATTCCAGGTAAAACTGGAAAATGTTGAGCTATCCGCAAAACAGATTGCCCAGATTCAAAAAGAAATCAATGGAGCTGTTGCTAACACACTTGCCAAACAGGGTGCGGCAAAACAGGTATGGGGATCCAAATTAAAACTTAATCCTGAATGGTACGGCAAATGGCTTCGCCAGTTCAAATCACTTGAGGCTTTAAAATTGAATGAAAACTTTAAGCAGGAGAAAATCGGATTATGAAAAAAGAACACAAAAGCTGCCCCAGTTCTACCTGTGAGGATGGGGCTATACTTTTGGGTGTTGTGAATGAGGATGGTACTGTTGGCTACATATCTACTCCCATTACTATTGATGAAGATTTTGTAAAAGAAGCCAGCCTGCAGGGGAACCCTGAACAAAATTTCCGGTTCAGTAATACCTGCGTGGAAGCCGGTTGTCGGCAATGGCAGACAGGAAAATGCGGTGTCATCAAAAATATAATGGGCAGCAATGCTGAGGTTGAATTAGAACCCCGGCTGCCGGATTGTTCCATCAGGAATTCCTGCAGATGGTTTTACCAGGAAGGCCCGAAAGCATGCAGTTTTTGCCCCTATATTATTACCAATATGTTACAGGAGGCAAAAACGGTTGAAGCATAAAAAAGAAGAGGCTGTTCATTGCAGCCTTTTTTTATTTCTTTTATTTCCCACTGTCAACTTTTAATTGCCTTCACAGTATTATAATTGAAGGCTGTTTACATTTGCATGCATGGCGTTCAATTTTATTACTGTTGTTGACATACTCGGCACATTCAGTTTTGCTGTATCCGGCGCTTTTGCTGCCATGGAAAAAAAACTGGATCCCCTGGGCGTATTGATCATTTCTTTTGTAACAGCTATCGGAGGGGGAACAATACGTGATATGCTGCTGGGCGATCTGCCGGTGGCCTGGTTAACCAATAATACAACAGCCTGGGTAATTGCCATCAGCGCGGTTGCAGCTGTTTTTTTTGGCAGCACGCTGAAAAAATTTGACAAATTATTATTTGTGTTTGATGCTATTGGATTAGGGCTTTTTACCATGATTGGTATTCAAAAAGGAATACAGCATGGATTGAGTACCGGTATATGTATTGCACTGGGCACCATTACCGCCTGCTTCGGCGGTGTAATAAGAGATGTATTACTCAATAAAGTGCCACTTATTTTTCAAAAAGAAATTTACGCTTCCGCCTGCATAGCCGGGGGTCTGCTTTTTTTCATTATGCGCCAATTGCAACTGGAAGAAAATGCAGCTTATACAGCAGCCATCATCGCAATTTTTATAATAAGATGGCTGGCGGTACGCTTTAACTGGTCCTTACCGCTTTTTTATCTCAGGAAATAAAAAAATTTATGTAGAATAAAAATTTTAATATTTCCATGCCTTAATTCAAATGGTTTCGCCCTTTCAGGGCTTTCATTAACCTGAACTTTTACACCGTGCTGTACCGGTTTTTACACCGGGCTATACCCGATTTTTACACACCGGGCTATACCCGGTGCTGATATATACCGGCCTTTCAGGCCTTTAGATAAGGGTCTTCCCAACTAACTCCAAATCCTTTAGCTGCACAAAGTCAGGGGACTTCGTACAGGATGGTTTAAAGCATTTCTTACAACCTTACGCATTATACCTTACACCTTACACCTTATACCTTATACCTTATACCCTACCTTCCGCCTTTACCTCCCTTAAAACCTCGTTCCTAAATAATGTGGCAACATGGCTCTCCAGGTGGGCCAATCATGTTTCCATTCATGCCCCCATATATCCAGTTCATAATTGATGCCTTTACTATACAATACCGCACCAAAACGGCGGTTGGCTTCCGGGTCTTCATGGTCGCCACTGCCGGTAAGAATATGAATATGGTTGCTGCGGCGTATTTGCTCAAGTACACCATGATCGGTTAAATTGGGCAGGTAATGTATCGGGCTGTTAAAATACACATCATCATTAAAAAAGCCCTTGGTATATTCGGTTAAATCGTACACACCACTCATGGCCAGGCAGCCATTAATAATATCAGGCCGTTTAAAAAACAGGTTGGCACTGTGCAATGCCCCAAAAGAAGCACCGCAGGTTATAATAGGCGTCTCCCAACTGGTATTATTACGAATAAATGGCACTACTTCATTGTATACATAATTGTTAAACTGGTTCTGGCGGACCGCCTTATGGTAGGGGTCCATATGATTATTCATCCAGCTTTCCGTGTTAATGCTGTTAATGGAGAAAACTTTCACCTTTCCGGCGTCCACAAATTGGGCTATATGGTCCATCAGTTGAAACCGCTCATATTCCAGGTAATCTGCCGCGGCGGTAGGTATCAGTAACAAGGCAAAACCATAGCTTCCATACACTGCAATGGGCATTTCTTTATTTAGAGAGGGGCTGAACCAGGAGCTGAGGTTTCGTTCCATAAATGCTTACATTTACTTTTTCCGACTAAAATAACAATAATCCGGGTTTAACAGCCGTTTATAAAAAATCCTGCCCTAAAAACTTGCATCAACAAAAGAAAGTGGATACCTTAGTGCATTATTAGACTAGCTATATTTTTAAGTAAGGCTTATCCGGCACCTAAGGAAAGACCGCTCCGTTGACCCACCCCCTGAAGACTTTACCGTAGTCCTGATCCCTATTATTGGTTCATGCTTAAAAATTAAATTTTATGAAACTTGACTTGTCTCACAGCAGCGGCTTTAAGATCGCGTTGATTGTTATTGTTTTGTACGCAATCATTGCCACCATAACCTACATGGCCTGGAGTTAAAACTTTACACTGGTTTAAACGCTTACCTCTTAACCCCCTAAGGTTATCTTATTAAATTTTGTCCTGATTGCTTAGCCAAATTGGGACAAAATTTTTATTTTCTTCTCCGGATGCTTTTCTGCAAACTGGTATAACAGCCCCCTTATATAATCGTTATCAGGATAAATGGTGAGATTGGTCTTTATGGATTCAATATTATCGTTAATTACTTCTTTTGACAATTGCCCCATTCCTACAAATCTTCCCCGCTCCATCAAAAAATAATTAGCTGTTTCATCTTCGCCATCGGTTACCAAAAAGGTGGGTAATTGATCCTGCAAAGACTGGATGGCTTTTTTTACTTTCAGGTTATAGGGTCCCGCAATATCCGGAATAGCCACCGGCTCCGCATTGTTTACAAAACACAAGGCCTCATTGAGTTCAAATTCAGCAATCATCTTTTTTAACAGCACCTGCCCTTCATGCAGCAGGTTAAATGTGTACACCGGCGCCAGGTGCTTTTTCTTTTTTTCTATAAACAAACGCAGGTAACCATTCTGATCTTCATACGTGTACAAACCATACTCATGGTGGTATTTTTTCTGGCTGCGGTTATACTGGGGCCAGAGCCGGCGAATTTCTGTACTTTCTAAAATAAGCGCCGCCAGCTCACTGCTGCACACTTTACAAGAAACGGAATGTATATTTCGCAGGAACTCCTGCTTGCGTTTGCTGCTGTCGTTATTGCTGAAATGGCTTTTAACCCTTTGCTGCAGGTTGGTAGCTTTGCCTACATATACTATTTTCTTTTTCTGGTTATAGAAATAATAGACGCCTGCTGCATTGGGTAATTGTTCTATTTCCGGGGCGGGCAAATGTGGTGGCAGGTACTGCTCCTTGTTCCTGCCTTTAAGCATGGCGGCTACTATACCGGTAGTATCGTTACGCAAAACCATTTCAAACAACTGCACCGTGGCCATTGTATCGCCCATAGCGCGGTGACGGTTGGTTATGACGATTTTTAAATCGCGGCAAAGATTGCCCAGGCTGTAACTGGCGAAACCCGGAAATACCTTTCTTGCCATGCGCACCGTACACAGCTTTCTTGCATTCAGATCATAGCCCGCTTCCTGCAGGTGATGCTTAATAAAAGAATAATCAAAGTTTACATTGTGCGCAACAAAGATCCTGTTTTGTAATAAATTAAAAATGGTAGCCGCAACCTGCCCAAACAAGGGGGCATCATATACCATTTCATTGGTAATACCGGTGAGCGCAGAAATGTACCGCGGAATGGCAACCTGCGGGTTGATCATGGTATGAAACCTGCCTTCTGCCTCCTTCCCATTGTGCAGTACAATGGCTATTTCTGTAATGCCATTGGCCAGTGCATGACCGCCCGTGGTTTCTATATCAACTATTGCATACATATTTGGGAGAATAAATTTACGGAAGAAATTGCTGATTTGGGGATTTTGTGATTTGGGGATTTCTGTAAGTGCAATATCCACTACAAATTTTATCCGCTACAAATTTTAAATGACCGATGATGGGATCGGGCTGCTGTAAAGCAATCACAAAATCCCGCAATCTCAAAATCAGCAATTGCCTTCCAATTGTTACCTTTGCAAACCAAATAAGGGGCTGAAAATATATGGAATTGACTAAAAACTACATACCTGCAGAAGTTGAAGGCAAGTGGTATAAACACTGGCTGAACAAAGGCTATTTTAACAGCAAACCCGATGAACGGGAAGCATATACCGTTGTAATACCGCCACCCAATGTTACGGGTGTGCTGCACATGGGGCATACATTGAATGAAACCGTGCAGGACATACTGGTACGCAAGGCAAGGATGAGTGGATTCAACGCCTGCTGGGTACCGGGCAGCGACCATGCTTCTATTGCCACAGAAGCCAAAGTGGTACAAATGCTCAAAGAAAAAGGGATCGATAAAAATACACTGAGCCGCGAAGCATTTTTAGCCTATGCTTTTGAATGGAAAGAAAAATATGGCGGTATCATTTACAACCAGATTGAAAAACTGGGTTGCAGTGTAGACTGGAACAGGGTGAATTTTACCATGGACGATCACTATTACAAAGCTGTGATTGAGGTTTTTACCGACCTGCACAAAAAAGGGTTGATTTACCGTGGCGCCAGGATGATCAACTGGGATCCTGCTGCAAAGACCGCGCTTAGTGATGAGGAAGTGGAACACAAAGATGTACAGGGCAAACTTTATTATTTAAAATACAAATTAGTTGATAAAAACGGCAATGAATTACCAAAGGGTATTACCATCGCCACACAACGCCCTGAAACCATTATGGGCGATACCGCTATCTGCGTTAACCCTGCTGATGACCGTTATACAGACCTTACAGGCGCTTTTGCAGAAGTACCGTTGATCAACCGGCGCATACCCATCATCTTTGATGACTATGTTGATAAGAGTTTTGGGACAGGAGCATTAAAGGTTACGCCTGCTCATGACATCAACGACTATAACCTCGGGCTAAAACATAAGCTTGCAATTGTTGATACATTGAATGAAGACGGCACACTGAGCGCCGCTGCACAAATCTATGTGGGTGAGGATCGCTTTGCAGCGAGAAAGAAGATCATAGCTGAATTAAGAGATAAAGGTTTTTTACTGAAAGAAGAGGATTACCAGACAAGAGTTGGTTACAGCCAGCGAAGCGGCGCCGTTGTAGAACCAAGAATATCTACACAATGGTTTTTGAAGATGAAAGAAATGGCCGGACCGGCATTAAAAGCCGTGATGGATGGTGATATTAAAATACACCCGGGCGATAAATTTTTAGCAACCTATAAATACTGGTTAGAAAATGTAAAAGACTGGTGCATCAGCAGGCAACTCTGGTGGGGCCAGCAAATACCTGCCTGGTATGATGACGATGGAAACTGTTACGTAGCTGAAACCGAACAGGAAGCCCGGGCGCAAGCAGGCATACAGCTTGCAGCTCAAAGCTCAAAGCTTGTTCGCGATGCAGACGTTCTTGATACCTGGTTCTCCTCCTGGTTGTGGCCCATGGAAGTATTCAAGGGTATTACACAACCGGGCAATGACGAACTAAAATATTATTATCCCACTAAAGTACTGGTAACAGGACAGGATATCATTTTCTTTTGGGTAGCCCGTATGGTGATGGCCGGCATGGAATACGAAAAACAAATTCCATTTCATGATGTATATTTTACCGGTATGGTGCGTGATAAGCAGGGAAGAAAGATGAGCAAGAGCCTGGGCAATTCTCCTGATCTGCTAAACCTGATTGATACATATGGCGCAGATGCCGTACGCTTCGGCATCATGATCTCCTCTCCTGCTGGTAACGATTTATTGTTTGATGAATCTTCACTGGAACAGGGAAAGTTTTTCAATAATAAATTGTGGAATGCATTGAAGCTGGTGAAGCTATGGGAAGGAAGGCAGGCTTTGACCCAGGAACCATTGCCAGATAGTTTTGCCGTGCTGTGGTTTGAAAACAGGTTGCAGGAGGTAAAAGCTGAAGTGGAGACATTAATGAGCCAGTTTAAATTAAGCGAAGCTTTAAAAACTATTTATTCTCTTATCTGGGATGATTTCTGCAGCTGGTACCTGGAATGGGTAAAACCCGGGTTTGAACAACTGATTGACATATCCGTTCAGGGAAAGACAGTACTTTTTTTTACTGAATTAATGCAGTTGCTGCATCCTTTCATGCCTTTTGTTACAGAAGAAATATATCATTTGCTGGAGGAAAGAACCGGTGATTTGTGTGTTAAACAATTTGAAAAAGTAAAGCCGGCACAACAAAATGTGCTTAATACAGGCGCATTGCTGAAAGAATCTGTCACCGCCATACGCGATGCAAGAAATAAGGCCCGGCTGAAGCCCAAAGAAGAAATTGTTTTACATGTACAAGCGGCAGAAAAAAATCATTACAGCCACATAGAAGCGTTGCTGGCTAAACAGGTAAATGCAAAAACCACTATTTATACCACGGAAAGTATTCCCCAAAGCATTTCCGTAGTAATGGGTAAAGACAAATTTTATTTAGTAACTGATCAGCCCATACAAGCAGGTAACCAGAAAGAAGATTTATTAAGAGAGCAGCAACACCTTATAGGTTTTCTTACTTCAGTAGAAAAGAAATTAAACAACGAACGTTTTGTGCAAAATGCCAAACCAGAAGTAATAGAATTAGAACGCAAGAAAAAAGCAGATGCAGAAGCAAAAATAAAAGTGATTGAAGAAAGCCTTGCTGCAATGTGATTTGGCACAAGCGGATGCTTGCGCCAGGACGGAGCTCGCCGCAAATTTGATTATGATTGAAGCCCATACAGGAGAAACACTACAGGATATCTGGAATAGTAAGTTTGATTTACTTTTAACCCCGGTATTCCGCCCTTTCAGGGCTATTTGTAACATTCATTTCAATCACCGGGCTTCACCCGGTGCTATTCATATAGCACCCCTTCGGGGCTTAGGAAGATGATGTAATTCGTGCCGCTAAAAATCAGCGCATCAGCCATTCTGGGATATAGTCGTGCAGGAAAATCAGCCATCAATTTAATTGCTGACCTGGTGATTGCGGACCTGGCGCAAATCCAAAAATCTAAAAATTCCAAAATCAGCAATTTGTAATCAGCCATCAGACATTTGACTCATCGCTGAAAGAGATTCACCGGCAGCACAAATTCAAACCGCTCAGACCCTGAACCCGGTCCGGCATACAAATCAGCGTCTAATAAATGGCTGTAACGGAAACCAAAATTTACTGACAGTTCGTTCCACCATTTGGTATCAAAGAAAATCTCTCCTCCTGTTGATCTGAATTTGGTATCAAAATAGCCATTGCGGTAAAGCACGTTACCCATCGTATAATCATAAAAAGCATTGGCCCTTATCCGTTGAAAATAAACAATATTGCCGATGCCAAAATCAGGATAAGCCAGCGGCAGGTGATAGTTAACGCCCCATTTGTACATATTATGCAGGTTGGGCGATTCATATCCCCTTGAAAAAGGAAAACTGTTTGAATAACGGTATTGGTTAAGCGTATCCCTGTTTTGAAAAGCCAGGCTGATAACAATATTGTGGGTGAATGCAAAGCCAGGAAAATAAAAGGCCCCCGAAGCAAGGAATTGCCTTGCTTCTACCGACTGTACCGCATTGCGGTAATTAATATAAACAGATTGGGCAAAGCGCGGGTAAATATGCTGCCTGGCTTGCTGTAACTGGTGTGTAAATGAAATATATCCATTGATATAACCCAGGTGGTAATTATCCGCCTGCTGGTGTTTATCCAGGCTATCTTTATACGCTCCTTTGTAAGAGACATTTTTTAATACATAATCACTGCCAAAGGTCAGGTTGATGGTACTCCTTCCCTTACTCAGGTTTAAAGGCACACTCAACCCGGCATTTACCTGCCCTTCATTCCAGTAAATAGGCTTGTTGCTGGCATCAAAATCCCTTCTGTCGAAGATATAATTGGCGCCCAGTTTAATATATGGAAACAGGCCGCCATAGGTAAAATTTGTTCCCAACTGTTTATACTGTTCATCACGGTTGTAAGAAACAAAAAGCTCCGACTGCATCGTATTTAAAACATTATTTCCTATCAAAGAAAGTGTATAATCAGGATCTGTAACATAAGGCAGCAGGCTGTGAAAATTGAATAGCCTGAACGTTTGCGGATATTTGCTGGCCACAGCATTTTGTACAGTCACATTACCCAGCAAACCCGCGGCATTGCTCTTTGAAAGATCAATTTTAAATGTTGTTATCGCCTGCTCCCATTGCTCTTTGCTTACCACATTCCAGCCAGTTGTTGTTTTACCGGCTTCCTGCAGGCGGTAACCATCGGCAGTAAAACTGGTAAACATAATTTTATTGTCAGTAACAGCAGGCTGGTAACTGCCAATGCCTTTTGCAGGCATCGCTAACTGGTATAATTTTCTATCGCTTAATGTAACTGCAAAAAGCCTGTCGTAACCATTGTCTGCCGCGGTAAAATAAATGGTATCATGTTGTACCACGGGATTGCCCATTACACGAAACACGGGTTCGGTAAGATAATCCACGGCGCCATCATTACTATTGATCAGGGCCAGCGCCATTTCGCCTGAAGGTTTTCTAACGGCGGCTACCAGTTGCTTATCATTTCTAAATACCGGATAAGTATAAAAAAGATTTTTCCCGTTGGGTATTGCCTTAATGAGGGCGCCTGTTTCAGCATTCAGTAAATGCAGGATGCTTTGGGTGCCCGGCTGTACATCTACCGCCACAATTGTTTGCCCGTCTTCACTAATAGCGGGCGAAAAATATTTTGATTTATGGGTAATGGTCTTTTGCATACCACTGGCCACATCCAGTACCTGCAGTTCATTGTAATCGTTCCAGCCCCATCTTACAGCGGGGCGGTAAGATGCATATATAATTTTCCCGTTGTGGTAAGCAAACTGGTTGTCAATAGAAACATCTTTTACCCGGATGGTTCTTTCTGATTCGCCGGTCTTTTCAACAAAAGCAGACAATTTTTTATAACTGGTTTTTACATACACAATATTGCCATTGTCAGCGTAGGTGGGAAATTCCTGGTCGGCAACAAAATGTTTATGTGTTGCTGTTGCAGCGCCCCCGGGGCCAGTTGCCTGGCTTTTAAAATGACCAATCGCATCTTTTGTAAATGCATCAAAACTTTGCCCGGCATATTGTTTTACTGCACGCTGAAAAGGATAAAAAAGTCCTTTAAAAGCAGCAGCATCCTGGGTAACTTTTTTCCAGAAATCATCCCCGTATTTTTCTCTTCCATAAGCTACCAGCATATACCCCAGGCGGTAATGATCAGGTGTAAAATCGCGCAGCGAACCATTGCGTAATTTCATATAACTGTAATCTTTGCCCGCGAGCCATAAAGAGCGGTAATCGTCAAAGAAAAATGGCAATCGCCCCCTGCCCTGCCTGCTTACCAATGTTTCCTGGAAAACAGCATCGCCTTCCCAGAACCAGTTAGGAATAGCGAGTGCATTGGCCAGCTCCTGTCCCTGCTGACCAAATAAAATCCTGAAAGCATGAGACAAGCCTATATTAAAATTATTGTATTGCTGTACATGCCGGTATTCATGTATGGCCAGCATATCCTGCCAGCGCAGGCTGCCCAGTTCAAAACTATTTTGTGAAGGTGTAAGATAAAACTCACTGCGAAAAGGCCCCAATGCCACATAGCCGTTAGAAATAATGGTATTGGGATGCAGTACAATATCAATCTTATTTTGCCGCGGGCCAATGGTTGGCAAGGTAGTTTTGCTTAATACTGCTGCCACAGCGGCTATGCGGGCGGCCGCACTATCCATGCCCATTGGAAAAATAACCCTTGCTGCATCGTTATTTACCTGTTGCCATCTCACTGATGGCGGGTTGCCACCAAAACGCTGTGCATGTAAACCGCTTATTAGTAGCGTGTAAAAAGCTGAACAAATGATTGACTTCATAAAAAAATGTGAAGAATATTTTCCAAGTTATCCCTTAAATATAAGTTACCCTTAGTAAATTGTTGTCAATATTAACTAAAAAACCTGCATGCTTCTGCTCGCACTGTCAATTGCACCAGGCCTTGCGATTATTTTATACGTCTACCGCAAAGACAGTTACGACAGGGAGCCAAAAAGATACCTGCTGGTATCCTTTTTCCTGGGTATGCTCAGCGTTATACCTGCATTTATTTTGGAAAAAGCAGGCGGTTTTATTTTTGGGAATATGGGCCGTTCCTCCTCCATCAGCTTTTATGCGTTTTTTGCTTTTGTTGTTGTTGCTGCCAGCGAAGAAGCCAGCAAATTTGCCGCGGTAAAATGGTATGCCTATCCAAAGAAATATTTTGACGAGCCATTTGACGGCATTATGTATTCAGTAATGGTGGCCATGGGTTTTGCAACGGTAGAGAATATCGGCTATGTACAACAGCACGGCTTTGGCACAGCCATTCTACGCATGTTTTTATCAGTGCCGGCCCATGCAGCTTTTGGAATCATTATGGGTTATTATATCGGCCTCGCAAAATTCAACAAAGAAAAATCTACGGGCTATCTTATCACGGGATTATTGCTGGCGGTATTCTTTCATGGCGCTTTTGATTTCTTTTTATTCCTGCAGGACAGTATCAAGGTAAAGGAATATGTGAGCGAAGGATTGCTTTTCCTGGGAGCCATCGCATCTTTTTATTTTGCGGTGAGACTGAGTTTACGTTCCATCCGTTTACACCGCGAATTGTCGAGAATTGATTTTGAAAAACGAAACAAACAGGTATAATTATGGAGCATGCGGTAACGATACGTCATGCAGGTGTTAAAGACATTGCTGCCATCGGCCTTTTGGCGCACCAGGTATGGCCAAAAACATATGGCAACCTGATGTCTGAAGACAGGTTGCAATACATGCTGCAATTAATATACAGTCCGGCTTCTCTCAAAGATCAAATGGAGCAGCAAGGCCATACTTTCCTGCTGGCTGAACTGGATGAGACGCCCGTGGGGTTTGCTTCTTTTTCAAAAACCGGTGAGCAGGGTTTTTATAAATTGCATAAGCTTTATGTAAACACTGATATACAGGGCAAGGGCCTGGGCAAAGCCCTGCTGAATGCGGTTATAGAAGAAATAAAACTTTTAGACGCCGGCACCCTGATCCTGAATGTAAAAAGAGACAACACGGCCATAAACTTTTATAAGAAATTGGGTTTTTCTGTCACCCGGGAAGAAGACATTGATATCGGCAATGGTTATTTTATGAATGACTATGTAATGGAGAAGAAAGTTTAAAAAAAGTATTTTATGAATTAAGAACTTGTCTTCCCCATGGCGGCTGCTTTCATTTGCCTGGTGGTTTCATGGCCAAGGTATTTTTCGATCCTTCCTTCAATAAAATAAATCAGCGGCGTTAAGATAACGGCAACGGTGAATTTATAAGCATAATTAACCATGCCGATAGCCAATACCTTTTGCATACTCCAGCCTTTTCCAAGTTTAAAGGCTATAAAAAGAACTATAAAGCTATCTACCAGCTGCGATACCAATGTAGATCCTGTTGCCCTTAGCCATACATGCTTTTCGCCGGTTGCCCTTTTAATTCTATGAAATATGGTTACATCCACAATCTGACTCACTAAAAATGCAGTAAGGCTGCCAAAAATGATCCACATGCCCTGTCCAAAAATGGAATTAAATGCTTTTGACATATCCGGTACACCATCCTGCACACCAGTTCCATACCAGAAATCTGCTGAGGGTACATGCATGGCCATGTAAAACATAAGAAAAGCATATGAAATAAGCGCTACCGCAGTGTATGAAATACGCCTCACTGCTTTAGGCCCATAATATTCGTTTACTATATCCGTCATTACAAATTCAAGCGGCCACAACAAAACGCCACATGTTAAACTGAGTGCAAGTCCCTTTTCTCCCAGCAGCGAAAAATTCAGGGGCTGAAAACCAAAAAGTTTTTCCAGCGAAAATATTTTTGTGCCGATGCATTCGGCAATTAAAGCATTGGCTACAAAAAAAGCAGTAAAAAAAATAAACAGTTTGGTTGGTTTGTCTTTAAGTATGCTGTGTATCATTTGATATAAATATAGAGTTGTGCAATTAAGAAAATGAAATTTACAATGATTAGCCAGCGCGGCACTTTACCAGCCAGCTTTTTACGGAACCAGTAAATACAGGTGGCCCCATTTACCAGGAAGTTAACAATATTGGCCGTGATAAGCCCTGTTACAATCACAGTAGACTGCAGATCACCTTTGGGTATGATGGTATAATATTTTATAAACCATGTAGCCATCCAGCAAATATTGGCAATAAATGCAAGCTTGTGCCAAAAAGAAAGTTTATCCATATGCAGTTATTCAATAAAAGATAAAATTATCATTTTCACTTGCGCTTGGTGAAAACACCAACCGCGGCGAATCGTTTCCCGCTTTGCGGTTAGAAAGAAAACCAACCGCGGTGATCTCTGCCCCTGCCAGTGTTGCGTATAATTAAAATTCTGCAAGTCATGTTTGACAACCGTTCAACGCCTGCCAAAAAATTTATATTTGATCCAACTGCGGACGCCCACAAAAACAGACACAAATAAAAGTACTGTAATAATGCAAAGAAAAGCAAGCGCATTTAAATAATGACCAAATAACGGAACTATTAATAGCAGCATTCCTGTAAACAGCAATAACCGGGACACAGGTTTTATATAAGCCCGGTCTTCCTCTTCTTCCTTCATGATGGCCGCAATGCAAACAATCATAAACAATATGATGGCAAGGGCTACGCAAAAAATCCACCGTACAGAAAGCTGCTCCCCGGTATCCGTTTCTTGAATGATAACTTTTATACTGGCACCTACAATACCAAACGAAGCAAGCAGGGGAAAATGCAGGAAGATCAGCCATTGCAGGTGGCTGTATCCTTTTTTTACTTCCTGTTCACTGGTCATATCAAAATACAGGCACCACAAAAGAAAGGTAATAATAATGCCGAGTATAAAAGCAACCCATGCCACAGGATGCTTGTCTTTTACTTCAGCAATACTGCTTACAATAGCCAATATACTTTCGGCCAATACAATTATGGCAAAAAGACCAAAACGTTCAACCAGCGCGGCAGAAGCAGAAAAGACCTCCCCTCTTTCTTTAAGTCCTTTTGTAATAGTACGCGCACCTGTAAGGGCGGGTGTAAGGTTAAACAATAAAACTACCAGCCATAAAACGGTAGCAGTTGTATAAGAAGTAAAAACTGAAACAATAAGTAAAACAAAAGCAACCATATAATTAAATGTATAAAATTTACTGAACCTGCGGTGAGCAGGATCCCAGATCCCGGTGCTCCACCATAAATAAGTGATGACAATTTCTATTATTGCAAAACATATGGCAAAGCTTTGGTGATGCCCTTCAAAAGCATCATTGACAGTAACCGCTACAGCCGCAACGGCAAGCATCTGCAGCAAGGTAAATAACCTGGTACGTACACTGTCATTTCCATGCAGATCATAATACTGGCTGCCATTGACCCAGGACCAGAATATAAGGGAGAATAATAAAAAGGAATAACCAGCCGCTGCCCAGGAAGGATGCGTTGCCAAATGATGCGTTAACTGGCCAATAGCCGCCACATAAACCAGGTCGTAAAATAATTCCAGCCAGCTTATTTTTCTTTCAACTTTGCGGTCTGAAAAATTTTGGGGTAGTCCCCACCAGCTGTTGATTGGTTGTGTGCTCATTGCATACTTAGTTTATATTATAATGCTTTAAGGCAAAAGCATGAGGTTAATATTTTTTAAATATATTAAAAATGATCATGGGTACATGCGCGAAGGTTGATTAATTGACTGTTGACTGTTTTTCAAGTGGCCGTCATAGCGAGCCTGCGAAGCCATCTATGATGGCAAAAAAGGTAATTAAATGATAATTTTGAATTTACAGTAAAGATGGATGGTTTATCTGGTTGATAATCTTCAGGCATCTTGCTAATATCAGCACGGATTGCTTTATTTCATTCGCAATGACGATCGCAGTAAGGCATAAGGTATAGGGTATAAGGCCCTTTGCAAAAAAATACACCAAATAATCCATACGCCTTACACCTTCTACCTTACACCTTACGCCCTACACCCCTACACCTTATGCTTTACACCCTACACCCTCCTCACCTTCTTAAAAAAATAAATACTGCACCTATAAGGGTTAACACAATTACAAGCCTCCTGTAACTATCATCTTTTATTTTTGAAACTATTTTCAACCCGGCCCAGAATCCTATAAACAGTGCAGGTAATAAGAACAGGTCTGTTGTGAGGGTAGCTGCTGTTATATTTTTCCAGTAAAAAACCTGGAAAGGAAGCTTAAAAAAATTCATTGCTAAAAACACCCATGCAGCAGTACCTATAAAATCATTCTTTGATAACTGCATGGCCAGGAAATAAATATTGGAGAATGCGCCGGCAAGGTTGCCAAGCATGGTGGTAAAGCCCGACACCAATCCCATTCCCGCTGTAAAAAATTTATTACCGGGAAGGATAATGGTTTTGCGCCATTCCATAACGATCATTATTATTGCAGTAAGTATAATAATGATGGCCATTATTTTCCTGAAATATGCTTCATTGAGATCCTTCCCTGTAAATACCCCAATAAGAATACCGATCGCCATCCAGGGAACAAGGCGCCAGAAAAGCGGCCACTGTGCATGCCTGTGGTAATACAGTACTGCCAGGATATCTGCAGAACAAAGTAAGGGCAATACAATTCCTGTAGATGCCTTGCCACCAAAAACAATGGCCATCAGGGTTACATTAAGCATGTCAATTCCTTTCAGGCCAGCCTTTGAAAGACCAATGATAAAAGCAGCCAGCGCAATCAGCAGCCAGTTGCCGGGTGAATAAGCAGAAAAAATATCCAGGAATATATTTTTGTCCATTTGTTCAAATATAGCGCTTACCGCAAATCAACTTTACCCTGCAGTTCAAATAATTTTTCATACATACCAGGCAGGTGCGGAAGATAATGACAACTGTACCGTTTCGCCCAATAAGAATGCGTTGTTACTTGTTTTTATCTTTATTAACTGCCTGCCTGTAGCAAGCTCTATTGTATAATAACTTCCCATAAAAAATATATTTTGCACAATACCTTTTAATCCATTGTTACCCTCATTAATAATGAATTGTTCGGGCCGCAGCAGCATTTTCTTTTGGGTTGATGAAGCTGCAGCAGATGGGTTTAATAAAGCTGCGTCCTCGTCATTAACGAGATTATATTCTCCCAATAGCCCAGCACAATATTCATTAACGGGCTGCCGGTAAACCTGTTCCGGGCTTCCCTGCTGAATTAGCTGACCTTCTTTCATTACTAAAATGGTATCTGCCCAGGACAGTATGTCGGGCGCATCATGCGAGACCATGATACAGCTGACTCCCAGTTTGGCACTAATGTCATCAATAACCGCTTTTATAATACCCTTGTGTATTGCATCCAGGCTGGAAAAAGGTTCATCCAGTAATAATAACCGCGGCGAACCAATCAGCAGTCTTGCCAGCGCAATCCTTTGTTT
>Ga0193753_10001944_pt1 | contig 17014 bp, 14 predicted proteins | sample H1c2metaG_FD_144925 | JGI IMG/M metagenome (GOLD analysis project Ga0193753, IMG submission 144925) | Soil microbial communities from a riparian zone of the East river system, Colorado, United States - H1c2 | ecosystem: Environmental > Terrestrial > Soil > Riparian zone | place: USA: East... | reverse complement strand
CCCTGGATCTTCATGGCGTTATAGGAGAGCCCGTTCAGTTGAGTCAGCGCATTATATAGGCCGTTATAAATAAAGGGTTCATATTTTTTCCCTTCGTATCGCTGGTGGAACATAAAACCCTGCATAGCCATGAGCCCTGCAAGGTCCTTATCGTCCTCTTCAGCCGCAGCTTTGGAGGCCAATTCCTGCGCCTTGGTCAACATGAACAAGCGTTTGGCGTCTTTGTAGTTCTTCTCTGCGCGGACGAACTCTGATTGAGCGTTGTTTCGTGCTACACGGGCGGAGTCGCGTTGGATGTTGGCTTCGACAAGGTTTCGCTCAGCGTCATTTCTGGCAATTCTGGCCAGATCCAGTGCATCGGCGAGTTCTTTACTGGTACGTGTAATTTCATTATAAGCTTGCTGCAGTTCCAGGTTTCGCTCGCGCACAATCCGCTCCTTGTCCTCAGCAATTCTCCTTTGCTCGTCAGCTATCTTGGTTTGTGTTTCAGCTGTGATCCGGTTGGCATCAGCGAGCTGTCTGTCATTTTCGGCCTGCAACTTCTGCAAGTAAGCGTAGACGAAAAAAATGATTGCCACCACGAATGCGATACCGAGAATGATGGCTGTGGCTCGTGTTCTTTGCAAAACACGGCGCTGCAGCATCTCCTGATTCTTCAGTTCCGCTTCATACGTGATGCGGCTGGTATCAAGGAAAACTATGGTGCGCTCAAACGCCTCGTTATAACGTTGACCCCACTCGCGCGTGGGATTTTGTTTCTTCTGCCAATTGAGTGCAAGTTGAAGATCAGGGGGGCGCCACAAACCAGTTTTTCCGATCTGGTACATCGCTGCGGCCTCCGACAGTCTCTTGTACATGGAAGCGGATTCAAACTCCTCTTCCACCCAAGTTTCCAACCTGGTCCATATACGCATCAGGCTCTCGTGCGAGAGCTCAATCATCGAATCGCTTTGAAGGGGAATGTGAGCAGGCGGCATCAGGAAAGACCGGCCAGAGCGTCGAAAATGTTCGATGACAAATATTACTTCCTCTTCACTTGCCACTGCAAGCTCTGCCACCAATCCCAACCTGCAGGCCCGGCGCATGCCGCGGCTGTTCTGATTCTTTTCTGTGATGTTTTTGAAAAGTATTTCAGCGATCTGTTTATTCCGCGCTGAAAGCTCATCATAGGCCTCATTCGCGTGCTGAGCAAGTGCCTGACTTACTTTTCCAATGGCGTTGTAATGCCTGATGTCAACTGGCTCTCCTGGCTCATGGTTTGTAATCCAGTAATCCCAGGTGCGCATGAGGGCGTGCTGTAAGATCGGAAGCTGATCGTGCAAATTTCCGATATCATTCAACAGTCGTTTGACCAGTCGCTGTGATATTAGTCCACCGGCCACTGTGATAGGACCTTCTATGACCGCCTTTTTTTGTTCCCGGTTAAGTTGTGGTATGAGATAATTGCTGCTGTTGATCTTTTGCGTCAGGCCAGCGAATGTCGAGCACTCTCCTATGAAGTCAGACCGCATGGTCAGCGCGACGTAAGCGGGCACCTCCTTCTGATTGATGGCCGTTAGCACGAGATTTACGTACAGCTGGGCGTCATTCAAAGCTTCGACGCTTTCCTGATCGCGATACCGGAATACCTCTTCGAACTGGTCAATAAGGAAGAAAGTATTCTCCGCGTCTCCTCGGTGCATGAAGCGAGACACTTCAATTAATCCATCTGAACCACTACGAAGTACGGCATTGATGATAGCCCTGTAGACCTCGGCGTCTTCCAGCTGCAACCTGTCTGTTTTGATCATGAAGCCAAGGATCGATTCCGTGAGGCTTGCGATCGGCGAGGCGCCAGGTCTGGTAATAATGACATTCCATTGTGAGCCCGAATCGGTGATGAATCCGCCGTACAGAATCGGCACAATGCCGCAGGACATCAGCGAAGATTTTCCGCTTCCGGAATAACCCATAACGGTTACAAAACGGTTTTTCGAGATCTTTTGAAGGATTTCGTCAATCTGACTCTCCCGGCCAAAGAACAGGTGACTGTCGTCGATAGAGAACGGCCTCAGGCCCGGAAATGGATTATCACCCCCCGGCTGAATCTCAGTGGAGACGTTTGGTGCGTATCGGTCAGGTTCAGTGTTATGTAACGGCTTATTCAGCATTGACAGCACTTGGGTAAACGTATAGATAGGATGTCAAGGAAAAGTATTCCAAGGCGCTCCGGGTGTTCCATCAAAAAATAGCTGGATCTCAAGCTTAAAAAATGTAAAAGGCCAATTTAGACTAAAATCGGCGAAAAGAAAAGGGGCATAAAGCCCCTTATTATCCTATAACATGATGAATGTAATGTTATTTGACTTTGTTCACTAAAGTCTCGAAAGCGGTTGGGTGATTCATTGCGAGGTCAGCCAATACTTTACGATTGAGCCCGATGTTCGCTTTATGGAGCTTGCCCATCAATTCAGAATAAGACAGGCCGTGAACCCGTGCACCCGCGTTGATACGCGCGATCCATATTCCCCTGAATTCTCTTTTCTTTTGTTTTCTGTCCCGGTAGGCATACACGAGACCCTTTTCGATTGCGTTCTTGGCAACAGTCCAAACATTTTTCTTTCTTCCAAAGAACCCTTTGGCAAGCTTCAGGATGCGTTTTCGTTTGGCCCTTGAAGCTACATTGTTTACTGATCTTGGCATTTCACTTAATTTGTGGCTGATGGCGCCCCTGAGTTTCTTCAGAGATCTTGGTTGCCAGCACCCGGTTGAACATTAAAACACTAAAGCACGAGCATTGCTTTCACATTGTTCATATCTGCCTTGGATACCAATGACTTGTGTCCAAGTCTGCGTTTCTGCTTAGTCTCCTTCTTAGTCAGGATATGATTTTTAAAAGCACTCTTATGCTTGATCTTACCTGTGCCAGTCACTTTGAACCGCTTTTTGGCACCGGATTTTGTCTTTAATTTAGGCATCTTATCAAAATTAGAATCTTACTTTTTTATTGCTTTTGCCATCACGATCATACTCATCCGTTTTCCCTCCAGCTTGGGCATCTGCTCCACCTTACCAAACTCCTCAAGCCCTTGCGCAAATTTCAACAGCAGTATCTCACCGCGTTCCTTATAAACTATCGACCGTCCCGCAAAAAACACCGTCGCCTTTACTTTAGCGCCCTCCTTTAGAAAATTCTCAGCATGCTTCAACTTGAAGTTGAAATCATGCTCGTCCGTATTCGGACCAAATCGAATCTCCTTCAGAACGACCTTCAGCGCTTTGGCTTTGATCTCCTTCTGCTTCTTTTTCTGCTCGTACTTAAACTTCGAATAATCAACAATTTTACATACTGGTGGATCCGCATTTGGCGAGATCTCAACCAGATCCAATCCCTGATCCTGCGCCATCTTAATGGCCGCGTGTATTGGATAAACGTCTACCTTAATGTCCTCACCTACTACCCGCACTTTTGGCGATGTGATTCTTTCATTTACGCGATACGGCTCCTCCGGTCGCTGAGGACCCCTCCTAAGAGGTTTACTAAAATTGGGTTTGTTATTGAAAATTGCGATACGCTTAAAGTTTTAAGTTTTTAAAAACAGGGTGCAAAGATCGTTATATTTTTATTTTTTCAAAATTCTCAGCTTGGCGCTGCACATTCAATTCTGAACCTGGACACAAATTCTTCGAGTTTTACGCTTCCCTGGTCGCCCTGACCGTGCTTTCTTACGGCAACCAAATTATCTGAAACCTCCTTCTCACCAACGATCAGCATGTAGGGTATCTTCTTGGTTTCAGCATCCCTGATCTTCCTTCCTATCTTTTCGTCCCGGTCATCTAATAACCCCCTGATATCCTGTTCTTTAAGCTTGTCGAATACAAGCTTTGCATAGTCATTGAAACGCTCGGAAATAGGAAGAACAGCGATTTGATCAGGAGCCAACCAAAGCGGAAAATTTCCCGCACAGTGCTCGATCAAAACGGCCACAAATCGCTCCAAGGACCCAAAGGGCGCCCGATGGATCATCACCGGCGTATGTTTTTGATTGTCAGCACCGACATATTCCAGTTCAAAACGCTGAGGGAGCTGATAATCCACCTGGATCGTACCAAGTTGCCAGCTGCGTCCCAGCGCATCCTTGATCATGAAGTCGAGCTTTGGTCCGTAAAAGGCCGCTTCGTCCGTTACCTGGATTGTCTGCAATCCCTTTTCGTCTGCCGCTTCCTGGATCTGGCGTTCCGCCATTTCCCAAAGGTGATCCTGACCGATATACTTCCCTTTGTTGTGCGGATCACGCAAAGAAACCTGGGCCGTAAAGTGCTCGAACCCCAAAGACCGGAAGACATGCAGCACGAGGTCAATAACTTTAATGAATTCTTCTTTAACCTGATCCTGCGTACAAAAGATGTGCGCGTCATCCTGTGTAAATCCCCGGACTCTGGTCAGTCCATGAAGTTCGCCGCTTTGCTCGTAACGGTATACGGTTCCAAACTCCGCCAACCTAACGGGCAGATCGCGATATGATCGTGGTTTAGTCTTATAGATTTCGCAATGATGCGGACAGTTCATCGGCTTCAGCAGAAACACTTCATCGCCATCGGGGCTTTGAATAGGCTGAAACGAATCCTTTCCATACTTTTCGTAATGTCCCGATGTGACATAAAGCGCCTTGCTGCCAATGTGGGGTGTTACAACGGCATCATATCCTGCTTTGACTTGCGCCTTCCGCATGAACTGTTCTAGCCGCTCACGCAATATCGTACCCTTAGGCAACCACAACGGCAGGCCCATGCCCACTTTTTCCGAAAAAGCAAAGAGCTCCAGCTCTTTACCTAATTTACGGTGATCGCGTTTCTTGGCTTCCTCCAGCATGTGTAGGTACTCATCGAGTTCCTTCTGCTTTGGAAATGTTATTCCATAAATACGCGTAAGCATTTTGTTCTTCTCGTTGCCACGCCAGTATGCGCCAGCCACATTCAGCAACTTCACCGATTTGATAAAACCTGTATGAGGCAGATGTGGACCCTTGCAGAGGTCAACAAAATCACCTTGCTGATAGAACGTGATCGTACCATCATCCAGGCCATTGATCAGCTCCAGCTTATACGGATCAGCTTTCTTTGTAAAATATGAGATCGCATCGGCCTTGCTTACATCCCTACGCTGATACTCGCTGTTCTTCTTGGCGAGCTCTTTCATCTTATTTTCAACGAGGATGAGATCCTGCTCTCCAAATGTCTTGCCTCCAAGATCCACATCGTAATAAAACCCATTGTCGATGGCAGGACCGATGCCAAACTTAACACCTGGATATAATGCTTCCAGCGCCTCTGCCAACAAATGCGCAGAGGAATGCCAAAAGGCAAATTTTCCGCCCTTGTCATTCCAGGTAAGGATCTTCACCGTTGCGTCGGTCGTGATTGGCCGCGACAGGTCGCGCACTTCGCCATTAACTTCAATGGCCAGTGAAACTCTTGCCAATCCTTCACTGATGCTTAACGCTATTTCGGACCCTTTTACACCCTGCGGATATTCGCGAACGCTACCGTCGGGGAGTGAAATTTTTACATTCATGATTTAGATCAAACAACAAATCGATTTCAGGGCACAAATATGCAACTTTTACTGATACTTATACCTCCGGAAATACAGACGGAAATTTGTTTATAAATTAAATTGGAAGCTGAATAAAACGCCAAATCTTCTCGCATCCGTATTATCGAGATACGTCATCCGGTGAACAAAGTCTATCCTGAAAAATTTAAAGATATTCTCAACACCATAGCCAAGTTCAACATATGGACGATGATCAAAATACCCCAGCGCCAGTGTTTCTTCGCCGTCTGGTGTAACGGGCGCATTAAGGTCTTTATTCTCCTGCCGGAGCGCACCGTATATCACATTTGCAGATCCGACCAATCTCCACTTCAGTCTGCGCATCAATGGTATACGGTTCAGTAACAATCCTTCAAAATGATGTTGGTATTGCATCGACGCATAGTGATCGCTTACGAATTCGCCGTAGTTCATCAAGTTATAGGTGACGGGTGTGTAAAGCGGACTCTGATTACCGAGATGTAAACCCAGCAGCGGATAAGGTAACGCAGCAAAAACATATTCCCCGGAAAGGTTAAGGTAACCAACCCCCAATGGACCAAAACGAACGCGCTGATAGATGCTTAGCTTAATTTTGTCATAGTCAAAGTCACTGTCAAGGAAACCCTTGAAACCCTTCGTGTACCTTACGGTGAATACTGGCCAACGTATCGTTCCAAGGCTGATGCGATCATTGTCATCCTGCAGGAATAATTCATCGCGCGCATACCGGGTCTCCAGGATCAATTCGGATGCAGTGAAGCTTTGCCGTAATTCGGAATTGGCGATATCCTCCGGCTGATCATAGTAGGCAAAGTTGAACGTTGGATCGAATGTGAAATAACGGAAGCCTACACGCTGCGTAAACCCTTTGAATAACTCCCGCTTGAAATCCGTTCGAACCTCCTTCATATAGTAGCCTCGACGGAAAATGCCAAATCGTTGAGAGGCCAACAGGAGAAAGTTATCGCCAACACTCTCCTCGTCTATGCCAACGCGCGCCAGATCAGACCGTGCTCTGACCGTCAGTGTCGTCCATCGCTCCCGGGAAATTATCCGTTGCACGTACGCCGTGTACTTGAACCTTTCGTCTTTGAATCCATAACCAAGCTGGCCGCCCAAAACCCATTTGTCGCTGAATTTGATGTTGGTCCTGAACCCAGGCTGGATCCGTAGACCCTCAATGTTGTTAATTGCCAACATGGAAACGTAGGGACCCACATCGATCTTACCGGCTGTGTAATAACCGTTCACCGCGATCTTAATAATATCGGTATATGTTCTGACGATCGGTATGTTCTGCAACGTATCAATCATTTTATACACGTTCTTCTCTGTTGCCGTCAATGGTTCGTGCCGCAGGGAATCCCAAAGCTTATCATCCTCATTCATTCTAGCGTCTTCCGCCATGATAATTGGAACTTGATAAAATGAAGTCTCGTGCGGTTTGTTGATGACAAAATTCTTGTTCGAAGTATAAAATTTCGCAAGCATACCTGCACTCTGATTGGTAAGCTCACCAACATCAACCAACACCCGGTTCTTAACAGGAAGCCATGCCCCACCCTCCGCGGGTGCAAGCTCCTGCTGAATCTTTATCTTCTCAACAAAATTGATATTGGCCTGCTTGCCCATGGTAACATCGATCTGCTTAAGCGCATAATCCTTCTTCGTTATCCACATGCTTCCCGAGAAGGCCAGATCCTGAGGGCTTTTCGGAAAAAAATCTAACCGGTAACAGAAGTGATCACCAATGGTAACACTGTCGACGAGGTCGTATTCATAATACAGTCGCCAACCATCGGCAATGGGCGACACAAACTCTTTTCCAACAATATTGAGCCAGTTTTGGTAAAAATTATATTCCTGAAACGATGATCCAACCAACTGGGTAACCATTGTACCATCCTCTACACCAACGCCATTTATCTTTGAGCGAAGAATATTCTCATATCTGAGCGCCGGGTTTTGTCGATAATAAACTTTTGAAACACTCTCCGTGATCAGCATGGGCAGCACGGGCTTTCCGTCCTCGCCCGCGATCCTGTCTATGCTATCCAGCACCTGCGTGATCTGTTGGACTAATTTGCGTTTCTTGAATTTTTCAGTGATGTTATCAACGTCGATCTCGATCTTCGTATAGGTATCGTATTCGTAAGCATCAAGTTTTCTTTTATCGTTCTCGCTCTTGTTCCGAACAACTCTTCTTAGAATTTGAAAAGCGGGGTTTTCGCCAGCATTGATCACCACCTCTTGCAGGTTTGTTGATTGTTCTTCAATCTGAAAATTAATCACCTGCTGGCTGCCTTTGACGATTGCCTTTTTCCTCGTCTTGTATCCAATGTACGACACGACAATGGTATCCGACGGGGTGGTCGTTTTTATCCGATACTTGCCGTCAAAATCTGTGGTGGATCCAGACGTCGTGTGGAGCAAGATCACATTGACAAAAGGAATAGGATCGCCAGAGTTTGCATCCGTCACCTTTCCGGTGATGATAGTCTCCTGGGCCCATGAAAGGAAGGGGAACATGGCCAGCAACAATACAAGAAGACGCGTTCCCTGCTGACCGGTGAGAATGGTGTTTCTATGCACTGCGTGTGTATTGTCCAAATTAAAACTTTAACCAGAGAATCCAGAACAAGGTTTCACCGGATCGTAGAAACCTTGATGTTTTCCTTTTCACCCATAAAACGAGGTGAAGTTTTCAACACGTATAAGTCAAGGACGGCTTTTGTCCTGGCAAAATACTCTCTTAAACGAACATTAAAGGAATATGACAAATTGGGTTCTCCGGTAACCATTGCAACGGCGTCTATGCCATAATAGTGACTTATAAAAAGTGCTCTATAACTATGGAATGGTTGTGTAATGATCGTTATCCTGTTCTGTCCAAATATCTCCTTGCACCTTACGACGGAGTCAAGCGTTCGCAGGCCAGCATAGTCCAACGTGATGGCAGCAGCGGGAACACCGAGTTTTATCAATGCCTTTCGCATCTCTTGTGGCTCATTATAATACTTAGAGGATCTGTTGTCACCGCTCAGGATAAGGTGATCGATCTTGCCTTGCCTGTAAAGTTCGGCCGCAGTCTCCATTCTTCTTGCAAAGTATGGATTGATGTCGCCGTTTGTGGTCTTGTTGCTTGTACCTAAAACAAGTGCGACACGGTGATCGGGTAATGCGGATGAGTCACTGAAAACGCGATGAACGGTACTCTGTACAATCCATAGGTTGGAAGTAACCACCAGTAGTATAAATACCAGTAAAGCTGTCGAAACAGTTCGGAGCATCCATCGCATCACTATAGACATTGATCGGCTAGAGTAAGCAAAGTTACTCAATTGTGCGCAGAAACTCGCGTTCGATCACTGAGGACTTACGTACAATTTTTCTATACCAGTTTAATCGGATGGCATCCTTCTCGTTGGGGGATAATCCGGGATCAACACCGGCGGCGTGCATTTTCTCTACCAAAGTGATCAGGCAAATGGCTACGCTTACTGATATATTGAGGCTTTCAGTGAATCCGTACATAGGGATCTTAACCTTTTGATCACAGTATGCGATGGCTTCCTTCGATATTCCACGCAACTCATTGCCAAACAAAAGTGCCACTTTGTGCCTGGTTATATCAAAATCAAAAATCGAAACGCCATCGGCATCGGGGTCTGCTACTAAAACGTGATAACCCTGCAATTTTAGTTTGGTAAGGCACGTAATTGTATTATTCTCGTGCCGCGCTTTATGTTGACTAAGCTCCATCCACTTGTTAGCTCCTTTTAGAACCCGGGGATTGATGCTGTACTTGCTGATATTTTCGACAATGTGAACTTCCTGCAGCCCCATACATTCGCAAGTTCGTACCACTGCGCTTGCATTCTGAGACTGGAAAATGTCTTCCAGGACTACCGTGATGTAACGTGTTCTGGTATTCAAAACTCGTTCAACCCCTTCCTTCTTATGATCAGAAACAAACTGGGAGAGATGCTTTAATACCAACTGTTCCGTTGGCGTTGGGGGTGGGAATTGCGGATCCGTGATCTATCGGTTTAGAATATATGAATCGAAATACCAGCCGTGTTGCAATTGATCGCTTATTAATTGCGCTTACTTAATTCATCGCGGATCTTCGCAGCGCGCTCGTAGTCTTCCTTGTCGATCGCATCCTTTAACAGCTCGTTTAGTTTTTCAAGGGAATAGTTTTTAAAATCGTCTTTACGCGAAGTTTCCTTTTTTACTTTCGCTTTGGTTTCCGCCTTAGGTTCTGGTTTATCTTCTTCAACCTCATCAGTCAAAACAATTCCAGCCTCTGCCAAGATACTCTCATAGGTGAAGATTGGTGAATCAAATCGAAGTCCTATGGCTATCGCATCCGAGGGGCGCGCATCGACTTCACTTTTCTTCAAACCGTCTGAACAGACAATCTTTGCAAAGAACACACCTTCCTTCAGATCTGAAATGATAATCTCTTCCACAGTAAAGTGAAAGTTGTTGGCGAAGGCCTTGAAAAGGTCGTGCGTCATCGGGCGGTTTGGGATGATCTTTTCAATTTCAATAGCGATGGCTTGCGCCTCGAACATACCAATGATAATTGGAAGCCTTCGATTGCCTTCCGTTTCACCCAGTACCAACGCAAATGAACCAGCCTGAGATTGACTGGAAGATAGTCCTAGTATTTCGAGCTTAATTTTCTTCACTACTTCGCAGCTTTGATAGCTTCAGTCAATTTAGGAATTATTTCGAATGCGTCTCCTACAATGCCATAGTCTGCAGCCTTGAAAAACGGAGCCTCAGGGTCTTTATTGATGACAACAATGTATTTCGAAGAGTTCACGCCCGCTAAATGTTGAATGGCACCTGAAATGCCAACAGCAATATAAAGCTGGGGAGCAACCTTCACACCAGTCTGTCCCACATGCTCATGGTGTGGTCTCCACCCCATGTCAGACACAGGTTTACTGCAAGCGGTCGCAGCATGCAATGTCTTCGCCAGGGCTTCAAGCATACCCCAATTCTCAGGTCCCTTCATACCACGACCACCTGATACAACGATATTGGCTTCGGGCAGAAGAACCTCACCTGTGGCTTGCTCCGATGAGGTAATTTTTGTAGCAAAATCACTATCGGGCAATGTCACATTATAAGGTGTAATCTCCACTGCGTTTCCAACCTGCTGAATGGCTGCCGCATTTTTTCTAATGCCAATAACTTTCTTCTTATTCTTCAGGTCGATCAAAGCAAATGCTTTACCTGTATAAATACTTTTCTTCACGACGAAACCCGAAGTTGTATCGGGAAGCCCAACGATATTGGAAGCCAGACTCGCGCCAATCTTAGTTGCTACACGCGCGGCTAGTGGCGTTCCCAACGATGAGTTTGCCATCACCAGAATGTCGGCATTTTCATCTTGCATTGCCTTGGTCAATACCGTAGCATATGCCTGGATTATACCCTGGTTTAATTTTTCGTCGGCTACATGCAAGACTTTCTGTGCACCAAAATTGCCAAGACCTTTCAACTCACTCTGATCTACACTTCCCAACGCTATGGCCGTCACCGGTCCGCCCATGGCATGAGCATAAGCAATCGCCTCGACGGAAGTCTTCTTGATCTTGCCCTCAGCACTTTCCACAAAAACCAGAATCGCCATATGTTCCTTTTAAGATCGCAATGATAATGATCTCCTATAAAATCCGTGCCTCATTTTTCAACAAATTAACCAGTTCCTCAACTTTATCGGCTGCGATCATCTTAACGGAACCTTTTGGCGGAGGTAATTCAAAGCGCTGAAGCGTAACCCCTCCATCGGCCGGTTTTGGATCAATTACTTTTAGAGGTTTGGTCCTAGCCGACATAATCCCTCTCATGTTCGGTATCTTCCATTCCGCGATGGGCTCCTGACAACCGGCAACAAATGGCAGATCTATTTGCAGATGCTCCTTTCCTCCTTCTATCTCTCTGGCAAGCGTCGCTTTGTTCCCATTAATTTCAAGTTTCATCACCGGTGATACGGAAGGGATACCCAACAATTCAGCTACGATCCCGTGAACCACACCGCTGTTGTAGTCAATGGACTCACGACCCATTAAGATAAGGTCATACTTAATTTCCTTTGCGTGTTCGGCAATCTGCGTTGCAACAAAGAAGGAATCCACGGGCTCTGCGTTCACACGTATTGCATCATCTGCGCCAATGGCCAACGCTTTACGCAAGGTTGGCTCGGTATCCTGCAAGCCAACATTCATCACTGTAACTGTCGCGCTGGATGACTCTTTTAGTTCAATTGCGCGAGCCAGGGCATAGTCATCATATGGACCGATTATAAACTGTACGGCCGTTGCATCAAACTTGGTATTATTATTAGTAAAGTTAATTTTGGAGGTCGTGTCCGGAACATGTGAAATGCAAACCAAAATCTTCATCTTCCTCTAAATCAATTAGTTCAATTCATTTTTTTAAAACCGCGGTCAAGATACAAAAAACCCATTTCCATTTGCCAAAATCAAAACAAATTTAACCCTGCGCACCGTGGCTGAGCAATTAACAATCGCTTGACCTTCACCTTGTTTGCACGAAACTGAAAACTATTATGCCAAGTATCATTGAGCAACTCGAGCAATTTGTCAAAGACGATCCAGGTGATCCATTCAGTAAATATGCACTGGCCCTTGAGTATCAGAAAGTGAATGTTCACAAGGCACTAACATTGTTCAATACCTTGCTCGTTGAACATGAAAACTATGTTCCGACGTATTATCATTTGGGGAAATTATATCAGCAGGAAGGTGATCCGGAAATGGCGGTCCGCACCTTTGATAAAGGAATTGAAGTGGCAAGAAGAGCCAACGATCACAAGACGTTAAAGGAGCTGCAATCAGCGCGGGAATCGTTGCTATTCGATAACTGAACTTGGTTCACAAGCGTGATGTCAGTCAACAGTTAATTGAGTAACGCGCCATCATCTACCCAACATGCAATCAGATCTATCTCATGTTGCGTTAGGGTCCCGTCCCTGGGCATGCTCCGATCCTGGGTTTTTGATTTCATATTCTTAGCATTCAACTTGGCGTTAGAAAAGATCCGAAGATCTGATCTTGCGCCACCATCGTGACAACCACTGAGCGCGCAAGATTTTTCAACGATGGGCTTAATTTCATCTTGCCAGCTTGTTCCCGTCGCTCCACGTGGCACCGTCAAGCTTAAGAAAACACTGCAATCATTATTATCTTTTACGGTAAAGCCATACGTGCCAACGGATAAGTCGGTGAATGCGTTATTGTCAGTGAAGTTACCCGTACCAAGTCTGAAAAGGTAAGGAGGATTGACCGGTGACACATTGATAGTTATCTGACCATTACCAGCCGAGCAATCATTGTCAGCAATGATATCTGCTACAAAGGTGAAGTCAGACGCTTTTATAGATACGTTATCTACTGATCTTGAGCAGGCATTTGCGTCTGTTACGATCACCGTGTATATGCCAGCATGAAGGTTATTGAATTGACCCTCAACCTGGCCTGGTTCGTCATTCAATGAGAAGATGTAAGGTTCCTTTCCACCAACGGCGGATACGCTGATGCTTCCATCGGCTATGCTGCAGCTTGTTGCATTTACAACAGTGCCCAAGCTCATGATGGGTCCCGATACTTCGCAGTCAACTGGCTCAGGATCATTCGTACATGCGTACAGCCAAAAACCGGCAAGGAGGATCAAAAAAGGTTTTTGCATAGAGGTCTACGCCAGATTATTCAAAGATTAAGCCATTAATGAGTCTGGAAGCGTAATAGTAACTCAAATGTAAAACGAAAGGGACATAGCGCTTATTTCAGCGACGTACGACTAAAAAGGTGTTTCGTCTTCGCTCTCGGCTGGTCTTGGAGGCTCTTTGTCGGGATTGAAAGTATTGAGCCGGCTCTCACGGGTGATCATACCAGAAAATGGATTATCATAGGAGGAGCTTGGTGCATCAAAATCTGCAAATTTTGTGTACTTGCCTATGAACTTCAATTTGACGCTGCCTACCGAACCATTGCGGTGCTTTGCAATGATCACTTCACCCATTCCTTGCGTCGGCAGGCCCTCTTCGTCAACTGTTATCTTGTAATATTCCGGGCGGTAGAGGAACATAACGATGTCTGCGTCTTGTTCGATTGATCCAGATTCACGCAAATCAGACAATTGTGGTCGTTTGTCTCCGCCGCGCGTTTCAACACCGCGACTCAATTGTGATAGCGCGAGAACGGGGACATTTAATTCCTTCGCGATGCCTTTCAGTGAACGTGATATTGACGCGATCTCTTGTTCACGATTTCCACCCTGATCGCCTCGCATCAATTGAAGGTAATCCACGACAATGACCTGAATGTTATGTTCCGCCTTCAATCTACGGCACTTCGCCCGTAGCTCCAATACGGATAGCGCAGGCGTGTCGTCAATGAAGATTGGCGCAGCGGATAATTTATTTGTTTTATGAACCAGCTGTGTCCATTCATGATCTGCCAATGAGCCACGTTTGATCTTCTCACCTTCGAGTTCTGCTTCCGCCGAGATCATCCGGTTAACGAGTTGTATGGAAGCCATCTCGAGTGAGAATATCGCCACGGGAACCTTGAAGTCTACAGCTGCATTGCGAAGTGCTGAAACAACGAAAGCTGTCTTACCCATGCCAGGGCGTGCAGCAATGATGACAAGGTCGGACTTTTGCCACCCTGAGGTCATGCGGTCGAGCGCAGTGAATCCGCTCGGCACGCCTGTCAATCCATCTTTATGTTCTTTGAGGATTTGCAACTCCTGGATTGCACGCGTCATGAGGTTACGCATGTTATCGTAGTTCTTGCGGAGGTTGGAATCCGATATTTGAAAGATTGATTGTTCTGTTTTATCAAGCAGTTCGAATACGTCAGTCGTATCCTCGTACGCGTCATGATGTATCTGCGAGGCCACCTGGATGAGTTCCCGTTTGATCGCCATCTCCATGATGACCCTCGAGTGGTACTCAATGTTAGCGGCGGAACTTACTTTTGAAGTAAGTTCAGCGATGTAGTATGCGCCACCAACCAATTCGAGTTTTGCAGTCTTCCTCAGCTGGTTGACCACTGTGCGCATATCGACCGGGTCGGATGACTTGAACAGCTCAACGATGGCTGTATAAATCTCTTTGTGGTGTTCCGCGTAGAAGTGTTCGGGCTTAAGAAACTCAACTACAGCATTAAGCGCATTTTTCTCAAGCATGAGTGCGCCGAGCACAGCTTCTTCTAGATCAAGCGCCTGAGGTGGCAACTTGCCAAGGCTTTCCGAGATATCTCTGGGAATCAGTTTGCTTGCCTTGTTGCTTAACCTCAGAGGCGTTGATCTGCCTTGCTCCATACAGTGATTGTTGGTCTATTTATTCGTAAGGGCGACAAACGTACAATCAATACATTTGTATCAATCCACAACTTATGAACATTTAACCAACAATATAAATGTGAATAAAATCCCTTTTAACTGTCGTCAAACCGATGTGTTCTTTTCAAAAACCTCGATCATCCTCAAAGTAATCAGACTTTTAAACACCAAACATTTTCCTTTACTTTAACCCGGAAAATTTTTTCATGCGGAAACAAAAACAGAAGTTACATTTTATAGCTATCGGTGGTAGTGTCATGCACAACCTGGCGGTTTCCCTAAAGCTTTCCGGGCATGATATTACAGGATCCGACGATGAGATCCACGAACCCTCACGCAGCACATTAAAACAACACGGCTTACTGCCTGATAAAGAAGGTTGGAACCCTGACCTTGTTAATACTTCACTTGATGCCGTTATCCTCGGCATGCATGCGCGCAAAGACAACCCGGAACTCTTGAAAGCCCAGCAACTTGGCTTGAAAATATTTTCCTTTCCTGAATTCATCTACGAGCATTCGCGAAATAAACAACGCATCGTTATTGCTGGCAGTCATGGTAAGACGACAATTACAGCCATTGTGCTGCACGTGCTAAACCATTTCAAAAGACAATTCGATTACGTGATTGGTGCGCGCGTAAAAGGCGTGGAACATACTGTAAAACTCTCAGACGCCCCGATCATCATTATAGAGGGCGATGAATATTTATCTTCCGTCCTGGATCCCACGCCGAAATTTCTGCGATATAAACATCACGTAGGACTAATCACTGGCGTGGCCTGGGATCACGTGAACGTGTTTGAAGCTGAGGAAGATTACCTGAATCAGTTTGACAAGTTTGCCGACGAGACGCCAAAAGGTGGCACACTTATATTTTGTGAACAGGATTCCCTTGCACTGATCATCGGTAAGAAAGATAGGGTTGACGTACAAGCCATCTTCTATAAGAACCACACGCACGCGGTTGACAACAATGGACACTTCTACCTCACCAACGGAAAGGATAAGTATCCGGTCAAGATCTTTGGAAGCCATAACTTTCAAAATATCAGCGGCGCAAAAGAGATCGTAAAAAAGATAGGCATCAGCCCTGAAATGTTCTTTGAAGCGATTCAAAGCTTTGAAGGCGCTGCAGGACGCCTGGAGAAAGTTGGCGAAAACAAAAATAGTATTGTATTCAAGGACTTCGCCCATGCACCTTCAAAGGTTAAGGCAACTGTAAAGGCAGTCAAGGAGATATTTCCTACTCGCGATTTGCTGGCTTGTCTTGAACTTCATACTTATAGCAGTCTCACAAAAAAATTCCTTCCACAATACAAGGATAGTTTGAAGGCAGCCCAGGTCCAGATTATTTTACTTAACCCTGAAAAGGTGGTTGCAAAAGGTCTTGAACCCATTACCGAACATGATGTTCGAAAAGCCTTTAATGCACCCGCCGCGCATGTATTTCCAAATACGTCAGCACTGGAAGAATTCCTGAAAACTCAACCCATGCATAACAAGAACCTCCTGATGATGAGCTCAGGTACGTTTGGTGGCCTTGATCTGAACGCCTTGTCAAAGAAAATCCTGACACACTGACCTTTTATGGAGCCGCATATTATCTTGCGGCCATTCGCCCTATTCACTGATCCTAATCAAAATCAAGTTTGCCCGCATGAAGCTCAATCTTCGTACCCCATTATGCTTTTTCGATCTGGAAACCACCGGTACGAACATCATTCAGGATCGCGTCATTGAAATAGCAGTGATCAAAATGATGCCTGGCGGGGAAATGATCCGAAAATCCAATTTGCTTAATCCCACCATACCCATTCCAACGGAATCATCCGCTATTCACGGGTTGCGAGATGAGGACGTAAAGGACAAGCCTGCGTTCAAAGAAGTTGCAAAAGAATACGCACGGTTTTTTGAAGGAGCGGATCTCGCTGGTTTCAACATCATGAAATTCGATGTTCCGATGCTCGTTGAAGAATTCCTCCGCGCAGGAGTTGAGTTTGATTATGGTCGCAAAAAAATCATCGATGCACAACGCATCTTTCACTTG
>Ga0193753_10001943_pt1 | contig 17023 bp, 17 predicted proteins | sample H1c2metaG_FD_144925 | JGI IMG/M metagenome (GOLD analysis project Ga0193753, IMG submission 144925) | Soil microbial communities from a riparian zone of the East river system, Colorado, United States - H1c2 | ecosystem: Environmental > Terrestrial > Soil > Riparian zone | place: USA: East... | reverse complement strand
CCAGGCAATTTTCAGGTTATTCTTAAACATGGGGTATTTATAAGTTTTAAAAGGAACTCCAATCCAATGCCACTTCTATATAGCGTTGATTATCAATAAAAATGACAATAGATTACTTCGTCATTTGTCCGCCTGCGAACAAGTGACGTTCGTTTTGAAATCCACCTAGTTATTCACATTCACCCTGAATACAGGGCCAGGCCTCTTGCCCATACTAGAGAAAAGCATCAGACTGGTCAGCCGATTTCTGTCAGGTTATATCAGGTTTTCAAAAATAAATGCAACCGGTTCTCCTTTTGCGTAGTGTAGACGTAGTCAAGTAAAATTTATTTTTCGGTGTTTCTTTTGAAGTCGGACAGCTCCGAAAAATGCAGATTTTCGGGCCTGTTTCGTGTTTTTGTGTTATTTGAAACATGTCTGCTTCGGGACGGCTTCGGGACGGCTTCGGTAATCCTTCGCTCACCACCCGAAGAATTCCCGAAGCCGTCCCGAAGCAGACAATAATCAAACAATAACAAGACCCGGTCAAGTCTCTTTTTTTCACGTAGCCGCGTACATTGCGGAAAATGACAACCCCCGCGAACCTGCGGGGGTTGTCATTTTCACAGGAAAGCATTATACTTTACGCCTTATGCTTAAGATTTCGGCATTTCAAAAACAGCCGGATCAATGGTCCTATTAAATTCGATCTTGGTTATATTGTTTGTAATGGTGAACTGGCCACCATAACTGATTTCTGTTGTATAAGGAACCGTAATGCCGAAATCGGTTTTTTTGAAATTTGAAAAAGAAACAGACAGCTCCATACTCTGACCCATAAAATTTGTTTGCCTTGTGATTTTTGTCAGATAATACGTTGTAGCGTCCAGATATGCAAGGGTTTCCACTGAGTCGACATTTGTAATCTTTAACTTATAACTATTACCATCCTTGCCAAGAAGCTCCACTTTATTTCCTCTGGCTGCATAGTTATACAGCGGCGAAAAAAACATCTGTCCTTTACTTTGTTTGTACATTTCTTCCGGCAAAGGTTGAGCAGTGGTTGCGCCCATAAAAGGGTTTATCTGCCATCCGCCTTTATCTGTAATTACCTGGGTTGATTTCTGACCGTTTACTTCGTAATCCAATCGATAAGCTTTTCCGTTCAAAATCTGAGTAGTGCTGGGCCCTTCATTCCCCATTACCTGAGTAGTATTTGTTATAAGGATTGTTTTAATCTGGTCCAATTTGTCCTTGCCCCCAATGGCATCTACATATTTATTTATGATTTCATCAGCCGTCTGTGCCTTGATAAAAGTGAAACTCGCCATTGCGAATAAAAAAGTCAATCCCGTTTTAACCATGTTCATAATGCTGTTTTTATTTAAATATAAATATCCCGAATTTTCTTCAAACCATCAGATGAGCATTTTTTGCATTAGATAAAAGATATTTCTGAATGTGTAACGGGATCCGCGCAATTTTAGATTCTTTCGCAGTATGAAATACCACAAACCCCGACCTGGAACCTTTTTAGTTTATCAAACACCTGAGGCTCAAAAGTTTACAACAATCAATGCAGCAAATGGAAAACATAGACAGCCTGGGATCCGGGGTCTCCTTGAGAAAACATGGGGCACAGTTTATTCTCCCCCATAACGGACAGGCTCGTACGATTGGTTAAATCATCCGGCTTATCTTCGAAAGAAAATTACCTGATATGAATACAGGTGTAGTTGGCTATGGCATCGCCGCGCAATTTATGCATCTGCCTTTTATCGTGACCAATCCAAATTTTCAGCTGCAGACAATTTTGCAACGTAAGGGCGATGAGGCAAAGGAGAAATATCCATCGGTAAAGATCGTCCGCGATCTCGACGAGATGCTGACCGACGAGAACCTTGAACTTGTTGTAATCACAACCCCCAATGATTCCCATTTTGATTATGCCTGGCGCGCTTTGGAAGCCGGCAAACACGTCGTGCTGGAAAAACCATTTACAATTACATCCGCAGATGCAAAAAAACTGATAGCGCAGGCAGAAAAAAAGAACCGCGTTCTCAGTGTATATCAAAACCGCCGGTATGTATCTGATTTTTTAACCATCCGGCAATTGCTGAAAGAAAACCTGTTGGGCGAAATTGTCGAATTCGAAGCACATTACGACAGGTACCGTCCGGAGCAAAGACCCAATGCCTGGCGGGAAGAAAATACACCCGGCAGTGGCATATTGTATGATCTGGGCGCCCATCTGATCGATCAGGCACTTTGTCTTTTTGGGTTGCCTCGGTTTGTTACGGCGGATGTCCGGATACAAAGGCCTCATGCGAGAACCACCGATTATTTTGAACTCTGGCTTGACTATGATTATACGAAGATTATATTAAAATCAGGTATGCTTGTCCGTGAGCCTGGTCCACGATACAGCATTCATGGCAGACTGGGCTCATTTATTAAAAACGGTGAAGACCCACAGGAAGCACTGCTCAGAAAAGGTTTTCTTCCCACAGCTGCGGACTGGGGCCAGGAAGCTAATAGCATTTATGGAACACTGCATACAGAGATAAATGGGAAAATAATAAATGAAAAATATCCGTCCCTGGCGGGAAACTATGGAAGTTTCTACAACGATCTTTTTAATACAATCGTTAAAAAAGAACCATTAAAAGTAAAACCCGAACACGGGTTTAATACCATTCGTCTGATCGAACTGGCTACGGAGAGCAGTCAAAAGAAATGCCGTATTCCGTGTACGAATTTGATGGATATCCCTTATCCCTAAATCACCAACAGGCTGCAACCGCGTATATCGCTATTATCCATTCTCCCTAAAATTTCAAAACTCCCGTCTTCAGAAAGTTTTGCCACATCATCCGTCGAAACAAATGAACATGAATAGCGGTTCGCCAGGTCGATGATATTCAGGAGACCCTCACCCGATTGACGCAGGGTCAGGGGATCGTCTTCATCTCTCAACAGCATTTTCATCCAGGGAACAGGTTGATATTTCCCTTCTCCCATTGAATAAGCCTGCGATAATAATTCAGTCATGCCATATTCTGAATGAACCCGGGTTACGCCAAGTTTCTCCTTCAGTATATGATGCAATTCCTCTCTGGTGATTTCTTCTCTTCTTCCTTTCATACCGCCGGTTTCCATCACGAACGTATGGGAAAGTTGCATGGAATATTTTTCCGCGAAATCCAACAAGGCAAAACTGACCCCGATCAAAAGCGTTCGCTGTTTCTTGCTTTCGAGTTTTAACAAAAGGTCCCGTAGTTTTTCAAAATCATATAAATAAAATCCATTTTCCGGATGCTTGCTGATGCGCATCCATTCTTCCACCATCCATACCAATGAGGAACCCGTTCTTTCCAGGTATGCAGGTAACAAACCAAGTATGCAATAATCTCCAATGCTCCCATAAAAAAACTCAAACCCTTTAACGAAACTTTCACGATATATATCCAGGTGTTTTACAAAATGCCGGGCCGGTGTTTGACCCGTTGTCCCACTGCTTTCAAAAATAATCTCCGGTGTAAATTCTCCTGTTGCCACGATCCCGGATTTAAAAAAAGAAACAGGTAAAAAAGGAATCTGTTTTAGTTCTTTAACCGATGTCGGGTTGGCATTAAAACAATTCGCATAATCCCTGTAAAGGGCATTATTCAGATATTGAAATTTGAATAGTTCCAGCGCCTTTTCATTAAACCGGCCGGGCAACCCATTAAAGATTGTATCGTATTGATAAGTAGAAGACTGGCTGTTCAAATCCTGCATACGGATGGAATGGGTCAAATCAATAGTTTAATCGGTACAATACTAAAGCTTTTCGCGAAAATCCTTTAATTTGTGTCGTCCAAATCACATACATGAAATCGAGGATCCTCATATTATTTTGTTTTTACCTGATGGCGCTTGGATGCAGCAAGGATCAAAATTCTGCTAAGCCCAGCCTCAAAATGAAATCATTTACTAATTTGGTTACGCCGGATGGAAGTTTCAATGCCGTACTAACATATTCCCAGTCCGGAGGAAATCTGTCGGGCGATACTTTACTGATCTTCCGCCACCGCTATAACCAAACACCGGTTCCCCCAAACACTCAGACCTCCGATACCTTTATGACATTCTTACCGCAAACTCCGGATGCAAATAAAGCTGAATTCAGCGCGTCATTATCGTGGGCCAATATTAGTTACGGTATTAATGGTGAAAACGACACATTTGATTTCAAATTCGTGCTGATTGATCTGAAAGGAAATCGAAGTGATACAGCGGCTACCGGTAAAGTTGTCGTGACTCAATAATTCAAGATACTTTGGTTTGGATCCGGAAAGTTTTCGATTATTTTCTTTTCAGCAGTTTTTATATGTCCCTTTGCGCGGTATTAATGACCTGGCAAAGCGGCTATTTACTGCACCTGAATATTCCTGCCGATTATTACTGGTTTGTTTTTTTTGCAACACTTTGCAGTTACAATTTTCACTGGTATCTGACCCCCCAGGATCATACGACCACATATAGGTCTGTATGGTCAATTCATCATAAGAGTACCCACCTGTTACTTTACTTCATTGGTGTTATCGGTTCCCTGGTTTTTTTTTACAAACTCAGGGAACACTGGTTTGCACTTTTTTTTGCCACTTTTCTTACCTTTTTATACTCTGCTCCAAAGATCCCGCTTCCTTATTTCCGGTTCCTTAAACAGGTGGCTATCGGAAAAACCATTTTTCTGACTACGGTATGGACCTATGTCACAGCGATACTCCCGGTATTCGTTTCAGGTTTGTTGCATCATTATAATCATGAAATGAAATGGTTTGCCGCCAGCCGGTTTTTCCTCATTTACGCGATATGTATCGTTTTTGATTATCGTGACCGTGCCGATGATAAACTGGAGGGAATCCGGACTATGGTAAATTATTTTGATGAAACAGGTGTAAACAGGCTGTTTGTTTTTTCCGTAATCGCATTTTTTGTTTTTACACTGGCGCTGTTATTTTCAGGTATCTCCATAATAGCTGTTTTGATCTTAATGATACCTGGAATTATCCTTTTTTCTATTTACAACACCGCGAAGCACAGTATTTCTGATTATCTCTATTATTTTGTTTTGGATGGTTTAATGATGCTTTCTGCATTACTGATGGCGATACTGCCAATTTGATTATTTTTGGCCCTAAATTCTATTCATGGCCAAAGCCGTTTCTGCAAATAATCTTAAAAAAACCATTCTTCCTCCTGCTTCTCTGGTCTTCCTGAAAAAATATTTGAATACCCCTTCTCCTGTCGGTTTTGAAAGCGGCGGTCAGAAGATATGGCTTGAATATCTGAAGCCTTATATTGATTCCTATTTTACAGATGCCTATGGAACTGCCGTCGGAGTCATTAATCCCGATGCGAAGTTCCGGATCGTGATTGAAGCCCATGCGGATGAAATCAGCTGGTTCGTCAATTATATAAATCCTGAAGGCCTGATGTACCTGAAGAGAAATGGTGGCGTAGATCACCAGGTGGCACCCGGACAAAGGGTTATTATTCATGGAACGAAGGGGCCCGTGAAAGCTGTATTTGGTTGGCCTGCCATCCATACCCGCATTGGCACAGATGCCAAAGAAGTGCATCCTAAAGTGGAAAATCTGTTTCTTGACTGCGGTGCACGTAATCGCAAGGATATCGAAGCGCTTGGCATCCATCCGGGGTCAGTGGTCACTTACCAGGATGGATTTGATGAGCTTGCTTATGATACACTGATCGCCCGCGCCTTCGACAACCGGATCGGTGGATTTATGATTGCAGAAGTGGCGAGATTGCTGAAGGAAAACAAGAAGAAACTGCCCTATGGTCTGTATATAGTAAACGCGGTTCAGGAAGAAGTCGGGCTACGGGGTGCAGAGATGATTGCCCGCAAAATTAAAGCTGATGTAGCCATTATTACAGATGTTACACATGATACTGCCACTCCGATGGTGAATAAAATGGTCGAAGGCGATATTACCTGTGGCAAAGGTCCTTCCCTTGCATTTGGACCGGCCGTACACAACCTGCTCCTTTCATTTGTGCGGGATGTGGCCACAAAAAAGAATATACCGGTTCAACTGCGTGCCGTATCCAGAAGTACAGGAACCGATACTGATTCCTTCGCATATGCAAACGAAGGTTGTCCTTCCGTTTTGATTTCTATTCCGCTACGATATATGCATACAACGGTCGAAATGCTCAACCGCAATGACATCGAACAGACCATACAGCTGATGTACGAAACGCTGTTGGCGCTGACCCCAAAAACGAATTTTAATTACCATTTATAATCTGGTCTACACTAAAATCTGGATAATGATCCGCAACAACTGGAGAAAAGAAGAAATACAGGAAATATATGAATCGCCACTCCTGGAACTCGTTTACCGGGCGGCGACCGTACACAGGAATTATAACAATACGGCTGAAGTACAGGTTTGCACCCTTCTCTCGGTTAAAACCGGCGGATGTTCCGAGGACTGCTCTTATTGCCCGCAGGCAGCGCGCTATCATACGGACGTCCAGGTGCATGCGCTTATGCAAACAGAGGAAGTGCTTCATTATGCTGAAAAAGCGAAACAGGCCGGGTCAACCCGCTTCTGTATGGGTGCAGCCTGGCGTGAAGTCAGGGATAACCGGGATTTTGACCGGGTGCTCGATATGGTGAAGGGAGTAAATGCATTGGGGATGGAAGTTTGCTGTACGCTTGGTATGCTGACCGAATCCCAGGCCGTTAAACTGGCGGATGCAGGACTCTATGCCTATAATCATAATCTGGATACTTCTCCGGAATTTTATACCGAAATTATCAGCACCCGCACCTATGATGAGCGGCTGAATACGCTGGGGAACGTTCGCAGGGCCGGAATCAGCGTTTGTTGTGGAGGCATTATAGGACTGGGTGAAACCCACGGGGACAGGATCAATATGCTGCAAACACTTTCAACTCTGCCTGAACATCCCGAAAGTGTTCCCATCAATGCATTGGTAAGGGTGAAAGGAACACCCCTGGAAAATAACCCAAAAGTAGACATCTGGGATATGGTACGAATGATTGCAACCGCCAGGATCCTGATGCCTAAGGCCATGGTAAGATTGAGTGCCGGAAGGGCAGAAATGAGTATACCCGAACAGGCTTTTTGTTTTATGGCCGGAGCCAATTCGATTTTTGCAGGAGATAAATTACTGACAACGCCCAATCCTTCCTTTGAAGAGGATAATGCAATGTTTGATCTGCTCGGTCTGAATGCGATGGAAGCTTTTCGGCGCGCAAAGCTTAAAGCGCAAAGCGTAGAGCAAGTCTGAAAGTATGGAAGAATGGAAGTATGGAAGTATGGAAGTTATATTATGAAACAGCTCTTAGTACTGCTTTAAGCTTTACGTTTTCATCTTTAGGCTTAAAATAAGAATTCCTCCATAGACATGGAGGAACTTTTTTTAACCCTTAAAACAACCAACATGAAAATCTTTGTTGTTCTATATATAACGTAAGAAATTTCCATTGGTTTAAATATCTATTGTGAAAGAGCTGTTAATAAGCATAAGGCAAAAAGCGTAAAGCTTAAAGCAATAAATAAATACCTTTCTTTTTTTTAATGCGAATTCCCAAAGGAAGGACTCCTTTGACAACCGTTTCAGGTTATAATAACAATAAAGCTTTACGCCTTACGCATTGCGCTTAGACAAGGGCAAGGTCCAGTACCTGCTGCATGTTCTTCACATAATGAAATTTCAGCCCCTTGATAAAATTCGAATCAATCTCGCTGATATCCTTTTCATTTTGCCAGCATAAAATAACTTCTTTGATTCCGGCTCTCCGGGCTGCCAGGATTTTTTCCTTGATTCCACCCACAGGCAAAACCTGACCACGCAAAGTGATTTCACCGGTCATCGCCAGATAAGGTTTTACCCTTTTCCCGGTAATAGCTGACGCCAATGAAGTCATCATGGTAATGCCGGCGCTGGGACCATCTTTCGGGGTGCCCCCTTCGGGAACATGTATATGCAGCGTCTTTTTCGCAAAAACATCGGTGTTGAGTCCGTATTTCTTTGCATTGGATTGCAGATAAGTCAATGCCGTAGTTGCACTTTCTTTCATGACATTTCCGAGATTCCCGGTTAGTTTGAGGTCACCCTTTCCATCACTGATGCTGGTTTCGATGAACAGGATGTCACCCCCTACATAAGTCCAGGCAAGCCCCACAGCCACTCCCGGCATATTGGCCACTTTATAGAGATCATTGCTGTATCGTGGCTTTCCCAATACTTTTTCAATATCTTTTTCTGTAATAGAAGCCTTGAGTTTTGATTTAAAAGCAAACTCTTTTGCTTCATAACGCATGATGGAAGCCAGCTGCCTGTCCAGTTCCCTGACGCCACTTTCACGTGTATAATCGGAAATGATCTTAACCAGGTTTTTATCTGATAGTCTTAAATTTTGTCCTTTCAGACCATGGGCTTCCTGTTGCTTCGGTATCAGGTGACGTTTTGCAATCTCTACCTTCTCTTCTACAGCATATCCGCTCAGATCAATGATTTCAATACGATCCCTTAATGCCGGCTGGATATGACTGATATCGTTGGCAGTTGCCACAAATAAGACGCGGCTAAGGTCATATTCCTGCTCAAGGTAGTTATCATAAAACGTGTTGTTCTGCTCCGGATCCAGCACTTCCAGTAATGCAGAAGTCGGGTCGCCTCTGAAATCTGTCCCCACCTTGTCAATCTCATCCAGGATCATGACCGGGTTAGAAGATTTTGCTTTCTTCAGAGATTGCAAAATCCTTCCGGGCATCGCGCCGATATATGTTTTACGATGACCCCGGATTTCGCTCTCATCATGCAGGCCGCCCAGGCTGATCCGCACATATTTCCGACCGATCGCTGCAGCAATACTTTTTCCAAGAGAGGTTTTACCGATACCAGGAGGCCCGACAAAACAAAGAATCGGGCTTTTCATATCCCCTTTCAATTTCAATACGGCCAGATACTCAAGTATCCTTTCCTTTACTTTTTTCATACCGTAATGATCCTGGTCAAGCACTTTGGAGGCTTTCTTCAGGTCATACTGGTCGTCAGTATATTCATTCCACGGAAGATCGAGCATCAGGTCCAGATGATTGTACACAATGGAATAGTCCGGCGTACTGGGATGCATCCGCTCGAGTTTTTCAATCCCCTTTTTAAAAATATCTTTGGCAGATTGCGGCCATTTTTTGGATTCCGCTTTTTTCTGCATATCCCGCAATTCGCGTTCATTGCTGTCGCCTCCGAGTTCGTCTTTGATACTCTTCAGCTGTTGCTGAAGAAAATAGTCCCGTTGCTGTTTATCGAGCTCGGTTTTGGTTTTATTTGTAAGTTTATTTTTCAGTTCTGCAAACTGCAATTCCCTTTGCAATAATTGCATCAACAAATCTGCCCTGGATTTGATATGATCTGTGGCGAGTAATTCCTGTTTTTCCGTCAGTTCAGAGTTCAGGTTGCTGGAAATAAAATGAATGAGGAAGGAAGGGTTTTCAATATTCTTCAGAATAATCGACGCCTCGGTGGGAATATTAGGCGACAGCTGAATGATCTGGGCAGCCAGGTCCTTGATATTTGAAACATATGCCTCAAAATCCTGATCCTTAGGGGCCTCTTCTTCCTGTAATAAAAGCACCTGAGCCTTGAAATAAGGATCATCCGTTGTAATAGAACCCACCCTGAATCTTCTTTTACCCTGAAGAATAACGGTCGTGCCGCCGTCCGGCATTTTGATCACTTTGATGATCCTGGCAATTGTTCCGACGTCTACCAGCTCTTTCATGCTGGGATCTTCCACGCTGCTGTCCCTTTGTGCCAAAACGCCAATCAATTTGTCAGTCTTATAGGCGTCGTGGACGGCCTTAATGCTCTTGTCACGACCCACCGTAATCGGCAAAACGACCCCCGGAAACAGTACTGTGTTGCGCAGGGGAAGGATCGGTATTTCTTTAGGAATCTCAGTATCTGCGAGGTTATCGTGTTCTGTTTCGTTAATCGGGATAATGGGCATGAAATCCATTTCCTGCTCGCTACGTTGAAAAAAAAGTCTTTCGTTCATACATTCAAAAGGGTGACAAAATAACACCTCTTTTGGTATTATTCTATCTTTTTAAGGTTGAACCCTTTATGTTCAAGTTTAAGGCCAAACTTACAAGCGTAAGGCGTAAGGCGTAAAGCGTAAAGCTTTCGAATAAATGACGGAGATCAATGTTGGAAAAGAGGAACTGGTGCCTAAAAAAAGGAGGAAATGTAACATTTCCTCCTTTTCCTTATTAGGTTATACTGAAAAGCCTTACGCTTTACGCCTTACGCTTAAAAGATTCGCAGCCCCACATATAGCTGGATGGTGCGCGTTTTCCAGGAATCAACACTTTTGATCGAGCTGATATCTGCCACATTCGTAAATCCGTAAACATAGCGGGCTCCTCCCTTAAATGGACCCAGATTGACCTGGGCGCCTACAACCATTGAGAAATCCCCGCTTTTAAACGCATTTCCCGCATTGGTTGTGATATTATCACTGGTATTCAGGAGAATACCAAATTGAGGACCCGCCTGAAGACTTAAGATTGGTAATGGCAGCTTGTAAGTCAGTAAAATCGGAATGCTCAGGTAATTGAGTTTCACATTGCGGCTATTAATGCCTTGCTGATACACGTCATCAAAATCACTGGCAGTCTGGGCGCTTGTCTGGCTGAACAACAATTCGGGTTGTATACCCCAATTACTTGTAAAATTTAGTTCTGCAAAAGCACCTGCCATAAAGTTCCACTGAAATCCTTCATCAAAAGACCGTCCGGTCATTTGCGAAATATTAGTCCCGGCCTTAACGCCCAAATGGAAGCCCTGAGCCCGAGTGTTGGAAACGGAGATAATAATAATAGTAATAACAAGAAAACTTAATTTCTTCATGGGTGAATGTTTTAATGGTTGACTTTTATATTTCCGGAACGTGAAATTCGCTGATTTGGTGGTCAGTTTATTTATTTTAACAGCTTATTAATGTATATGAAAAAACTATACCAGCTCTATCAGTGTGATTTCGGGAAGTATACCAACCCGTCCGGGATATCCGATAAAACCGAATCCTCGGTTAACATATAACTTCTGTTTCCCTGATTCGTACAATCCCGCCCATTCATCATAAACATACTTTACGGGACTCCATTTGAATCCGGGGATTTCTATTCCGAATTGCATGCCATGGGTATGACCGGCCAGGGTCAGGTCAATATCACCGTATTTTGGCCTGACTTCAGCGTCCCAGTGACTGGGGTCATGACTCATCAGAATTTTAAATGGATATTTTTCTGCCCCCGGATAAGCCTCCAACATTTTTCCGTGTTTTGGGAATCGGGCCTTTGCACTCCAGTTCTCAATTCCGATCAAAGCAATTTCCTGTCCTTCTTTTTCCAGCACCACATGTTCATTCATGAGTAGTCGCCAACCCATTCCGGCTTGTATTTTTTTCAGATCTTCTATATTCTGGTTTCGGGCTTCCTCTGTAGGCCATTTTACATAATCGCCATAGTCATGGTTACCCAGGGTCGAGAATACGCCCATCGGTGCTTTTAATCTTGAAAACACTTCTTCATAGCCATTCATTTCCGTTGCCCGGTCATTGATCAGATCACCGGTAAATAGTATGAGATCCGGTTTGAGATCCAAAACTTTCTGAACCCCTCTTTCAACTGCTTTTTTATTGTCAAAGCTTCCTGTATGAACATCGGATATCTGTACAATTTTCAACCCTTTGAAAGCTGCCGGAAGGTTATTATAAGTGAGCGGAATATGTTTTATCTGGTAATTGTATTTATTGGAAAAGCCATATAACAATGACGTGATCAGCGTTCCTCCGACGCCGATACCCAGCCAGCTTAGAAAGACAGAACGGGAAATTCCTTCACTCACCTCGCTCTCTCCTTCTGTATTCCGAAAAAATATTTTGGCCACGGCCCACTGAATTAATCGCCGCAGATCGTCTACCAGGAAAAAAACGGAGGCCAGTACCTTAGCGAAGAAAAATCCGATAATGGTTACAAATATGTAATTACGAAGATTTTTTGGCCATCGGTCGGTGTTGAGCAGTGGCAAAAGGATAAAAAAAATAATGATCGCGATGGAAAGGGTCCAGTAAGCCGTGAAAATGATTGTCTTCGTTTTTTGGGACGAAGAAGAACTAAGCATTTTTACTACCTGAAAAACATATAAGTCAATAGCAGCCATGATCAGCGCTATGATCCAGATAAACCCCGAATTCCGCATAAGGATTGATTAGAAATTGATGTTGATTTAGAAATCGATGAACTCATCCAGTTGCTGATTAATCGCCTGAAGGGTTTCCCGGTGTTGTAATTCATCTTCATTGAACAGGGTGTCAACAATGGAAATAGGAAGTTTGTTCGGATGAACAACTGTTCCCACATAATGCATAATACCCGTCAGATGATCCATTCCCCGCAGGTTCCCGGCCCTGCCCTTGGAAACCCCGGTAAGGAGCGCCTTTTTGCCTTTCCATACTTTACGATCGGTTACATCAATCAGGCATTTCAGAACTCCGGGAATACTGCCATTGTACTCCGGACTGATAAAAATAAATTTATCGGCTGGCAACAGCCATTTCTTTTCCAGTTCCAAAACGGAAGGATTACGCTCCAGCAGCTCCAGACCGATCAGGGAAAGAACCGGGGCCTCGATTTTTTTTTCTTTTAGGATGGAATGATACAGATCTGCGACACGTAATGTGAAACTTTCCCTTCTGTTGGTGCCTGAAATAATGAGATACATGGGGATGCAAGTTAAGGCGAAGCGGTATTTTTCTGAACTCGGCCGGCAAGTTTGTATTTTTACCCATAAGCAGGCTGCAAAGCGAGGGTAATTTTTGTACTTTCACGCATCTTTCCAACGGCTGAAGAAGGAATCATAAACATTAAATAACAGATAGCATCATGGCAAGAATCATCGGTGTGGCGAATCAGAAAGGTGGAGTCGGTAAGACAACGTCTGCTATCAATTTGGCTGCCAGCCTCGCCGTGCTGGAATTCAGAACCTTATTGGTCGATGCCGACCCTCAGGCGAACAGTACCACAGGTATTGGTTTCGACCTGCACAATATCACACAAAGTCTGTATGACTGCATGGTGAACCATGTACCGGCCCGCGATGTGGTGCTGAAATCTGAAGTACCAAACCTGGATTTGATTCCGTCACATATTGACCTTGTGGGGGCTGAAATTGAAATGATCAACTATCCCGACAGAGAAAGTGTTTTAAAGAATATTTTGGAGCCACTGAGGAAAAGCTATGATTTTATCATCATCGACTGTTCGCCTTCCCTGGGCCTTATCACTGTAAATGCCCTGACCGCCGCCGATTCTGTGATCGTACCCGTTCAGACAGAATTTTTCGCGTTGGAGGGATTGGGAAAATTGCTGAATACGGTGAAGATCGTGCAGAGCCGTCTGAATCCCGATCTTGCTATCGAAGGCATACTGATGACGATGTACGATGGCCGCTTACGATTATGCAACCAGGTGGTGAGTGAGGTTCGCAAACATTTTGATGAAATCGTTTTCAGTACCATCATACACCGGAATTCAAAAATCAGTGAAGCGCCCAGTGTAGGTAAACCGGTTATTTTATATGATGCTTATAGCAAGGGCGCTATGAATTATCTGAACCTGGCCAAAGAAGTTTTACAGAAAAACAATATGACCAAAATGAGTCAGGAAGAACGCATCCTCGAATAGCCCTGAAAAACCTAATTACTATGACGACGCCGAATAAAAAAGATAAAGAGGCTCTCGGAAAAGGGATCCGCTCATTGCTGCAGGGAATTGATCTGGATCTTAAAACATCATCCGGCTCACTGAAAACTTCTGTCGCAGAGAGCATCACTGGTATTCTGCGGGTTCCCCTGGATCAGATTGAAACAAATCCAAAGCAACCCAGAAAAGATTTTGATGAAACCGCTTTACAGGAGCTGGCAGCCTCCATACGGATTCACGACATCATCCAACCGGTAACCGTCGCCAAACTTCCATCCGGTAAATACAGACTCATTACAGGAGAACGCCGTTTTCGCGCAAGTCATATGGCCGGCATCCGGGATATTCCCGTATATGTTCGTCAGGCGAATGATCAGCAACTGCTCGAGCTCGCGCTTCTGGAAAATCTGCAACGCGAAGACCTCAACGCCATGGAAGTGGCCCTCAGTTATAAGCGTATGATGGATGAATTAAATTATACGCAGGAACAGGTTTCAGAAAGAATGGGCAAGGAAAGAAGTACGGTTGCAAATTATGTAAGACTCTTAAAACTTCCGCCGGATATACAGGTGGCACTCCGGAATAATTTGATTTCTATGGGACATGCCCGCGCCCTGATCAACGTCGATACCGTCGACAAACAACTATATCTGTACAATGAAATAAAAAACCGCTCTTTATCTGTCAGACAAACCGAGGAACTGGTACGCAAATTATATAAGGCTGCACATCCTGTTAAAGAATCGGTAAAAGCAGGCATGCCGGAATCATACAGAAAAATTGAAGATACTTTAGCAACACATTTCAGCACGAGAGTAAGACTGAATCACAGCGATAAGGGATCAGGCAGTATCAGCATAGAATATTATTCTGTACAGGAATTAGATAAAATTCTCGGCCAGCTCGGTGTGCAGATCAATTAAGCATTCAGTATGAGGGCATTTTTTATTTTATTCTTTGCGTTTTTACTTTTTACCCTTCACAGCAATGCACAACAAAAAGATTCCGCACAGGCAGCACAACTTTCAGATTCAGCTTTGGAAAAAAGAGATTCGATATACAAGGGCACCAGGTCCAAGGCTACCATGGATTCCATCGAACTGAAGCAAAGAAAGAGTTACCGGCGTGCGACCCTTTACTCGGCCATACTGCCGGGTGCCGGACAATTTTACAATAAAAAGTATTGGAAAATACCCCTCGTATATGCGGCCATCGGGATTCCGGCTTACCTCTATTTCGACAATAAAAAAATTTATAACGAAGCACAGTACGCACTGGTCGTTACGATCAATGGAAGCAAGGGCGACAGTCTGGCTAAAGTTTCTCCCGACTTTTTACCATTGGTTCAGAGCGGAAATACAACCGCTATTATCAACGTCAGGGACGAGGCCCGGAAGGACCAGGATTATTCCGTATTATTTTTTCTTTTATTCTACGGATTGAATATCGTGGACGCAACAGTGGATGCCCATCTAAAAGATTTTAATGTGAACAGTGACCTGAGTTTCAGGATAAAGCCGATGATTATACCCGGCCCCACACCCAGTGCGGGAATCACGGTAGCATTTGATATACACAAGCCCAGACCCAGACCTTTGTTCCTGAATTAATATCTTTACAACTATGAGAATCGCCCTGATTGGTTACGGTAAAATGGGTAAAGCCATTGAACGCATCGCAGTAGCAAAAGGTCATGAGATTATATTGATAATTGACCTGGACAATGGTTTTGAAATGACGGCAGAAAATTTGCGGAAGGCTGACGTGGCTATTGAATTCACCGGTCCGGCAAGTGCTGCTGCTAACCTGCTGACATGCGCTCAGGCCGGGATTCGGACTATCAGTGGTTCCACCGGGTGGCTGGAACAACTTGATACAATAAAAAATGCATTTGTAAAGAACGGATCCGCTTTTTTATATGCGAGTAATTTCAGCATAGGGGTGAATATATTTTTTGAGCTCAATAAAAAACTGGCAGCCCTGATGGTGGCCCACGCAGAATATGCAGTGGAAATGACTGAAATACATCATACGCAAAAGAAAGATGCCCCCAGCGGAACCGCTATCACACTGGCAGAACAGGTTATGAAGGAAATACCTTCCCTGAAAAACTGGGTGAACAGGTCGGCACAAAATCCGGGCGAGCTGCCCATTTTGAGTAAAAGGTTGGATCCCGCGCCCGGAACCCATGAAGTAAAATATTTTTCAGCAGTTGACGACATAGAAATTATTCATACGGCTCACAACAGGGAAGGTTTTGCGGGTGGAGCTGTGTTGGCAGCAGAATATATCCTGGATAAAAAAGGGATCTTTTCCATGAAAGACGTTCTCGGATTCTAATACCGCTTTAGCGGTATTAGAATCCGGCGTAAAGCGCAAAGCTTAAAGCGTAAAGCGCAAAGCATATTGCTTAATTTACAAATCAAAAACTGTCAACCGTCAACCGTCAACCGTCAACCGTCAACCGCCAAACGTAAGCGGTCAACTCTTTAGATCATGAATTGTTATTATCTTGTAACAGATTTTCTTTATGCTTTCAAAAAAGTCGCAATACGCATTTCAGGCACTCATGTACCTTTCTGAAAAGGAAAAGGAAGGGCCCGTCCTGATTGCAGAAATTTCAAAGAAGAAAAAAATTCCCTTGAAATTTCTGGAAAATATACTGCTTGAACTCAAGAAAGCGGGCATTCTGGAAAGCAAAAAGGGCAAGGGAGGCGGTTATTACTTTGGAAAGGATCCGAAGGAAGTTACTTTAGCAACCGTGATGCGTTTAATTGACGGCCCTATTTCACTGCTTCCCTGCGTCAGTTTATATTTTTACGAAAAATGTTATAATTGCGACGAAAAACATTGCGGCCTTCGTGACGTCCTGATTCAGGTCCGGGATGCAAACCTCAAATTGCTGGAAAATAAGACAATCCGGGATTTGAATACTAAATCAAAAACATCACAAAGCGTAAAGCTCAAAGCGTAAAGCGCAAGGCTTTGCAGCGAAAAGCTCTAAGCATAAAGCGTAAGGCGCAAGGCTTAGCAGCGAAAAGCTCTAAGCGTAAAGCGCAAGGCTATTGTGGCGTAACGCTTAAAGTATACAGCGCAAGGCTATTGAAACGTGAAAATCAAAAACGGATCTCCACAGTACCCATATTGTCATTAAACACATTTAATTCCCCCATTCTCACATTTCCACAACTACATATTCGCCACATTATAAAAGAAAAGCCCTTCACAAA
>Ga0193753_10001942_pt1 | contig 17033 bp, 19 predicted proteins | sample H1c2metaG_FD_144925 | JGI IMG/M metagenome (GOLD analysis project Ga0193753, IMG submission 144925) | Soil microbial communities from a riparian zone of the East river system, Colorado, United States - H1c2 | ecosystem: Environmental > Terrestrial > Soil > Riparian zone | place: USA: East... | reverse complement strand
CGCCGGCGTGGATGGCGCGGAGGTAGCCGCGCCTTCCGGGAAGACGTGCAGCGTGTTCACGTTGCCGGAGGCGACGCCGATGAGAATTTCCGTGGCGCCGACGCGCACGAGCACGCAGCGCTCTTTCGGGCCCAGCGCGCGTTCGCTCAGGACCTGGATGCGGTCCTGGCCGATGGCGCCAAAACCCCGCGCTCGCTTCATGAGCCAGGCGAGACCGGCGATGAGCGCGACGATCGCGAGCAGCGCCAGCGTCACCTCGACGAGTCCACCGCCGGAACTGTGCGCGGTGCTCGCGGCGGGTGCGGCAAATAAAGGAGCAGCCACGGTCGCGCTTACTTGAGTTTGCGGATGCGTTCGGCGGGACTGACCACGTCGGTGATGCGGATGCCAAACTTCTCGTTGACCACCACCACTTCACCGTGCGCCACCAGCGTGCCATTGACGAACACGTCCAGCGGCTCGCCGGCCGCGCGATCCAGTTCCACCACCGAGCCCTGGTTGAGCTGCAGCAGGTTGCGGATCGGGATGCGCGTGCGCCCCACTTCCATGGACAGGGTGACGGGCACATCGAGGATCACCTCGAGGTTCACGTCCTGGTTTTCGTCGGCGACCACCGCCTCACTCTTCGCGTTCATGTATTTCGATTCCTCGAGGTGTTCTAGGCGCCGGGGCGCCGGTATTTCTGTTCGTAGCGGACGCACTGCTGGCCACGCGACACGCCGTACGCGCCCTTGAACAGCGGCACGCCTTCCGCCAGCACGGTGGCCTTGCCCGCGAAGTCGCAGGGCAGCACGTCACCGGGTTTGAGATCGACGAGCCTCTGCAGCGAGACGCTGCCGTTGCCCAACAGCGTGGTCAACTCCACTTCGGCTTCCTGCAGGCCGTCCTTGAGCATCTTCTGCCAGCGGTCGTCCTGTTCGGCGCGGTCGCTCTGCACGCCCGAATCGAGCACTTCACGCAGCGGCTCGATCATCGAATAAGGCATCACGACGTGCAGCGAGCCGCCACCGCCGTCGAGATCGATCTGGAACGGGCACACCACCACGACTTCCGAAGGGGTGACGATGCCGGCGAAATTGGGGTTGATCTCGGAGTTCACGTACTCGACGTCGATCTTCGCGATCGGCGTCCACGCCTCTTTCATGTCCGCGAACGCGCTGCGCAGGAACATGTGCACCACGCGCATCTCGGTGGCGGTGAATTCGCGGCCTTCGATCTTCGCCTGGCGGCCGACGCCGCCGAAGAAGTTGTCGACCATCGCGAACACGAGTTTCGGATCGATGACGAACAGCCCCGTGCCGCGCAGCGGGTTGATCTTCACGAGGTTGAGATTGACCGGCAGCGACAGCGAGTGGGTGTACTCGCTGAATTTCTTCATGGACACCTGGCCGACCGCGATCTCCACCGTGCGTCGCAGCAGGTTGTAGATGCTCACGCGCAGCTGGCGCGCGAGGCGCTCGTTGACCATCTCGAGCGTCGGCATGCGGCCGCGCACGATGCGCATCTCGCGGCTGAAATCGTATTGACGGGCTTCGCCCGGGGGCGACTCGGGCTCGGTGCTGACCGCGCCCTGATCGACGCCGTTGAGCAGCGCGTCGATTTCATCCTGGTTGAGAACTTCCTGACTGGCCATGGCGCGCCCTACTGCATCACGAAGGAAGTGAAGTACAGCGCCTCGACCTTGACGGCGTCGCCGCCGGACTCCTTGACGACGGTACGTACAGCCTCGAGGCAACGCTGGCGCAACGCCTCCTTGCCTTCGAGTTTCGACACGCTCTCGTAATTCTGATTACCGAGGATCAGCAGCAGGTCGTTGCGGATACGCGGATCGTTGTCCTTGATGAGCTTTTCGATCTCGACATCGCGCGTCATGATGCCGATGGTGATCTGCAGGAATCGCACGGTGGATTCGGCTTCGAAGTTCACGACGAAGGGCGGGTCCAGCGTGACGTAGCGCGCCGGCAGCAACTGTTCCTTCTTCGCGGTTTCCTTCTGCTTCGGGTCTTCCTTGTGGCCCAGAATCTTGAACGCGGCAAAGCCGCCGCCGCCGAGCACCAGCAGCAGGATCACGCCGATGATCAGGCCCTTCTTGCCACCCTTGGACGGTGCAGCCTCTTCGGCGCCTTCTTCGACGTCATCGTTGGTTGTGGCAGGTGCGGCCATGGAGTCCTCGCGCGGAAAAAGTGGTTGCGACAGCATTGTTTCTGCAACGCGCGTGCCACGTCCGAAGCGTGAGCGGCGTCACGCAATGGCGGTCATCAGCGGCAAGGAACGACGGTTTTTTGGCACGCCGAAGCGGCTGCCGAAGCGGCTGCCGAAGCGAGCCTTCGGCGCGCGGCCGCGAATCAGGCGTACAGGTCTAGCAGCCCCGTGATGTGCGTGAGATTCGCCGACGCACTCGGGGATTCCCCGATCGCATCGACTCTCGGCGTGCCGGCGGATTCATGGCGCGTCTGGCGCGCGAAGCCATGCGAGACGCTGCTGTCCATCAGTTGAAACCCTTGCGACGCGAGCATTTCCCGCAGTCGCGGTATCGACGCTTCGAGCAGCGCGCGCGTCTCGGCGTTGGCGGCGCCGAAATGCACGGTGGCCTGGTTGTCGCGCACGGCCACGTTGACCTCGAGCGGCCCCAGGTCGACCGGCGTCAATTGCAGGGACGCCGACGATTCGCCGGTGCGTACCATCGACGCGAGCCGGTTGCCGAGATCATCGGCCCAGCGCGGATCGCGGACGTGCGTGGTCAAGGGAGCGGACTCGACGCGCTCCGCGGCGTGACGCGTGGCATGCGCGAACATTTCGGCGGGTCCGGTCATGGAGTTCCACGAGGTCATATCGATCGCGGGTGTCACCGCGGCTGCATTGCTGGCCAGCCTGGAATCCGCGCCCGTGGCGTCCGCATCGATGAGCAGCGCCTTGGCAAGATCGTCGGTATTGCCCGCCGCGCCCGGGAGTGTCGCGCCACCCGCAGCCGCAGGGAGACCCTCATTCTGAGTCGTGGTGGATGGGGACGTACCCGCCACGTCGGATGTCGCCGGCTTCTGCGGCAGCGGCAACATCGCGGCGAGAAAAGACAATGCATCGTCAGCCGACATCCCGGTGTCGCCGGCAAGGAGATCGTCGGAATCGTCGAGCAGATCCGAGAGCTCGCCACCTTCCAACTGGGCACTGACCTCGGTCACCGTGTCTTCACCCACCGTCGCCAGCAAAGCGTCGAACGCGCCGGTGTCGCCGGTGTCAGCGGCTTCACCCGCGGGTGCAGCGCTGCTCGCGGCTTCGGTGCTCTTCGGGGCGACATTGGAAATCATGTTTTTCTCTCTCGATTGAAACGGAGTTGCTGCGACAACTCGTCGTTGTCACGCTGATCACGGCGGCCTTCCTCGCGCGCCTCTTCGACCTGCCAGCGTTCCGCCAGCGTGTCGACCACGTGCGCGCGCTTGGCGGCTTCGCGCCACACCAGGATGGCGGCTTCGTGCGCGGCCCGCGCCTTCTCCACGAACTCGCGTTGCTGTTCCAGCGCATCCGTGAGGCGGGCCAGGAAGGTCTGAAAATCCCGTACCGCCGCGGCTCCAAATCCGGCTTCGGCGCGCGCGGCGAATCCGTCTTCGTATTCCTTGCGATACCGCTCGAGCGCCGCGAGCTTCTCTTCCATTTCCACGACGTAGCGCTCGGCCAGCGCGACTTTCTCGGCCTGCTCGCGCTCGGAATGCGCGGTGGCCTGCTTGACCACGCCCATTCGTTCGGATCGCGTCACGTGCCGGCCTTACGCGGAGGTGGCGGCGCCGACGCAAACAGCTGTGCCAGCGCGGCTACGGCCTCACGCTGCCCGACGCGCTCTTCGATCGGCTGCATGAGGAATTTCTGCATCGCCGGCCACAGCTCGATGGCGGCGTCGACGCGCGGGTCACTGCCCTTCTGGTACGCGCCGATGGAAATGAGATCGCGATGCTGCTGGTAGATGGCCAGGTTCTGGCGGAAGCGGCGCGCGAGCTCGGCATGCTCGGGCGAGACGATTTCGTGCATCACGCGGCTGACCGACGCTTCGATGTCGATGGCCGGGTACTGCCCTGCTTCCGCAATGCGCCTCGACAGCACGACGTGGCCATCGAGAATGGCGCGCGCCGCATCCGCGATCGGATCCTGCTGGTCGTCACCTTCGGTGAGCACGGTATAGAAAGCGGTGATCGAGCCGCGGCCCGTGGAGCCATTGCCCGCACGCTCGACCAGCGCCGGCAGCTTGGCGAAGACCGACGGTGGATAGCCGCGCGTGGCCGGCGCTTCGCCGATGGCGAGGCCGATTTCACGCTGCGCCTGCGCGAACCGCGTCAGCGAATCCATGATGAGCAGCACGGACAGGCCGCGCTCGCGAAAATATTCGGCGATGGACGTGGCCAGCCACGCGCCATGCAGGCGGATGAGCGGCGGATTGTCGGCCGGCGATGCGACCACCACCGATCGCCTTCGGCCTTCGGGGCCGAGAATGCGATCGACGAATTCCTTCACTTCGCGGCCGCGCTCGCCAATCAGGCCTACGACGATGACGTCGGCGCTGGTGTAGCGCGCCATCATGCCGAGCAACACGCTCTTGCCGACGCCGGAGCCGGCGAACAGGCCGATGCGCTGGCCGCGGCCGACGGTCAGCAATGAATTGATGGAACGCACGCCCACGTCGAGCGGCGAATCGATGGGATGACGTTGCAGCGGATTGATGCTCTTGCCCTGCAGTTTCACGCGCTCGTCGCCGTTCAAGGGGCCGAGCCCGTCGAGCGGCATGCCGGTGCCGTCGATGATGCGGCCCAGCAACCCCGGGCCCACGCGCACGCTGCCGGCACGCTGCCGCGGTATCACGCGCGCGCTGGGCGCGAGGCCGTGCACGTCGCCAGTCGGCATCATGAGCAGCTTGTCGCCGGAGAATCCAACAACTTCGGCTTCGCAGCGCGAGCCGTCACTCGAAATGAGATCGCAGACGTCGCCGACCGCGGCCTGGCAGCCCGACGCTTCCAGCGCGAGCCCCACCATGCGCGTCAGGGAACCTTCCACGGGGGGCGACGGCAGGTTCGCCGCGCGCGCCACCTGCAGGCCGATGCTCTTGCGCCAGGTGAGTGAACGCTCGACTCGAAACGCGTTCGTGCCGCTCATATCGGATCTTCTTCCGCCGGCGGGGCGACCACGGCAGGCGCCGCATCGACGCGCTCCGCACGATCGTCGCCCAGCAAGCCGCGCATCGCAGCGGCGATCGTCGACTCGACGCGGGCGTCGATGCTGGCGTTGTCGGTGGTCACGCGGCAACCGCCACGCGCCATGAGGGGATCCTCGCGCAGCTCCCATTCGCGTTCGCCCACCGGGGCCGCGAGCCGGTCGCGAACGATGGAAGCATCGTCGGGATGCAGGTGAACCTTGATGTTGCGCGCGGCCACGGGCAACAGGCCCACGGTGTGCCGCACGATACCGATGACCTGCGCGGGATCGAGCCGCAGCTCGCGCCTGACCAGGTGCTTGGCGATGATCATCGCGAGCCGCGTGAGCTCGTTTTCGATGCTGATGTCGAGGTCATCGAGCGGCTTGGCCAGCGTTTCGATGATCGCCTGCAGCGCCGCGATCTTGACGTCGACTTCGGCGATGCGCTGCTTGAGCTCCGCTTCACCCTTGCGCACGCCTTCGACGTGGCCGCCCTTGTAGCCATGCTCCCAGGCGTCGCGTTCGACCGCGGCCAGGTGCATGACGTTGACGCCACCACTGCCGCGCGGCAGCGTCGCACCTTCGACCTTGGGCAGATCCCAGCGCGAGACGTCTTCGCCCAGGGCGACGTGGGCGGCCAGGGGCTCAGACATATTCGTCACCGCCCTTGCCGCCGAGATTGATCGTGCCGTCGTCGGCCAGCTTGCGGGCCGCGAGCAGGATTTCCTTCTGTGCGCCTTCGACATCGGCCAGGCGCACCGGGCCCTTGTTGGCCAGATCGTCCTTCATCATCTCGGCCGCGCGTTGCGACATGTTCTTGAAGACCTTCGCCTTGAAGGACTCGTCGGCGCCCTTGAGCGCGAGCAGCAGCTTGTCCGCCGGCACCTGGCGCAGCAGTTCCTGCATGCCGCGGTCGTCCACTTCCATGAGATCGGCGAACACGAACATCAGGTCCTGGATGCTCTGCGAGAGCCGTTCGTCGTGTTTGCCGACTTCGGCCATGACGGCACTGCCGACCTTGGCGTCGAGCAGGTTGACCATCTCGGCCGCGACCTTGAGGCCGCCCAGCGATGAGCTCTTGCCGTTGCTGGCGCCGGCCGCGAATTGTTTCTCCATCATCTCGTCGAGCTCGGTGAGCGCCGAGGGCTGCACACCGTCGAGCGTCGCGACGCGCATGATGAGATCCGAGCGCATGTTCTCCGGAAGGAAGCCCAGCACTTCGGCGCCCTGGTCGGCCTCCAGGTACGACAGCACGATGGAGATGATCTGCGGATGTTCGTTGCGAACGAGCTCGGCCACCGCGCGCGAGTCCATCCACTTGAGCGCCTCGAGGCCCTTGCGCTGGCCGCCGAGGCGGATGCGATCCATCAATGAGTTCGCTTTCTCGTCGCCGAGCGCGTTGACCAGCACCTTGCGCACGAATTCGTCGCTGCCTACGCCGAGCGAGGTCTGACTCTCGAGCTCGCTGGTGAACGTCGTGAGCACGTTGCGCACTTCATCGCGCGATACGCTGGTGAGTTCGGCCATGGAGCGCCCGAGGCGCTGCACGTCCTTCGCACCCATGTGTTTGAGGATTTCCGCGGCCTCGCTCTCACCGAGCGTCAGCAGCAGTATGGCGGCGCGTTCGACGCCGTTGCGGCTCTTGGCAATCTCAGCCATCGCTCTGCACCCATGCTTTCACGACCTGCGCGCCCCGTTTCGGATCCTGCGCCACCATGCCGCGGGCCGCGGCCACCTGTTGTTCATAGGCGAGCGCCGGCGCTTCGACGACCTGGCCTCCACCACCCGCGGCGGCAAGCGCCGCCTGGCGCAACACGGACGGCCGCGCGGCGGTCAGCAGACCCTTGGTCAGCGGCTTCAGCACGCTGTAGATGATGATGAGCAGGATCACGAGGCCAGCGAGCACTTTCGCCAGCGTCTGCGCCCAGGCGCGTTCCCAGAACGGAATCGATTCGAGCTCGCCCTCTTCGATCGCCGGCGTGCCGAGGAACGAGGAATTCACGACATTGACCGTGTCGCCGCGCGTGGCGTCAAAGCCCACGGCGTCACGCACCAGCGCGGTGAGACGGTCGATCTGCTCGGGCGGCAGCGGGCTCTCAGTGACCTTGCCGTCCTTGTCGGTGGTGCGCAGGTTGTCGATGAGCACGGCGACCGACAGGCGCGTCACCTTGCCGGCAGGCGCACGCGTGTAGGCCATGGTGCGGTCGATTTCATAGTTGCGCGTGGACTGGCGCGACGTGGAATCCGGGCCGGTGACCACTGTACCTTCGGCATTGTTAGGGGCTGCACCGGGTTTCGCACCGGCGGCGGTGGCGCCCGACTGCGCGACGGCGGGTGTGGCGCCCGGCGGCAGCGCCACTCCGGGCTGCGGCGGCTGATTGGTCAGTGCGCCGGGCACGCCACCGACGTTGCCTGCGCCATTGCGACCGGCTTCTTCAGCCGTCGTCTCACTGCGCACCACCTGGCTCTGCGGATTGAACTGTTCGCGCGTGGATTCGGTGGTGGTCATGTCCACCTGCGCCACCACCTGTGCGCGCACGCGTCCCGGACCCACGAGCGGCGTCAGCATCTCCTGGATGCGATTCGAATAGCTTTCCTCGAGGCGATGCGAGAACTCGAACATCTTGTCGCGCATCGCGGTGTCGCTGTCGGTCTCCGGTGCGGACAGAAGGCGGCCCGTCTGATCCACCACCGTCACCTGCGAAGCGGCGAGCTCGGGGATGCTCGAGGCCACGAGATTCGCGATGGCCTGTACGTTTTCCTCGTCAAGGCGCCGGCCGGCCTTGATCTGCAGGAACACCGACGCGGACCCCGGGCGGCGCTCGCTCACGAACGCGGACTGCCGCGCCATGGCCAGGTGCACGCGCGCGCCCTGCACGTTCTGCAGGCTGGCAATCGTGCGGGCGAGCTCGGTTTCGAGCGCGTGCTGGTAGCGCGCGTTTTCCATGAATGCGCTGACACCGAAGCCCGGATCGCGCGTCATGGCATTCACGCCACCGCCGCTCTCGGGCAAACCCTGCGAGGCGAGCTTGAGCCGCGCCGCGGCGAGCTGCTCGGCCGGCACGCTGATGGAGCCCACGCCGTTCTCGAGCTTGTAGGGAATGCCGGCGCTCTCGAGCGACTGGGTGATCTGCGCGGTGTCTTCGGCCGCGAGATTGGAGAACAAGAGGCTGTAGGTGGGCCCGACGGACCAGAGCATCACGCCCACGCCGGCGGCGATCGCCGCGGCGACGCCGACTAACAAGAGCAGCGGCTTCATGCCGCTGATGACCCGCTCGGACCCCGAATTGACCAGTTCTGCCGCCATCGAATATTTCCTTCCTCAGGCCACTAGCCGCTTACAGCGGCATGTTCATGATCTCGCGGTACGCATCCACGAACTTGTTGCGTACTTCGGCGAGAGCGCGGAAAGACACGTTGGCTTTCTGCATTTCCAGCATCACTTGCGGCAATTCAACGCCCGGCACGCCGCGCTCGAACTGCGTCGCGAGCGTCGTCGCCTTGTTCTGTACCTGGTTGACCGAGTCGAGACCCTGCTTGAGCAAGGTGGCGAAGCCCTTGTCGACTGCACCCGGGCCGCCGACCGCGGCCGAGGGGCCGCGAAGTCCGCCGACGCCACCGGCACCACCCGCGCCATGCGAGATGCTGCGGATCTGGGCCAGCACGCGGTCGATTTCCATGTTGCTCATTCAGGGTCTCCCGGTGGATTACGCCGCAGGGACATCGACGCCGGCATTGCGAATGCGCGCCAGCTTGTAGCGCAAGGTGCGCGGGCTGATGCCTAACTTCTCCGCCACTTCGCGCCGGCTGCCATGCGCGATGCGCAGCGCCTCGAGGATCACGTCGCGTTCGGCGCGTTGCAGCGTCTGCTGCAGCACCGGAGAGGAACTGGCGGCGCCTTCGGCGCGCGTCGGCTGTTTCTCGAAAAGAATGTGTTCGGCCTCGATGACCGTGCCTTCCGTGAGCACCACCGCGCGCTGCAGCAGGTTGTCGAGCTCGCGCACGTTACCGGGCCAGTTGTAGGTGAGCAGCAGGTGCGCGACATCGGCGGAGAGCGCCGGGATGCGGTGCCCCGGGCGCGCGCGCTGCTGTAATAGATGAGAGGCCAGCGGCAGGATGTCGTCGCGGCGTTCGCGCAACGGCGTCAGCGCCAGCGGAAATACGTTGAGCCGGTAGTAGAGATCTTCGCGGAAACGACCGGCAGTGACTTCTTCGCGCAACAGGCGGTTGGTCGTGGCGATGACACGTACATCGAGCGTGACAGCGGTGTTGCCACCGATGCGTTCGACTTCGCGTTCCTGCAGCACGCGCAGCAGTTTCGCCTGCAGCGAGAGCGGCATCTCCGTGATCTCGTCGAGCAGGATCGTCCCACCCTGGGCCTGCTCGAACTTTCCGGCGTGGGCGTTGACCGCGCCGGTGAACGAACCTTTCTCGTACCCGAACAGCATGGCTTCGAGCATGTTCTCGGGAATGGCGGCGCAGTTCACCGCGACGAAGGCATTCTTCGCGCGTGGACTGGCGCGGTGAATGAGCCGGGCCAGCACTTCCTTGCCCGTGCCGGATTCACCGACGATGAGCACCGAACAATCGGTGGCTGCCACGCGGCGCGCGAGCGCCATCGTCAGTAGCGAGGATGAATCGACTGCAACCGGTTCCAGCGCGTCGCTCAGTTTCATTTCGGTGCTCATCAGAACCTCAAGTACGATTGGCCGAAGGCGGCCAACGATTGCAGTTGCAAGAGCTGTGCCGGCCAGGAAGGGCTTGCCGGCGTGACACCGATCACATGAGTGTCATGAATCCGTCGCGGGAAATCGGAAGGTGCCGGCGCGAGTCGCGCGCGGCGACGTATCTCAGGCGTGTTCTGCGGCCTGGGCCATGCCGAGCTTGCGCAGTTTCTCCACCAAAGTAGTACGGCGAAGCGACAGCAAGCGAGCTGCGTGCGCGACCGTGCCGCCGGAGCGCTGCAGCGCCTGGCTGATGAGACTGCGTTCGATGACCATGAGGTGCGCGCGCAGATCGACGCCCTGCTCCGGCAGGCGCGTGAGGGAGTCCTGCTCGCCGAGCCACATCGACGTGGGCACCACGTCGTCTTCCTCGATCTCGGCATCGCCGGACATCGAGGCCAGCAACTGGGGGATTTCCAGCGTCGGCGTGAGCGCGACTTCCGGAGCGGTCCAGTCCGTGGGGCGATAGCGCGCCGGCAGATCGCCGACGCCCACCGGACGCTCGGGACACAGGATCGAGAGGCGTTCGATGAGATTGGAGAGTTCGCGGATGTTGCCCGGCCACGTATATGCGGCAAGAGCATCGAGCGTTTCGGGCTGGAGCATCAGCCGCGGTCGGCCGCGCGAGGCGGCAAGCGACACGAAGTCGTTGATCAGCACCTGCAGGTCGTCGATGCGCGCGGCCAGCGTCGGCATCTCGATGGGGAATACGTTGAGGCGGTAGAAAAGGTCACCACGGAAGGTGCCGCGAACGATGGACTCTTCGAGGTTGCGATGCGTGGCGGCGATGATGCGTACATCGCAGTGGCTCGACACGTTGCTGCCGACGCGCTCGTACACGCGCTCCTGCAGGACGCGCAGCAGCTTCACCTGCATGGGCAGGCTCATGTCGCCGATCTCGTCGAGGAACAGCGTACCGCCCTCGGCAATCTCGAAACGGCCCTTGCGCGTGGTGATGGCTCCCGTGAAGGAACCCTTCTCGTGGCCGAACAGTTCGCTCTCGAGCAGCTCGGCGGGAATGGCGCCGCAATTCACGGCGACGAAGGGGCGCAGGCGGCGTGGGCTTGAGGCATGGACGGCCCGCGCAGCAATCTCTTTTCCAGTACCGGATTCCCCTAGGATCAAGACGGTGGAATCGTAGGGGGCGACCTGGCCAATCAGTTTGTTCACGGCCGAGATTGCCGGGGAAACTCCGGAGGGCAACAGAACACCGTCTTCCTTCGGGTTCGTGGCCAGGTTTATCTGTGCATGGCGCGCGAATCCTTCGCTCTGCGCACTGATGCATTCGATCGGCTGCACGGTCACTCCTTAAGTCTCTCGCGAGTATCTTCGCGCGCTTGGGTCGCGGGAAAGCGTGACGCGCCGTGCATCTTTGCAGATGCGAGAGAGAAATGAACTAACAACCTTGCGCGCGCTGCCGATGGCAAGCATCGCGCGAGGGAATCCCTTACTGCTTATTCCCTGCGGAAAATTTCATGCGCGACGAATGCCGCGCGCGCCGGCAATTTTTCGCCGGTGCCGGCGAAACACCAGCTTCTCGATGTGATCGGCGACCACTTCACCGAGCGAGAGAAAACGTACGCGCACTTGTCCGGGTGGTGCGCCCGACACGACCTGCGCGGGAAGATTGAGTGGCTGCACGACGATGTCACGCAGCATCACCTCGAGAACGCCATGAGCGCCTTCGCTCAGACCTTCGTCGTAAGTGAAACTCGCACCCATTGCATTGAGACGTGTGGGGCCGCAGGCGCGGCTGGCTCTGCGCCAGCAGCTGTCCGGCGAGGTCGAGCAGCAGGTTCAGTTTGAAATCGAGGCGGCGCAGATCCGCCGAATGCGGCGCTTCATCGTCGGATTTGTCGAGCTGGCCGTGTTCTTCGAGCGCGTCGCAGGCCTGGAGCACGCGCATGTTGCGCTCGGCGTAGTGCTGCGCGGTCACGTCGTCGACCGGCTGTGGCAACGGGCGCCAACGAACCGGCAGCAGGTCTTCGTAGGCCAGCTTGTCGAAAATGACGATGGTGTCTTTGCCGTCGTACATAGAATCGTGGGGGCTGTACCCACTCCCTCCTTGCCCGCTACCTTCTTCTCTCGCCGAGTCTAGCGGCTTTCGCCCATCATCGCGGCAATCGCGCGTTCCGACTCGAGCGCGGCTTCATCGAGCGAACGGAAGCAGCAGCGGCCGGTCGCGTCGAGCTGCATGGCGCGCATGAGGCCGAGCAGCTCGCGACGCTCGCTGAGCTCTTCGTGCACCCTGCCCCAGCGCTGCTCGCGAAGGAACCGCATGACGTCCCAGGTGCTGGCGAGGATGGCGTCGGCGACGCGACGCCAGTCGCTGTCCGGCCCGGCGGGCGCCACCGGCTGCAGCGAGCTTCGCACCAGCCGCAGATGCGGACGATGGGGGGCTTGTGAGGCGGGCACGCTCATCGCGGGCCAGCCTTCCCGTTCGCCTGCGGCAGTTGCAGCCAGGCGCTGCGGATCTCTCCGAGCAGGCGGCCGACTTCGTCGAGCCACTCGGGCTTGTTAGAGGCATTGGCCTGCATGATGCGCTGGCACATGTACTCGTACAGCGAATCGAGATTCTTGGCGAGCTCGCCGCCGACCTTGAAGTCGAGGCAGTTGCGCAGCTCGTCGATGATGGCGACGGCGCGATGCAGGAGCTGCGCCTTCGCGGCGCCGCCGCCGTGATTCATCATTCCGCGCGCGGTCGCGATGCGTTCCAGCGCGCCGTCCATCATCATCACGATGAGGCGATGTGGGTCCGCGGCATCCACGCCGCTGTGCACGGCGGTGCTGCGATAGGCGGCTAATTTTGCGGTGTTGGGCGGGAAGGCCATCGTCAAATGCTCCATGTTTGTCAAGGAGCTTAACGGCCTTGCGACGCCGGACTTGAGCGTCCGGGCGTCCCAGGCGGGACTAGTCGCCTATCTTCGAGATGCTGCTCAACTGCTGCGTGAGGAACGAGGAATCGCCCTGCAGTTTCGACAGCAGGCTGTCGAGCGCGGTGAACTGCGCCTTGTAGCGCGCTTCCACCTTGAGCATGCGCGCCTCGAGCGTCGCCTGCGATTTCTGCAGTTCGACGCTCTTCTGGTTCAGGCGCTTCGAGCGCACGTCGAGCTCGGCGTCGGCCGCCAGGCGCGGCGTCAGCGCATCGGACAGGCGCTTGGCTATGCCGGTTTCCGAGCTGAACAGCGAGGCCACACCGTCATAGTTAGACGTCATTGCGGTCTTGAGCTTGTCGGCGTCGAGCTTGAGGGTGCCGTCTTTCTGGGTGGTGATGCCGATGCTGGCCAGCGACTGGTAAGGACCGGAAAGACCGCCCACCATGTCGGTGAGCTTGTTGCGCAGCTCGCTTTCGATGCCGCGCAGCATGGCGTCGCCCAGCAGCGGACCCGCCTTCTTGGTGGTCGGCTCGTAGCCGCGCAGCGCACTGATGGTCTTGGCCAGTGCGTTGTACTGCTCGACAAAGCTCTTGATGCGCCCGGTGGTCGCATTGGTGTCGTTGGCGATGGTGAGCGTGAATGTTTCGCCGGGCTTTGCCTTGAGCAGCGTGACGTTCACGCCTTCGATGGCATCGCTGACGGTATTGGTGGCGCTGTGGTGCTCGAACCCGGCGATGAACACCACGGTGTCGGCGGCCTTGCGCTGCTCGGTGTAGTTGGTGATCAGTGACGGGTTGTACACGAGGCTGGCGAGGCCGCCATCGCCGTCGGCCTGGGCCACCGTGATCGCGGCGTCTTTGCCCGTGGCGGTGGCTGACAACACCAGGTGGGCGCCGTCCGCGGCGTTGATGATGGTGGCGCGCACCAGGTTGGTGTTGCCCGGCGACTGGTTGATGGCGTCACGAATCTGCGCCAGCGTGTTGTGCGTGGCGTCGACGCTGATCTGGAAGGTCTTTGCGCCGGAAGCAATCGTCAATGTGCCCGTGCCCACCACCTGCCCTGCGCCACCCGCGAACGGGTCGGACGTGAGCTGATGAGCCGACGCCAGGGATTCGACCTGGATATCGTAGCTGCCTTCTTCCGCGGCAGTGGTCGCCGAGGCCGTGAAAATGTCGGGATCCGACGCGGTCGCCGATCGCGTGGAGAAGGACTCCAGCGATTTGAGCGGGTCGAGTGCCGTGTTTTATGCACTGAGCGCGCCCTTGAGCTGCCCTAGTGCGGAAAGGCTGGTGACCGTTGCGGTCTGCGAGCGCGTGATCTGCGCCTGCGCGGGTGCTTTTTCGGCAGCCACGAGCTGTGTCACCAGACCGTTGATATCCAGTCCGGACCCTAAACCGGGTGAGCTCAGTCCTGCCATGTCGTCCTCGCGCTGATCAAACTAATCAAACTTTCTCGTCGAGCAAGGCGCCGATGCTCGCGTCGATGCGTTCCGCCATGCGTAACGCCTCTTCGCCGGGCACCTGGCGAATCACTTCGCCGGTCTCCGCGTCGGTGATGCTCACGACCATGCGGCCGGAGGCGTCGTCGACGCGAAACTGCAGCGCGCGGTTCGTGCTGCGTAAAAACGTATCGATCTGCCGTGTCACCGATTCCATGTTCGGTACTTCCACGGGGCGCGGCGGTTTTGTCGCCGTCGCCTTCTCAACCATCTCGACAGCCGATGCTGTCACGCGTTCGGCGTGCGCCTGGCGCTGAATCTTGACGTCGGCTTCGAGTGAAATTTCACCGACTTTCATGACAGTTACCTCAGCAGGTCTCCAGAGGCTGTCGCTTCGGCAGGCGCCGCGAGTCTCGTGACCCGCGGCGCCCCCTTATCATTGCGACTTTCTGAAGCTCCGCTCAGTTGTCACCTCATTACCGGAGCAATGAGAGGACGTTCTGCGGGACCGCATTGGCCTGAGCGAGAATCGCCGTACCGGCCTGCTGCAGGATCTGCGCGCGGGTCAGGGCAGCGGTTTCCACCGCGAAGTCCGCATCCAGGATGCGGCTGCGCGCGGCGTTCAGGTTCTCGGCAGTCGTCGTCAGGTTGGCGACGGTTGACGAGAAGCGGTTCTGCACTGCGCCCAGGTCGGCGCGCATGCTGGTCACCTGCGACAGAGCACCGTCGAGCACGGCGATCGCCGCGTTCGCACCGGCCACCGTCGAGATGTTCACGGTGTCGAGACGCGTCAGGCCAGCCGAGGCAGAAGCCAGGCCACCTTCCGCGAGGTCCGAGCCGCCCAGGGTGAATGCCGCCGCTGAGCTCAGCGTCAGCCGGCCGCGGGTGGTGATACCCGTGCCGTCGGCAGCAGCCGTACCCGCAGTGGTGACCACAACCGAGGCAGTACCCGCCGAAGTCTCAGCGTAGCCGATGACGGCCGAACCGAACTTGTCCGAGGTCAGCGTGAGGTTCGTGGCGGAAGCGCCCGAAGCCACCACGCTGGTGCGACCGGCGGCGTATTCCGCGTTGATCGCAGTGCTCAGTGCAGCAACAGTCAACGTCGGCGTGCTGGCAGCACCCACCGTGACCGCCACGTTGCCGGCACCGACAGCGCCGCCCGTGGTGATTTCATACACACGACCTTCGATCGTGAACGTGTCGCCCGTGGCGAGCGCCGTGGTGCCCGTGTCGAGGTTGCCCGCGCCGAACGTCAGCGTGTTCACTTCGTGACCCGCGGCATTGGCGCCGACGGACGCGTCGAGACCCGTGGCGTTCTGGATTGCCTGGGCGCCAGCCGCCGTTGCGGGCGATGACGTCACGGCGATGTTGCGGCCGTCAGCCGACGACAGCGTCAGCGCGCCGGTGCTGGCATCAGCAACGGCGGACACGCCGGTCAGATTGCTGACCGCGTTGATGGCGGTGGCGGCCGAACGGCCCTGCGTCACGGCGTTGATGTCAGCAGCAACGGCGCCGACGGCGACACCGTTGATGAGCAACGCGCCGCTGGCAAGACCCGAACGCGCGATCACTGAACCGCCAACCACCGAACTCGCCGCCGTGGCGGACACGCCCGTCTGGTTGGTCTTGGAGTTGATGGCCGTGGCTTTCGCCGTGGCGCTGTCGGCAGAGACGCCGGCGGCGCTGGTCTGGGCCGAGACACCCACTTCGATTCCGTTGATCGTGAAGCTGTTGCCGTCGAAGCCGTTGGTTCCGACCGCGGTGCTGGTCGCCTGGAAGGCGCCTAACAGGTTCGTGGTGGCACCAGCGATACCGAACGAGATCGTCTGGTTGGCGTTGGCACCGACCTGGAACTGCGCCGACGAGAACGTACCGTCGAGAATGTTCTGGCCGTTGAACTGCGTGGCCAGACCGTTGCGCTGAATTTCGGCGAGCAGCTGAGCGGATTCGGCGTTGAGCGCCGTCAGAGGCCGAGTTCGTGCTGTTGGCTGACTGGATCGCCAGTTCGCGGATACGCTGCAGAGCGTTGCCGGTTTCGCCGAGCGCGCCTTCCGCGGTCTGGGCAAGGGAGATACCGTCATTCGCGTTGCGGACGGCCTGGTTCAGACCGCGGATCTGCGTCGTGAAACGCTCCGAGATCGCGAGACCGGCGGCGTCGTCTTTCGCGCTGTTGATGCGCAGACCGGACGAGAGACGCTGCAATGCAGTCGCCAACTGGCCCTGTGATGTCGTGAGGTTGCGCTGAGCAGTCAGCGACGACACGTTGGTATTGATGACTTGAGGCATTGAAACGACTCCTGAAATTTGTGGGCCGGTGACAACACCGGCAATAGTTTGCTCAGGGCCTGTATCGGTTGGGGCTGGGCGAACTTAAGCGAAGCGTGTAGGCCTGCACGTATTTGTGAGGCATATCACGGTGTTAGTTACAGATAGTCGAATAAAGACAGTTGCGAAATCTTCGTATAGGCCGCCTGGGCGGCCTGAAGTCCCGTGTACTGCTGGTTGAGGCGGCTTACGGCTTCGGCGTAATCCACATCGCGCAAATCCGACAACAGATCCTGCAGGTCGACGGACTCCGCGCCGCGCGTATCCGTGGCCTGGTCGATCGCATTCAGCCGCGACCCGACTTCGGCGCGAACGTTCGAGGCGCGCTGCAGGCTCTGATCGAGATTCGCGATGCTCGCGCCGATCTGCGCCTGGAACGTGGCCTTGTCGATCGGCGTCGTCGTCGAGGATCCGAGCGTGTTCGCGAGCTCTTCGAGCATCGCGAACATGTCGGTCTTCTGCGCCGGTGCGATTGAAAAACTGTCGCCCGCGGCG
>Ga0193753_10001941_pt1 | contig 17033 bp, 15 predicted proteins | sample H1c2metaG_FD_144925 | JGI IMG/M metagenome (GOLD analysis project Ga0193753, IMG submission 144925) | Soil microbial communities from a riparian zone of the East river system, Colorado, United States - H1c2 | ecosystem: Environmental > Terrestrial > Soil > Riparian zone | place: USA: East... | reverse complement strand
AAGTATGGCACCGCTAACATCCCGACACACGAGGGGAATCATAATGTTATGAGACCCCGGTACGCCTTTCTTCCCAGCGGCGAATCATCTGTTTACGGGCCACGCCCCAGCGATATCCGCCGAGTTGTCCGCCCGCACGCAGAACGCGATGACACGGGATGATCCAGGCAATCGGATTGGCGCCTACTGCGTTCCCCACAGCACGCGCGCCATCCGGCATTCCGAGTCGTCGAGCCAGCGCGCTGTATGTGACCGACTCCGTGGCATCTAGTTCGAGCAGCGCGCGCCAGACTTGCACCTGGAAATTGGTTCCGCACACCGCCAATGGCAACGTTGCAGTTTTGTGACCCCAGATGGTGTCGACCAAAGTCGTAGCGCGCTCATCGTCGCGCACGAATTTCGCCTTGGGCCACTCTTCGCGCAGGCGCTTCAGTTCTTTGCCATCGCCGGGCCCATCGACGAACGCCAGGCGACATAAACCGCGCGGCGTCTCCGCAAAGAAAGCCGATCCGAAAGGCGTGTTGGCGATTCCGTGACGAATGGTCACGCCCTCGCCTCCGGTGCGAATCTCGCCGGGAGTCATGGCCTGAAGCGTTACCGTCAGGTCATGCAACCGGCCGCCGCCCGACAGTCCTACAGAATGAGCGGCGTCCATCACGGAAGGCTCGCTGCGCAACGCGGGGCCGGCAGCACGATGGGTGACTTCCGCCAGGTATTGCTTCGGGGTCAGCCCCGTCCATCGACGGAACAGGCGATTGAAGTGGAATTCGGACAGGCCCACGAACCGGGCGATTTCGGCCAGCTTCGGCTGGCGCTGGTACTCGCGCTCGATGAATTCGATGGCGCGGGTCATGCGTGCGAACTCGCGGCTGTCGACCAGGCCTTCAGCCATGGAGTGGGCAATCGATGTGACTTTCATATCCATGGGCGGCATCTTGCGCGCCGCCTTCGCGGGCTTCGACCCGATCCTTGCGCCCTTCACGGGTTGAGCGGGCCGGCCGCCGGCGCCTCGATGCCCTTCAGCAACATCCCCGGCAGGTCCGCGACCGCGCTGCCCCCGGGGTTCGTGATGTTGAGGATGGCGAGCTCGCGCTGCGGAATGATCCAGAACGCACTGCCCCCGTCATCCCTGACCTCGAGCGCTTCGGCGCCATCGATGGTGAGACGCGTGACCTGCATGCCGGTACCGGCGCTCACACGCGAAGCGCGCGCCATCTCGCGCGCCCAGCCGGCGGGCAGGACCGCGCTTCCCTCATGAATGCCGTCGGTGCCGAGCAGGCTCAGGATGCGCAACATGTCGCGTGCCGTCGCACGCCAGCAGCAATGCGCGGCCGGCATGCCCGCGCGGCGATCGAGCTGCAATTCGGCAGGCCCCGCGCCCACCGCGCGCCACAGCCGCTGGTCGACAAAGGTTTCGTAGGGCTGGCCCGTGACGCGCTCGACGATGACGGCGGCGAGCTGCGTGTTGGCGGGCGAGAGATTGTAGAAGCCGCCCGGTTCGTGTTCGAGCCTGAAGCCGAGCGCGCTCGATTCGAAGTCGTTGCCTAACAACATGCGCACGCCGCGCGAAGTGGCGAAGGCCGGGAGCAGTGCCGGCTCGCGCCACGGCGAGCGATACAGCAGGCCGCGGAGGTCGCCGCCCGTCTCGAGTCCGCTGGTCTCCTCCAGCAGCTGGCGCAGCGTGATGCGGCCCCGCGCCTCGTCGTCCCACTCGGGGAGATAGCGCGCCACCGGATCGTCGAGGCTCGCGATCTTGCCTTCGGCCAGCGCGATGCCGACCGACATGGCCGCGAGTGGGCGGGCCACCAGCGCGGCGGGCAGCAGGCTGCGCGCATCGTCGGTCAGGAAATAACGTTCCACCGCGAGCGTGCCGCGGTACAGCACTAACAAGGCCCGCGATCCGGCCTCGCCCGCGCGACTGGCCGCCTCCTCGACCACCAGCGCGTCGATCGCCGGATCTGCCGGATTCGCGCGCCGCAGGGGTGCCGGGTCCGGCGTACCGATGGTGGCCACGGGTAGGTAGGCACCATCGGCGGACAACGGCAATTGCACCGCGCGGCGCCAGAACGGCAGATCGGCCGTGAACACGCCGACGCCCAGGGACACCAGCGACAGCACGATGGCTGTGAGGAATGTAAGTACGCGGCGCATTGGAATTTTAGACCTGGCGCAATGCTACCAGCGGGAATGAGACGCTAGAATGCCCGCCGCCGTGAAACTCTCCATCTGCGCCATCGCATCAGAAGTGGTCCCGCTCGCCAAGAGCGGCGGCCTCGCCGACGTCGCCAGCGCGCTGTCGCGGCAGCTGACGCGCGCCGGGCATGACGTACGGCTGTTCATGCCGTTTTATACGCAGGTCAAGCGCGCCAACCTCGGCGCCACGCGCGTCGAGACGCTGCAGGGCCTCAGCATCCTTACCGGCAGCCACGAGTATCGCGTCGACATCTGGCGCGCGACCCTGCCGGGCTCCGCCTCGCCGGTATACCTGGTCGAGTCCGACGCGCTGTACGCGCGGCCAACGCTGTACACCAGCGACCCCGACGAGCATCGACGCTTCCTGGTATTGACCCGCGCCGCGCTCGAATGCTGCCGGCGCATGAACTTCCACCCGCACATCGTGCACTCGCACGACTGGCACACGGCCTTCGCGCCGCTCTGGCTGCGCTCGAACTACAAGGACGACCCGGTCTTCGCCGGCACCCGGTCGGTCATGACCATCCACAACATCGGCTACCAGGGCGGGTTCGGCGCGGCCGATGTCGCGGACCTCGATCTCGGCGCCGACGCCTATCTACTGCACCAGGACGACCTCAAGGCCGGGCAGATCAACGCGCTCAAGCACGGCATCCTGCATGCCGACGCGGTGACCACCGTGAGCCCGACCTACGCGCGCGAAATCACCACGCCGCGCTACGGCCTGGGGCTGGAGCAGGCGCTGGCCTCGCGCGGCAGCGCGGTGCGCGGCATCCTCAACGGCGTCGACTACGAGGAATGGGACCCGGCGCACGACAAGCATCTGCCCATCCATTTCGGACCAGGCAACGTCGCGCCAAAAACCGAGCTCAAGCGCAATTTCCTGCTGCGGCAGGGCATGGTGCCGACGCGCGGCCGCGTGCCGCTGTTCGGCATCGTCAGCCGGCTCGCGTCGCAGAAAGGGTTCGACCTTCTGACCGACACATTGCCGAAGCTGCTGCAGAACAATGACGTTCGCCTGGCGGTGGTGGGCACCGGCGACGCCGTCTATGAGAAGTTTTTCGCCGGCCTCGCCGCGAAGTATCGCGGCCGCGCGTGGTTCTTCGGTGGCTACGACGAAGCGCTGGCGCACTGGATCGAAGGCGCCAGCGATGCTTTCCTGATGCCCTCGCAATATGAGCCTTGCGGGCTCAACCAGATGTATTCGCTGCGCTACGGCACGGTGCCGATCGTGCGACGCACCGGCGGCCTTGCGGATTCGGTCACGCACTTCGATCCGGCCACGGGAGCCGGCACGGGAATCGTGTTCAACGATTTCGACGCGGTGGCCATGACGTGGGCGCTGGACACGGCGATGAGCTGGTACGCACAACCTGCGCTCTGGGATCGCATCGTTCAGAACGCCATGCAATGCGACTTCTCGTGGGAAACTCAGGCCAACGAGTATCTGAAGCTGTTTGCGGAATTACTTGAGCTTGACGGTTCCGCGCTCGTCGAACGGGATGCGGCGCAGAAAGCCACTCGATAGGTTGACGTTTCCGCGCAGCCGGTAGTCGAGCGCCTCCGAAGAATTGCGCCGCGAGAGCAGTTTGGCGAGCGCGCCGGCAAGATTCGCGGTGATGTTCATGTCGAACTCCGCTTCACCCATGGCCGGCACGGTGAACGGCGCGGCAGTGGCGCCGTTGCCCAGCTCGGCATCGTTGACTTCGATGGTGTAGGTAAGGCCTTCGATCGGCAGTTCCCGGGCGTTCGGATTGAACACGCGCATGCGTACCAGCACGCGCTGCGAAAAGATGTCGCCGCCCTGCATCTTCAGCGAGACCACCGATAGCTTCGGCGCCTCGTACTTCGGCAACGCGGCGCACGCCCCGAGCAGCGAAGAAAGCGAGAGGCCTGCGATCGCGATCAGCGCGAGACGGCGTGGGTAGCCTTCACGCATGCGAGAACATGTCCTGCGTGACCAGCACCACGCCCTTGTCCGTCACCAGGAAGCGCCTGGCGTCCTCGGCGCGATCGAACCCGATGCGCGTGCCGCTCGTGATCTCGCAGCCCGCGTCGATGATGGCGTTCCGAACCTGGCAGTTCTGGCCGATGCGCACGTCGGGCAGGATCACCGAACGTTCGACCACCGAACGCTCCTCGACGCGCACGCCGGAGAACAGCAACGACTCGCGCACCGTGGCGCCCGAAATGATGGCGCCGCCAGAGACCAGCGAGTTGATGGCCACGCCGCGCCGGCCGTCCTCGTCGAGCACGAATTTCGCGGGGGGCGTCTGCGCCTGGTAGGTCCAGATGGGCCAGTCCTCGTCGTAGATGTTGAGCTCGGGATTGACCCACACGAGCTCGATATTTGCCTCGTAAAAGGCGTCGATTGTTCCAACATCGCGCCAATAAGACTGGGCACGCGTCTTAACGTCCCGGAATGGATACGCAAAGACCTGCAGCTTCTCGATGGCCTTGGGGATGATGTCCTTGCCGAAATCGTGTTTCGACTTCTCGTCCGCGGCGTCTTCCACCAGCAGTTTTTCGAGTAGCTCCGGGTTGAACACGTAGATGCCCATGGACGCCAGCGCCGCATCGGTTCTCCCCGGCATGGGATCGGGCGTCGGCGATTTCTCGACGAACCGCGTGACGCGATTCCATTCGGTGACGGTGAGTACGCCGAACTCCTTGGCCTCGACGATAGGGACTTCGACCACGCCCACCGTGATGTCGGCGCCCTTCTCCACGTGGTAGGCGATCATCGGACCGTAGTCCATCTTGTAGATGTGGTCGCCCGCGAGCACCAGCACGTGCTTCGGCCGATGCGAATGCATGACGTCGATGTTCTGGTACACCGCGTCGGCCGTTCCGCGATACCAGTGGGTGCCGGTCTTCTGCTGCGCCGGGATCACTTCGACGAATTCGCCGAACTCGCCGCGCATGTATCCCCAGCCACGATGAATGTGCTGGATCAGCGACTGCGCCTTGTATTGCGTGAGCACGGTGATCTGGCGGATGCCGGAATTCACGCAGTTCGACAACACGAAATCGATGATGCGGAACTTGCCGCCGAATGGCGTCGCCGGTTTCGCACGATGCTCGGTGAGCCCTTTCAACCGTTCGCCCCGGCCACCCGCCATGATGACGGCGAGCGTGCCGCTGGTGAGGCGGCTGACGTAACGTCCGGATGTTGCGCGTGCTGGGCGTTTGGCCATTGGGTCCCTCGGTTTTTTTGCAGTATAGGGCCCGTGCTACCGTAGACGCATGCCTCATCGCGCATCTGTCGCAGCATGTTCAGCTGCACTCGGCGTAGCGCTATTGCACGTCGCGTGCGCCGCTCCGCCTACAAAATCGAGCGCTGTCCCCGCTGCGAAGACCGGATGTCTCGCCGCCGGCGACGGCTATCTGCGGGCGCGCATGCGCGGCGCCGTGGACCTGGATCTCGACTGGAAAGACGCGGAGATGCAGTGCGAGGGTGGCCCGCGCCCCCCCGGAAAAGACAACGAGAGCAACGGCGTGCGCGTCAGCATCGGCGGGCCGGACCGCGGTGAAGGCCGGCGCATTCGCCTGGTCTTCGGCATCGCCGGCGTCGGTGAAGGACGCGGCGGACAGGCCCTGCGCACCAACGTCACGATTCTGTTCGAAGGCGAAGACCGCGTTTTCGCGACACTGGGCGACGACAAATGCACGGTGGACTCACTGACCCAGCAACGCGTGGAGACGCTCGGCGCGGACCGCGCTATCTATCGCGTCGAAGCCCGCGGCTTTTGCCTGAGCCCGGCTTCCAGCCTGTCGAAAGGCGAACGGGTGCTGCTCACCAGCTTCGACTTTGCAGGCCGGGTCGAATTCGGGGACGATGACCGCCATGCGCCCAAACCCACGCCCTGACCTTCTGCGCCGCTCCTGGCTGCTGCTCGCCAGCGCCATGGCCCTGGCCGTCAGCATGGCGGCTCCCGCCCAGAACGGGCCGCTCGAAGACCTGGCGGCATTTCCGCGCGGCAAGCTCGAGATCAGCGAGGGCAAGAAGGTGAAATACACCTTCGATGTCTGGCTGGCGAACAGCCCGAGCCGCCAGCAACAGGGCCTCATGTTCGTGCGGGCGCTGCCCGACCTGCGCGGGATGTTGTTCGTCCACGAAAGCCCCAAGCCCATCAGCATGTGGATGAAGAACACCTACATTCCGCTCGACATGGTGTTCATCGACGGGCACGGCCGCATCCAGCAGATCGTCGAGCAGACGACGCCGCATTCCCTCGACATCATCCGCAGCAATGAACCGGCCCTGGCGGTGCTGGAAATCGCCGGTGGTGAGGCCAGGCGTCTCGGCCTTCACCCTGGCCAGCAGGTCGCGCATCCCGCACTGACAAAGCGCTGATATCATCGGCGGCACTTGCAGGGAGACACTCCATGAAAAGAATCGGCAGCCTGGCGCTCGCGGCCATTTCGATGGCGCTCGCCTCGACATTCACGGCGGGAACGGCATACGGCGGGGCTGCGGAAGGCAGCTGGTTCATCGCGCCGTCCGTGAATGCATTGTGGCTGGACGACAGCCGCGTCGCCGACGATGACGCCGGCGTGACGCTCGCCTTCGGTTACACGATGAGCGAGAAGTTCGACGTGCAGTTCTCGTTCTACGGTTCCGAACACAACGGCACCGGCAATACCACGATGGAGCTGCAGGGTTACGGGCTTTCCCTGAATCGCGTGTACTACCGCGAGGGTCGCGTAAATCCGTTCCTGACGCTGGGTCTCGCCAAAACCAAGTCCATCTACAAGCCGGGCATGGCGGATGAGGTCATGAGCGCCCTTTATGGCGGCGGCCTGCTCATCACGATTGGTGCGGATCGCGACGACGGCAGCGTCATGCAGTTGCGTGCGGACCTGGGTGCGCGCCGCGGACTGACTACCGATACCACCGAAAAGCATCCCGTCGATTACGTCGCGGGCATCGGACTGCAGTATTCCTGGGGTGGCTCGGCCTCGCGCCGTGTCATCGACACGGACGGCGACGGGGTCGCCGATGACCTGGACAAGTGCCCCGGCACACCCGCGGGTACGGCCGTGGATTCGAGCGGCTGTCCCCTGCCGCAGGATGACGACGGCGACGGCGTCACCAACGACATCGACAAATGCCCCGGCACGCCTGCGGGCGCCCGGGTCGACGCCAGCGGCTGCGAACTCGACAGTGACGGTGATGGCGTCGGCGACAGCCGCGACCAGTGCCCGAATACTCCCGCCGGCGCGAAAGTGGACGAGCGAGGTTGTGAGCTCGACAGCGACGGCGATGGCGTCGTCGACGGCCAGGACAAGTGCCCGGATACGCCGAAGGGCGATCGCGTGGATGCGGTCGGCTGCTCGTTCAAGGAAGAGATCAAACTACCCGGCGTGGTGTTCGAAACCGGCAAGGCCGAGCTCAAGCCCGAGAGTCTCTCGGTGCTCGATGGCGCCATCGCGACGCTGAAGCGTTATCCGGAGCTCAATGTCGAAGTCGCGGGGCACACGGACAGCCGCGGCTCGGACGCGCTCAATCTCGACCTGTCAGCGCGCCGCGCGGAAACGGTTCTCAAGTACCTGAAGGACGGTGGCGTGAGTAACGCCATGACCTCGCGGGGCTACGGCGAGCGTCAGCCGGTCGCCAGCAACGCGAACGACGACGGCCGCCAACAGAATCGGCGGGTCGTGCTGCGGGTGCTGAACTGACATCTCGAGAAAGAGGTTGTCAGCAAGCGACGAAGCGCTGATCAAGGGACTGGTCCAGCAGGCGGAAAACGCTGCCGCGGCGGGGCAGCGCGATGAAGCGCAAAAGCTGCTGGCGCGGGCCTCGTCTCTCGCGCCCGAACACCCCTTGGTGCTCAACGCCTGCGCCATCAGCCTGCTGCAGGCGCGCAATGCGGCGGGCGCGCGCGAACTGCTCGAGCGCGCGACGGCACTCGAAGCCGGCAGTCCGGTCCTGTGGATGAACCTCGCGACGACACTGCGGGCGCTCGACCTGCGCGACGAGGAAGAGAAGGCACTGCAGTCGGTGCTCAAGATAGAGCCGCGCCATCTCGTCGCGCTGTTGCAGAAGGCCGAACTGCTCGTCCGCCGCGGCAAGATCAAGGCCGCCGCCACCGTGTATCACAACGCGCTGCAGGTTCTGCCGCCGAACGCGCGGCTGCCATCCGCGTTGCGTGAACCGCTGCAGCGCGCCTTTGAAGCCGTGCGCGTCAACGACCAGGCGCTCGCAGATCATGTCGACCGGACACTGGTCGATACGCGCGCGAACCATCAAGGTTCGCAACTCGATCGCGCGGAGCATGGACTCGCGGCGATGCTCGGCAAGCGACGCATCTACCACTCGCAGCCGACGTTCCTGCACGTTCCCAAATTGCCCGAGTTCGAGTTCTACGCGCGCGAAGATTTTCCGTGGCTCACTGAGTTCGAAGCGGCGACCGCGGAGATCCGCGCCGAGTGCGAACAGGCGCTGCGCGAGGACGCGGCCGGCGTCGTGCCATACATCGCGTATCCCGACGGCGTGCCGCTCGATCAGTGGGCGGAACTCAATCGTTCGCGAAAGTGGAGCGCCTTTTTCCTGTGGCGCGACGGCGTGCGCATCGACGCGCATACCGACCGTTGCCCGAAGACCGCGGCTTTGCTCGCGAAAGCGCCGCACTCGGATGTGCCGGGCTATGCGCCCACGGCGTTCTTCTCCATCCTCGACCGCAAGTCACACATTCCACCGCATTCGGGAGTCACGAATTCGCGGCTGATCGTGCATCTGCCGCTGGTCGTGCCACCCCAATGCCGGTTTCGCGTGGGCTCGGAGACGCGCGAATGGCAGCCAGGCAAGGCGTGGGTATTCGATGACACCATCGAACACGAGGCTTGGAACGAAAGTGACCTGCCGCGGGCCATACTCATATTCGACACCTGGCACCCCGCGCTTACCCTGGGGGAACGCGAGCTGATCCGGACCGCCGTTCCCGCGATCAAGGATTACTATCGCAACGAAATTTCCATTACAGGCAGCGAGTCTTGAAGGTCCTTATTCCCCTGGTCGCCATTGCGGCGCTGTTTTTCCCGTGTGCCGCGCCGGCGGCCGATGTCGTCCCCGAGCGCGTCAAGGCCTGCATTTCCATGCGCCGCGACGCCGAGCGCCTGGCCTGCTTCGATCGCGCCGTCGCCGACCTGGAAGGGGGCACCCAGGCGCCCGCGGCTTCGCCCGAGGATATGTTCGGTGCAAACAGCGTCATCAACGCCGCCTCCGCCGCGAACCAGCCGACAAAACGCGAAGATTTGAAGCAAATTTCCGGGGTGATTACTTCCCTCCGCCACGGGGACGATGGGATGATCGTGGTCGACCTTGATAACGGGCAGTCGTGGCGTCAGCAGGACCGGGAGGTCGCACTGATGATCGCCGCCGGCGATACGGTCACGGTCACGCGAGCGAGCCTTGGTACTTTTCGAATAGCCGACAAGAGGGGCCGTTCTGCACGCTTCAAGCGTGTGCGTTAGGAGGATTCAAGAGTCATGTCGATCACGAAACATTTCCCTGCATTGGCCCTGGGCGCCGTCGTAGCTTTACTGGCGGCCTGCGTGTCCCAGCCGCCGGCTACTGCCCCCGTTGCTAAGCCCGCGGCGCCCGTTGCAGCCCCGGCTGCGGCGCAAAACCCGGCCGCCAAGAGCGAACAAGAGACCGCTGATGCCCTGGAAAAGAAATTCCAGGACGCCGCCAGGGGCTACAAGGTTGTCGAGCGCGACGGCAAGACCATGTACTGCAAGCGCGAGAAGCGCATGGGCACCACCATTCCGACCATGCAGTGCATGACGGAGGCGCAGTTGCGCAACCAGGTTGAAACCATGGAAGACGCGCGTGAGCGCATGCGCAACAGCAGCAAGTGCACCATGGGCGCAGGTTGCGGCGCGGGCAGTTAGACACTCCGCGATAATCAGTTCGGGCCAGTTCAGGGGAGAACCCGCGTGGCTTACAAGGCATCGATGGCGATCGTCGTGGCCCTATTGCTGACCGCGTGCTCGGCCAGCCCACCTGCCGCCAACGAGGCCACGATCTCGCGGTCGGGCGGCAAGGGCCACGACTGGAAAACCGTGACCGAAGCCGAAGTCGCGGCAGAAATAGACGCGCACCTGATCAAGCCTGCGAAAGATTTCGTGAAGCTGCGTAAAGACGGCGAAATCGTGTTCTGCAAACGCATCCGAGAGGTTGGCAGCAACATCCCCACGCTCAAGTGCATCACGCAGGCTCAATTGCGCGTCCAGGTCGAAGACATGGACCAGTACCGCAAGGGCATGCGCACCATCGGCAAGTGCCCGTTGGGGCCGATGGGCTGCAGCGCCGGGCAGTGAGGCTCAGGCGGGCTGCGGCTCGTCCTTGAGTGAGAACCAGCAGTTGAAGGCGACGGTGATGCGCTCGCCCTCGCCCTCATATGGCTTGACGTCGTGGAGAATCCACGACGGAAACAACACCAATTGCCCCGGCTCGAACTTCACGTGGCGAATGCCCGTGGCGAATGGGCTGCGCAACTTCGCATTCGCCGCGTCCACGTACATCGCACTCGCCGTCGCCGGATTGAGGAAGCTCAGGAGCCCGCTGTCCGGCTTGTCGGCGTCGTGGTTGCCAGGGCTCACACAGTAGACCCCGGACCAGCTCGCGAGCGGATGATTGTGCAGGCCGAAGAAGCCACCGCGGCGCGTGATGTGAAACCAGGAATCCGAGTAGATGAGCAGGCGGCGCGTCATCGCGTCGTCATAGTTGCTGAGCTCGGCGACCATGCCGAGGAGACTGCTCCAGCAGAACTGCTTCAGCTGCTTTATGGCGGGCTCATCCGCACGGAATAGCTGGAAGTCGCTTTCGAACACCTGGCCGTTGCGCTGCGTGAGCGGGCGCGGATTCGCGTATCTGGCGCCCTCGGCCGCCCGCTGCAGGAACAGCGAGCGCAGCTCACCGTTCAGCGAGGCGCAATTCTCCAATTGCGCGAAGCCAAAGGGCACGGCGAAGAAAGGCTGAATCTGGACCATCCTGCAGCCGCGACGATACCGGAAACGGCCAAAAAAAAACGGCGGGCTCGAAGCCCGCCGTTCTCTATTCAAACAACCGATCTTGCGATCAGAAGTCGATCGTCAGCGAAGCGAACACCTGGCGACCCAGGGCGTCGTAGTACTGCGCCCAGGTGTTGCCGTTGCAAGGACCAGCCGGGCAGTACTACAAGCCACCGCTCGGAACGAACGGCGGGCTCTTGTCGAACAGGTTGTTCGCACCCACTCGCAGCGTGACCTTCTCGGCGAACGTCATGCTCGCCGTCAGATCGACGTAGCTGTAGGCCGAGATTTCCTGCGCGAGACCGTTGGCATTGACCGCTCCCGAGATATCGCCGTCATTGCTGAGGCGCTCGGTCTTCGAAGCTCCGTAGTAGCGCCACGTGGCCGCCACGTCGAGGCCATTCCACGGCGTACGCCAGTTGGTACGCAGCGAATGGCGCCAGCTCGGCGCCGGCACACCGCAGGTATTGCCATAGAAGCCCACGCAGTCGTAAGAGTCGGAGCCAGGCAGCGGCGCGTTGCTCAACTCGAACAGATTGGTGCCCACGAGGTTGAACCCAAGGCGATGCGCGCCCAGGTTGAGCGTGTAGCTCGCCTGGAGGTCGATACCGGTGGTCTTCAACGTACCCAAGTTGTCGCTCTTGTCGATGACGTAGGCGTCGGTGGCCGACAGCCACAGCGAGCCGAAGGAGTCGCGATGGATCTTGTCGCAGAACAACGGATCACCGGATTCGATGCAGTTGTTGATGAACGTGTCGGCATTGCCGCCCGCGGTGCTGCTGATCGTGTCTTCGATCTCGATGTCGAAGTAGTCGATTGCAATGCTGAGGTCGCCAATTTCCGGACGGAACACGAGGCCGGCAGAGAACGTGTCTGAAGACTCGGGCAGCAGGTTCGGATCACCGCCCAGCAAGCCGTTGTACTGGCCCGCGGGATTTTCCGGCACGTTTCCATACTGAGATGCCGTCATGCCCGTGAGGGCGCACTCAGCCTGTGTCGCTTCCGGATCTTCACCCGCGCACGGATCGGTGGCGCCATCGAGCGAGACGGTAGGAGTCGAGAACAGCTCGCCGACGTTCGGCGCACGCACCGCGTGCTGGAAGCTCGCGCGAAAACGCAGCATGTCGACTGGTGCCCAGTCGAAACCGGCCTTGTACGTATCCGTCTTGATGCCTGTGCTGTAGTCGGAGTAGCGATAGCCCGCTTCGACCGACAGCGTCTGCGCACCCGTCTTGCCCTCGACGAGCGGCAGGCGGCCTTCGATGAACATTTCCTTGACGTCAAAGCGGCCGAACACCGGCAGCGTCGCACCACCCTGACCGGACAGATCGCCGGTCTTGAAGGCTTCGTCCACCGTGAAATCCGTCTTCTCGTCGCGGTACTCGGCGCCCACGTTGAACACGAGGCCGGTCTCCGTCGCGGGGAGCTTGACCTTGCTGGTCAGGTCCGCCGTCATGTCGAGATGAAACACTTCCGTGCGAGCCGTCGCGCGCTGGAAGCCGGGAGTCTGCAGATAAGCGAGAGCCTCCGGAGTCACGCCACCCGCCGTCCAGATGTTCCACGGCACACAGTTGGCGTCCGTTCCCTCGATGAACGAGACGCACTGCGGGGTGCCGAAAGTGGTCGCGTTGACCGGCGAGCCATCGGGATTGAGGCGATTGTCGATGTCCACGTTCAGCGCAAGCGCCGTGCGACGGCTCGAGAAGTCGTTCTGGTAGGTGCTGTTGCGCTTGGTCTCGCCGTGCAGGATGTAGCCGTCGTAGCTCAGCATGTCGCTGAGCTCGCCGCGCACGCCCGTCACGATGCGATACGACGAGTGACCGATGTCATCCTGGCGTCCGCCGCCTTCCGTGTTGCGACGGCCGATGAGCATCTGCGCGGTGTCAGCCGGCGTGAGGTCGAACTGGCCGCAGAACTCCTCGAACTCTGAAGCCGTCCAGAGCGGATTGTTGCAGTTCAGGCCGAACTGGATAGCGCCCAGGAACGCGCCAGAGGGCGCAATCTGCGCCACCGAGCGGTCGTCCATGAACATGAATTCGCCATAGACGTCAGCTTTTTCGCTGAGCTTGAAGTTACCGAACACGCCCGCGGTGTAACGCTCATCTGGACGCTGGAAGTAGTTGACCGGACCGAAGTTGTACTGGTCGGTGTCATTGTTGAAATCACGGATCGTGCCGTCCGCCGAGATGGTGCGGTTGGTGACGATCTGACCGCCGGTGTCCTCCTCATCATCCGGATCATCCGCACGCGGATCGATGACGAAGAAATGCGCCGGATCCGAGGTGCCCGAGCCACCGCAGGAGAGGTCCGTCGCCGTTGCGCCGTTAGCGGCAGTGGTGCCGAGGCCCAACGTGCAGGCGCTGAAGTCGTACTTGGACTGCAGGACGGGATCCACTTCGCGATAGCCCGCGTAGAACGTCGCATGGCCGCGGCCTTCGGCGCCGCCGATACCGACGGAGATCGAAACGTCACGCGAATAACCCGTGTTCGTCGTGCCACTGGGCACCGGGAAGTTGCGGTCTTCGTTCAGCTGCTGCGCGTGCTTGTTGTCGTTCTTGTGGTTGTAGAAGTTGTAGTTAGTGTCGATGCGGACGCCTTCGAACTGGTCGTCCATCACGAAGTTCACGACGCCCGCAACGGCGTCGGCGCCGTACACCGACGAAGCGCCGCCCGTGAGCACGTCGACGCGCTTCACGAGGGACAGCGGGATCTGGTTCAGGTCCGCTGCGCTGCCGCCGCTCGGGTCGCCCGGCATCATGCGCCGGCCATTCACGAGTACCAGCGTACGGCGAGCGCCGAGGCCACGAAGGTCGACGGTCGCAGTGCCGTCGGAACCGTTGGCGATACTGGAGCCCTGCGCGGCGAATGCCTGCGGGAGCTGGTTGAGAACGTCTTCGATGCGCGCCTTGCCGGCGATGTTCAGTTCTTCGGCGCCGATCGCTGTGATCGGGCTGATGCTCTGAAGGTTGGGCGAAACGATTCGCGAGCCGGTAACGACGACTTCATCCATCGACTCACTTGCGTCCTGATCCTGCTCTTGCGCAAACGCCGCGGGCGATAGAAGCACCGCCGGCGCCGCACTTGCGAGGAGAGCAAGTCGAACGGCCTGCCGCACTGAGTGGTGTTTAGCCATGACTGATCCCTTATAAGTTATGAATTTGGTACGCCCACCCACATCGAAGGATGGGCAACAGGGAGCAGATTCGAAAAAAAACGGCAGGAAAAACACGCGGCCAGGTTTCTTTGAGAACCCTTTCGGCCTGCGTATTTGACCTACGCTCTTATATCGGCTCCAACCCCTGCAGTGCGGCGAAGCCTACTACAGCGTCTACGCAACAAACAACAGTAGATTCGACGAGCCGTTTGGAGCCCCAAATCGAATTTGCTGTCCTTAGTTATCAATACGTTAGGTTTTCTGCGCCAATAAGGGGCCCCAAAACGTTGTACATAGGCCACAGATGACTCGAAAAGAAGCACAGGTTTCTGACATCCCGACTGGCAGCGCCAGCCGCCTACCCGTACGGCCAACACCCTGCCCATTGCAGGGGTGTCGATAGAATCGTCCCGCACATGGTCTCGCAAACGCCAGCAGAAGCACGGGCCACGTCTCTACTCGATGACGTGTCCGACGCGCGGCTGCGAGCGCTCACCGAGCACGCGCTCGAGATCATCACCGTGCAGAGCGCCGACGGAACCTTTAGCTACGCCAACGAAGCGGTGGCGCGCTACCTCGGTTATCCGGTCAGTGAGTTGTTAGGCCACAACGCCGCCGAGTTCCTGCACCCGGATGACGCGGAGGCGATGCGCGAACGCTTTCGCGGCTTGCTGTCCAACCGCGACTCCCAGCCGGAGCTCAATCGTTTCGAATACCGCTTTCGTCATCGCGATGGCAGCTGGATCTGGCTCGAAAGCGTGGCGGTAAATGCGCTGGACAATCCCGCGGTGCTCGGGATCATCGCGCATTCGCGCGACATCAACCGCCGCAAGGCCAACGAGCGCATCCTGTCGCTGAACTATGCGCGGTATCGCACCGTGGCCGACCTTTCCGAAGGCGTGGTGCACGAATACCTCATGAATGCGCAGGGCGTGTACGAGCTCGAGTGGACGCTGGGCGCCGAACGCGTCTATGGGTGCGGAGACGAGGAATACCGCCAGCGTGGCTGGGAGAGCTTTCTCGAAGGCGAGGGATGGAAGGAGCTCAGCCTGGCGCGCACCGAATGCTACCTGCGCGGCGAAACTGTCGAATTCACGGCACAGATCCGGCGTCCCGACGGCGAGCTGCGCTGGGTCGATGTGCGGAATCGCCCCATTGCCGATCCGGCCACGGGGAAGTTCACGCGCCTGGTCGGCGTCGCCATCGACGTCACCGAGCGCAAGCAGGCCGCTGACGCGTTGCGCGAAAGCGAATTCCGCTACCGCACGGTCGCCGAGCTCACGTCCGGTTTCGTCTACGAGTCCACGGTCGATGAACACGGCGAAGCGCGCGTGGTCTGGGCCAGCCCGGGCTGGAATGAGTTCTTCGGCGGCTCGTTCGAAGAGCTCAACCGGCTCGGCTGGCGCCACGCCTTTTTCCCGGTCGATCACGAGGCCGCCATTCAGCGCCGGCAGCGACTGCGGAAAGGCGAGCGCACCGAAATGGAGCTGGCGCTGAAGACCCTGCGCGGCGAGATCCGCTGGATACACCTTGCCAATCAGCCGGTGTTCGATGGCGACGGCAAGGTGACGCGGTTCATCGGCGTCGTGCACGACATCACCGATCGCAAGGTCAACGAGGAAGTGCTCCGCAGCCAGGCGCTGGCCATCGAAGTGATGCATGAAGGCGTGGTGCTCTCCGATAGTGGCGGCATCATCCGCATGACCAACCCGGCGTTCGATCGCATGTTTCGCATCGTCGCCGGATCATTCATCGGCAAGCAGCTCAACCAGCTTCCCTGCGACCCGCCGCTCGACCGGCGAATCGCAGAATCCGCCGACGAGGTTGCGGCCCGCGCCGGCGCACCGCTCGTGAGCGAGCTCACGGTGCACGGCGCCAATGACGGCGGCACCGCGCTGTTCGTCGAAGCGGCCATCACCTCGCTGGTTCTTCGTGGCGAGCGGTTCTGGCTCACCATGCTCCAGGACGCCACCGCGCGCCGCCAGCTGGAACGTGAGGTGCTCGAAGTCAGCAACCGCGAGCAGCAGCGCATCGGCAATGATCTGCACGATGGCCTCGGCCAGGAGCTCACCGGCATCGCGCTGCTGTTGCGCGGACTCGAGAGCCGCGCCGAGCGCGAATCACCGGAACTGTCGCCATCGATCGAGGAAGTGGCGCTGCTGGTCAACGACGCCATCTTCACGACGCGCGCGCTGGCGCGCGGCCTGTCACCCGTAACGTTCGACCGTGGCGGGCTCGCGCTCGCGCTCGAAGAACTCGCACGCCGGCTGTCGGCCATGTTCCACATCGACGTGCGTTGCACGGCCGACGAAAGACTCGACGCGGGCCTGGCGTCCGTGAACGCCCTGCATCTCTACCGGATTGCGCAGGAAGCCGTGACCAACGCTGCGCAACACGGGCACGCGGAACGGGTGCAGATATCGCTGTGCCTGGATGAAGGTCGTGGCCTGCTGCGTATCGAAGACAACGGCCACGGATTCAATCCGGCGATTCATCACTCGAAGGGGCTCGGCCTGCGCATCATGCATTACCGCGCGCAGATGATGGCCGGCAGCCTGCGCATCGAAAGCGCGCGTGCGCGCGGCACCACCGTCAGCTGCTGGTTCCCGCGCGGCGAGTAGCTATGCCCGCGGCGATCTTCTGGCTCCACTCGGCAGGTCCGCTCTGG